>OKQJ01000030.1_pt1 | contig 93936 bp, 80 predicted proteins | sample 1614171 | NCBI WGS metagenome assembly OKQJ01 (sample SAMN04436911, study PRJEB24849) | human gut metagenome | biome: human gut; feature: NICU; material: stool | host: Homo sapiens | place: USA: Saint Louis, MO | collected 2012-05-30 | reverse complement strand
ACACGTTTCTTAAAGTTGATGAAGTTTCTAAAACCGAAGCCCAACCGTTTGATGTTTTTGATCAATTTATTAGTTGCTTCAAGTTTTGAGTGTGAATAGTCCTTTTCTAGTGCGTTTTTGATGTATTGTTTGTGTCTAAGAAAAGTCCTAAAGACAGTTTGAAAATAGTGATTGACGACATTTAAGTTTTCTTGAATGAGTTCAAAAAACTCATCTACACTCTTCTCCTGAAAGTGAAAAAGCAAGAGCTGATAAAGTGTATAGTAGTCAGTAAGCTCTTCTGAAAAGCCTAGTGTCTTCTCAAGGACTTCATGTGGACTTAAGGTTTGGCCGAATGTCTTTGAATAAAAAGAGTTGAGAGATAACTTACGGCTGTCATTTTGGAAGAGTCGCCAGTGATTCTTCAAGGCTCGATAGGGTAGTGACTTCTTATCAAACTGGTTCATAATGGCAATTCTTGTCTTTTAAAAAGCTCTATTTATCACCAGTATTAGATGGTTTTAACAGTGAAATCGTCGTTTATAATTTTTCGACGTCTCCGAATTTAGTATAAGTGAAAGCTATGCTAGAACAAGCTTTTACAGAGGACCATTACGAAAATACAATTCTCCACAGTGACCAAGGATGGCAATACCAACACGATTTCTATCATCATTTTTTAGAGGATAAAGGAATCCAGCCATTTATGTCATGTAAGGGTAGTAGCCCGGATAATGGCATAATGGAATCTCTATTTGGCATTCTTAAGTCTGAGATGTTTTATGGTTATTAGAAGATGTTTAAGTTAATGGAGTATTTGAAACCAGCTATTGTAGACTATATTGATTATTACAACAACAAACGCATTAAGGTACAAACTAAAAAGAATTAGTCCTATGCAATACAGAACTAAATCCTTTGCGTAAATTAATTGTCTAACTTTTTGGGGTCAGTACAAATAAGGCTGAACCCGAAAAAGTAAACCCTCTTACTATAAAAAATTTAGTCATAAGTAACTAAAAGGGTAGTAAAAAGAAACAAAGCACTCTAGGAAAAATACCTAAAGTGCTTTGTTTAAAGGGGTTTCAGCCTGTCATAGTTAAAAAGATATTACAACATTTTGTTGTAGAAGTCAACGACAAGTGCTTCGTTGATTTCGTCGCGTTTTGGCAAGCGAGTCTATGAAGGGATATCAACGCGTTTTCAGTCAACGAGGATGTGACCGTGGTTTACAAATTGACGAGTTTGACGACGAGTAGTCGCAAGGCCGAGACGGTAAACAACGTTATCCAAACGACGTGCCAATTCTTTACCTGTACCTGTAAGTGAAAGGGCAAGGCGACGAGCTTGTTTCTAAGATGGTCCTTGTATAACGTGACATGTGAATGTCCTCCTGATATAAATAATATTTCGGTGGAAATAGTCACTTAGGAAGCCCTGATTCGTGCAGATGCCCTTCGCCTAAACAGCTAAGGTTACTTGTCATAAGACAAGTAACCTATTGACGAGCTTCATGCTTTCCTGTTGCAATTTCACACAAAGGCTATTGCAACAGGAATAGCTGGATTTGTAAAGGGGGGTTAAGCTTTATTTTCACTACCAGAGAGATTGAGAAGGAGGGTAAAGGTGCTTCCTAGACCGTACTGGCTGCTGACTGTAATTTCCCCACCCAATTGATGGGCCAATTCACGCGCAATCGCAAGTCCTAAGCCATGACCACCTGTTTTCATGTTACGCGAAGTTTCTACACGATAAAGGCGTTTGAAAATATTCTCCAAGTCCTCTGGGGCAATTCCCTGCCCTTCATCGGTCACACTGATTGAAAGCTGGTTTTTCTCCAGCTTAGCTACCACCTCCAGCTTGGTTCCTGGAGCTGAGTATTTAAAAGCGTTATTGACCAGATTCACCAAGATGCGAGAAAGTTTGGCATAATCTCCCTCAATCCGGGCAGACTCTGGGATCACCTGCAAGTGGACATCTCGTTCCTCCTGCTCAATCAAGAACTGAAATTCACTCATGCACTCAATCAAAAGCTGATCCAGAAAAATACTGTCTTTGCTGGTAGTTTCTACCTGATTTCTAGCTGTGTTTAGGGTCAAAAAATTCAACTCCTCAACCAGTTTATTGAGTCTTTCAGTCTGACGCCCAATGGTTGCTAGATAATGGTCCTGTTCTCCTTCCTTGATAACCCCATCCAAAATCCCTTCTACCGTCGCTTGGATCGAAGTGATGGGGGTCTTGATATCATGCGATAGCTGAGCAATCATCAATCCCTTTTCTCGTTCGCTTTCTTCTAATGAATCAAAGGTCGCCTGCAAATCATGGGACATTTCATTGAAAGCTTGGCCTAATTGTTGGAATTCTACAGGGCCTTGAACCTCTAGATTTGAAGGAAAATCCTTGTCCGCTACCCGCTTGGCATGTTCCTTAAGTTTGGCCAATGATGTAAAGACAGGCGATAGGAGAAAGAGACTAATCCCAGCACCGACAAGGCTGGCAACGATGGTCATTCCAAGCAGAAAGTAAATCTCGCTTTTCTCAATCAGCATTTTTTGAACAGCCCAAAAAACCACGATAATCGTTAGGAGTGTTGAAATGACATACCCCACTAAAATATAACTTTTTAATTTCATTAACTACCTCGTGCTTTCTCAATTTTGTAGCCCAAACCCCAGACGGTTTTGATAGTAGGCGTTTCTACACTGGCATATTTAGCCAACTCCTGTCGAAGAGCATGAATATGAACATTCAAGGTATTGGTATCATCCACATAGTCTTCTTGCCAGACCTTTTCATAGAGGTCTGTCTTAGAGAAAACCCGCTCTGGATTACTAGCTAAAAGCCATAGGAGTTCGAAGGATTTGACTGTCAAATCAAGCGCCACATCTCCGACTTGGACCTCATGGCTACCGTGATTCATCCGTAAATCTCCGAGACTGACGACCTCTGTCTCACCTCCACGATGAAGGCGACGTAAGATATTGTGGACACGCAAAACCAGCTCACGAGGGCTAAAGGGCTTGGCAATAAAGTCATCTGCCCCCAAGCTCAGACCATAAATCTTGTCCTGCTCGCTTGTCTTAGCCGTAATAAAGAGAAAAGGCTGATCTGGAGATTGATACTGAACCTCACTAATCAAGTCATAACCATCCATCTGAGGCATCATGATATCTGTAATAATCAAATCAATCGCTTTTCGCTTGAAGATTTCTAAGGCCTCTACTCCATTATGAGCCACCAAAACCTGATATCCTGCCTGAACCAGATAGCGTTGATGAATATCTGTGATTTCTACCTCGTCGTCAACGAGTAAAATTGTCTTTCCCACCTGTATCTCCTTTGAAAAAAACAGTGTTATACCACAATAGTATAACACTATTTTAATCTCTTTACGAACATTCTAAACGATATCTGGATTTTTCAAATCCTAGATAGGAAGTCTGTAGCAAGACTAGTCATTTTCCTCTTTTTTAGCTTTCAAACCGAGTCCACCTAGCAGGCCGGCCAAGGCTAATCCAAAGAATCCAAGAGTAGCCATTGATGTTTGAGCTTCACCGGTATATGGAAGCATGCCTTTTTGATCTTTCATTTGATCAGCCATCATTGGATTTGACGCCTTGTTATTAGATGCCATCTTACCTTCATCAGACATTTTGCTTGAGGTTACCATAGGCTGGCTAGCATTCATGGTTTTGTCCTGCATCTTATCTTGGCTAGCAACTAGCATTTTGGATTTCATCTCATCTTGATGGGCACTTGGCATTTGAGCGTTCATCTTAGACGCATCTTGATGACTATTCATCATTGGAGCCGGCATAGCTGAACCATTAGAAGATGGGACGAAGCCTGATTGCATCGGAGTAAGAGACTGATGTCCATTCAAGTTCACTGTCAAATCCTTAGTCGCTACAAGGTTGCTCAAGTCTGCCTTGCCATCTTTAGTGCCGTAGACTTTGATGGTAGCTTTATAGCTTTGAGTGCCGTTTTGTTTCAAGAGGTCAAGAAGTTCTTTGTCTGATTTGCCTTGAGTGCCGGCCAAGTCCACTTCGTAGAAGTAGAGGCCTTTGCCCAATTTCTCTACTGGTGGAAGGGCGGGATTTTTAGCTGAGCCATTGTCTGACCATGGGGCCTTGTCTGATGCTTTCAAGATAAGGCGAGTTAACATACCATCACCAGCGAAGAATTCGTATGGAATGACTTGGTTGACACCGGCTGTGAATGGGCCTGGGAAGTTAGCTTTATCCAAGTATGTAGCTGGAACATCCACTGTATCTTTGGTGTTGTCAGCCACACCTTTTTGAACTTCAGCTGGAGTGGTTAAGCCGTTCAAGTTAACATCCAAATCTTTAGTTGCTACCAGATTGGTTAAGTCAGGTTTGCCATCTTTCACACCGTACACCTTGATGGTGGATTTATAGCTTTGCGTACCGTTTTGTTTTAACAAATCAAGTAGCTCTTTATCAGATTTTCCTTGAGTACCTGCCAAATCCACCTCATAGAAGTAGAGGCCTTTGCCCAAGTTCTCTACTGGTGGAAGGGCGGGATTTTTGGCTGAACCGTTGTCTGACCATGGAGCCTTGTCAGAAGCTTTCAAAATAAGACGAGTCAACATACCGTCTCCGGCGAAGAATTCATATGGAATGACTTGGTTAACACCGGCTGTGAATGGACCAGGGAAATTGGCCTTGTCCAAGTATGTAGCTGGAACATCAACCTTATCTTTAGTGTTGTCAGCCACACCTTTTTGAACTTCAGCTGGAGTGGTTGCTGGTTGAGCTTCACTTGCTTCACGGTCTTGTCCAGAGACGACAGGCGCAGGATTTGTCGCAGTTTCAACCATATCTTCTGTTTCTTTCTTAGATTCTGATTTTGCTTGCACTTTTTCTTTTGGTGCTACTACTTGGTCTTCAGCAGTCACATCCGCTTTTTCTGGAGAGCTTGTAGTATCCAAGCTTGCTTTGGGTGCTGAGTCTGCCTGTTCTGAAGGAAGAGCTGTATCGACTGCTTCTTTGAGAAGTTCAGCTGGTAAGTCGCCCTTTTCACTCACCGAAGCAGCGTCTGGTACGACTTGAGCAGGGGTCGGATTGACGACATCGGCAAGTGCAGAACTTGGTTGCCCAACTAGGACAAAGAAGCCACTAGCCACAACAACTGAGGCAACACCGACACTGAGACGGCGAATAGACCAACGAGTATATCTTTGATTTTGATTGAATTTCATAGGATTCTCCTTAAAGTTTTTCTTTATTTGATGGCTCTAGTATAATATCCTAAAATAAAAAAGGCTTAAGGAAAAGTTAAATTTTTCCTTAAATGCCTCTTATAAAATACTTATATTGATTCATTTTAAAAAAATAGAAAATAGGGGAGTTAAAAAGGATATAAACTGTAAAAGGTATAGTATTTTGCATGATGTATAGAATAATAAAAGAGTTCAAGTTTTATCAATGAAAACTTGAACTTTTTTATAGTAAGGCTAACAAGATAGTAAGTACCAGTACGATTTCAATTCGAATCAGATGGTGGGTTGGATGGAAGTTTTCTTTTCGTTTGCCATTACAATAGGATATGTCGTAAATCCCCCACAACCAATCAGCCAAAGAGATAGTGCGATAATCAGCAAAAAGAAGTTGAGAATAAATAATAAGATCGCAAGCATACTTCCGAAAAGGAGAAGCCGATTTCCTAGAGTATTCTTACATTTTCTTAATTTTGAAAGGCTACCTGAGAAATGAATCAGGACAAAACAAGTGCTAAGAAGACTGAAATAAGATAAAAAAATAGCAAACTTGTTTTCTTAACTAGGATACTTAAAGTAAATGTAATGTGATAGTGTTAAGATCTTTACTTAACTTAGTTTGTGACTCTTCTTATGAATAATTATAAATGAAAGAGAATGATTGACAAAGATAAGTGTTAAAGTGATAAAGGAGGAGCAATAAAGATTGATTGGTACGTTATGAGGTTCATTTAGAGTTTGCATGTAGTATCTCCGAATAAAACTGGACCACTTCTTGTTCGGAGTAGGACGCACCTTTCTTTAACCACCAGCTGAGGGTTTCGATGAAGTTGGTAACGACCAGATGTTTGAGATAAGAATGAGGGATAGTAGGATGGGCTTTGATTAGTTCATCAGCCACCATCGGGTAGACATCGTGTTCTAGTTCTTTTCGCAGTTGCCGGATAAAATAATCGTTTTTGGAGAGCAAGAGACTGGTCACATGGTCTTGATTTTTCTTGAAATGCTGGAAGATATGAGCCAGGTAGTCTTGTGGAGAGAGGTGTTCAGCACGCTCAAAGAGATGGTGAAAGAGCTTTTGGCAGAGTTCATCCAGTAGTAACTCCTTACTCTCGTAATGATTGTAAAAAGTTGAGCGTCCCACATCGGCTAAGTCAATGATTTCTTGAACCGTGATGGCCTCGTAGTCTTTTTGGTTGAGTAAGTGTAAGAAAGCCTGATAGATAGCTTTTCGAGTTTTGGTAATGCGACGATCCTTAGCTGTCATTTGGACACTTTGAACAAACTGTTCAGTAACGGACACCCTAAACAGTTTGCGCCTATCCTTTCTGTAGTGAATGTTAGATAATGATAATGAACAGGATGTTCATGAATCTATTATAGCAAAGGAAATAGGATTATGAAGTCAAAACATTCGGTCTGGTTGGCCTTTTTCTTGAATCTTAGCTATGCCATTGTCGAGTTTATTGCGGGAGGGATTTTTGGTTCCAGTGCAGTCCTTGCTGATTCCGTTCATGACTTGGGGGATGCGATCGCGATTGGGATCTCCGCCTTTTTGGAGAGTATTTCCAATCGTGAAGAAGATAGCCACTATACCTTGGGCTACAAGCGTTTTAGCCTTTTAGGGGCCATGGTAACGGGAGTGATTCTCATGACAGGGTCCGTTCTGGTTATTTTGGAAAATATAACGAAACTCTTTCATCCACAACCAGTCAACGATGAGGGAATTCTCTGGCTAGGAATCATAGCCGTCAGCATAAATGTGCTGGCGAGTCTCGTCATTCGCAAAGGGCAAACCCAGAACGAATCCATTCTTAGCCTGCACTTTCTGGAAGATACCTTGGGTTGGGTGGCTGTCATACTAATGGCCATTGTTCTCCGATTTACCGACTGGTATATCCTAGATCCACTCTTATCTCTAGCTATTTCCATCTTTATTCTGTCAAAAGCTATTCCACGTTTTTGGAGCACGCTTAAGATTTTCCTCGATGCCGTGCCAGAAGGAGTGGATATACAGAAGATCAAGAAAAATTTGGAAGAGTTGGACCATGTCGCTAGTATCAATCAACTCAATCTTTGGACCATGGATGGTTTGGAAAAGAATGCTATTGTCCATGTTTGTCTAGAGAATGCCGACCACATGGAAGTCTGTAAAGAGTCTATCCGAAACTTGCTCCACGAGAGGGGCTTTCAAAATGTCACCATCGAAGTTGATGAAGACTTGGCAACTCACCGATCTCACAAGCGTAAAATTGAGAACTTGGAAGTTGAACAAAATCATGGACATGATTATCATCACCATTAAATATCTGGTTTAAGCGAAACCTTAATGAAAAGAGTATACTAATAGTATCAAAAAGAAACTGGGGTAAATAAATGAAATCAGCAGTTTATACCAAAGCTAGGAAAGTTGGTCTAGCAGAAATTGATCGTCCGCACATCAAAGTACCAGATGATGTCATTCTTCGCATCGTTCGTACCTGTGTTTGTGGATCGGACCTTTGGAGTTACCGTAATCCGGAAATAGAAGAAGGACATAGAAATAGCGGTCATGAGGCTATCGGAATTGTCGAGGAAGTTGGTGAGGAAGTTACTACAGTAAAACCAGGTGACTTTGTCATTGCCCCTTTCACACATGGTTGTGGACAGTGTGATGCCTGTCGTGCTGGTTTTGATGGCTCTTGTGATAACCACCTAGGTAATAACTGGTCTGGGGGCGTGCAGGCTGAGTATATCCGTTTCCACTTTGCCAACTGGGCCCTTGTCAAGCTTCCTGGGCAACCTTCAGATTATAGTGAAGGCATGCTCAAGTCACTTTTGACACTGGCTGATGTCATGCCGACGGGTTATCATGCGGCGCGTGTGGCTAATGTGCAAAAAGGTGACAAGGTGGTCGTTATCGGAGATGGGGCTGTTGGTCAATGTGCTGTCATCGCAGCTAAGATGCGTGGTGCTTCACAGATTGTCCTTATGAGTCGTCATGAAGATCGTCAAAAAATGGCTTTGGAGTCAGGTGCGACTGCAGTTGTTGCAGAACGTGGTGAGGAAGGTATTGTCAAAGTCCGTGAAATCCTTGGTGGAGGAGCAGATGTAGCTCTCGAATGTGTCGGTACTGAAGCAGCGGTGGATCAAGCTCTTGGAGTCCTTCACAATGGGGGGCGTATGGGATTTGTTGGTGTTCCACATTATGAAAATCGTGCCATTGGATCAACCTTTGGACAAAATACAACGATTGGTGGCGGACCAGCCTCTGTCACAACCTATGATAAACAAGTTTTGTTAAAAGCTGTTCTTGATGGCGACATCAATCCAGGACGAGTCTTTACGACAAGTTATAAATTGGAAGATATTAATCAGGCCTATAAAGATATGGATGAACGCAAGTCTATTAAATCTATGATTGTGATAGAGTAACGAATTAAGTCGATCACTTTTGATTGCGGAAAAGAATTTTCTAATTGGAAATCTATTTCGAATGCACATGACATTGATATTTTCTTTGCGAATCCAGGATGTCCTGAGCAACGAGGTCTCAATGAACATTCTAATGGCTTATTAAGACGAAATGGACTACCTAAACAAATAGATTTTACGAATATTTCTCAAAATTATTTATCAGCTACAGCTGATAAAAGAAATAGACTTCCTAGGAAGTCTTTGAATTATCAAACACCATACCAAGTTTTTCTGAGTTACATGAAAAATCTAACTTAATTTGACAATTTAGGGAGATAAAAATAGGGAGTGGAAAAAGCCCAACCAGACAAATCTTCAAAGAAAGATTTGTTTTTTTTTACAACATTTGGTTGACAAATGTAAACCTTAGGAATAGAATAACATTGTAAGGTTTACAAATGTAGATTTAGAAAGGAGAGGTCATGCAAATTTCCAATGCGGAATGGCGCATCATGAAGATAATCTGGATGGAAGGCAAGCAGACCAGCACGGATTTGATCGCCGTCTTGTCCGAGCGCTTTGACTGGTCGAAGTCGACCATCAAGACCCTCTTGTTCCGCTTGGTGGAAAAGGGGTGCTTGACTAGAGAAAAAACAGGCAAAGCCTTTGTTTACTCGGCATTGTTGACGCAGGACCAGAGTTTAGACTTGGTGGTTGAGGAGGTGAAAGACAAGGTTTGCTCAAAAAGAATTGTACAGGTGCTTGAAAACTTGATTCAGGCGAGTGACTTTACGCTTGCAGATCTTAATCAGCTGCAGCAGGTCCTGGAAGAAAAGAAAGCAGAGGCTGTCGAAACAGTCCCTTGCAATTGTATGTCATAGAAAGAAGGAAATTCCATGTTTGGATTGTTGATTAGTATTGTTTGTTTACTTGTGGTTGCTTTTATTGCTTGGTGGTTCTTTGCAGAGCATGAAAAGGTAAGCGGCCACGCTCGTCAGAAATCAGGTTATCAAGAAATTGAAGTCGAAGTCATGGGGGGCTATTCGCCTGAAACCATTGTCCTGAAAAAGAATGTTCCAGCCCGGATCATCTTTAATCGCAAGGATCCATCTTCATGTCTGGCTCAAGTGATCTTTCCAGATTTTGGCGTTCATGAAGATTTGCCTTTAGGTGAAAAACATGTCATTGAAATTACGCCAGAAAAAGCGGGCGAATATGGGTATTCATGTGGAATGAACATGATGCATGGTCAAATGATTGTGGAATAAAGGAGTAGGTATGGTAGAAAAACAAAAAGCAGTTGTGGAAAACGGAGTGCAAAAGATCCGTATTACAGCAGAAAAGGGCTATAGTCCCAAAGAATTTCAACTTCAAAAAGGGATCCCTGCTGAAATCACCTTCCATCGGGTCAATCCTTCCGGCTGTTACAAGGAAATTTTGTTTGAAGATCAGGGAATTTTAGAGCCTTTGGAAGTCGGTGTGGATAAGGTGATATCCTTTACCCCGACAGAAACAGGGGACTTTGAGTTTTCATGTGGAATGAAGATGCAAAAGGGTTCCTACACGGTTGTGGAAAAACGCCGTCGTGTCTTAAATTTACGGGGTCGCTTTTGGATTACTAGTATCTTTACCCTTCCTTTATTGATCTTGATGATTGGGATGTGGGCAGGATTTGTCTCCCATCCAGTCAGTCGCTGGGGTACTTTCCTAGCGACAACGCCGATCATGTTGGTAGCAGGAGTACCTTTTATCAAGAGTGCCTGGGCCTCATTTAAGAAGCACCATTCCAATATGGATACCTTGGTAGCTCTTGGAACCCTGGTAGCCTATGTCTATAGTGTATTTGCCCTTTTTACTTGTCAGCCAGTATACTTTGAGGCTGCGGGTTTTATCATCTTCTTTATCCTCTTAGGGCAAATCTTTGAAGAACGGATGCGTAACAATGCCTCCGAGGCTGTGGAAAAGTTGTTGGATTTGCAGGCAAAAACGGCTCAAGTTCTCCGTGATGGGAACTATGTCGAGGTGGCGGCAGAAGATATCCAAATTGATGACTTGATTCGGGTCCGTCCTGGGGAAAAGATTGCGGTTGATGGGACGATTGTAGAAGGAAGTACGACCATTGATGAGTCGATGGTGACAGGTGAAAGCTTGCCTGTGGAAAAATCAGTTGGTGATGCAGTTATCGGCTCCACTATCAACAGCAATGGAACCATTCTCTTTAAGGCTGAAAAAGTCGGTAGTGAGACCCTCTTATCTCAAATTGTGGACTTTGTCAAAATGGCCCAATCCAGTCGTGCTCCCATTCAAGATTTGACGGATAAGATTTCAGGTATCTTTGTTCCAGTGGTGACGATTTTGGCCATTGCGACTTTCTGGGTTTGGTCCGTGCTTCTGGGCGCGTCGCTTCAAGAGGCCATGCTCTATGCAGTCTCTGTCCTCATTATTGCCTGTCCTTGTGCCCTTGGTTTAGCAACCCCAACAGCCCTGATGGTCGGAACCGGCCGTAGTGCCAAGATGGGGGTTCTGATTAAAAATGGAACAGTTCTTCAAGAAGTGCAAAAGATTCAAACCGTTGTGTTTGATAAGACAGGGACTATTACCATTGGCCAACCACTTGTAACCGATGTTGTAGGAGATGAAGCGCGTGTCTTGACACTGGCTGCTAGTCTTGAAACTTTTTCAGAACATCCACTAGCCCAAGCGGTGTTATCCCAAGCAGAAGAAAAAGGTTTGGTGTTATCGCCTGTGGAAAACTTCCAAGCGATTGAAGGAAAAGGGGTCCAAGGTCAGATCGATCAGCAGTTGGTGACCTTGGGAAATGGTAAACTTCATGACGGGACAGCGATGGATCCGGAGCTTGAAAAACGGATGGTAGACTTGCAAGAGCAGGCCAAAACAGTGATCAATTTGGCTGTGGATGGGCAAGTGATTAGCTTGATTGCCATTCAAGATGCTCCAAAGGCCAGCTCAAAAGAAGCGATCAAAAAGCTTAAAGAACGGGGCTTGAAAACGGTCATGTTAACGGGGGATAATGAACGGGTGGCCCAAGCTATTGCTAAGCAAGTGGGAATTGACACCGTCATTGCTGATGTCCTTCCTCAAGAAAAAGCTAGCGCCATCCAAAAACTGCAAGAAGCTAGCAAGGTCGCCTTTGTTGGAGATGGGATCAATGATGCTCCAGCTCTCTCGATCGCGGATGTGGGGATCGCTATGGGATCTGGAACGGATATTGCGATCGAGTCCGGTGGCATCGTGCTCACGCAAAATGATTTGCTTGGCGTTGTGCGCGCCTTTGACATGAGTCAAAAGACCTTCCGCAGGATCTTACTCAATCTCTTCTGGGCCTCTATCTACAATATCCTTGGGCTTCCAATTGCTGCTGGAGTCTTTGTAGGACTGGGATTGACCCTTAATCCAGAACTAGCAGGTCTTGCCATGGCCCTTAGTTCTTTGTCTGTTTTGACTAGTTCTCTGCTTCTCAATGTTGCGAAAATTGATTAGACTCAACAAAAAAAGTAGTACAGAATTCATTTAAGATTCTGTACCACTTTTTTGTCTTTTCTTACAGCTACAAGGGAAAACAGAAGCATATATCTTATAATAAAATATCCTATTATAAGATAGTTTGTGAAAATTTCTCAAATTCAGCATCTGTTATGTAATAGGGATTGAGCATCTCTGAGCAGATCCTTATACATGTGAATCTCTTTGTGTTAAATTAGTTCTGTAATCGTTTTGTAAAACGTTTTCATGAGAATGATCAGAATAAATTAATTTTCAAGACGAGCTTTGATCGCAAAGATGAAGTAGAAGCGCTGTGCTTTATTTTTCAGGATCAAATTAGAAATAAAGGAGAGTTAGAATGACTCAAGGGAAAATTATTGCATCTGCAGCAATGTTGAACGTATTGAAAACATGGGGCGTAGACACGATCTATGGGATCCCATCAGGAACACTTAGCTCATTGATGGACGCTTTGGCTGAAGACAAAGATATCCGTTTCTTGCAAGTTCGCCACGAAGAAACTGGTGCTCTTGCAGCAGTAATGCAAGCGAAATTTGGTGGCTCTATCGGGGTTGCAGTTGGTTCAGGTGGACCTGGTGCGACTCACTTGATCAATGGTGTTTATGATGCAGCTATGGATAACACTCCATTTCTTGCTATTCTTGGATCACGTCCAAACAACGAACTCAACATGGATGCCTTCCAAGAATTGAACCAAAACCCAATGTACAATGGTATCGCTGTATACAACAAACGTGTAGCTTACGCAGAACAATTGCCAAAAGTGATTGATGAAGCTTGCCGTGCTGCAGTTTCTAAAAAAGGTCCAGCTGTTGTTGAAATCCCAGTAAACTTCGGTTTCCAAGAAATCGACGAAAACTCATACTATGGATCAGGTTCATACGAGCGTTCATTCATCGCTCCTGCTTTGAACGAAGTTGAAATCAACAAAGCTGTTGAAATCTTGAACAATGCGGAACGCCCAGTGATCTATGCTGGTTACGGTGGTGTTAAATCTGGTGAAGTGATCACTGAATTGTCACGTAAAATCAAAGCACCAATCATTACAACTGGTAAAAACTTTGAAGCTTTCGAATGGAACTATGAAGGTTTGACAGGTTCTGCTTACCGTGTTGGTTGGAAACCAGCCAACGAAGTGGTCTTTGAAGCAGACACAGTTCTTTTCCTTGGTTCAAACTTCCCATTTGCTGAAGTTTATGAAGCCTTCAAGAACACTGAAAAATTCATCCAAGTGGATATCGACCCTTACAAACTTGGGAAACGTCATGCCCTTGACGCTTCAATCCTTGGTGATGCAGGTCAAGCAGCCAAAGCTATCCTTGATAAAGTAAACCCAGTTGAGTCTACTCCATGGTGGCGTGCAAACGTGAAGAACAACCAAAACTGGCGTGATTACATGAACAAACTCGAAGGTAAAACTGAGGGTGAATTGCAATTGTATCAAGTTTACAATGCAATCAACAAACATGCTGATCAAGACGCTATCTATTCAATCGACGTAGGTGACACTACTCAAACATCTACTCGTCACCTTCACATGACACCTAAGAACATGTGGCGTACATCTCCACTCTTTGCGACAATGGGTATTGCCCTTCCTGGTGGTATCGCTGCTAAGAAAGACAATCCAGATCGCCAAGTATGGAACATCATGGGTGACGGTGCATTCAACATGTGCTACCCAGACGTTATCACAAACGTTCAATACGACCTTCCAGTTATCAACGTTGTCTTCTCAAATGGTAAATATGCCTTCATCAAGGACAAATACGAAGACACAAACAAACACTTGTTTGGTTGTGACTTCCCTAATGCTGACTATGCTAAAATTGCTGAAGCGCAAGGTGCTGTTGGGTTCACTGTAAACCGTATCGAAGATATCGATGCAGTCGTTGCAGAAGCTGTTAAATTGAACAAAGAAGGTAAGACTGTTGTCATTGATGCCCGCATCACGCAACACCGTCCACTTCCAGTAGAAGTACTTGAGTTGGATCCAAAACAACACTCAGAAGAAGCCATCAAAGCATTTAAGGAAAAATACGAAGCAGAAGAACTCGTCCCATTCCGCCTCTTCTTGGAAGAAGAAGGATTGCAATCACGCGCAATCAAATAATTCCTCTCGTCGAAAATCAAAGATAAATTTGTAGACTTCTTTATTAGGTTACTACCGACGATTTCATCATTGAAACCTTGTTTATTCTTTGATTTTCTTAGAGAGAAAAGTGAAAAGATTGGAGTAATCCGGTCTTTTTTATTAAAGACAAAATCTTCTTTGAAAGTGAGTACGGAGGTTGGGTGGACTGAGAAAAGAAGGGAGAGAACCAATCCAATTTCATCTTATCTTTATTTCAAAGAATGTTAAAATAAAGATAAGATATTGTGATCGTTTAGATTTGCTTAGTAATGTTCTTCATATTTTCAAAAAATGGATTTTACCAGTTGCTTGCCTTGCGTTTGTTTTCTTTAGATTATAGGAGGTAGAGCAATGAAAAAGAAAATCAATCAATGTTTACTTTCGTTTCTCATACTATTTTTAGCCTTGTTTTTGACTGGTTTCAGAAAAATGAAGACTAGTGATTACAACAAGGTCATAGGGGTTATTGTTGAGAACTGTAATAAAGTAGGTCTGCATGGTAAGGTTACTATTACTAAATTGTATTGGACAGCCTTAGAAATACCAACTTACCACGTGACTTATACCTATTCTGAGAAAACTTACGATGACCAGAAAGTAGTATTAGAGCAAAATACGGCTATTCATGAAGAAGGGTCAAGTGACTCTTATGGCAATGTTCCAGAATATAAAGAATCGTTTTTGAATCAAAAATCTGTCCAAAAAGTTGAGAAGAAAATTGAAAAACAATTGAAGAAACAAAAAATCGGTCTTCCTATTAGTTCATTTAGTTTTCTATCTAACTTCAGTCATGATGAAAAGGAGAAAAATCTGGATACCTTAACCTCAGACAATCTCAAAGCAGGTAAGAAGGACTTTGCTGGTAACTATTAAATTCCATACCAAACCTTGATTGATCAAGAGTTGGTTTATATGACTATTTTTATTGATGATAATGAATCAGTCAAAGAAGAAGATATGAAAGATACGGCTAAAAAGTTAGATGCTAGTGATCTTCCGAATGGTAAATATAATTTCTTATATTCCAATACAAAGGATAAGAATCAAGATTCTTCCTTCTCACGAGCCTTTAAAAAGTGAATAGGAGAGATTATTTCAGAGTATAGTGAATAGATTCTTAACATCAGAAGTTTTTGTCATAAACATTGGATGCTATCATCCAGTGTTTTTATTTTAAAAAAATTCAAATCATCACTTGACAAGTGAGTGAACACTCACTATAATAATCTCGTATTTAAAAAGTGAGTAAACACTTACCTAGGAGGATGCAAATGAAAACATTGCTACATTTACAAGATTTAGAAAAATCTTTTGGTCATAAAATGGTGTTAGACCATGTTGGATTTGAATTACAGTCTGGGGAAATCATTGGTCTAATCGGTCCTTCTGGTGCTGGTAAATCAACCATGATTAAAACCATGTTAGGGATGAAAAAGGCGGATAGCGGTATCGCTTTAGTATTGGACCAGACCATGCCCAATCGTCATATTCTGGGAGATATTGGCTATATGGCCCAGTCAGATGCTCTTTATGAGGCTTTGTCAGGACAAGAAAATTTGGAATTTTTTGGCCAGCTCAAGGGACTTTCTAAGAAAGACTTGTCATTTGAAATTACCCATGTGGCTCAAGTGGTAGACTTGACAGATCATTTAAATAAGGTCGTGTCTGGTTATTCCGGAGGGATGAAACGACGCTTGTCGCTGGCTATTGCGCTTTTAGGAAATCCGCAACTCTTGATACTGGACGAACCGACAGTTGGGATTGACCCTTCTCTTCGAAAGAAAATTTGGAGAGAGTTAATGACACTCAGAGACAATGGTGTAGGGATCTTGGTTACAACCCATGTTATGGATGAAGCAGAGCTGACAGATAAGGTCGGACTACTATTAGGTGGAAATATCATTGCCTTTGATACACCATCCAAGCTAAAAGAATCTTATGGTGTTTCAAGTATTGAAGAAGTCTTTTTGAAAGCAGAAGGAGAATGAAATGAGAACAATTGCCATTGCAAAAAAAGTTATCAAAGAATTGCTACGTGACAAACGGACACTGGCCCTAATGTTTGTGGCACCAGTCTTTATTATGTGGCTGATGAACCTCATGTTTTCGGCTAGTACAACGGTGACTGTTAAGCTAGCGACACAAGATGTGCCAAGTAGTTTGGTAAGTAGGATGGATGACTTAGAACATGTCAGTGTCAAAACCTACAAAGACTTGGTTCAAGCTAAAGAGGCTTTAAACGATGAAAAAGTAGATGCAGTTATCTCTTATAAGGATGGTGAATATCATGTAGCCTATGCCAATACAGATGCCTCTAAAACTTCGGTGACCCGACAAGTATTACGAACCAGTATTGCTAGTGAAGACACCAATCAATTATTAGCCCGTGTGAAGCAATCCTTTCCACAATTACAACTAAAGGTAAAATCTCCTGAAATTAAGGAATCTTATGAATATGGTAACGAGGACACCGGCTTCTTTGCTAAAATGATTCCTGTTTTGATTGGGTTCGTCGTTTTCTTCTTTGTCTTTTTGATTTCAGGTATGGCACTCTTGAAAGAACGTACTAGCGGAACCCTAGATCGTTTGCTGGCAACCCCAGTCAAACGTTCGGAAATCGTTTACGGCTATATGTTGTCTTACGGTCTTATTGCCATACTGCAGACAGCAGTAGTCGTTCTAGCAGCCATCTGGTTGTTGAACATTGAAGTTGTCGGAAGTCTGTTAAATGTTATAATAGTTAATGTGGTACTGGCTCTTGTAGCACTAGCTTTCGGAATTCTCTTGTCTACTTTGGCAAAATCAGAATTTCAAATGATGCAATTTATTCCTCTTGTGATTTTGCCTCAACTCTTTTTCTCAGGAATCATTCCACTTGATTCAATGGGAGAGTGGGCAAAAACAATTGGAAAATTCTTGCCATTGACCTACTCAGGTGATGCAATGAGTCAGATTATTCTTTACGGACGTGGAATTGGAGATGTCGTACCTAATATTGGTGTTTTACTGCTTTTCCTTATCGTTTTGACAATTCTCAATATTGTCGGATTGCGTCGTTATCGTAAAGTTTAAAATATAAATATACGAGGATGAAAATGAGCGAGAGTATTTTTGAGTCGTTTGAAGCTTATCTAAAAGAGTCAGACTATCCCAAAGGAAAGAAAAAAATCATGCAGTCAGCGGTCGATTTGATTTCTACTAAGAGTTACAATGGGACCTCCACCCTACAAATTGCCAAACATGCGGGACTTAGTCAGGCAACGCTTTTCAAGTATTTCAAGACCAAAGAAGATTTATTAACAGCTATTTTACATCCTGTTGTTCCAGGACTTTTCGGTCGTTTTTTTGAGGAACTTTTGGCACTTAACACGACCGAAGAAAAGGTTCATTATCTCGTTCACAATCGCATGGCCTATCTCAAAAAAAATCGTGCCTTGATGAAAATTATTCTACAGGAAATTTTTTCAAATAAGAAACTGAGAAAGGAACAACTCTATATTTGGAACACTCTTCATGATAAACTTTTAGTACTCCACAAGGAATTGATAGCAGATTCACGTGTGAATCCTGAATTAACAATTCCACAAATGGTTCGTATTTGTGTGGGTCCCTTGTTGGCCTACTTTGCACAACTCTATATCGTTGGGGACAATAGCGAAATAAGAGAAAAAGACTTAGAATTGTTGGAAAAGCAGATTTTAGGTGGCTTGTGGAAATAAGAGTTTATTGTAATCATATTTCTTGAAATAGTACACAAAAGGACATGTTTTTGCCTAAAGCAGATTCATGTCCTTTTTAGGTGTTATGATTTAATCATCTATTTTTATTGATTATAAGCTAATAGATTTTATGAAATCATATAATCAGTTTGCATTTTTTGATATAATAATTCTTAAAACTTAGGAGGCAACAGATGATATACAAACATGAAATTCCTATTTTAGAGTTTGATGACAATCCTCAGGCTGTGATTATGCCGACCCATGAGGACTTAGACTTGAACTTGCCGGCTAGGTGTGTCTATGCCTTTTTAGAAGAAGAGATTGAACGCTATGCGAGCGCTGTTGGAGCTGAAAAAGTGGGAGAGTTTGTCTCTGCTACCAAAACCTATCCTGTATTTGTTATGACTTACAATGGGAAGGAAATTTGTTTGGCTCAGGCTCCAGTTGGATCAGCTGCAGCTGCACAATTTATGGATTGGCTAATTGGTTATGGTGTAAAGCAAATCATATCAACTGGAACTTGTGGAGTCTTGGTAGATATGCCAGAGAATGTCTTTTTGATTCCGACGAGAGCATTGCGAGATGAAGGTGCAAGTTACCACTATGTTGCGCCATCTCGCTATATAGACATGAATGAAAAAGCTCTTGGAGCTATTGAGAGAACTTTAAAGCAAAAGAAAATCCCCTATGAAAAGGTCATGACCTGGTCGACAGACGGATTTTATAGAGAAACACCTGGTAAAGTTGCTTATCGCATTGAAGAGGGGTGTAGTGTTGTAGAGATGGAATGTGCATCTCTTGCAGCAGTTGCTCAACTTCGTGGAGCTATTTGGGGCTTGCTTCTGTTTACTGCTGATTCCCTTGCAGATATAGACAATTACAATCAACGAAATTGGGGTTCAGAGGCATTTGATAAGGCCTTAGAGCTCTGCTTAGATATCATTGTTCAGATGTAATCTTGATTCGATAGAAAAGAGCATGATGGTATAGTCATGTTCTTTTCATGTATCAATTGTTATTTCAAAATATCCCAGAGTTCTTGAGCAGTATTAGCTACAAAATCAGGATTTTCCGCTAATAACGTTTCGTTGGTTCCAAATCCCCATGTTACAGCCAATGTCTCAATACCAACTGTTTTTCCACCAATCATGTCATACTTGGTGTCGCCAACAATGACAGACTGGTCTTTGTTCGCATTATTTTCAGTAATAGCACGCTGCAAGACGTCAGCCTTGTTAAAAGCAGCAGGTGTGGCCCCATAGATGCCATCAAAAAACTCAGTGATGCCAAGGTACTTGCACATTTCCCGAGCAGTAGGCTCATTTTTGGAAGTTGTGATATAGATTTTCTTATTTGGATCTTGACTCAGCTCCTCGAGTACTTCTTTTATACCGTTGTAGAGATGAGCTTCAAACTGTCCTTTGCTCTCATAATAGTCACGATAAAGCTGAACAGCTTGGGCAGCACCTTCTTCGCTTACTTCTTCTTTGAATGTCACTTCTAGAGGTGGTCCCATAAAGGTGCGAATTTTTTTATTGCTTGGAACAGGTAGGCCCAGTCTTTCAAAGGTTTGGACAAAACCATTGTGAATGCCCTCAGAACTATCTATAAGGGTACCATCAAGGTCGAAGAAAATGTGTGTAAATATCATATGATTCTCCAATACAATGTTGTTTATTTATTATATCATGATAGGAGAAAATGCAAAGTCAAACAATACAAGTCAGATTTTCAAAGAGAAGACGTTTGTGCATGATTTTGGTAGGACGGGGTTGAAAAAAGCTCCCAAACGTATCGTTATCCTCGACAACCTCTATGGTGAAATCTTGGATCCTCTCCATATCACTCCTGTAGGTGCAACAACCGGTCAAACTGATAGTTAAGACTTTTCAACCCTCTTTAAGAAACAATACAAGGATGCCAAGGTGGTTTCAGTTGGTTGGCAGGGAAGTCCAGATTTGGATAAGATTGCTGAGTTAAAACCTGATTTAATCCTTATAACAGGAGAGCAAGAAGGCATCTACGAGGAGTTGTCTGAAATTGCACCGACTGTTGGCTACCAGATCAACTTAATCGAGCGTAAACCTTTAATCCAGATGATATGTTCCAAGTTATCGATCCAGATAAACTAAAAGACATTAATCCGGACCTCCTGATTGTTCAAGCAGATTCTCAAGAACTCCTAGATAACAAAGTTAAAAATAGCCCTGTCTGGACTAGCTTAAAGGATGTTCAAAATAACAAGGTCATCTATGCTGATTACTCAACTTACATGCTGAGCTTTGGGATTGTCTCCCAAGAAGCTATTATGAAACAAACGACCGGTATGGTCGTTTTTCTATGTTAAAGAAAAGTTTAGCCGACAAACAAACGTTTAATATGTTTTCTTAAGGCAAAATAGAGCTGAATGGTCATTGGGATCCAAATCAAGGGCTCGCATAGGATAACGCCAAGGTAACCCATAGAAGGAATGACCAAAAGAACAAAGAGAATTTTTCCAAAAAGCTCAATGAAACTAGAGGTTAAAGGTGTCAGTTTCTTACCTAGACCTTGTAGGCTATTTCTAAAGATGAGGAGCATTCCTAAAATAGGATAAAAGAGAGAACTGATACGAAGGTAGCGACTGGCATTGTCAATAATCACAGCATTATTTGAACCAGAGATAAGACCAGCTAAGAAGGGGCTTGCTACATAGAGGAGGGCACAAGCAATGACAGACCAAGTTATAGAAACAAGACAGGATTGCTTTAACCCAGCTACTATGCGTTTAAACTGTTTGGCACCGAAATTCTGAGAGGTGAAGGTGATCACACCAGCAGCAAGTGAAGTCAAAGGGAGAACAGCGAAGGACATAATCCGTCTTGCCGCTACTTGAGCGCTAATGATAAGAGGTCCAAAGCCGTTAATGGCATATTGCAAGGTCACAGTCCCAATAGAAACAATAGAATTCATGAGTCCCATGGCCATTCCTTGTCCAAAAAGGTCCAAATAAAGACTTGAATCAAGAATAAAGTCTGACTTGCTTGGTAGAAGTAAGGTCACTTTTTTCTTAATATAGTAAAGACAAAGAAGTGCTGAAAGTCCTTGAGAAATAATCGTTGCCAAGCCTGCTGATTGAACACCAAGATGGAGTTGTGTAATAAAGAAAAGGTCTAAAACGATATTGACCAGAGCCGAAAATATCAGAAAATAGAGGGCTGTCAGACTGTCACCAACCGCTCTGAGGAGACCTGCACACAGATTATAGCCCAAAGTTACCCCAACACAGGAGACAATCATAGAAATATACTGGTAGGACTGCCTAATGATAGAAGTAGGCGTCCCTAAAAATCTTAGCAAAGGATAGAGGCCGAAATGTCCTAGAATCATAACCAGGGCACTTAAGCCCAGACCGATGACAACTGTGGCCGCCACAGACTGACGAAGTTTTCTATAGTCTTGGGCACCGTAGTAACGTGCGATAACAACGCCCATACCATTTCCAACACCTAAGGCAAAGCCGATAACCAAATCAAAAATAGCAGAAGAAGCTCCTACAGCAGCCAAGGCATCTGGTCCTAGAAAACGTCCCACAATTATGACATCCGCAGTATTGTAGAGTTGCTGGAAAATATTGGATATCAGAATTGGTAGGGCAAAGATTAAAAGAGACCTCAAAATAGGGCCTCGTAAAAGATCAACTGACGAATTTTTCATAGATTTATTATAACAAGATTGTAATTGTGAAACAATGACAAAAAGCCATCCTAGGATGACTTTCGCCTATTTTTTAGATAGCGGCTAAGTATTTGTGTCATATGGTTGTGGCCCGCCGCAATCATTGGAATCTGTAAGTAAATATAAGGTAAAGTGTACTGGCTCTTAGTCTCAGATATGAGGTGGAAGAGGATACCCCCAAAGAGATAGAGAAAGGCATAAAGTCCCAACGTTGCTCCGTCCCCCATTCGTTTATAAGTGAAAGCGTAGTAGAACACACCACCGAGATATAAGACTAAGAGATAGCCTTGCATATAGGTCACAAAAAAGAGATGTAGGGTCCCATCGTGATAGATTGAAGTCGCAAACCTATTCCACAAAGGCTGAAACTTGTCTTTACTTGGGCCATTCCAGATGGACTGGAAGCTCCCCTCTGTCCAGGAACTGATAAACTTGGTGCTGAAAAACCAACTGGCCTCATTGGGATGTGCTAGGAGGTATTGAACACGCTTATCAAAAAGATGATTGGCGCTTTTTTCAATCTTTTCGATATTGCCCTTTTTCTTGGCGTAAATGTCACGGACATAACCGGTATACCATCCTGGCAATCGTTTAGAATCGGGTTTGTCCTGTAAGCCCATAGCCATCCTGGCAATCGTTTAGAATCGGGTTTGTCCTGTAAGCCCATAGCCAGCCAAGCAATCTGAGGCGTTCCAGGAATTTTTTGATGAGTGGTAATCTCATAGTAACTGGTTGTCGCCTTATGCAAGGTCATAGGAAAGGCAAAGAGGGCCAAAACTAAAAGTAAATAGCGGTAACGTTTCTCTCTCAAAGTCAGTAGTATCAAAATACCAGATAGCGCAATGATGAGAATGATGTTATTGCTCCTTACCCAGTAGGCCAAAGATAGCATGACCACTGAAAGAATCGCATTCCTAGCCTTACCACGTCTTAAGTAACGTAGAAAAAGGAGAATAGCAAAACTAGAAAAGAACAACCCATACATAAGTCCATAGGCAAACATAATGTTAAAGACTAAGGGCAAGAAACCAAAGCTCATGATGACAGACAAACGACTGACTAAAGGTCTCGTAAACAGTTCATCCGTAATCTTCCATGTCACATAATTCATACCAATGACCATGCCAAGATTCAATACATAGAAAACCGAGATGACCGGCAAAGGAATCAGATAGAGAACCAAGCGTTCAAAACTAAGCAATCCCAACTGGTGAGGATAGCGGTAGAAGTAGGCTCCTGGTTTAATCAAGGAGAAGTTGCCAGCATTGAACTGGACCGCCCCCTTAAAGACAGTTCCTGCATCGTCCCGACCAGCAAAACTAGTCAGAAAAATCAACAGTAGGCCAAAAATCATAAAGCAAACGGAAAAAAAGATGAAAATCTGCTTTGTTGTCAGTTCCTTTAAGATTTTCGGCCAGAGAAGGGTCAAAAGCAGAATGACCCCACCTGAAACATAAACATACCAAGGAACACTACTAATCTCTGCCCACTCAAAGTATCCCGTCATCATGGTCGTGCGAATGAGCAAAGCAGTCACAAATAATAGTCCGAAGACTAAAAGCCCAACATAGCGCCCTAACCATTCTAAAACAGAACTCGTATATGACATAAGAGCCTTCATGCTGAAAGTCTCCTTTAATATAGGTAATTACCCTTATAGTTTAGCATAGTCGTCCGAAAAATGTAATGAAAACAAGAAGAAAATAACATTCATCAACGAAAGAAATTGCTCTAATGAAGACATAGAAAAACTCTCTCGTTTCTAAAACAAGAGAGTTTGATTTTATAAAGCAGATTACTTCATCCGCATACTGTCAATTTTTTCTTCAGTCGGTGTGACACGTAAGGTCTTTTGTCCCGTATAAGTTACAAATCCGGGTTTACCGGCTGTTGGTTTGTTGAGTTTCTTAACATCAATCATATCGACTTGAACCAAATTTGACAGACGGGCCTTAGAGTAGTAGGCTGCCAATTCAGCCGCATCAGTCTTGACCTCATCAGTTGGGTTAAGATTGTCCTTGATAACCACGTGACTACCTGGGATATCCTTTGCGTGGAACCAGAGCTCACCCTTTTTAGCCATCTTGAAGGTCAACTCCTCATTTTGCAGGTTGTTACGACCAACCATGATAATGGTTTTACCATCAGAAGCTAGATACTGTTCAGGTTTCTTACGTTTGTGGCGCTTGTCAGTTGAACGACGCTTCATAAAGCCAGCCTGAACAAGCTCCTCACGAATATCCTCGATTTCATCCATGTTGGCTTGAGAAAGACTGAATTCCACACTCTCCAGATAATCAATAGTCTGCTTGGTTTCCTCAATCAAACCAGTCAAGTGCTTAACAGCTTCCTTGAGTTTTTGATATTTCTTGAAGTAACGCTGAGCATTTTGGTTTGGCGTTAGAGCCACATTTAGAGGAATGGTAATCTTTTCGCCAGTGTAGTAGTTGTCTAGCTCGACACTATCCTTGTCATTTGGCACCATGCTAAGATATGTGGTCAACAGTTCCCCTTTTTGACGGAACTCCTCAGCATTTTCAGTCGCCGCAAGCTCTTTTTCCTGTTTAACAAGTTTCTTCTTGTTTTTTTCCAGCTCATTTTGCATACGATGGATTAAATCACTAGCCTGTTGAGCCACGCGGTCACGCGCCGCCTTGTCCAAGTAGTAATAATCCAATAGGGCTGATAGGGTTTCAAACTCAGGTTGGTCCTGACTATCTGAGAATTTTACAGCTGAAAATGCCTTAGCCGTTAAGTTTGGCTCTACTTCACGATTGAAGAAGGCACGGAAATTCTTGAGTTTATCAGTCTCCAGTAAGGCTGATAATTCATTGGCCGTGTCACGCCCCAAACCTTGGAAAAGTTTTTGAAGGTTTCTAGCTGACAAATCCTCAGTCTGTAGGATTTCAAAGAGTTTTTCGTCTGGTATGTCGAAAGGATTCTTAGCGTCCGTCTTAGGAGGAGCAATATAGGTAGACCCAGGCAGAATAGTACGGTAACTATTTTGTGAGAAACCAACATGCTTGATAGACTCGATGATTTTGCTCTCATTCTTGTCAATCAGGATAATGTTGGAGTGTTTCCCCATGATCTCCATGACAAGAGTCACCTTGACGCTGTCACCGATTTCGTTTTTGTTAGAGACCGAAATTTCAAGGACACGGTCATTTTCCAGCTGGTTAATATCCTCGATAACCGCTCCCTGAAGGTATTTCCGCATAATCATGGTATAGGTGTTTGGATTCTGTGGATTTGGCAAGTCAGCCTTGGTCGTCTGAATACGCCCAAAAACAGGGTGAGCCGAAAGCAGAAGCTTGTAATTCTGACGATTGTTACGAATGGTCAGGACCAACTCACGCTCAAAAGGCTGATTAACCTTCTGGATACGCCCGTAGAGCACCTGCTCACGCAACTCAGCCGTCATATGATGAAGAAAAAAGCCGTCAAAAGACATGATGTACTTCCTTTCTTGTTAGAGATGATGATTGTTTTATTTTAAAAATAAAATTTTCTGTGAGACTTTCCTTAGGTGTTGGCGGACGTCATGGAACTTTGTAAAAAATTCCGAGCGCCTGAAACTAAAAGGTTTCAGGTGCTTTTAACACGGCGGAAAGTCTTAGTTAATTGCTCGCTCTGCTCGCCTAAAAAGTTATTTCAAAAATTTGGAGAGCTTATTAGCTTGGTTAGATATTTTTAAACAATTTGGATACGTTATAAATGTAAATGTTGCTTAACCATTATAGCATAAAGCCTGCAGAAATGCTTGGGGGCGAGAATCTAAACTTATTATTTTAATCTAGTATAAATTATCCTGAAAAATTGTATGACATAAACAGCTAAAAATCATATCAAAATTCTTCATATATTTTTTTGAATTTATGTTCTAGTTATGGTATTATTTAATATGCTGAAAATTAAAGGAGCATTAAATGAACGATATAAAAAAGATTAGCAACGCGACTAATTTGAAATACCTAGCTGTTGCACTTATGTTTTTGGACCAAATCTATCAGATGTTCGGGAGTATGGGCGCACCTATATGGTTGACGATGTTAGGACGTCTGGTTTTCCCAATTTTCCTCTTTCTTGCTGCTGATAGTTTTCACTACACTCATGATCGTATGGCTTTTCTCAGGCGTCTGCTTTACATGAGTTGGTTTATGATCATTGGCAACGCCATCATTGGTAGCATTTTTCATAATGGTAGTATCGGTTTAACCAACAATGCCTTTTCAACCTTCTTTATCACTGGGATTTTTATTTGCTCTTGGGATTTGTTGGCTAAGGGGCTTCGCGATAAATCGAACAAGGAGTTGATTCAAGGGATTGGTGTCTTTCTCTTGCCGATTCTTTCGTCTATTCCAGTTGTGATACTTTCAGGCATATTTGAAACGCCACATGCAAACCCAATCGTTGTGCAGATTGTTGCCTTTATCTTGTCACTTGTGCCAAGTATTATCATGGTTGAGGGTGGCTTTGCCATGGTTATTCTTGGGTTGCTCTTCTATATTTTCCGTACCAATCGCATGGCTCAAATCATTGTCTTAGCTGTTATTTCAGTGATTGCCCATCTGTTTGATCCGACAGGTGTGCAGTGGATGATGATCTTTGCGGCAATTCCTATGTATTTCTATAATGGTGAGCGTGGTAGTGGTAACAAGAATTTCTTCTATATTTTCTACCCAGCCCATATTTATCTCTTGTGGATCCTAGCAAGTTTATTTAGATAAAATGACAAAGACAGTCCTTGTGTTGTCTTTTTTTCATGCTTAAAGGCCATTTTTATGGTTTGTTTCCTGCTTCTAAAACTGCTATAATTTAAGGCGTAATAGAATCAAGTGATAAGTAAATTGGAGGTATATCATGACAAAAGTAGCAGTAGTATTTGCGGAAGGATTTGAAGAAATCGAAGCTTTGAGCCCAGTGGATGTCTTCCGCCGAGCAGGATTTGACTGTGACATGCTTGGACTTGAAAGTGCATCAGTGACTGGCTCACATGGGATTCAAGTCGCTATGGATGGTGTATTTGATGGCAATTTTGCGGATTATGACTTGGTGGTCCTTCCTGGAGGTATGCCTGGATCAACTAATCTACGCGACAACGAAACTTTGATTGCCTCTCTTCAAGAGGCTGCAAAAGCTGGAAAATACGTTGCTGCCATTTGTGCGGCACCAATTGTTCTTGAACGTGCAGGCCTGCTTGAAGGGCGAAAATTTACTTGTTTCCCAGGTGTAGAGGAACAAATTGTATCTGGTGATCATCAAACTGACTTAGTAGTCGTGGATGGCAATATTGTGACTAGCCGTGGTGCCGGAACAGCATTAGCGTTTGCTTATGCCTTGGTTGATTTGTTGGGCGGTGATGGTCAGCAGTTGGCTCATACTATGGTCTACGACAGATTGTTTCAATAAGATGATAATAGACATGTATCAAACAGAGGGTCTAGTTATAGGCTGAAGAGACCTGAGCCTAGTTTTAAGAGCTTTGGTTTTTTCTTTTCTGCTTTGACATCTCGCTTGAAAATGGTTATAATAATCACAAAATAACCTTTAAATGAGTCCAGAGAGGCTTAAAAGGTCGGACAGATTGGAACAGCAGGGTTCTCCTGTGATTTTTTGTGCGACCTTGCCATGTGGCGAGGTTTTTTTGATGACATTTTGTAGTTTAGAAAGGGTTGTCATGATATTAGTTGAAGATTTAACCATTGTGAGTCAGCGTGAGATCGCACCTCGTATTTTTGAGATGGTGCTTAAGGGAGAGATGGTTGCAGATATGAATGTTGGTCAGTTCGTCCACCTCAAGGTGCCAGACCCAAGCAAGCTCCTTCGTCGTCCGATTTCCATTTCAGAGATTGACTACGACAAGAAAGAGGCAACTATTGTCTATCGTGTGGAGCGTGAGGGAACAGCTATTCTGTCTAAGATGGTAGCTGGACAAACCATTGATACCATGGGCCCTCAGGGTAATGGTTTTGATATTTCTGTTATTGAGGCTGGGCAGAAAGCTCTCCTAGTTGGTGGAGGTATTGGTGTGCCACCTTTGGTTGAGACGGCTAAGCAGTTGAAGACTAAGGGAGTGGAAGTTGTATCAGTCATTGGTTTTGCCAATAAGGATGCCGTCATCTTGGAGGACAAGCTCAGAGCTTGTGGTGATGTTTATGTGACCACTGATGACGGTTCATACGGTATCAAGGGTTACGTTTCGACAGTTATTGATGGTTTCGACTGGACTCCAGATGCCGTTTACAGTTGCGGAGCTCCAGGCATGCTTAAATATGTCGATAGCAAGTTTGAAAATCATCCTCATGCCTATGTTTCTATGGAAGCTCGCATGGCTTGTGGTATGGGTGCTTGCTATGCCTGTGTGGTTCACGTTAAAGGAGAGTCGGACGCCAAAAATCTTCGTGTTTGCGAGGAAGGGCCAGTCTTCCCTACCGGAAAAGTCATCGTCTAGGAGGTTACTATGTCAGAAATTAAATCAGAAAATCGTTTAGCTATTAGCCTTCCAGGACTCGATTTGAAGAATCCTATTATCCCAGCTTCTGGTTGCTTTGGTTTTGGTCAAGAGTATGCCAAGTATTACGATTTGGATAAACTAGGATCGATCATGATTAAGGCAACGACTGCCAACCCACGCTTTGGTAATCCGACACCACGTGTGGCTGAGACACCATCAGGCATGCTTAATGCCATTGGCTTGCAAAACCCTGGTGTTGATGCTGTCTTGTTTGAAAAACTCCCATGGTTACAGGAACATTATCCTGAGTTGCCAATCATTGCGAATGTGGCTGGATTTTCTAACGAAGAATATGCGGAAGTCTCTCACAAGATTTCCAAAGCTAGTAACGTCAAGGCAATTGAGCTCAACATCTCCTGTCCAAACGTGGATCATGGCAATAACGGACTCCTCATCGGACAAGTCCCAGAACTTGCCTATGCAGCCGTAAAAGCCAGTGTTTCTCATTCTGATGTGCCCGTCTATGTCAAACTGACACCAAGCGTGGCTGACATCACAAGTGTTGCCAAGGCAGTCGAAGATGCCGGTGCGACAGGTTTCACCATGATTAACACCTTGGTCGGAATACGCTATGACTTGGCGACTCGCAAACCTATCATTGCCAATGGCCAAGGTGGTATGTCAGGCCCAGCTGTCTTCCCAGTAGCCCTTAAACTTATCCGCCAAGTTGCTCTAGCTTCAGACCTTCCAATCATCGGTATGGGGGGTGTTGACAGTGCCGAAGCGGCTATCGAAATGTTTATTGCTGGTGCCTCAGCCATCGGTGTCGGAACAGCCAACTTCGCAGATCCATATGCCTGCCCTAAAATCATCGACCGCCTCCCTGAAGTTATGGACAAGTACGGCATCACAACACTTGAAGACTTACGTAAGGAAGTTCGAACAGACTTGTTGGGGAAATAAAGAAAGCAATCTCTTTACTATTAATATAAGACGAAGTCCTACTATTAGGGCTTCATTTTTTAGATTAAACATTAGAATATATTGACGATTAGAATTGTGGTGATATAATATATGTCATAAAATACCCAGAGGTAGCTTATGAGCGATTTATATATTCAAAGGTCCAATTATTACCTGTCCTTATCTGAACAAAGAATTATCATTAAAAATGATAATAAAGAGATTGTCAAAGAAGTGTCCATTTCACTCCTTGATAATGTGTTACTTTTTGGTAATGCACAACTGACCACCCAACTCATCAAAGCTTTATCAAAGAACAAGGTGAATGTTTACTATTTCTCAAATGTTGGTCAATTTATTTCTAGTATTGAATCCCACAGACAGGACGAATTCCAAAAGCAAGAGGTGCAAGCCAGGGCTTATTTTGAAGAGGATTTCCGTTTAGAGGTTGCAAGGAGTATTGCTAGGACCAAGGTAAGGCATCAAATTGCCTTACTTAGAGAGTTTGATACGGATGGACTACTGGATACCTCAGATTATTCAAGATTTGAAGATAGTGTCAATGATATTCAGAAAGCTTATTCTATTACAGAAATTATGGGTTACGAAGGTCGCCTTGCGAAATCCTATTTTTACTATCTGAATTTACTGGTTCCTGATGACTTTCATTTTAATGGTAGGAGTAGACGGCCTGCGGAGGATTGTTTTAACAGTGCCCTCAATTTTGGCTATAGTATCTTATATTCGTGCTTTATGGGGCTGATTAAGAAAAACGGGTTAAGCTTGGGGTTTGGGGTAATTCACAAGCATCATCAGCATCATGCGACCTTGGCCAGTGATTTAATGGAAGAATGGAGACCTATCATCGTCGATAATACGCTTATGGAGTTGATACGAAATGGTAAACTTCTATTAAGTCATTTTGAAAACAAGGATCAAGATTTTATACTCACTGATGAAGGCAGAGAAATCTTTGCAAGAGCGCTACGTTCAAGAATACTAGAAGTCCATCAGTATATCGAATTAGACAAAAAACGCTATTCTTTTCTCTATACAGCTGACAGGCAAATCAAGAGTTTGATTAGGGCTTTTAGGGAACTCGACCCTAGTCTTTATGAGACAAGTTACACAGGAGGGCATTAATGGGACTTTACTTTAATCTCAGTGAAGAAGAACGTGAGTTTGCCAAACAAAAAACTATGTTTTGTCTGATTATTTATGATATCCGAAGTAACAAACGTAGACTTAAACTCTCTAAATTACTAGAAGGTTATGGCGTGAGGGTGCAAAAATCTTGTTTCGAGGTTGATTTGTCAAGAAATGACTATCAGTCTCTCCTTAAGGATATTGAGAGCTTCTACAAGGCCGATGAAGAAGATAGCATAATCGTGTATGTGACAACCAAAGAAGAGGTGACTAGTTTTAGCCCCTACCATAGTGCTGAAAAATTAGATGACATTCTCTTTTTCTAAGCCTTTATAGGCCTGCAATTATATGGTACAATATAGATAGTGTTTCCAGTAGGTCCTACATCTTGTGTCTCAAGCAACTGTCTAGGGCACAAGATATGGGGATATAAACCTATATACCTCGAGAGGGGACGGAAACCATGCCATTTTCATAGCCCCTGCGATGTACTCGATAGGATATAAACCTATATACCTCGAGAGGGGACTTTTTTGAAATTTTGAAAACAGTCTTGACAGCGCTTCCAGAAAGTGTTAGACTAAAAGCACGTTAAGGGCGCCCCAATGAGGTGAAAAGTACTTTCAGCTTTTGGGGTTTTTTCATACAAAGATGAAGGAGTCGAATGAAAAAATTAGTATTTACTTTTAAAAGGATCGATCATCCTGCACAAGATTTGGCTGTTAAATTTCATGGCTTCTTGATGGAGCAGTTGGATAGTGACTATGTTGATTATCTGCATCAGCAGCAAACAAATCCCTATGCGACCAAGGTAATCCAAGGGAAAGAAGACACGCAGTGGGTTGTGCATCTGCTCACAGATGACCTCGATGATAAAGTTCTTATGACCTTATTACAGATTAAAGAGGTGTCCTTAAACGGCCTGCCTAAGCTCAGTGTCGAGAAAGTTGAGATTCAGGAGTTGGGAGCCGATAAACTGTTAGAGATTTTCAATAGCGAGGACAATCAAACCTATTTTTCAATCATTTTTGAAACTCCGACAGGTTTCAAATCACAAGGTTCCTACGTCATCTTCCCGACTATGCGTTTGATTTTTCAGAGTTTGATGCAAAAGTATGGAAGGTTGGTTGAAAATCAGCCTGAAATTGAAGAGGATACCTTAGATTACCTATCTGAACACAGCACTATTACGAATTATCGCTTGGAGACCAGTTATTTCAGGGTGCACGGGCAAAGAATTCCTGCCTTTAGAGGAAGGTTAACCTTTAAAGTCCAAGGCGCTCAAACTCTAAAAGCTTATGTCAGAATGCTTCTAACATTCGGTGAATATTCAGGTCTTGGCATGAAAACGAGTCTCGGTATGGGAGGGATAAAGCTTGAAGAAAGAAAAAATTGATTTATTTTACGGAGCTCTTTTGCATGATATCGGTAAGGTCATTCAAAGGGCGACAGGAGAACGAAAAAAACACGCCCTGGTAGGCGCGGATTGGTTTGATGAGATTGCTGATAATCAGGTTATTTCCGATCAAATTAGATATCACATGGCTAACTACCAGAGTGATGAACTTGGAAATGACCATCTTGCTTACATAACTTATATCGCTGATAATATTGCCTCTGGTGTCGATAGAAGACAGTCAAATGAGGAGAGCGATGAGAAAGCATCAGCTAAGATTTGGGATACTTATACAAATCAAGCTGATATTTTTAACGTTTTTGGGGCGCAAACGGATAAACGCTACTTTAAACCGACGGTTCTAAACTTGAAATCTGAACCTAACTTTGCGTCGGCAACCTATGAACCCTTCTCAAAAGGTGATTATGCGGCGATTGCGACTCGTATCAAAAATGAATTGGCAAAATTTGAGTTTAATCAAGCACAAATTGATTCTTTGTTAAATCTGTTTGAAGCAACCCTCTCTTTTGTGCCTTCTTCAACTAATACTAAGGAAATCGCTGATATTTCACTTGCTGAGCATAGTCGTCTGACAGCAGCTTTTGCCTTGGCTATCTATGATTACTTGGAAGATAAAGGTCGTCATAACTATAAAGAGGACTTGTTTACTAAAGCATCAGCTTTTTATGAGGAAGAAGCTTTTCTCCTAGCTAGCTTTGACTTATCGGGGATTCAAGACTTTATCTACAATATAGCGACGAGTGGTGCTGCTAAGCAATTGAAGGCAAGATCTTTGTATCTTGACTTTATGAGTGAGTATATAGCAGATAGTTTACTTGATAAATTAGGCCTTAATCGGGCTAATTTGCTCTATGTTGGTGGGGGACATGCTTATTTTGTCCTAGCCAATACGGAAAAAACGGTAGAAACACTTGTTCAGTTTGAAAAAGATTTCAATCAATTTTTATTGGCTAATTTCCAAACGAGATTATATGTTGCCTTTGGATGGGGAAGCTTTGCGGCTAAAAATATCATGAGCGAACTAAATTCACCTGAAAGCTATAGACAGGTCTACCAAAAGGCTAGTCGCATGATTTCTGAGAAAAAAATCTCAAGGTATGATTATCAAACCCTTATGTTGTTGAATAGGGGCGGTAAATCTTCTGAAAAAGAGTGTGATATTTGTCATTCTGTTGAGAATTTAGTTTCATATCATGACCAAAAAGTGTGTGATATTTGTCGAGGCTTGTATCAATTTTCTAAAGAGATTGCCCATGATCATTTTATTATAACTAAAAGCGAGGGACTTCCGATTGGACCAAACGCCTGTCTTAAAGGTGTTGCATTTGAAAAGCTAAGCCAAGAAGATTTCTCCCGTGTCTATGTCAAAAATGACTATAAAGCTGGTACGGTCAAGGCAACCCATGTTTTTGTTGGAGATTACCAGTGTGATGAAATTTACAATTATGCTGCCTTATCTAAAAACGAAAATGGGTTAGGTATTAAACGTTTAGCAGTTGTACGTCTTGACGTGGATGATTTGGGAGCAGCCTTTATGGCCGGCTTCTCCCAACAAGGAAATGGACAATATAGTACCCTATCACGCTCAGCCACTTTCTCTCGAAGCATGAGTCTTTTCTTCAAAGTTTATATTAACCAGTTTGCTAGTGATAAAAAGCTCTCTATCATTTATGCCGGCGGGGATGATGTTTTTGCCATTGGCTCTTGGCAAGATATTATTGCCTTTACTGTTGAACTTCGTCAGAACTTCATTAAATGGACAAATGGAAAACTAACACTCTCAGCTGGTATAGGTCTATTTGCTGATAAGACCCCTATTAGCTTGATGGCACATCAAACAGGGGAGCTAGAAGAAGCAGCTAAAGGCAATGAGAAAGATAGTATTTCACTCTTTAGTTCCGACTATACCTTTAAATTTGGCCAGTTTATCACTAATGTTTACGACGACAAGTTAGAGCAGATTCGTTATTTCTTTAATCACCAAGATGAACGAGGCAAGAATTTCATTTATAAATTGATTGAATTGCTTCGAAACTACGAGAGTGAAGAAAAGATGAATGTTGCCCGCTTAGCTTACTATTTGACACGTTTGGAAGAGTTAACAGACAAAGAAGAAAGAGATAAATTCAAACAATTCAAGAAATTATTCTTCAAATGGTATACAAACAATGAATCAGACCGTAAAGAGGCGGAATTAGCTTTGCTTCTCTATGTTTATGAAATTAGGAAGGATTAATACATGGCAATTTTAACTGATGAGAATTATGTAGATAAAGCAGAACGTGCTATTTCATTACTTGAAAAGGATAATAAAGGGAATTATTTACTAACAACGTCACAAATCAGAAATTTATTATCCTTATGTAGTTTTTTATATGATAGAAGTAAAGAAAGAAAGTTTGATGAATTAATAAATGATGTTTCCTATTTAAGAGTACAATTCGTCTATCAGTCTGGAAGAAACTCTGTAAGAGTTAATAGACAGACGTTCTTCCCTGTTAAAGATTTGGTAGAAAAAGGCCAAATTCTTGAAGCGCTTAAGGAAATAAAAGATAGAGAGACACTTCAAAGATTTTGTAGATATATGGAAGCACTGGTGGCTTATTTCAAGTTTTATGGAGGTAAAGATTAATGACATTCGCTAAGATTAAATTTTCAGCTCAAATTCGTTTAGAGACAGGCCTTCATATTGGGGCTAGTAATGCTTTTGCTGCCATCGGTGCTATCGATTCGCCTGTTATTAAAGATCCTATTACCAACCTACCAATCATTCCTGGTTCAAGTCTCAAAGGAAAAATGAGAACTCTTCTTGCTAAAGTGTATAACGAAGAAATTGTCAAGAATCCTAGTCAAGATAGTGATGTCCTTAGCCGTTTATTTGGGAATAGTGATGATAAACGATTTAAAATGGGACGCTTGATTTTTCGTGATGCCTTCTTGTCAAACGCTGATGAGCTAGACTCTCTTGGTGCAAGAAGTTACACAGAAGTAAAATTTGAAAATACAATTGACCGTATCACTGCCGAAGCTACACCAAGACAAATTGAACGTGCTATTCGTAACAGTACCTTTGATTTCGAGTTGATTTATGAGATTACAGACGAGAATGAAAATCAAGTCGAGGAAGATTTCAAAGTGATTCGAGATGGTTTAAAACTTCTTGAACTTGATTATCTTGGAGGTTCTGGATCTCGAGGTTACGGTAAGGTTGCTTTTGAAAACCTCAAAGCTACTACCGTATTTGGAAATTATGATGTTAAAACATTGAATGAACTTTTAACTGCGGAGGTCTAATATGACCTATAAACTGTATATTATGACCTTTCAGAATGCTCATTTTGGTTCGGGCACTCTTGATAGCTCAAAATTAACATTCTCAGCAGACCGTATCTTCTCAGCCCTAGTGCTAGAAGCCCTAAAAATGGGAAAACTCGATGCATTTCTTGCTGAAGCAAACCAGGACGATTTCACGCTCACAGATGCCTTTCCGTTTCAATTTGGACCCTTTTTGCCGAAACCTATTGGTTATCCCAAACATGACCAAATTGATCAATCCGTTGATGTCAAAGAGGTTCGCCGTCAAGCAAAATTGTCTAAGAAACTGCAATTTCTTGCTCTAGAAAATGTTGACGATTATCTCAATGGAGATTTATTTGAAAATGAAGAGCATGCTGTCATTGATACTGTGACAAAAAATCAACCACATAAGGATGGCAATCTTTATCAGGTTGCTTCAACCAGATTTTCAAACGATACGTCGCTTTACGTCATTGCAAACGAATCTGACTTGCTTAATGAGTTGATGACTAGTCTTCAGTATTCAGGTCTTGGTGGAAAGCGTTCAAGTGGTTATGGTCGTTTTGAGTTAGATATTCAAAATATCCCACTTGAATTGTCAGATAGACTGACTAAGAATCATTCAGATAAAGTGATGACCCTTACGACAGCACTTCCTGTAGATGCCGAGCTTGAAGAAGCAATGGAAGATGGTCATTACTTATTAACTAAATCAAGTGGTTTTGCATTTAGTCATGCTACCAATGAGAATTATCGTAAGCAAGATCTTTACAAATTTGCTTCTGGTTCAACTTTTAGTAAAACATTTGAAGGGCAGATTGTCGATGTAAGACCACTTAATTTCCCTCATGCTGTTTTAAATTATGCTAAACCACTCTTCTATAAATTGGGGGTATAAAAATGAAAAATGACTATAGAACATTTAAATTGAGCCTCCTGACACTTGCTCCAATTCATATTGGCAATGGAGAGAAATACACCTCTAGAGAATTTATCTATGAAAATAAGAAGTTTTACTTTCCTGACATGGGGAAATTCTATAATCAAATGGTAGAGAAGAGGCTTGCTGAAAAGTTTGAGGCATTTCTGATTCAAACTCGTCCAAACGCACGTAATAATCGTCTTATTTCCTTCTTAAATGATAACCGAATTGCAGAGCGTTCATTTGGTGGCTATAGTATCTCTGAAACAGGTTTAGAATCGGACAGAAATCCTAATTCAGCCGGAGCTATTAACGAAGTTAATAAATTTATTCGTGATGCTTTTGGTAATCCCTATATTCCTGGTAGCTCATTAAAAGGTGCTATTCGTACTATTTTGATGAATACTACACCTAAGTGGAATAATGAAAATGCAGTAAATGACTTTGGAAGATTTCCAAAAGAGAATAAAAACCTAATCCCTTGGGGAACAAAAAAGGGTAAAGAATACGATGATTTATTTAATGCAATCCGTGTGAGTGATAGTAAACCTTTTGATAATAAGAGTCTTATCCTGGTCCAGAAATGGGATTATTCAGCGAAGACCAACAAAGCTAAACCACTTCCTTTGTATAGAGAATCAATTTCTCCATTAACTAAAATTGATTTTGAGATTACAACAACCATTGATGAAGCTGGAAGATTGATTGAAGAATTAGGTAAGAGGGCACAAGCGTTTTATAAAGACTATAAAGCATTTTTCTTATCTGAATTTCCTGATGATAAGATTCAAGCCAATCTACAATATCCAATTTATTTAGGTGCAGGGAGTGGTGCTTGGACAAAGACCCTATTTGAACAGGCTGATGGTATTTTACAAAGACGATACAGTCGAATGAAAACTAAAATGGTTAAAAAAGGAGTTCTTAAGCTCACAAAAGCACCTCTTAAAACGGTTAAGATTCCCTCTGGTAATCATTCATTAATCAAGAACCACGAGTCCTTTTATGAAATGGGGAAAGCTAATTTCATGATTAAGGAGATTGATAAATGAGAGTACTTATATCAGCTGTAGGTGACACAGACCCTTTTAGAAATTTTCATGATGGCGCCTTAATTCATATTGCAAGAAAATATCGTCCCGAAAAAGTTATATTGATTTTTTCAGAACATACTGCAAAAAAACAAGGTAATATTGAAAAAGCCTTGTTTTCTATTTCTCCTAACTATGAGCCTGAATTCATAATTCATGATTCCATTATTAGTGATAATGAAGTTCATATTTTTGATGTGATGTTTCAACGTTTCTCTGATATTTTGCAAGAATACTATACTAAAGAAGATGAATTTATCTTAAATCTTTCTAGTGCAACACCTCAAATCAAATCTGCTCTATTTGTGATTAACCGTTTAAATGGCATCAATGTCAAAGCGGTACAAGTTTCGAGTCCTGAACACGCTTCAAACGAGAACATCGGTCATGATAATGATGAGAACATTGATGAACTTATCGAAGTCAATGAAGATAATAAAGTCAATTTTATCGACCGAACGATTGAAGATAATGCTGAGAAATTTAATCAGGCTCTCTTGAAGAAAACAGCTCGTGATTTTATCGAGAAGTTTGATTATAAGGCGGCGCTAGACATTCTAGACCAATTATCCGATTTTCCGAATTTAAAAAGTGTTCGAGAAGAAATCCGTGATGTTGTCAACTGTCTGTCTAAACAAGATGTTCCAAAAGGGTTACGTCATAAAAAATTAAACGAAGAAGAACAAAAAATTCTTAGTGCCTATTTGACCATTGAACTGCAAAGAGAACGTGGGAACGTCAGTGAAAGTTTTATACGAATAAAAAACTTAACTGAGTTTATTTTGGAAGACTATATTGAAAAAAGAAACCCAGGTTTAATCGATGATTATTGTGAAAGTATTCAGAAATATTATCTAAGTCTCTTCGATTATAGTAAACTTTTAAAAGCAACAAGAGAATTTAAACTTAGAAAAACAATCGCTCCAATTATTGAGATGAATTCTTCTAGAAATACGGTTGCCCACAGCTTAAGTCCTTTGGACTCAGATGCAGTTAAACAATTGGGGATAGCTATGAAAACCTTAAAAACTCTAGTTAGAGAACAATACCATTTTAGCCAGAGTGATTTTAATTTTTATCAGGATTTGAATAAGAAATTATTAACTAAGTTAAACTAAAGAGGTAATCTAAATTGAAAATTTTAATCTCAGCTGTAGGAACAACCGATCCTATAAGTAATAATCACGATGCAGCTTTACTTCATATCGCAAGAAATTATAGACCTGACAAGATTGTCCTTGTATTTAGTCAAGAAATGTTGGTCAAACAAGATTTGATAAATAAGGTTTTGCTCTCAATCGAAGGCTATAACCCTATCATTGAAATTGACTCTACAATCTTGAATAACGACGAAGTCTTTCTTTTCGATAAAATGTATGAAGTAATGGGGCTGATTGTTCAGAAGTATACTAATGACGATGACGAAATCATCTTAAACTTGTCATCAGGTACACCACAAATTATTTCAGCTCTCTTTGCCCTTAACCGTATCAATGACTATAATACTCAAGCTATTCAGGTTGCTACTCCTAAAAAAGGAGCAAACAGAGAATACAAGCCTCTGACCGACTCTGAGATAGATGCTCTTATTGTGGAAAATCAAGATAATAGTGTGGATTTTGTTGACCGAAGTATTAAAGATAAATCTGAGAAATTTACGCAAGCATTAGTCAAACGTCATCTTAGAAGTTTAATTGCTACCTTTGATTATCAAGCAGCAGAAGCCATAATCAATCGAAAAGAATATAATAAATTACTTTCTAAAAAGAGAATTGCTTATATTCGTGAGAAGCTAAACGATTTTTCACGTGTTTTCAAAAACCAGTCTATTCTTTCAGATATCCTATCGTTTCCTCTCGATGACTCCCAAAAGAAGGCTTTGAATTACTATTTGATGATTGATGTTTTAAAAGAACGTGATCATATTGCTGATGTCTTGATTAAGGCAAAATCACTAGCTGAATTTGTCATTGAAGAAACCATCAAAAAAGATCATGAGGGCTTAATCTTATTTGATGGCAATCTGCCAAAACTTAATCCAGATTTTCCTGATTGTGAGGCAATTTTAGACGATATTGATAAGAAAATGAAAAAATCTAGGGGTATTGAAGATACTGAAGAACGCATTTTTTCAGTACAATCTACACTTAATCTATTATCTTACTTGAATATCCTTGAGTTCTATGAATATGATTCTCAGCTTCAAACAGCGATAAATGGCATTTTAAGTTTGAATGGGGAACGAAATAAAGTTGCTCACGGTTTGTCAGAAATTGATACGCGATTATTAAGTCGTAAGAAGTTAAAACAACTTTCTGAAAACTTGGGATTGCTTCTTGTTGATTGTTTGGGTATTGATACAAGCTATTTTAACTATTATGACAAACAAAATGAAGAGCTTATAAAGATGCTTGAATAGATATTTGGGTGCCATCCCCCTTTGACATTCCCTTACAAAAGCGCTATAATAGAACAAATTGAACTGAACCTTTAATCGAGTCCAGAGAGGCGAGAAAGGTGTACTGAGATGCTACGGCATCACTAAAGGGTAGGGACTGCCCTGTTTTCGTGCAACCTTCGCTGACTGGCGGAGGTTTTTTGTGTGAAAGGATATAAGAAATGAGAGAAAATCGTCCTGTTATTGCCCTTGATTTCCCGACCTTTGAGGATGTGAAGGCCTTCCTTGCTAAGTTTCCTGCTGATGAAAAGCTCTATGTGAAGATTGGGATGGAACTTTACTATGCGGCTGGGCCTGACATTGTGCGCTACGTTAAAGAGCTTGGCCATAGTGTTTTCCTTGACCTTAAGCTTCACGATATTCCAAATACTGTGAAATCAGCCATGCGTGTCTTGTCTAACCTTGGTGTTGATATGACTAATGTGCATGCGGCCGGTGGTGTGGAAATGATGAAGGCTGCGCGTGAAGGCTTGGGAGATGGTCCAATCTTGATTGCTGTAACACAGTTGACCTCTACCTCTGAAGAGCAGATGCGTGATTTTCAAAATATCCAAACCACCCTTCAAGAATCAGTGGTTCATTATGCTAAGAAGACTGCTGAAGCAGGGCTTGATGGTGTTGTTTGCTCAGCACACGAAGTAGCCAAAATCAAAGAAGCAACAAATGAAGATTTTGTTTGTTTGACACCTGGTATTCGTCCAGCAGGAGCAGCAGTTGGTGACCAAAAACGTGTCATGACACCTGCCGATGCTCGTCAAATTGGTTCAGATTACATTGTTGTTGGTCGTCCAATTACGCAAGCTGACGATCCAGTGGCAGCTTATCACGACATCAAGGCCCAATGGAACGGTCAATAAATTTTCAAAAAGATCTTATTTCATAGGAAAATAGATAGAATTAGGTTATAATAAAGAGTAGAAAACGCTTTACGGAGGATAATAATTATGACATTAGCATCACAAATCGCATCTGACTTGCTCAATATCAAGGCTGTTTACCTTAAACCTGAAGAACCATTTACATGGGCATCAGGAATCAAATCACCAATCTACACAGACAATCGTATTACTTTGTCTTATCCAGAAACTCGTACACTTATTGAAAATGGTTTTTTGGAAAAAATTAAGGAAGAATTCCCCGAAGTAGAAGTAATTGCAGGTACTGCAACTGCGGGTATTCCTCACGGTGCAATCATTGCTGACAAGATGAACCTTCCATTTGCCTATATTCGTAGCAAACCAAAAGATCATGGTGCTGGTAACCAAATTGAAGGTCGTGTGGTTAAGGGCGAAAAGATGGTTGTTGTTGAAGACTTGATTTCAACTGGTGGTTCTGTTCTTGATGCCGTCGCAGCTGCAGAGCGTGAAGGGGCTGATGTTATCGGTGTTGTGGCTATCTTCACCTACGAATTGCCAAAAGCTGAGAAAAACTTTGCGGATGCTGGTGTGAAATTGGTCACTCTTTCAAAATACACTGAGTTGATTAAGGTTGCTAAAGTTCAAGGTTACATTACAGCAGACGGACTTCAACTCTTGAGAAAATTCAAAGAAAACCAAGAAACTTGGCAAGACTAGTTATCATGATTTAAGGTGGAACGTTTTAGGCGTTTCGCTTTTTTAGTATAATTTAGGAAAAGATAATCAGGGAGAGAGTATATGAGGACAATTAATGAGCAGTTAGATGCAACGGCAATGGATGAAGCTGTGCAAAATAAGATGGTCAGTCCCCGAGAACTAGTGTAGGCTACCATTCGTGAAGCAGAGAGGAGGAATCCCAAAATCAATGCTATCGTAAGTCAACGCTACGAGAAAGCATTGAAAGAAGCAGAAACTAGTGCAGCTGTTACAGTACCAAGCACAGAAGTAGTCGCCACAGAGGCAACTACCGATGGAGACATCTACTGCAGCTGCAAGCCCAACTAAAGTCTTCTTCGTTTCAACTTCAAACGAAACTCTTAAAGAAACTGAAAAGTTTACTGAAACTGCAGGCCAAACCGAAGACCTTCCAACAACAGGTGATAAAGGTTCACCTGCAGCTCTTCTTGGACTGGGTATGTTGCTAACTCTCTTTGGACTTAGTGGAAAACACAAAGGTAAAGAGAAAAACTAAGAAGTTTGCAGATATAAAAAGAGTTAACCATTTGGCTAACTCTTTTTTGTTTTCTTCTTGTTACTATGTGCCTTTCGATACTGGCTCGGTGTTTGAGCATAATAATGCTTAAATTGGCGGTTAAAGTTTGAAAGATTGTTAAAACCAACGCTCGTAGAAATTTCTAAAACTGGTGTGACGCTATTACGGAGTTCCTCACAAGCAGCATTCAGTCTAGCCTGAATAATAAATTCGGTGCAAGAGGTACCTGTATGTTGTTTAAATATGGTCATAAAATGCGTCTTACTGTACCCCATGAGCTCGGACAATTGCTCAATGGTAAGCGACTCAGCATAATGCTTATTGATGTAATCAATGATTTCGCGAATTTTTTCATTTTTACGATAATGATCATCAGAAGTCTTTCTCTCTACCAAACGATAGTAGTAGAAGAGGTAGATCAGTTCCTCCAATTTGGACTTAAGTAAAATCTCATAGTGTCTATCTTTGTGTCGAATAATCTCAAAAATCTCAAATAGAGCTCTCTTAATTTCAGAATATCCCTCATCAGTTGATTTTAAACATTGTTTGAACTTGAAATTAGAATTTTGCAAGGGTTGAAGATAACGGAGACTAAGAGGGTCCACTAGAGATTGACCTAACATATCTAAATGAAAATGAAGAGTGTCAGTATGGTGCGACTGATTATCAATAGGATGGACAGAATGGAGTCCATTAGGACGAATTAGAAAGATATCTCCAGCCTGACTATCAAAATAGTCATAATCAATGTGATAGCGAGCAGTCCCTTCATAGACGTACTGAATCTCAAGCTCAGGATGCCAATGAAAAAGGATATCAGGACGTCCATTTTCAACCTTGATTTCCGTCAGTCGAAATGGAAGCAGATTATCGTCAAAATCTATCAAATGTTTAAAATCAGTATCAGTAGCTGCTTGACTCATGGTAAACCTTTCAAAATCATAGGATAGTACCATGATAGCATTTTATTTCTTAAAAAGCATGAGTTAATCGTCTTATGATATAGATAGATTTTTTACATAATTTTATTTCTGTATTTAAGGTATGGAAAGTAAAAAGATGACACAACATCTTTTTACATAAATTTAGTTATGTTTATTTCCCTAGGCAGAACTGACTAAAGAGTTGCGTAATGAGTTCATCCGGTGCGGCGTCACCAGTAATTTCGCCAAGAATTTCCCATGTGCGAGTCATATCAACTTGTAATAGGTCAACAGGCATACCTAATTCAAGTCCTTGATTGACGGCTTCAAGACTTTCAAGCGCCCTTTCAATGAGTGAAATATGTCGTGCATTTGAGAGATAAGTAGCATCTTTTTCCACTAAGCCAGCATTATCAAAGAAGAGTTGGTTGATGCGATCTTCGATTTTGTCAATGTTTTCATTCTTGAGGACTGAAATCGGAATGACATCTTCAGGAAGCTCTTCCATTTGGATTGCTTGTGGAAGGTCAGTTTTATTTAGGAGAATGATACGATTGCTATTTTTGCTAATTTCGAGTAATGTACGGTCTTGCTCAGTTAGCGGTTCGGAGCTATTAAGGACAAGAAGAACCAGGTCAGCCTCTTCAAGAGCTTTCTTAGAACGCTCAACACCAATTTTTTCGACCACATCATCTGTGTCACGAATACCAGCGGTATCAATTAACTTAAGAGGAACACCCTTAATATTAACGTATTCTTCAATGACATCACGTGTTGTACCCTCAATATCAGTAACGATAGCTTTCTCTTCACGTAGGAGATTGTTGAGAAGACTAGATTTTCCGACATTAGGACGGCCTATGATTGCTGTCGAAAGACCTTCTCGTAGGATTTTCCCTCGTTTGGCAGTAGCAAGAAGATTTTCTAGAAGTGCTTGAAAATCTTGAGTCTTTTCACGTACAAGAGCTGTAGTAACTTCTTCAACATCATCATACTCTGGGTAATCAATATTCACCTCGACTTGAGCCAAAGTGTTAAGGATTTCTTGGCGAGTGTTGTTAATGAGATCCTTGAGCGAACCATCAAGTTGGGAAACGGCAACGGCCATAGCCTTATCAGTTTTAGCACGAATCAAATCCATGACAGCTTCGGCCTGGGTCAAGTCCACACGACCATTCAAGAAGGCACGTTTGGTAAATTCCCCTGGTTCAGCCATACGAGCTCCAGAACGAATTAGGAGTTGAAGGATTTCATTAGTAACAGCGACACCACCATGTGTGTTGATTTCCACGACATCCTCGCGTGTAAAGGTCTTTGGTGCACGCATCACACTGACCATGACTTCATCAATGGTTTCATCATTTTCCACGATATGACCGTAATTGATAGTATGTGAAGCGACCGTTTCTAAATTTTTTCCTTTGAAAACCTTATTAGCAATAGCAACAGCATCGGTTCCAGATAAGCGAACAATACCAATAGCACCTTCACCTAAAGGCGTTGAAATTGCAGTAATCGTATCAAATTCTTTAGTAATTGACATAATTATTCCTTTGGATTTTTTCTGTATCAGTTTTAAAATGATTTAATTTCATTGTAACGCAAAAGACCAGTGGGAGCAAGGATTGGTGCCGATAAAGTCAAGAAAAAAGAGCCCAGGCTCTTTTTGTTTATTTGTGGCGTTCAAAGTATGATTTGGTTTCTTTAAAGATGATTGGTGAAAGGACTAGGAGGGCAATCAAGTTAGGCAATGCCATCAAGCCATTTACGATATCTGCAATTTTCCAAACAACATCAAGTGTGAGGTAACCACCAAGAGCAACCATAACCACAAAAATGAGGCGGTAGAGTGGAAGGAATTTAGTTGATTTGAAAATGAATTCGAAACAACGTTCACCGTAGTAAGACCAACCCAAGATTGTTGTAAAGGCAAAGAGAACTAAAGAAAGTGTTAAGGCAATTTCACCAAATGTACCAAAAACAGAAGAGAAGGCTGCTTGTGTTATTGGGGCACCTTCTAGGCTACCTGACCATTGACCAGTTACAAGGATAGCAAGACCAGTAAGCGTACAGATGATAATCGTATCAATGAAAGTACCTGTCATTGAAATCAAACCTTGTTCAACAGGTTCTTCGGTCTTAGCAGCAGCTGCAGCGATAGGAGCTGATCCAAGACCTGACTCATTTGAGAAGACACCACGCGCAATACCAAGACGCATTGCAACCATGACTGTTGCACCAGCAAAACCACCTACGGCTGCTTTACCAGTAAAGGCAGATTGGAAGACTGTTTCAAGGACTGGAAGAAGTTGATTAAAGTTAGTAAAGATAACCACAAGAGCTGCTAGGATATAAAGTCCAGCCATAAATGGTACGACCTTTTCAGAAACTTTAGAGATAGATTGGATACCACCAAAAATGATGGCAGCAGTGATAAGAGCGAGTATGATACTTACGATTTTAGGTGACCAGTCAAAGCTATTTTGAAGTGAAGCGGTGATTGAGTTAACTTGAGAGAAAGTACCAATCCCCAACCATGCAACTAGGACACCTGCAAAGGCAAAGAAGTAGGCCAAAGGTTTAGCAATAGTTTGCCATTTCCCAGAAAAACCGTGTGTAATGTAATACATTGGACCACCAGAAACATTACCTTGGTCATCAAGTGTACGGAATTTAATAGCCAAAAGACCTTCGGAATATTTGGTTGCCATACCAAAGAAAGCGGCAATCCACATCCAGAAAAGGGCACCAGGTCCACCAGTTTTGATGGCAGTAGCTACACCGACAATGTTACCTGTACCAACAGTTGCAGCAAGAGCCGTTGCGAGGGCTGCAAAACTAGAAATATCACCTTCCCCTTTATCTTCAGCAAAGATAAGTTTAAAGGCTTTAGGCAGACGAATTATTTGCAAAAGTCCAAGACGAAGCGTAAGGTAAATCCCAGTTCCTACAAGAAGGACCAAAAGGGGTGGTCCCCAGACAAAATCATCAATGGTAGTAAAAAAGTCTAACATGAATGTAACAATCTCCTTTAACCGAGACGTCAAAAAAGAGGTTTGGCTTAACCAGACCTCTGAGAATACAAAGCTATTACTACAAGTTAAAAACTTGCGATGCTTTCTGTCCTTTTACCTGAGAGTTTCGGTTGTTACCCCTTGCCCCTTCGGTGTCTTGTTTACAGCTAAGGCTGTTTCAAGATCTCTCCAGAAGTCCGTCAATCACCAGTCTTCCTGATGACATCACTCGGTTCTTATTTTATTGTGGTTCTATCTTATCGAAAAAACCGAACAGTGTCAACACTAATTTTCATCAAAAGTATAAAAATCCGAATATTATTCTTTAGCATGTCTTCCTCCAAAGATAGAAAAAGTTAGGAATATCAGTAATCTTAAGCAAAGTACTTACAAATAAAAACAAACGATTATTTGCTAAAGTTATTTCACACTCATTATGTAGACTCTGCATTTTCATTCAAAAAATGATAAAATAGTAGAGCTTATTTTTGAGAATGGAGAATATGATGAACCCATTATTAACTGGTATGAATGATAAACAGGCCGAAGCAGTCCAAACGACTGAAGGCCCTCTTTTGATTATGGCTGGTGCAGGATCAGGTAAGACACGTGTGCTTACCCACCGCATTGCCTACCTTATTGACGAGAAAATGATCAATCCCTGGAATATCCTAGCCATCACCTTTACCAATAAGGCTGCCCGTGAGATGCGTGAGCGTGCTATGGCTTTAAACCCTGCAACTTCAGAAACCTTGATTGCGACCTTCCATAGTATGTGCGTGCGAATCCTTCGTCGTGAAGCGGACCATATTGGATACAACCGAAACTTTACTATCGTGGATCCTGGGGAACAACGTACTTTGATGAAACGTATTCTAAAGACTCTTAATCTTGATCCTAAGAAGTGGAATGAACGTGCCATCTTAGGGACGATTTCCAACGCCAAAAATGATTTATTGGATGAAGTGGCCTATGAGCACCAGGCTGGTGATATGTACACCCAAATCGTTGCTAAATGTTATAAGTCCTATCAGGAAGAGCTCCGTCGTAGCGAAGCCATGGATTTTGACGATTTGATTATGATGACTTTACGTCTCTTTGACAAAAATCGTGATGTTCTCGCCTATTATCAGCAGCGTTATCAGTACATTCACGTGGATGAGTACCAAGATACCAACCATGCTCAGTATCAGTTGGTAAAACTCTTAGCATCTCGCTTCAAGAATATCTGTGTCGTAGGTGATGCGGACCAATCAATCTACGGTTGGCGTGGGGCTGATATGCAGAACATCCTTGATTTTGAGAAGGACTATCCTGAAGCCAAGGTAGTTCTCTTGGAGGAAAACTACCGTTCAACCAAGAAGATTCTCCAGGCGGCCAACGAAGTCATCAAGAACAACCGCAACCGCCGTCCTAAGAAACTTTGGACTCAAAATGATGACGGTGAACAGATTGTTTATTACCGTGCTAACGATGAGCGTGATGAAGCTATATTCGTAGCTTCAACAATCGACAATATCGTCCGTGAAGAAGGCAAGAATTTCAAAGACTTCGCTGTTCTTTACCGTACCAATGCTCAGTCTCGTACTATTGAGGAAGCCTTGCTCAAGTCTAATATTCCTTATACAATGGTTGGTGGGACAAAATTCTACAGCCGTAAAGAGATTCGTGATGTTATTTCTTATTTGAACTTGATTGCCAACCCTTCAGATAACATCAGTTTTGAACGTGTCGTCAATGAACCTAAACGCGGAGTTGGGCCTGGTACGCTTGAAAAGATTCGTACCTTTGCCTATGAGCAAAACATGAGTCTCCTAGATGCTTCAGCGAATATTATGTTGTCTCCTATTAAGGGAAAAGCAGCTCAAGGCGTTTACGATTTCGCTAACACGATTCTGAACCTACGTGAACAGTTGGATGGGCTAAGCATTACCGAGACTGTAGAAGCTATTTTAGACAAGTCTGGTTATCTGGATGCTCTGTCCATGCAACAAACGCTTGAAAGCCAAGCACGCATTGAAAATATCGAAGAGTTCATGTCTGTAACCAAGAATTTTGACGAAACTAATACAGATGTTACTGAAGACGAGACAGGCATTGACCGTTTAGGCCGTTTTTTGAACGATTTGGCTTTGATTGCTGATACGGACGATGGTGATATGGAAGCAGCAGAAGTAACCTTGATGACTCTTCATGCTGCTAAAGGACTTGAATTCCCAGTCGTCTTTCTTATCGGTATGGAAGAGGGAGTCTTCCCTTTGTCTCGTGCTTCAGAGGATCCAGAAGAACTCGAAGAAGAGCGTCGCTTAGCTTATGTAGGTATTACCCGTGCTGAAGAGATTCTTTTCCTTACCAACGCTAATACACGTACGCTTTTTGGTAAAACTAACTATAATCGTCCTAGCCGTTTCTTGCGTGAAATTTCAGATGATTTATTACAATATCAAGGTCTGGCACGTCCTGCCAATTCATCTTTTGGTGTTCGTTTTACAAAGGAAGAGCCAACACAATTTGGTCAAGGCATGAGTTTACAACAAGCGCTTCAGTCCAGAAAAGCAAATGCACAACCTCAAAGACATACTGGCGCTCAGCCATTTTCAAAAGCTACTGGCGGATTACCTTTTGGCAAGACTTCAGACTCTGGCAATTCAGCTACTGACTGGGAAATCGGAGATATCGCTCACCACAAGAAGTGGGGAGATGGTACCGTCCTAGAAGTAACTGGAAGTGGCAAAACACAAGAACTTAAGATAAAATTCCCAGAAGTTGGACTTAAAAAAGTTTTGGCAAGCGTAGCACCTATTGAGAAGAAATAAAAGGGGATAAAAGGACCGAAAGGTTCTTTTTATAAGCCTTCCCTATCACATTGATAAAAAAATTCTATTAGACAGCTAGCTTTTCTGGGTGTAGAATGAAGGCAACTTTTGTTTTGGAGGACACCCATATGACACGAGAATTTTCATTTGAAACCTTACAATTACACGCTGGACAAACACCTGACAAGGAAACAAAATCACGTGCGGTTCCAATTTACCAAACGACTTCATATGTTTTTGACGATGCTCAAGAAGGTGAAGATCTCTTTGCTCTTAGAAAACCGGGTAATATTTACACACGTATTACCAATCCAACAGTAGCAGTCCTTGAAGAACGCATTGCTGCCCTAGAAGGTGGAGTTGGTGCCTTGGCTACGGCTTCAGGTATGGCTGCAATCACCTATGCTATCCTTGGTTTAGCACATGCTGGCGATCATGTTGTTGCCGCGACAACCCTCTATGGTGGGACATTCAATCTCTTAAAAGAAACTCTTCCACGCTATGGTATCACAACAACTTTTGTAGATGTTGACAATCCTGAAGAAATTGAAGCTGCTATCAAAGATAATACCAAACTTGTCTTGATTGAGTCTTTAGGTAATCCGCTCATCAACATTCCTGATTTTGAAAAGATTGCTGAAATTGCTCACAGCCATAAGATTCCATTGGTTGCTGACAATACTTTTGGTACTCCATATCTCATCAATGTTATCTCTCATGGTGTAGATATCGTGGTTCATTCTGCGACGAAGTTTATTGGTGGACATGGAACAACTATCGGTGGCCTTATCGTCGATTCTGGTAAATTTGACTGGGAAGCTTCAGGCAAATTCCCACAGTTGGTTGACGAAGACCCATCTTACCACAATATCAGCTATACACGTGATGTTGGTCCAGCAGCATTTATCACTGCCCTTCGTACACAGCTTTTGCGTGACACAGGGGCTGCCTTGGCACCTTTCAATGCTTTCTTGCTTTTACAAGGACTTGAAACACTTTCGCTTCGTGTCGAACGTCACGTCGAAAATGCGAAAAAAATCGTAGACTTTTTGGAAAATCATCCAAAAGTTGAAAAAGTTAACTATCCTGGATTGCCATCAAGTCCTTACTATGACTTGGCACAAAAATACTTCCCTAAAGGACCAGGTTCTATTTTCACTTTCCATGTTAAAGGTGGGCAAGACGAAGCACGTACCGTTATCGATAATCTTGAAATCTTCTCAGATTTAGCTAACGTTGCTGATGCAAAATCTTTGGTGGTTCACCCTGCAACAACAACTCACCAACAATTGGCAGAAGCAGATTTGCTAGCTTGTGGTGTCACTCCAAATCAAATTCGTATCTCAGTTGGTTTGGAAAACGCATATGATTTGATTGAAGATTTAAAACTATCCCTTGATAAAATCTGAGTATTTAAATACTAAACACTCAAACCAGCTCTATAGCTGGTTTTTTGTTATACTATCCCTATGAAATTTGTTTTTGATTTGGATGGAACCCTATGTTTTGATGGTATGACTATGTCAAAAGAACTACAAGAGGTTCTTTTAACAGCACCTAAATACGGTCATGAGATTATTTTTGCAACAGCACGCTCTTACAGAGACTGTCTTAGTATTTTGGAGGGAGAATTGAAAAAGCTGACAGTAGTTGGCTTAAACGGTGGTGAAGTCTTTCAAGATGAACGCTTAGTATTTCAATACACAATACCTTCTGATGCTCTTAGAACTATTGTTAGCTACTGTGATACCTATAATCTCCCTTATTTTATTGATGATACCTTTAATTATGCTATTCAAAATCCTGAGCAAATCCCTTTCCTTTCAAATGTTGACCCTTTAAACAAAGCAAGGATTTTGCCTGTTTATGAACTTAATAAGCCCATTAAAGCTGTTATTCCACTTGCAGAGCATGAGGATATCCGAGAAGAGCTTATCTTTAATCTAAACAAACTGGAATGTTTAGACCTTACTTACCATGATATCGAAAGATGTCTTTACATTAATGCTAAGGGAGTTACCAAGGCAAGTACTGTTCTGAACCATTTCGGTAAGGATTTTGTAGCTTTTGGGAATGACCAAAATGATATTTCTCTTTTCAAAAATGCTATATATGGTGTGCAAGTTGGCGATTATCCCTATCTGAAAGACTTTTCGGATGAAGTCATTCCTGCAATTAATACAGTGATTGCTGAAAAAATTAAACTACTGTTTGAAAAGTTCTAAACAAATGCTTAGGCTTCTTGCTCTATTTGCAGTACAATAGTAAAAAAGTATTGGAGGACTAACATGCCAACATTTATTGGAAAACCAGTTACAGTAGCAGAAGAAAAACAACTTCAAGTTGGAGATACCTTACGTGACTTTAACTTGACAGCAACAGATTTAACGAAAAAAACGCTTTCAGAATTCGAAGGAAAGAAAAAAGTTATCTCTATTGTTCCATCGATCGATACTGGTATTTGTTCAACTCAAACGCGTACCTTTAACAAGGAATTGTCAGAACTAGATGATACTGTAGTTATCACTATTTCAGTGGACCTACCATTTGCGCAAGCTCGTTGGTGTGGTGCTGAAGGTCTTGAAAATGCCATTATGCTTTCTGACTACTATGATAATAGTTTCGGTAAAGAGTATGGTGTCCTTATTGAAGAATGGCACTTGTTAGCGCGTGCCGTTTTAGTGGCAGACGCTGACAATAAGATTACTTATGTCGAATATTTGGACAATATCAATACTGATCTAAACTATGAAGCAGCAGTAGCAGCGGTTAAAAGCTTATAAAAGGAGGCTCAGGTCTCTTTTTTATTTTGCCTTTCTTACAGTTTTTGCTTGCAAAAGTATTAGCTTCTTGCTATCATTGTATAGCAATACTCAATACGGATAGTGAAATATAAAAAGGAGATTCAATGTCTGAAAAAGAAAGACCTCAACTGATTATCGATTACGAAGCTAATACAGACAAACTTGTTCGTTTAGGCGATGTTGTCGATCAATTTAAAGGAAAAGCTGTCCCAGCTAAGGCAGAACCTGGCGAATTTGCTGTCATTAATCTATCGGATATGACACCCAACGGCATTGCTTACGATGACCTAAAAACATTTTCTGAGGAACGTCGCAAACTTTTACGCTTTCTCTTAGAAGATGGAGATGTGCTTATTGCATCTAAGGGAACTGTTCAAAAAGTTGCTGTTTTCGAAGATCAGGGCAATCGTGAAGTTGTTGCCTCATCAAATATCACAGTATTACGACCTAAGGAAAAACTCCGTGGTTTCTACATCAAGTTCTTTCTTGAAACCGAAATTGGTCGTGCCTATTTAGACTATGCTGATAAGGGAAAGGCTGTCCTCAATTTATCGACGGCTGACCTTTTGGACATCAAAATTCCTGAGATACCAATTGTTAAGCAAGATTATCAGATTGCCGCATATCTACGTGGACGTGCTGATTTCCATCGTAAGATGGTTCGTGCAGAGCAAGAATGGGAAAATATCCAACATAATGTTACAGAAGCTCTATTTGGAAACTAATTAAAGGCTACAGACTCAGGTTTGTTAGCCTTTTTTCATTATTCTCGTGTATAATGGTAGTAGTAAATATGTTATTAGGAGGTCATTATGACTACCAACACCATAGATTTATCACAACCAGTCGCAACAATCATAAAAGAACATCCAGAGGTTAAGGAGTTACTGATTGACCTTGGTTTTAAGCCCTTGTCAAACCCAGCTATGCTAAATACTGTCGGTAAGGTGACCAGTCTAAAAGCTGGCTCTAAGTTAGCTAATATTCCCCTAGATAAAATCAAGCAAACCTTACTATTCAATGGTTATGATGTCATCGGAGACTAATATGGAAAACAATCGTATTCAAATACTCAAAGAAATACTCCTAGATTTACACCAGGGAGCCAGTCCCGAGAGTGTTCAAGAGCGCTTCAATCAACACTTCAAGGGAGTATCTGCCCTTGAAATCTCTATGATGGAGCATGAATTGATGTCATCTGAAGATGGAGTTACCTTTGAAGATGTTATGAGCCTTTGTAATGTCCACGCCAACCTCTTTAAAGGAGCTATTGCTGATGTGGAAGTGGCAGACGCTGATCAAGAGGGCCACCCTGTCTATGTCTTTAAACAAGAGAATTTAGCTCTACGTTCAGCTATTCTCCGTATCCGACGTATCATAGAAAATATCAGTAAGCCTGAAAATGACGACTTCAAATCTGACCTACTCAATGGGCTTAAGCATCAGATGACTTTACTTGGACAATTCCATAATCATTATACGCGTAAAGAAAAGCTTTTCTTTCCCATCATGGAGCGTTATGGTCATGATTCTCCTCCAAAAGTTATGTGGGGAGTAGACGATGACATCCGGAAACTCTTTCGAGATGCAGAGACTAAACTCCAAGAACTTCCAAAAGGAGATTTAGAGGAATTTTCAAAGTCCTTTGAAGCTTTCTCAGAAGAATTTGAAGCCATGATTTTTAAGGAAGAGGCTATCTTACTGATGATTCTGCTTGAAACCTTCACGCAGGATGATTGGCTTTCAATTGCCGAAGAAAGTGATGCCTATGGCTATGCAATTATAAAACCTACAGCCGTCTGGAAACCTAAGCGTGAGCGTTTTGAGAAAGACAATACGGAGATATTGCAAGAACAGTCTGGTCTGAGCACTGACGAAAATACAGGTAATACCCGAATTATTGACACTCCCGAAGGGCAATTTACCATCAGCTTCACCCCAAAACCAAAAACTGAAACTGTCGTAGATAGAGAAACAACGCAACCTTTTGGCAATGGTTATCTTTCTGTGGAGCAGGCCAATCTCATCCTCAATCATCTTCCTTTGGAAATCACTTTCGTCAACAAAGAGAATATTTTCCAATACTATAATGATAATGTTCCTGCCAATGAAATGATTTTTAAACGAACATCTAGCCAAATTGGGCGAAACGTTGAACTTTGTCATCCGCCAAAAGTGCTTGAAAAGGTCAAGAAAATCTTTGAATTACTAAGAAGTGGAGAGCGTGACCAAGTTCCAATGTGGTTCAAATCTGAACGTTTAAGAAAATTCGTCTATGTTACCTATGCAGCTGTTAGGGATGACAAGGGAGACTTTCAGGGTGTCCTTGAGTATGTACAAGATATTCAACCTTTCTTTGAACTGGAAAGCGATCTTAAAAGAGATATTGATTAAAAAAGCTAGCAGTCTTGCGATTGCTTATGACTATAATACTCAAGAGGTTAGAGACCTTGCTCTCTACCTCTTTATGTTTCTACCTAGCTCTTTAGGATTGCTTTTGATATAATTAAAAGTATGATTTCAGGAATTATTAATTTAAAAAAAGAGGCTGGAATGACCAGTCATGATGCTGTTTTTAAACTACGCAAAATATTACATGAGAAAAAAATTGGGCACGGAGGAACTCTTGATCCAGATGTTACTGGTGTCCTACCTATAGCAGTTGGAAAAGCGACGCGTGTCATTGAATACATGACTGAAGCAGGGAAAGTCTATGAGGGAGAAATTACCATTGGCTTTTCGACAACTACCGAGGATACTAGTGGAGAAGTCGTCCAAACAACTCCAATAACAGAGCTAGATGAAGTAACTGTCGATCAGGCAATGGCTAGTTTTGAGGGAGAAATCACACAAATTCCTCCTATGTACTCAGCGGTTAAGGTCAACGGAAAGAAACTTTATGAGTACGCACGCGCTGGTGAAGAAGTAGAGCGTCCACAACGTCAAGTGACAATTACCGAGTTTGTCCGTACCTCTCCTATTGAATTGGAAAACAACACCGCAAAATTCACCTTCCGTGTTGCTTGTAGTAAGGGGACTTATGTCCGTACCTTATCTGTCGATTTGGGTGCTAAACTCGGATATGCGAGTCATATGTCTGCTCTGCGTCGAACAGCTTCAGCTGGTCTAACCTTAGATAAGGCATTAACTCTCTCACAAATCTCAGAAATGGTAGAAGCAGGGGATACGTCCTTCCTCCTGAACATCGAATTCGGTGTTCAGGATTTGCCAGCAGTACAAGTCACTGAAGATGATGCCAAAGAAATCTCATTTGGTCGCTTTATTTCAATTGATAGCCAAGAGCCTTTGGTTGCGGCCTTTTTAGGAGACAAAGTTCTAGCCATCATGGAAAAGAGAAATCGAGTTTATAAACCTAGAAAAGTATTAAGTCAATGAAAATAACTTCTATTAACGATTATAAAGATATCCATCAGGAAAAGGAAACGGTTCTTGTCTTAGGCTATTTCGATGCGCTTCATCGTGGTCATAAGGTCCTTTTTGATAAGGCGCGCCAGATTGCTGATGAAAAACAGCTTGAAGTAGCTGTCCTTACCTTTAACGAGAGTCCTCAACTGACTTTTCAACGGTTTTCGGATGATCTCCTCCTTCATATCACAGCCCCTCAGAGACGTTGTAATCTTTTTGAAGCCTATGGCACTGATCAGCTTTACTTAACAGATTTCAATAGTGATTTTGCCCGAATAAGTTCGGATGATTTCATTACTCGTTATATTGAGCGTTTAAAAGCTCAAGAGGTTGTTGTGGGCTTTGATTATAAGTTTGGACACCATCGCACGGATGCGGACTATCTAGCCCGTAATTTTTCTGGTAATGTCCATGTCATTGAAGAGCAACAAAGCGATGGTGAAAAGATTTCGTCAACACGTGTACGTCAATTGATACGAGAAGGCAAGGTTAAAGAAGCCAATAATCTCTTAGGGCATGAGTTCTCTACGCGAGGCATCGTGGTACATGGCGATGCGCGTGGTCGAACTATTGGTTTTCCAACAGCAAATCTAGCACCTATCGACAGAACTTTCCTACCTGCTGATGGCGTCTATGTTGCCGATGTTGTGATTGATGGCAAACGCTATCGTTCCATGACTAGCCTAGGAAAAAACGTTACCTTTGGGGGAACAGAACTCCGTCTTGAAGCCAATATCTTTGATTTCGAAGGCGATATTTATGGAAAAACAATCGACGTTTTTTGGTTAGATTATATCCGTGATATGATTAAGTTCAATAATATAGAGGAACTTTGCGCTCAACTGGAGGCCGATAAAAAAATCGCGGAAAAATTTTAAGAAAGCGTAGCCAAAACTAATCAAATAATGTATAATGATTAGGAATATTGAAGTGAAAGGGGTGTTTGCATGGTAACTTTGTTTTTATCACCTAGCTGCACCAGCTGTAGGAAAGCACGAGCCTGGTTGACTAATCATGAAGTTGCTTTTGACGAACACAATATTATCACGAGCCCATTAACTCACGATGAGTTGATGAAGATTTTGTCTTACACGGAAAATGGTACTGAAGATATCATTTCAACCCGTTCAAAAGTCTTTCAGAAGCTAAATATCGATGTGGATGATTTGACCATCAAGGAACTCATTCAATTGATTTCTGAATATCCAAATCTTCTTCGTCGACCTATCATTATGGACAACAAACGCATGCAAATCGGTTTCAACGAAGATGAAATTCGTGCCTTTTTGCCTCGTGATTATAGAAAGCAAGAATTGCGTCAAGCGACCATTCGAGCTGAAATTGAGGGTAACAATGACTAAAGAAAATTATTCCTACCCACTCGATCCATCATGGAGCACTGAGGAAATTACCACAGTGCTTCATTTTTTGAGTCAGGTAGAAAAAGCATACGAGAGCAAGGTTGACCGTGACCAACTCTTGCAAGCCTACAAGGCATTTAAAACCGTTGTTCCAGGCAAATCGCCTGAAAAGCAACTAGACAAGGCCTTTGAAGAAGCTAGCGGTTTTTCAATCTATCAAGCTGTCAAAGCTGCTAAAGCAAAAGATAAAGGATTTGTATCACTTGGAAAATAAACTGATTTTCGCCAAAGAAATCATCAAAGAAGCTGGTGCTTTTATCAAAGAAAGTTTAAGTAAAACAATCACGGTCGAAGAGAAGACGGCTTTTGATGATTTAGTTACTAATATTGACAAACAAACACAAGATTTACTCGTGGCACGTATTAAATCTGCCTTTCCTTCAGACAATATTTTCGCTGAAGAAAATGGCTTGGTGCATAATATCAAAGATGGAAACGTCTGGGTCTTGGATCCTATTGATGGAACGGTCAATTTTATTGTCCAACAAGATAATTTTTGTGTGATGATTGCCTACTATGAAGAGGGGCAAGGGAAATTTGGTCTCATTTATAACGTCATGGCTGATCAACTTTTCTATGGTGGTGGCCAGTTTGATGTGTATTGTAATGACAAATTGCTTCCAGCCTATAAAAGTCGACCTTTAGACCGGTGCCTAGTCGCTAGCAATGGAGCCATGTATGCTAAAAATTTTCACGGCTTAAAAGACCTTAGTGATAAGACCCTGGGTGTTCGTGTCTACGGTGGTGCTGGTTTAAGCATGTCAAAAGTCTTATCTGGTCAAATTTTAGCTTACTTTTCAGTTATTTACCCTTGGGACTATGCTGCAGCAAGTATTATGGGAGAAAAATTGGGTTATCATCTTGAGACCATTACCGGAGAACCACTGGATTATTCTAGTCGTCAAGCTGTAATGCTTGTGCCTAAAGACAGACTTGAAGAAATCAAGGATATTATGGGCTCAGAAAATTAATTTAAAACAAAAAACCATACTGGACAAATCAGAACAGCAAGTTCTCTTGGTTAGTCCAGTTTTTTGATAGAAAGGAAACTATGCAATTTCCATCAGACTTTATAGAAAAATATAATAACCTCCTTGGAGATGAAGCGAAGGACTTCTTTGTATCTTTTGACCAAGAAGCCGTGTCCGCCTACCGTACTAACCCTCTGAAAAAGCAACAGAAGGACTTTTCTGATGCTATTCCTGAAACACCTTGGGGCCATTACGGTAAAATTTCTGGAAAATCTGCCGATCATGCAACTGGTTTGGTTTATTCTCAGGAACCAGCTGCTCAAATGGTTGCTCAAGTGGCAGCTCCAGCCAAGGGAAGTCGTGTCTTAGACTTGGCAGCTGCTCCAGGCGGAAAGTCTACTCATCTTCTAAGCTACTTAGATAATACTGGACTGCTCGTCAGCAATGAAATCAATCCAAAGCGTAGTAAAATTCTGGTTGAAAACATAGAACGTTTTGGGGCGAGAAATGTTGTTGTGACTAACACGTCAGCTGATAAGCTAGCCAAAGTTTTCAAAAATTACTTTGATACGATTGTCTTTGATGGACCCTGTTCTGGTGAAGGAATGTTCCGCAAGGATCCTGATGCCATCCAATATTGGCACAAGGATTACCCTAGTGAACTGGCACAATTGCAGAAGGATATCTTGTCAGACGGTTTGAAGATGCTCGCTCCTGGTGGTCAATTGATCTACTCAACCTGTACCTGGTCTCCTGAGGAAAACGAGGGGGTTGTCGCTTGGATTTTAGAAAATTACCCTGATCTTGAATTAGTGGAAATCCCTAAATGGAACGGCATGAGAGGTGGGGTTGATTTTCCAGAAACAGCTCGAATGTATCCACACCATTTCAAAGGTGAAGGCCAGTTTGTAGCAAAATTCCAGGATAAGCGCGTCCCTGAGCAGACACGTATCAAAGAAGGAAAATCTAACCTAAACAAGGAACAGAAGCAACTCTGGGAAGATTTTGCAAAAAAACACCTTAAGACTGATCTAGATGGTTTACTCCAAGTTTTTGGGGACAATCTCTACCTGCTTCCTAAGGGACTTCCAGACCTTTCTAAAGTTAAAATCGCTCGTAATGGTCTGCATCTTGGTGTCTTCAAGAAAAAACGTTTTGAACCAAGTTTTGCTCTTGGAATTGCGTTAACCTCAGATGAAGTTGTTTCAAGTATAGAGCTAACTCAAGACCAGTTTGCCCAATACGTTTCTGGTAATGTGGTTACTCTAGATCAAACGCAACCAAACGGTTGGTATCAGCTTTTAGTGGATGGCAATGGATTTGGATTTGCCAAAATCGTTGGAAACACGGTTAAAAACTACTATCCTAAAGGATTGAGATTCCATATATAAGGGCCTGTAATCAAACTTTAATATGACTTAATTGTCTTATACTTGGTATAATTAAATAGATGTCTTTTAATAGCATATATATAAGACACTATATTACTTATGTTACAAAATGTCGGAGGACAAAAATGAAAAAAACAAAAGTCCTTGCAGTGATTCTGTCACTGGCAATGGCCATGCTAGTCTTAACTGGCTGTGCCTCTTGGATTGACCGTGGCCAGTCCATTACAGCCGTTGGTTCTACGGCTCTTCAACCCTTAGTGGAGGCGGCAGCAGATGGGTTCGCTGAAAAGAACCCTGAAAATATCGTTAACGTTCAGGGGGGTGGTTCTGGTACTGGACTTTCTCAAGTACAATCCGGTGCCGTTCAAATCGGAAACAGTGACCTTTTTGCTGAGGAAAAATCTGGAATAGATGCCAGTAAGCTTGTTGACTATCAAGTTGCCGTTGCAGGAATTGCAGTGATTACAAACAAAGAAGTCTCTGTAGATAACTTGACAACCGAACAACTTCGCAAGATTTTCACTGGGGAAATCACAAACTGGAAACAGCTTGGTGGTAAAGACCTAGAGATCACTATTATTAACCGTGCGGCTAGCTCAGGATCACGCGCAACTTTCGATGCAGTGATTATGGACGGCAAATCACCAATCCGTACCCAAGAGCAAGATTCTAACGGTATGGTTAAGTCAATCGTTGCTCAGACACCAGGAGCTATTTCCTACCTATCATTTGCTTACCTTGATGATTCTGTTAAAACATTGAAGTTAAATGGCTTTGAACCAAAAGCTGAAAATGTTGCAACTAACGATTGGCCGATTTGGTCCTACGAGCATATGTATACCAAGGGAAAACCGGATAGCTATACCAAACAATTCTTAGATTACATGATGAGTGACGAAGTCCAAGAAAACGTCGTCGCAAAAATGGGTTACATTTCCATCCATAGCATGAAAGTTACCAAGGATGCTGATGGTAACGTCTCAAAGAAGAGTAAGGAGTAAGCATGAAAAATGAAGAATTGGTGAAGCAATTAACATCACCCTCTAAAAATTCACGCCTCGAGAAGTTTGGTAAAACGATCACTTTCCTTTGCCTAGCGTTGATAGTTTTTATCGTAGCCATGATTTTACTTTTCGTTGCTCAAAAAGGGCTGGCGACTTTCTTTGTTAATAAAGTCAGCTTGGTCGAGTTCCTCTTTAGTGGCGATTGGTCGCCATCTGAAGGCAAGTTCGGAGCTCTGCCAATGATTTTAGGGTCGTTCGTAGTTACCTTGCTCTCAGCCTTGGTAGCAACGCCATTTGCCATTGGAGCAGCCATCTTTATGACTGAAATTTCTCCGAAAGGTGCTAAATTCTTACAACCAGCTATTGAACTTTTGGTTGGGATTCCATCTGTTGTTTATGGTTTCATTGGTCTCCAAGTCGTGGTTCCATTTGTTCGCTTAATTTTTGGTGGAACAGGTTTTGGTATTCTTTCAGGTACCTTTGTCTTGTTCGTCATGATTCTACCAACCGTAACCTTTATGACAACAGATACGCTTCGTGCAGTGCCTCGTCACTATCGTGAAGCTAGTCTAGCAATGGGAGCTACACGTTGGCAAACGATTTGGCGTGTGACACTTAATGCGGCTAAACCAGGTATTTTCACGGCCGTTATCTTTGGTATGGCCCGTGCCTTTGGTGAGGCTCTAGCCATTCAAATGGTTGTCGGAAATTCCGCAGTGATTCCAACTTCTTTAACGACACCAGCAGCAACATTGACATCTGTCTTGACTATGGGAATCGGGAATACAGTGATGGGTACTGTTTCAAACAATGTCCTTTGGTCTCTCGCCTTGGTGCTCTTATTGATGAGTCTTGGTTTTAATATGTTGGTGAAATTCATTACCCGTGAGAGAAAGAGAAATTATGAACGCTAAAAAAATTGATAAAATTGCCATCAGCACGCTTTATGTGATTGCTGGCATTATTGTAACAATCCTGGCAGCCTTGATTCTCTATATCTTGGTTCGCGGGATACCACACATCAGCTGGTCATTCCTGACTAGTCGATCATCTTCCTACAAAGCTGGTGGAGGAATTGGGGTTCAACTCTACAATTCATTCTTCCTTTTGGTTATTACCTTGATTATTTCTGTGCGTCTTTCAATGGGAGCTGGCATCTTCTTATCAGAATATGCTAAAAAAGGACGTCTTACCAACTTTGTTCGTACCTGTATTGAAATCCTTTCTTCACTACCTTCAGTGGTTGTCGGACTCTTTGGTTATTTGATTTTCGTTGTCCAATTTCAGTATGGATTTTCAATCCTATCAGGTGCCTTGGCTTTAACAGTCTTTAACCTACCACAAATGACTCGTACGGTTGAAGATAGTTTACGAACCGTTCACCATACTCAACGTGAAGCTGGCCTAGCTCTAGGCTTGTCTCGATGGGAAACGATCTGTCACGTTGTTGTTCCCGAGGCCTTACCTGGTATTATTACTGGTATCGTTCTTGCTTCTGGCCGTATTTTCGGGGAAGCAGCAGCGCTTATATATACAGCAGGTCAATCGGCACCAGCACTTAACTGGAGCGACTGGAATCCGCTTAGCATCTCTAGTCCAATCTCGATTTTCCGCCAAGCAGAAACACTTGCTGTTCACATCTGGAAGGTCAACTCAGAAGGTACGACTCCTGATGCCACTGCAGTATCTGCTGGTTCAGCAGCAGTACTCTTGATTTTCATTTTGATTTTCAATTTTGGTGCACGTCGTTTGGGAGCTTACCTCCATAAGAAATTAACATCCGCTTAAAGGAGTTATCATGACAAAATATAATTGGGACGAGCGTCATATTATCACCTTCCCAGAGAAGGAGCTCGCTCTTGAAACAAAGAACTTGCATGTCTATTATGGTCAAAAAGAAGCCATCAAAGGAATCGACATGCAATTCGAGAAAAATAAAATTACGGCTCTTATTGGGCCTTCAGGATGCGGGAAATCAACCTTTCTTCGTAGCCTAAACCGTATGAATGATACGATTGATATTGCTAAGGTTACTGGACAAATCCTTTATCAAGGCGTCGACGTCAATGCAAGCAATATCAATGTTTATGAAATGCGTAAACATATTGGAATGGTTTTCCAACGTCCAAACCCATTTGCCAAGTCTATCTACAGAAACATTACCTTTGCTCACGAACGTAAGGGTGTAAGAGATAAGCAAACTTTGGACGAGATTGTTGAGACATCGCTTAAGCAAGCAGGTCTTTGGGATCAGGTTAAAGATGATCTTCATAAATCTGCCTTTACCCTCTCAGGTGGTCAGCAGCAACGTCTTTGTATTGCAAGAGCTATTGCAGTAAAACCGCAGATTCTCCTCATGGATGAGCCTGCAGCTTCATTAGACCCTGTTGCTACTATGCAGCTAGAAGAGACCATGTTCGAACTTAAAGAAGATTATTCTATTATCATCGTAACGCACAATATGCAGCAAGCAGCGCGTGCTAGTGATTATACAGCATTCTTCTACCTTGGTGATCTTATCGAATATGATAAGACCAAGAAAATCTTCCAAGATGCTGCCCTACAGTCAACTAATGACTATGTATCAGGACGTTTTGGATAGAAAGGAGCACTTATGACTGAACCAATCATTTCAATCAATGATTTATCGGTATATTTCAATAAGAAAAAAGCCCTCAATAACGTGACAATGGATTTCTATCCAAATGAAATCACGGCCCTTATCGGACCTTCAGGATCGGGAAAATCAACCTTGCTCCGTTCTATCAACCGAATGGGAGATTTAAACCCCGAGTGGACACTTACTGGTGCTGTTTCCTACAATGGCCACAACGTCTACAGTCCTCGAACAGACACTGTTGAACTCCGTAAAGAAATCGGAATGGTCTTCCAACAACCCAATCCTTTTCCAATGTCTATCTATGAAAACGTGGTTTATGGCCTTCGTATCAATGGTATTAAAGATAAGGCTGTCCTTGACAAAGCAGTAGAAGAGTCACTAAAAGGTGCTTCAATCTGGGAAGAGGTCAAAGACCGACTCCATGACTCAGCACTTGGACTTTCAGGAGGGCAACAGCAACGTGTGTGTATTGCGCGGGTTCTTGCCACATCTCCAAAGGTTATCCTTCTTGATGAACCAACGTCTGCTCTCGACCCTATCTCCGCTGGTAAGATTGAGGAAACCCTATATAGCCTTAAAGACCAATATACCTTGCTATTAGTTACACGTTCTATGCAACAGGCAAGCCGTATCTCACAACGAACAGCCTTTTTTCTCGATGGAGAACTCATTGAGTATTCATCAACGAAAGACATGTTCCTAAATCCAAAACATAAAGAAACAGAAGATTATATTACCGGTAAATTCGGTTAAGAAAGGACAGATTACTAAAACAATTATGATGTTACGAACACCCTTCGAAGAAGAATTAGAAAAACTCCACAACCAATTTTACGCTATGGGTACAGAGGTTGCAGCTCAGCTTAAGAAAGCCGTACGTGCCTTTATCAGCCATGACCGTGATTTGGCTAAGGAAGTCATTGAAAATGACGAAATCGTCAATAACTACGAAACCAAACTTGAGAAAAAATCGCTTGAAATTATCGCTCTTCAGCAACCAGTATCAAGTGATTTGCGAACAGTTATCACAGCGCTCAAAGCATCTAGTGACGTTGAACGTATGGGGGACCATGCCGTTGCTATCGCTAAAGCAACTATCCGCATTAAAGGCGAAGAACGCCTAACTGAAATTGAAGCTGAAATCAAGAAAATGGGGAAAGCAGTTCGCCACATGGTCGAAGATGCTCTAGATGTTTACTTGAACAGTGACGAACAACGCGCTTATGAAATCGCAGCTTCAGATGAAATCATTGATAACTATTTCCGTGATATTCAAGCCATGACAGTAGAAGGTGTTCGCAAGAATCCTGATGCTGCCTTCGCTGCCAAAGAATATTTCCAAGTACTTATGTATTTGGAACGTATCGGTGACTATGCCCGCAATCTCTGCGAGTGGGTTGTCTACCTCAAATCTGGTAAAATCATTGAACTGTAGGCAAAGCTTCCAATCTATGTTATAATGGGTCTGTATTGAATAATTCAGACCCTTTTCTTTTACAAAAGCGTCTGATATCGAAACATTTGTCAGTCTGTTTCGATACGAAAAGTTAGATTAGGAGTATTTACATATGACAGCATCTGTTGCTCGTTTTATCGAAAGTTTCATCCCTGAAAATTACAATCTTTTCTTGGACATTAATCGTTCTGAAAAGACCTTTACAGGGAATGTTGCCATTACAGGTGAAGCCTTTGATAATCACATCTCCCTTCACCAAAAAGACCTTACCATTAATTCAGTTCTCTTGGATAATGAATCCTTGAACTTCCAAATGGATGATGCCAATGAGGCTTTCCATATTGAACTTCCAGAAACTGGGGTTCTAACAATTTTCATAGAATTTTCTGGCCGCATCACAGATAATATGACTGGTATTTATCCATCATATTACACTTACAATGATGAAAAGAAGGAAATTATTTCAACACAGTTTGAATCTCATTTCGCCCGTGAAGCTTTTCCTTCTGTCGATGAACCAGAAGCAAAAGCGACTTTTGATCTCTCATTGAAATTTGACGCTGAAGAAGGCGATATCGCTTTGTCAAATATGCCTGAAATCAATAGCCATCTACGTGAAGAAACTGGAGTTTGGACATTCGAGACAACACCTCGCATGTCTACATACCTTCTCGCCTTTGGTTTCGGTGCTCTCCAAGGTAAAACAGCCAAAACACAAAATGGCACTGAAGTTGGACTCTTCGCTACAGTTGCACAAGCAGAAAATAGCGTCGACTTCGCTCTTGATATTGCCGTTCGTGTCATCGACTTCTATGAAGACTACTTCCAAGTCAAGTATCCTATCCCATTATCATACCACCTTGCTCTTCCTGACTTCTCAGCGGGTGCCATGGAAAACTGGGGTCTTGTTACCTATCGTGAAGTTTACCTCCTTGTAGATGAAAATAGCTCAGCTGCAAGCCGACAGCAAGTTGCTCTTGTTGTTGCCCACGAATTGGCTCACCAATGGTTCGGTAACCTTGTAACAATGAAATGGTGGGATGATCTCTGGCTTAACGAAAGCTTTGCCAATATGATGGAGTATGTTTCAGTAGATGCCATTGATCCTAACTGGAACATCTTTGAAGATTTCCAAACAACTGGTGTCCCTCATGCCCTCCAACGTGATGCTACAGATGGTGTACAGTCTGTTCACATGGAAGTTAATCACCCAGATGAGATTAATACTCTCTTTGATAGTGCTATCGTTTATGCTAAAGGTAGCCGTCTCATGCATATGCTTCGCCGTTGGTTAGGTGACGAAGCCTTTGCTAAAGGACTTAAAGCTTACTTCGAAAAACATCAATATAACAATACTGTTGGACGTGACCTTTGGAATGCTCTTTCGGATGCTTCAGGTAAGGATGTTTCTAGCTTCATGGATACATGGTTAGAGCAACCAGGGTACCCTGTGGTTAGTGCAGAAGTTGTTGAAGATACGCTTATCCTTAGTCAAAAACAATTCTTTATTGGTGAACATGAAGACAAAGGACGTCTTTGGGAGATTCCATTGAATACAAACTGGAATGGTCTTCCAGATACACTTTCAGAAGAGCGTATTGAGATTCCAAATTATAGCCAGCTTGCTGCTGAAAATAATGGAGCTCTCCGTCTTAATACAGCTAATACAGCACATTACATCACAGACTATCAAGGACAACTCTTGGACAATATCTTAGAAGATTTTGCAAACCTTGATACTGTAAGTAAACTTCAAATTTTACAAGAACGTCGTCTTCTAGCGGAAAGTGGACGTATCTCTTATGCAAGCCTAGTTGCTCTTCTCGATCTTGTCAAAAAGGAAGAAAGCTTCTTGATTGCTCAAGCTAAATCTCAAATCCTTGCTGGTTTGAAGCGCTTCATCGATGAAGATACAGAAGGAGAAGTGCATTATAAAGCCTTGGTACGTCGTCAATTCCAAAACGACTTTGAACGTCTTGGCTTTGATGCCAAAGATGGAGAGTCAGATGAAGATGAAATGGTCCGTCAAACAGCTCTTAGCCACTTGATTCAAGCAGACTATCAACCAACAGTCCTTGCAGCCGCAAGTGTTTTCCAAGCCCATAAAGAAAACATCGAAAGTATTCCAGCAAGTGTCCGTGGCCTTGTCCTCATCAACCAAATGAAACAAGAAAACAGTCATACTCTTCTTGAAAAGTATGTCCATGCATACGTGGCAACAAACGACAGTAACTTCCGTCGTCAATTGACTCAAGCACTTTCATACCTTAAAAATCAAGAAGGTCTTGACTACGTACTAGGTCAGCTTAAAGATAAAAACGTTGTTAAACCGCAAGATTTGTATCTCTGGTATATGAATTTCCTCAGCAAACCTTTTTCTCAAGAGACCGTTTGGAACTGGGCTAAGCAAAACTGGGAGTGGATTAAAGCAGCTCTTGGTGGCGATATGAGCTTTGATAGCTTTGTTAATATCCCAGCATCAATCTTTAAAACGCAAGAACGTCTTGATCAATATATTGCTTTCTTCGAGCCACAAACAAGTGACAAAGCCTTGGAACGCAATATATTGATGGGAATTAAGACAATTGCTGCACGAGTCAACTTGATTGAAAAAGAAAAATCTGCGGTTGAATCAGCTCTTAAAGATTATTAATATAAAAAACAAGCTTTCCATGAAGGAAAGTTTGTTTTTGTCCATAATCATTTACATAATTTTAGTTCTGTTAACAATCGTGAATAAAATTAGTATGACATAATTAAATTTATGTAAACTAAAAAGTAACCATTCCAATTTGGAGTGGTTAGGATAGCTAATTATAAATTGTCTAGAGCATTTTTTTGCTCATCATTTACAATATGGGTGTAAAGATCAGTGACCTGAGTGGAAGCATGACCAAGTTGATGACTAACTAAAACTTGAGACTTGGTAGCCTCATAAAGGCGTGTTGCCAGAGTATGTCGAAGCTTGTGGGGAGTAACACGAATCTTGAAATCCTGAGAATACTTAGCAACCATTTTTTCGATACTTGAAGCATCAATACGGTTTGTAATCCCTCGATATTCTGTTAAAAATAGGGCAAGGTCTTGCTTTTCAGCCTTATAGCGTTTATCACGGATACTGAGATAAGTTTCAAGATAGGGCTTTGCAAATCTTGCTACATTAACTGAGTCACGTTTGCCACCTTTTCGAGTGACATCAATGACCATCATTTTAAGATTGATATCTTTAAGGTCCAGATTAACAGCTTCAGAGAGTCGAACACCTGAAGCCAGCAGCAAGGCAATGATCGCTAAATCACGTTCTTTATTCTTATAAAACGATGATTTAGCGCGATTTGAGAGCTTGACTTCGTATTCATTTTCTACATAATCAAGGAATTCCATGGTTTCATCGCCTAGAAAAAGTTTTTGTTTGATATTCTCAGCACGTGCAGCCAAGGTTTCTTTCTTTTTCTTAGTGGAAACTTTTTTCATGACGTTACGATAGAAATATGGCTCACCGTCAGGTCCCTCGACCTCCTCGGTTAAATACTTATAGAGACTAGATAGAGCTGAAAGCGTACGATTAATGGTCGTTTGAGAGACACCCTGTTTCTTGGAATAGGTATTTAAAGATGGACGTTCACGTAGATAGAGGACAAACGATTCCATATCTTTTTTAGTTAGATTTTCTAAGGTTTTGATGTCAATTGAGGCAATATCATCAGCATCTGAAATACCTGAGTCAATCAACCAGTCAAAAAAGCGTTTATATTCCTTAAGGTATTCGTATAAGGTTGTAAAAGAATACGGTACCGAAAGTTTAGATTGATAATACTCCAAAACAAACCAAGGCATAAGAGATTTGTATTCTTCAATTTTTTCCAGTAAGAGTTCACGTTTCATTGGTTTTATTCTCCATAATTACTTAATAGAAGTATATCACACCCTTATGTTTCTTTCAAGAAAATTACAGTTTTTCGGAAAGATGTTGTGAGGTATTTTTCTCTTATATAGGCTTTTTAGGTTCGTTGCCCTATTCTATAAAATGACTAACTTAGACAATATAGAAACTCACCAAAAAAACAATCTGGAGTTTTCCAGATTGTTCAAACAATGATTAAGCTACGATAGCTTTTGCAACTTCCTCGGTTGTCATGCGTGAGAAATAATGTGTTGTGTCAATGGTTTTAAGTTTAGCCAAGACATCTTCGTACTCATAAGGTACACCGACCAGCAACTCTTCAATATCAGATACATCCCCGATACCAAAGAAATCTCCGTAAATCTTAACAGATTTAATAATTGAATTCTCAACATTGGCGTAAGTTGAGATCTTACCAGCTGAGTAACGAACGTTACGCTCTACTGTGTATTCTGGCGACTGTCCGTAAGTCCAATCCCAGGTATTGAATTGATTCTCATAAGACTCTTGAATCTTAGCCAATTCGTCTTCAGAAAGGACGTATTCTGTCATTTCTGGGTAGAATTCTTTCATTTTTTCCAAGATTTTATCTGAGAATTCATTTACAGTGATTTTTTCGTGCAATTCGTCTACAATGTTTGTCACACGAGCTCGTACAGATTTAACACCTTTTGATTCAATTTTGTCTTTGCCGACTTTGAGGGCTTGGCCAAGAACCGACATATCAACGTCAAAAAGCAAGCAACCATGGTGCATCATACGACCTTTATAATAAGCTTGAGCATTTCCACAGAACTTTTTACCATCGATTTCAAGGTCATTTCGGCCAGTAAATTCAGCTTTAACTCCCAAATCAGCAAGGGTTGCGATTACAGGTTGAGAGAAAGTCTTAAAGTCAAAAGCACCCTCATCTGCCTTGTTAGAGATGATAGTATAGTTGAGGTTATTCAAATCGTGATAAACAGCGCCACCGCCAGACAGACGACGAACGACCTTAATACCATGAGCATCTGTATATTCTTTGTTAATCTCTTGAATGGTATTTTGGTGCTTACCGACAATGATAGCTGGACGGTTAATCCAAAGAATGAACAATTCATCTTCATTCACCAATTCACGAAAGGCATAGGCTTCCAAAGCAATATTATAGGCAGGGTCATTTGATGTGTTTACAATATATTTCATGAGGTCTCCTCTTGTAATGTGATACTTATATTATAAAGGAAAACGGTGACAAAGTACACGAAGACGCCTTAGGTATAAGGATTTTCATGATATAATAGTAGAAACTATATGAGGAGTTTTGGAATGATACAAAATCCTAGTAAATTAAGTCTCTTTTTCTTGAGGCTACCAGTAAAATAAATAAAAAGGTCAAAGTAGCATTTGCTCTGCTTCTTTTTGTTGCTCTTCGAATGTTTCTCTATAATGCCTACCAAAGAGCTTATGAGTCTTTTATCTATGATAAAGAGACATATATTATATATATATTATATATTGAATTACCATCGTAAAATAACAAAAATTTATTTATGTAAACACAGTTGATTATCCTATTAGCTGTGTTTTTTTTATGATAAATTGTGAAAAATAGTACACCAAAAAAACTCATAGCCTTTCATTGGTGTAAACTGTAAGTAACGAAACAAACAGAAGCCGAGATAAAACTATGAGCTACTCCCATCTTATCATAACCGACCGAATAAAGATAGAAACCTATAAAACTATCTATAACTGGCTCTACGCTAGTTTGATTGATCTGGATTTGAGCGTCCTTCAATGTTGCGCTTATTCTTGCAATTTATCGTAAAAAAACAAGACCATTTCTGATCTTGCTTTTCTTCTATGCAACTAGAATATTATTTTGTGTGCCAGATGTCTTTGTCATACTGTTCGATTGTACGGTCAGATGAGAAGAATCCTGCTTCAGCGATGTTATAAACAACTTTTCTGTTCCATGCTTCTTGATCTTCGTAAGCTGCATAGACTTCCTCTTTTTTCTCGATGTATTCAGCCAAGTCAATCAATGTCATGAACCAGTCTTTAGAGATAAGTTCATTGTGGAGACGTTCCAAGCGTTCTTTATCACCAAGTTTAACAAGGTCTTCGCTTACGATAAAGTCAACAGCTGCTTTGATGTTTGCATCTTTTTCATAGTAATCACGTGATACATAGCCAGCTTTGTCATAAAGGTCAATGATTGTATCAGAGTCTTTACCGAATGTGAAGATGTTTTCTGGTCCTACCAATTCAGCAATCTCAACGTTGGCACCGTCCATTGTACCAAGTGTAAGGGCACCATTAAGCATGAATTTCATGTTACCAGTACCTGAAGCTTCTTTAGAAGCCAATGAGATTTGTTCTGAGATATCTGTTGCTGGGATAAGGTGTTCAGCAACTGTTACGTTGTAGTTTTCAACCAAGTGAACGTTGAGGTATTTGCTTACTTCTGGATCATTGTTGATGAGTTCAGAAAGTGACAAGATCAAGTGAATGATGTCTTGAGCAATAACGTAGGCAGGAGCTGCTTTACCACCAAAGATGATAGTGATTTTACGTTTTGGAAGGTTTCCTTTTTTGATTTCCAAGTATTTGTGGATGACATACAAAGCGTTCATTTGTTGACGTTTGTATTCGTGGAAACGTTTGATTTGTGTATCAATGATTGAGTTTTCATCAAGATCGATACCTTTGTTGGCTTTAAGATAACGTTTAAGAGACAACTTGTTATCATATTTGATTTCAGACAAACGTTTGTGAACTGCTGGATCATCTGCAAAGGCAGCCAATTTTTCCAATTGAGTTGCGTCAGTAAGGTAACCATCACCAATCAATTCTTTGATGTAGTCAGCAAGTTCTTGGTTTGAGAATTCCAACCAACGACGGAATGTGATACCGTTTGTTTTGTTGTTGAAGCGTTCTGGGTAAAGGTCGTAGAATGGTTTCAACTCAGAAGCTTTAAGGATTTCTGTGTGAAGTGCTGCTACACCGTTAACGCTTGTAGAGAAGTGGATGTCCATGTGTGCCATGTGAACACGGTTGTGTTCGTCAATGATTTGAACACGTGGATCATCATATTTGCCACGAACGATGGCATCCAATTTCTTAATGATAACAACAAGGTGTGGAACAACTTCTTCAAGGTAGTCAAGAGGCCATTTTTCAAGGGCTTCAGCCAAGATAGTGTGGTTTGTGTAACCAACCATTTTGCTTACGATTGATACTGCTTCGTCAAATTCAAATCCATGTTTTTCTGTCAAAAGACGAATCAATTCAGGGATAACCATTGATGGGTGAGTATCGTTTATTTGTACGTAAGCGTAATCTGGAAGATCGTGAAGGTTAGAACCACGTTCGATAGCTTCGTCAATCAAAAGTTGAGCAGCGTTTGATACCATGAAGTATTGTTGGTAGATACGCAAGAGCTCACCTTTACGAGTTGAATCATCTGGGTAAAGGAAAAGTGTCAAGTTTTTTTGGATTTCGTCTTGATCAAAAGTGATTCCTTTTTCAATTAAGCCATAGTCCAAGCCATTGATATCGAAGAGGTTAAGGTAGTTCTTAGTTTCTTTCTTGTAACCCAAGATATCCAAACGGTCCAAACGCGATTTCAATGTGAAGTTTTTGAATGGAACATCATAAGAGATATCAGTTGGTACCAACCATGATTGATCTTCAATCCAGTAGTTTGGTTCAGCATATTGTTTGTTATCTTTGAAGACTTGTTTGAAAAGACCACAGTGGTAGTTAAGACCAACACCTTCACCGTTAATGCCAAGTGTTGACATAGAATCTATGAAACATGAAGCCAAACGTCCCAAACCACCGTTACCAAGAGATGGTTCTGGTTCAACATCTTCGATTTCACTGATTGATTTTCCGGCAGCAGCTAATTCAGCTTTCACATCTTTATAGATGCCCAAGTTAATCAAGTTATTAGACAAAAGTTTACCAATCAAGAACTCAGCTGAGATGTAGTAAACTTTACGTTTGCTATCGTTTTTAGGTTTTGGGGCAGCTGCTTCTTTTACAAATTCTAACAAAAGGTAGTAGATTTCTTCGTTTGAAAGTTCTTTAAGATTTTTATTTTTCGCTTCAACGTAATTTGTAAATGTAGACATTTTATTTATTTCCTCGATTATATCTTTCTGTAATATCAGTTAAAAATTCTTTCTTATCAACGGTGATTTCACCTGGAAGCATACGCCATTTCCAGTTTTCTCCAACTGTGTTAGGGAAGTTTGTACGACTATTTTCAGGTTTATCAAGAATATCTTGCATAGTCGCAATAGCTGTGTTACTTACTGTTGCGAAGAGTGTGCGAAGAAGGGCACGTGTGATTGGTTCACCTTGACGACGGTTGATATAAGCATCAGTGTAATCTCGTTGCTCTTGTGTCAAGTTATTATACCAACCGTTAATAACTTCATTATCATGTGTACCAGTGTAAGCTACTGAGTGTTGTGTGTATACGTGTGGAATATCAATGCTGTTACCAGTGGTATCATAGAAACCAAACTGAACAATCTTCATTCCTGGGTAACCACAGTCTGCAAGAAGTTTACGTGTCTTATCATCAATATTACCAAGGTCTTCGGCAATAATCTTAAGATCACCTAACTCTTCTTTAACCACTTTGAAGAGGTCATAACCAGGTCCTGGAACCCATTTACCATTTTCAGCAGTTTCATCTCCACCAGGGATTTCCCAGAAATCAGAGAAACCTTTGAAGTGGTCGATACGCAAGTAATCATAGAGTTTGAATGATTCTTGAATACGGAAGACCCACCAAGCATAGTTTTCTGCTTTGTGTTTATCCCAAGCGTAGATTGGGTTACCCCAAAGCTGACCAGTAGCTGAGAAGTTATCTGGTGGAACTCCGGCAATGTAACGTGGTTTACATTCGGCATCTAGTTTGAAAAGGTGTGGTTGAGTCCAAACTTCAACACTATCAGCTGAAATGTAGATTGGCATGTCACCAATGATTTGAATACCATTTTTGTTAGCATAGGCTTTGAGTTCTGCCCATTGACTAAAGAATAGGTATTGTACTACTTGGTGGTAAGTGATGACATCAACAAGTTCTTTGCGAAGTTTTTCAAGAGTTGCCTCATCGCGTTTAACCGCTTTTTTGTCATCCCAATCTTGAAGGGCTTTGTTATCAAAGTGTTCTTTGATAGCCATGAAGTCAGCATAATCTGCTAACCAGTTAACATTTTCAGATTTGAAAGCTTCAAACTTCTTAGCTTCTTTTTTGTCAGCCAAGATTGCTTTTACAGATTTTTCAAGGATTGGACGACGAGCTTCGTAAACTTTAGCATAGTCGATAAACTCTGGATTTGAACCAAAGTCAACACCCTCAACATCTGCTTCAGTCAAGAAACCGTCACGGATAAGGAAATCCAAATCGATGAAGTGTGTGTTTCCCGCTACTGCTGAGAATGATTGGTAAGGTGAATCTCCATAACTTGTAGTAGTCAATGGCAAAATTTGCCAGTATGTTTGCTTTGTTTCTTTCAAGAAATCAACAAAGTCGTAGGCTGCTTGACCGAAAGATCCGATCCCGTAGTCACCTGGAAGTGATGTGATGTGCATCAAAACACCGCTTGCTCGTTTGTTCATAAAGTTTACCTCAAATTATTTTTTACACTAACGATTATAATGCAAACGGTTGCACAAGTCAAGAATTTTTAGCAAAAAAAATATAAACTTTTTATTTCTCTTTAAATCAACGTTCGTGAAATAAACGTTTTCATTTAGTGAGTGCTTCTACTAACTTAATTGCGCTCTGGATTTTCTGAAAAACAATTGTCTTGGTAATAAAAAATGGTTGGTAACTTAAGTTACCAACCAAAAGTAAATATTTAAACCTTTTTTATCTCGTTGAGACACTTTCTCTTTCAATGAGTTTAAATGGAATTGTTATTTTCTGTGCCTTAGTATGAGGATTTTTAAGAAGATCCAATAGCCTTCGGACGCTTTCCTTACCCAGTTCTTTAATATTAATGTCATAGGTAGTTAGGAAAGGATGCATGATTTCAGCAAAAGTCGAATTATTGAAAGAAATAACGGCGTAATCTTCGGGAATTCTGATTCCCTGATTATTTAGCCAGTGTATAAGCCGTAGGGCAATCAAGTCATCTTTAACAATTAAGGCGGTCAGTTGATAAGATTGCAAACTCTCTGTCAATGAATCAATGACTCTAGATGAAAAAACAAGTTCTGGATAAGCTTCTAAATTAAATTCGTTAGTCGCTTCAATATATCCTTGATAACGTTCTTGACCTACTTGACCAAAAAGATCATCTGTTACAAAACCAACCTTTTGGTGACCTTTAGTTCTTAAATAACTAACAGCTTCTTGTCCAAGTTCTTTATTATCATTATCAATATAGGTTACTTTATTATTGTTATCAACTGCTGCTCCAACAACTACGAAAGGAACTTTTTCCTTTAATAAGTAGTCTTTAACTGGATCTTTTTTTTCTGAATAAAGAATGATAAAGCCATCAGCTCGTTTTTGACGATGCATAAGCTCGACCTGTTTAACTAATTCTTCAAGTGTGGCACCCGTAGCAATACTAATGACCTGAGAATGGCAACTAGCTTCTTCATTAATTGCTGTTAGGATCTCCATATAGAATGGTTGACTAATTTTTTCACGGTCTGTTAAGGGAGGAAGAACAACACCTAAACTATGTGTTAAGCCTGTCGCCAACATTTGTGCTGCTGAGTTTGGTACATAACCTAATTCATCCATAGCCGCTCTTACTTTAACTTTGGTTTCTTCTGATATGGCCTGGTTATCCTTTAAGGTCCTGCTTACTGTTGATGGGCTGACACCAGCCCTCTTAGCAACATCTTTAATTGTAGCCATTATTTTCCTCTCATTTTTATAAATATTTCTTTATATTCGTAAAATACAAGAATTATTATAACTAAAATAAACAGCTCTTGCAATCGTTTGCAAAAAAAGTTTAATTTTTTTTAGAAAACACTTGACAGATGTTGGAAACGGTTGCATAATATATACCGTAAAATATATTTCTGGAGGACATAGAAATGAAAAAATGGCAAAAAGTATTACTTGGTAGTGCTGGACTTCTTGTAGCTGGTTCGCTCTTGGTAGCGTGTAGCTCAAACTCAAGCAAAAGCTCAAGTTCAGATAGCAAGACTTTGAAACTTTGGGTTCCAACTGGTGCCAAGAAGTCTTATTCAAATACAGTAGCAGAGTTTGAAAAGAAATCTGGTTACAAAGTTGATATGGTTGAAATGGAAGACCCAAACGCTCAAGAAAACTTGACTAAAGATGCATCTACTGCTGCAGATGTCTTCTCGCTTCCACATGACCAACTTGGTAAATTGGTAGACGCTGGAGCTATCCAAGAGATTCCTGAGAAATACTCAAAAGAAATTACTGAGCAAGATACTGAGCAAGCTGCCAAAGGTGCTCAATACAAAGGTAAAACCTACGCCTTCCCATATGGTATCGAAACACAAGTTACTTACTACAACAAATCTAAGCTTAATGAAGAAGATGTGAAATCGTATGAAACAATTACTTCTAAAGCTAAATTTGGTAGCAACCTGAAAGAAGTTAATGCTTACGGAACTGGTCCTCTCTTCCTTTCAGTTGGTGACACTCTCTTTGGTCCTAACGGTGAAGATGCGAAAGGTACTAACTGGGGTAACGAGGCTGGTGTGAATGTTCTTAAATTCATCGCAGCTCAAAAAGACAACAAAGGATTTGTCAATGTTGATTCAGCTAACATGATGGCTAAATTCGAAGATGGTTCAGTTGATGCATTCCAATCAGGACCATGGGACTACGCAGCTGCTGCTAAAGCTGTTGGCAAAGACAAGCTTGGTGTTGCCGTGTATCCAACAGTTAATATCGGTGGCCAAGATGTTCAACAAAAAGCCTTCATGGGTGTAAAACTTTACGCTGTAAACCAAACACCTTCTAAAGGTAATGCTAAACGTATCGCTGCTTCTTACCAATTGGCACAAGCTTTGACAAGCAAAGACAGTCAAAACAACCAATTCACTAATGAAGATCGTCACATCATCCCTGCTAATAAAGAAGTTCAAGCTTCTGAAGCAGTTAAAAATGATGCACTTGCACAAGCTGTAATTACTATGGGTTCATCTGAGCAATACACAACTGTTATGCCTAAACTTAGTCAAATGTCAGTCTTCTGGACTGAAAGTGCTGCTCTTATGAGTGACGCTTATAACGGTAAAATCAAGGAAGATCAATTCCTTACTAAATTACAACAATTTGATAAAGATTTGGCAGCGGCTAAATAAGAAACCTAACAAATGAGGAGGTAAAGAGGCAGGTCAAGTTCCTAGCCTCTTTCTCACTTATTTGTAGACAAAATAGAAACCATCACTAATCACACATTTATCTGAGGAGATATCTATGTCACAAACAATCTACGACACAACTCCTATGCGCCAGGTCTTCAAAGAAGGTACATGGGATGTCAAATTATCCTTTCTGGTAATGGGATTGGCAAACTTGGTCAACAAACAGTTTACCAAGGGATTGCTCTTCCTCCTTTCTGAGATTGCCTTTCTAGCGGCATTCGTTATACAAATTATTCCTGCACTTCAAGGGATGATTAGCTTGGGGACTCAAGAACAGGGTGAGGCTGTTAAGGAAGTTAATGGTGTTAAACTTACTGTTCAGGTTGCTGGAGACAACTCTATGCTATTGTTGATTTTTGGACTTGCGTCATTAATCTTCTGTGCAGTCTTCGTTTATATTTACTGGTGTAACCTTAAGAGTGCTCGCCATCTCATGGCTCTTAAACAATCGGGTCGCAAGGTGCCGAACTTTATCGAAGACTTCAAGACCTTGGCTGACGGTCGCTTCCACATGGGGCTTATGACTGTCCCTTTGATTGGGGTTCTGCTATTCACAATCTTGCCTTTGATCTATATGGTCTGTTTGGCCTTTACTAACTTTGACCACAATCACCCAGCCCCTAAATCACTCTTCGATCGCCGTTCCTCAATTTGTATCACTACTTTTGATGCGTAACTTCCTTAATGACCATGGTCCTTTGAATGGTTTGCTTCAAACCTTGCATCTCACTAATGGACCTATTCCGTTCTTGACTGATCCCTTGTGGGCTAAGTTCTCTATTATCTTTGTTAATATGTGGATTGGTATTCCATTTACAATGTTGGTCGCAACTGGTATCATCATGAACTTGCCAACTGAGCAAATTGAAGCAGCTGAAATTGATGGGGCAAGTAAATTCCAAATTTTCAAGAGTATCACTTTCCCACAAATTCTCTTGATTATGGCACCATCTTTGATTCAACAATTCATCGGTAATATTAATAACTTCAACGTTATCTACTTCCTTACTGGCGGTGGACCTACTAACTCTGAATACTATCAAGCAGGTTCAACTGACCTCTTGGTAACTTGGCTCTACAAACTGACTGTTAGCGCTAAAGACTACAACTTGGCATCTGTTATCGGTATCTTGATTTTTGCCATCTCTGCAACATTCAGTCTCTTGGCCTATACAAGATCATCTTCATTCAAGGAAGGGGCTGCTAAATAATGAAACGTAAGAAAAATCTATACCTAACTGGTACTTATATTCTATTGACAGTTCTAACTGTTATCTGGTTGATTCCGATTATTTGGATCTTCCTTACAAGTTTCCGTGGTGAAGGAGCTAATGCCGTACCATACTTCTTCCCTAAAACTTACACACTTAATAACTATATTAAACTATTCACCAGCGATGCTTATCCTTTTGGAAAATGGTTCATCAACACTTTCATCGTTGCTACATGTACATGTATCCTCTCAACATTGATTACCGTTGGGATGGCTTACTCACTTAGCCGTATTAAATTCAAACACAGAAATGGCTTCTTGAAATTGGCACTTGTACTTAACATGTTCCCTGGATTCATGTCAATGATTGCGGTCTACTACATTTTGAAGGCCCTCAATTTGACACAAACCTTGACATCTTTGGTTTTGGTTTATTCTGCTGGAGCAGCTCTTGGTTTCTACATTGCGAAAGGTTTCTTTGATACCATTCCTTACTCATTGGATGAATCAGCAATGATTGATGGGGCAACTCGTCTTCAAATCTTCACTAAGATTACCTTGCCACTTTCTAAACCAATCATCGTCTACACTGCCCTCATGGCCTTCATGGGACCTTGGGTAGACTTCATCTTTGCATCTGTTATCCTTGGTGACGTTAAAGATAAATATACGGTTGCCCTTGGACTCTATCAAATGCTTAACCAAGACGCTATCAATGAATGGTTCCTTCCATTTACCGCAGGTGCTATTATCATCGCCATCCCAATCACCCTTCTCTTTATCTTCATGCAGAAATACTATGTTGAAGGTGTAACCGGCGGATCAGTTAAATAATAAAGGATAAATGATATGACAACTCTTAAACTGGATAAAATTTATAAAAAATACCCAAATGCAACTCACTACTCTGTCGAAGATTTCAGTATCGACATCAAAGACAAGGAATTCATCGTTTTCGTAGGTCCTTCAGGATGTGGTAAATCAACAACTCTCCGTATGGTTGCTGGTCTCGAGGAAATCACAGAAGGAACACTTTCTATTGATGGTGAGGTAGTTAATGACAAATCACCAAAAGATCGTGACATTGCCATGGTATTCCAAAACTACGCACTTTACCCTCACATGACTGTTTATGAAAATATGGCCTTTGGTCTTAAACTTCGTAAATATAAAAAAGACGATATCGACAAACGTGTGCGTGAAGCTGCGGCTAGCCTTGGTTTGACTGAGTTCTTAGATCGTAAGCCTGCAGATCTTTCTGGTGGTCAACGTCAACGTGTAGCTATGGGACGTGCTATCGTTCGTGATGCTAAAGTCTTCCTCATGGACGAGCCTCTCTCAAACTTGGACGCTAAACTTCGTGTGACCATGCGTGCTGAAATTGCTAAAATTACTCGTAATATTGGTGCAACAACTATCTACGTTACCCACGACCAAACAGAAGCCATGACTCTTGCTGACCGTATTGTTATCATGAGTTCTACTAAAAACCCTGATGGTTCTGGTACTATCGGTCGTATCGAACAAATTGGTACGCCTCAGGAACTTTATAATGAGCCAGCCAATAAATTTGTTGCCGGATTCATCGGAAGTCCTGCTATGAACTTCTTCAATGTCAAAGTTGATGGCAACCGTATCACTAACTCTGAAGGTTTGGATATTGCAATCTCTGAGGGTCAAGCTAAAATCTTGAAAGAAACAGGTTACCAAGGCAAGGAAGTTATCTTCGGTATCCGTCCTGAAGACGTTTCTAGTCGTCCAATCGTTCAAGAAGTATATCCAGATGCCAATGTTGATGCTGAAGTAGTTGTTTCAGAGCTTCTCGGTGCAGAAACAATGCTTTACCTAAAACTTGGAGAAACTGAATTTGCTGCCCGTGTTGATGCGCGTGACTTCCATAATCCTGGTGAAAAAGTTAACCTTACTTTCAACGTTGCTAAAGGTCACTTCTTCGACGCTGAAACAGAAAAACGTATCAGTTTGTAAGATAAAAAAATCAGCTCAAGAGGCTGATTTTTTGTTTGGCATGATTAAATCATATTCTAACTAATACTTTCTATTACTCACTAAACATATCTCTTTCAATCTATGAAATAATATCCTTCGTCTGATCGACAAGTGGTTAAACAAGGATAGATAGTGCTAAAAAAGACCCCGAGCTTATGTGGAAGTTAGCTTGGGGCCTTTTCTTGCCTATGATATAGACTTACTATTCAATACAAGTGTATCATGTCATAAAAGCTTAGAATTGTCAAGAAGCTTGAAGATGTCCACTAAGTAGATATCCTAGTCTTTAGTCTTGTCTTCTTCGTCTTTTTTATCATGATCAGTCTTATTTACGGCTGCTTTAAATTCGGCTAGCATTTTACCGATAGATTGACCGAGTTCTGGCAAGCGTTTAGGACCAAAGATGAGGAGGGCTCCTAGGACGATAATGATAAGTCCTGGAGCTCCGATATCACGTAGAATTCCCATAAGATCTCCTTTCTATTTATCTTTATATGTTCTTTGTTTACGTTTATAAATGAGCTTACTAAGAGTCACACTAACTTCATAAAGCAAAATTAAGGGAGCAGTCATGGCCAAGTCACTAATAAAGTCAGCTGGTGTCAGAATGACTGCCAAAACCAGGAGAATAAAGTAGGCATAGCGTCTATAGCGTGTCAGAAATACTGGTGTTATTATGCCGATAGATGTCAGAAAACTTACAACTACAGGTAGTTCAAAGAGAACTGCTAAAGGCACTGTCGTATGAAGTAAAAAACTAAGGTAGTTTTGAGCTGTTATTTGCGTATTAAAGAGTCCTTCACCTAGCTTCAAAAGCACTTCTAAAATAGCTGGACTCACATAATAATAACCAAAAGCCAGGCCTAGTACAAAACAGACAAAAGTTGCTGGAATATAAGCAAAGATAGCACGCGCTTCATTATCCCTCAAACCAGGTTTCACAAACTGCCAAATCTGGTAGGTGGTAAAGGGCAAAGTTACCGTAAAAGCCATAAGGCTGGCTAAGTTAATGTAAATCCAGAGAATATCGTTAGGTCCTAGAACCAATAAGGGCTTATCAAATCCTCTAGTCAGATAAGCATAGAGCTCCCCAGCAAATAACAGGCTGATACAGAAAACTAGGAAAAAGCATAACACTACTGCAATAAAACGTCTCCGAAATTCCACCAGATGCTCAACAATGGTCATCTCGTCCTTACTTCTTGCCATGCTGTTTCACCGTTACAAAGGCAATAATAACAATAAAGATAAGTTGTGGCATCAAGACTTCCCAGCTTGGATAAATACCAGCCCAATCAATGGTTGGGAAACCACTAATCAAATGATTGGACATCATATTAGTCAACTGAAGGGCATGAATGCTGACCCCGAGCATCTTGAAGGCCAAGGCATAAATCAACCAAGTCAAAATAAAGAAAATACGATGCGGTTTAATATAGTGACTAGCTTTGGTCATAGCTACAGCAATAATAACAAGAACTGCAATGGCTGAGCCAATACCAATCAAGAAATTAGCTGTCGTGATACGTGGGATAATACCAACATAGAAAAGAATGGTCTCGGCACCTTCACGGAAGACAGCCAAGAAACTGAGGGCAAACATAGATACAAAACTTCCAGTAGCCGTCACCGTCTTCATCTGGCGGTCCATAAAGTCATTCCACTGTTTGACTGAAGACTTACTATGGAGCCAGATTCCAATCAGAATCATCATCGCAACTGCAAAGATACCAACACCACCCTCAATAATTTCACGGTTAGCCCCTGAGGTCACAGCTGGAAAGACAACTTGTAAGATAACCGCTATAACTGCGCTGGCAAGAACACCAGCAATGGCTCCGCCATAAACCCATTTGAGTCCCTTACGCATCTTAGCTGCCTTAAGAGTTGTCACAAGGGCCATAACGATGAGGAGGGCTTCTACCCCTTCACGTAAGAGAATCAACATGGCATCAAAGGCATTATAAGAAGCGCTGGTATCGATAGCAGATAGGTCTGTAATCAAGGCTTGAAGTTTGTCCTGATAAGTTTTTTCTTTCCCCTTAACCATTATAACCGGTGTTTCACTCTCCACGCGCGTATAGAGGCTTGGGTTAGTCGTGCTTACATCACCTTCAATGGTTGGCCAGATAGTGATGAACTTCTTCATAGTTGCTGCAGCTGTTTTTTCATCACCTGCTTGGAATTGACCTAGAGCTTTTTCCAAGAGCTTAATACCATCTTTTAGGGTTAAACTTGAGCTCGTGCTATCAAGAGGAACGCCCTTGATAAAGTCATCAATCCCACCCTTGAGATCATCATAGGACGACTGGATGCTGGTGAAATCAGTTGGCTCCGTCTCGATACTGCTTCGCAAAAGCGAAATAGCCGTCTCAATCTTGCCGTAGTATGCAGTACTGTGGTCACGGACAACAGCTTCATTTCGTGTCCAAGCATTATTTAATTCGCCGTAAGTTTTACGGGTCGCAGTTAGGTCTTTAGACGTAATGGCATCCTGTAAATTCTTAAAATAAGGATTGAGACGTGTCTCAAGTTTTTCCTTTTCGGCATCCAAATCAACAGGATTTTGCTCTTTCTCAAATTTTAGAAGGACTGACGAAATAGAGGTTAGGTCCTCTTCTGTCACATCACCTTTAATATCAAGAGCCTTGCTGACTTTTTGACCAGCCTTAGAATCGTGATTTTCTTTCGTTTCGAAATCAGACTTAATCTCAGCAACCAATTCCTTAGCTTTTGCTTGATCCTTGTTTTGAACAGCTGTTGTTGCATCCGTGATTTTGATATAGAGATCACTATAGGATTCAGCAGCTACTGGATAGGTCAAGAATAGAGCTAGAAGTCCAAGCAAAACGAGGAGTTTATTCAAAGAGTGCTTGACCAAGGTAGCCTCCTTTCTCCACGCCAGCAAAGCAAGCAAAGAGCCCACTTCCAATATGGGTGATGTACTCGTTCATCTTGTCTACAGCCCCAAGATTGGTCTGAATTTTAACAAAATGGTCTGGATCCTTCTGGTAAGCAATGAAAATCAAACCTGCATCAAACTGGCCAGTTCTCTCATCAATACCATCAGAATAGGAATAGGAACGACGTAAGATAGGAAGGTCTACTTCTTTAGCCAAACGCACATGCGAATCGACTGGTAGTTTTGATAAATCTACTTCGTCAAACTCATCTTTCTTGCCAAAAGGAGCACCTGATTCCTTGTAACGTCCAAAGGTGTTTTCCTGTTCCTGCAAATTGGTACGATCCCAAGTCTCCAAGTGCATCTGGACCAGGCGAAGAGCCATATAAGAACCGCCCTTCATCCAATCTTTACTATCAGTCCAGACAACCTTGTCGAATTCCTTTTCCGTCGTAACATTAGCAGTTCCGTCCTTGAAGCCAAAGAGATTTCGAGGCGTTTCCTTGCGGTCACCAATAGCAGCAAAACCTGATTTGCTCCACTTCATGGTGATTTTATTACGACCTTTGCGAATCAGATTTCGAACGGCATGAAAGGCTACCTGTTCATCATCTGCACAGGCTTGAATGACGATATCCCCACCCGTATACTTGTCCTGTAGCTGCTCCTTTGGAAATGGAGGTAAATCACGGAAGAGCTTAGGGCGTTTGGATTCTAAGCCAAGTTTTTTAAGAAAATCTGCCGAAACCCCAAAAGTCAGGCTAAGACGGTAGGGATTAAGTCCCACCGTTTCACCAGTATCACTTGGAGGCAAGAGGGCATTTGAACCATCTTTTTTGACCAGCTCTCCATCGACCAATTTACTACTATAATCTGTCCAGTCTTTAAAAAGCTGAATCACTTCTTTTTTATCAGTTGTATGAAGATCTAGCACTACCAAGTAACAAGCCTTCTGCATGGGAGTCGTAATCCCAGCCTGGTGCTTACCAAAGAAGCTAATATCCTCATCCCCATCAAGGGCTTTTTTTGTTGAACTATCCTGATTAGCGAAAAAAGCAGATGCACCAGAAAGACCAAGCGCAAGCCCAGCCCCTCCAATACCTGCTTTTTTAAGAAATTCACGACGGTCCATTTTTTGATCTAAAAATTTTTCGTCAGTCATTTTTCTTATTTCCCATCTAGGATAACACCCATTTGTGATAATGGTTCACCAAGTTTAGTTACAGCTTCGGCCAATTCCTTAGTATCTGCCTCACTCAAATCTGTATAAGACTTATAGTTTTTCTCATCAGTCATGTGTTTGTCCAAAAGACCATTGACATTCTTGAATTCTGTTTCCAAAGTCTTAACAAGCTTAGCATCTTTCTTTTGGATCAATGGCTTGAAGAGTTCGAAGATTTTCTCTGCCCCTTCAATATTGGCACGGAAGTCGTAAAGATCAGTGTGTGAGAAGACTTCTTCTTCACCTGTAATCTTTTGAGTAGCAACTTCGTTCAGAAGGTCTACAGCTCCAGTCAACATGATATCTGGAGTGACTTTAACAGTTGCAATTTTAGCCTTAAGTTCCTTGATATCGTTGACCAATTGATCTGCATAGGCAGCTGTACCATCTGTCGTGTTGTCTTGCCACATAATACGTTCAATACGGTGGAAACCTGACCAGCCATCTTCTGATTTATTTTCGTCCATGTAATCAACCAAACGGTAGTCGATTTTCACGTCAGACTCACCAAAGCTTTCGGCAATTGGTTCTGAACGTTCGTAAGCCATACGAACCAATGGGTATTGTTTCTTAGCTTCTTCAAGATTTCCTGACTTAAGGGTCTCACTGAATCCTTCAGTATCTTTCAAAAGCTGATCGATTTCGCCTTCAACGAAAGTCTTGTAATCACTTGTGGCCTGCTTCAGTTGTTTTTGCTCACTGGCTGTGAGTTTTGAGTTAGTTGAGCTAGAATGACTTGAATTACTAGATTTAGCACAAGCCGTCAATAAAAGCCCTGATGCTAAAAGAACAACACCAAGTTTGTTAAGTTTTTTCATGAATGTCTCCTATTTTCAAGATAGTGTTCGACATTTGTCGTTATATATGTGAATCGTTTGTTATTTCGATATGAAAAACGAACGATGATAAGTCAATAATGGTCTCTCATATGTAAGAGAACATATTCTAAACTAACAAAAGAAACCAGCACTGTCAACGGTTTTAGGCTATTTAAGAACTATTCTAAAGAGCAGATAAGAATGATTCTAAATAAAAGAAAAACAACAGGAAATAACCTGTTGTTACTAATTATTTTATCCGACGTTTTCGAAGGAATCCTAGACTAAGAATACTTAGCAGACCTGCTACAAAGAGTCCATGATTTGTCTTTTCACCAGTAGATGGCAGTTGCTTATCAGTTTGACGACTAGCTTCAGTCTCAGCCTGAACATTGCCATGATTAACAAGCTCAGCATCTCCGACAAGGTCCTCTTGACTTGAGGTCTTGACTCTTGTTTTAGTTACCTCAGTATCTTTGCCACCAAATGACTCAGTCTTCTCAGAAGGCTTAGCTACTTCCTCAGTTGGTGTCTGAGCATTGGTTAAACGAATAATCGTCGCTGTTAATGGATCCAAAGTCAAAATGTGATTATCGATTGCAACACCTGATAGCTCACTAATTCCAGATAGATTAACTTGATTGCCATCTACTAAAACCATATAGGATAGACCATTTGTAATCTTGCACAAATCAAACTGACGAGCCTTGCTATCCGCATTGACATAGACAAGGTAACGGTCTCCATTGGAAGCAATTGTTTGGTATCCTAATACCAAATCCTCTTGAGCGACATTATCCTGACCAGGAACTGTCAATAGCGTCACACGAGCATCCACATCTGCTTTTGATTTGAAATTGAAGGCATCCGTCGACTTACGTAATGCAATTAACCCTTTGGTAAAGGCACGCGTTTTCGTATTTTCTGGGAAGGCCTGGCTATCAGTCGCTTTAGTCCAGTCAAAATGGTTAACCGCATCACTAGAATCATAAGAATCATGGATGAAGTAAGGATAATCAAATGGATTTCCCTTTTCATCAACTAAGAGGTGCGACTTGTTCGGCACCTTGTCCTCAGCCACAGGATAACGGTAGGCAGGATCACGGAACTGTTTGGTGCGGCCGTATTCCTGACCAGAGTGAATAAATGGTGTTCCCTGAGCAGTCAAGACCATAAGGTTTCCCAGACGCAAGCGACGATGAATTTCAGCATTATTCTCAGGCTTGCTTGGGTCCTTCTTGATTGATTGGGCAATGATATCAAAAAGGGTCAAATTATCATGAGCAGCAATATACTGGATAACATCTCCTGGTGAATCAGCCTCAAAGTTAGTTGGTTGTGCCTTGATATTATCAAAAACCTTATTAATATCACGTTTTCCACCTGTGATGAAGGCCGGTGTTCCCTCGTTTGGATAACCTGATTTGAGGGTGTTTCGAATATCATCTGAAAATACAGCTACGGTATCTGTGTCTTTCATCCAAGACTGATCGGCAGGCTGAACAGGGCTATTTTCATCGCCAGCATAAGTCACCCAACCCTCACCAAGCATAATGAGATTTGGATTAAGGGAGCGTGCAGTATTGTAAGCTTGCTCGATACTTTCAGCATCATGGTCACCCATCATATCAAAGCGGAAACCATCCACTTTGTATTCCTTAGTCAAATAAGCAATCGAATCCACCAAAACACGACGACTCATGTGGTGAGTTGTTCCGAGACGACCGCCTCCAAAACTCGAACGAGGAGTGCCATCAGCATCCATAAAGTGATAGTAATTTGGCTCAAGGTCTTCAAAAATAGCTGTCTTGGCAGTATGATTGTAAACCACATCCAAGATAACACCCATACCATGGGCATGAATAGCTGCAACTAAATTCTTAAATTCTTCAATACGTTTAGCTGGATCACTAGGGTTTTCAGAATACATACCCGTCAAAGAGAAATAGTTTTGTGGGTCATAGCCCCAGTTGTAGTTACTATCGCTTGAGGCATAGGCATCCAAACGCTTCCCGTTTTGCATTTCATTAACAAAATAGTAGCTTAATACTGGCAAAAGCTGAATATGAGTAACGCCAAGGTCTTTAAGATAATCCAAACGCTCCGCAAAGGCTGCAAAAGTCCCAAACTGATGCTTCAATTCAGCAGAGATAGCCTTATCAGAGGTAAAATCACGGACATGGCCCTCATAAATGATAGCATCTTCACGAGACTTAAAGTTAGGAATCTTAGCGTAGTCAAGGTCTTTTGGTCCATAATTAGCGGGGTCTACAAAGGCAGCCTTAGCAATCTTATGTTCAGGTCCCTTACTGGCATCGTCACTATTCCAAGCGGCCAAAGATTTCGCATATGGATCAAGAACAATTACCGACTGATCACCACGTTTAATGCGGTATTGATAGTAATAGCCTGTTAAGTTTTCAAGGCCAAAATCAGTTGCAAGGAGGTCAGCTTGCCAAGTACCTCGAGGGCCTTTGCTTAGAGTATGTTCAGCAAGCACCTTGTCTTGATTATTCTTATCATAGACAATGATATCAACTTGATCAGCACTTGGTGACCAAAGTGTCACATGTGCCTTAGTACCATTTTCTTCTAGTCGAGCACCCAATTCACCATCATAACTGTAGAGGGCATCCTTTAATTGCCAGCTCTCAGATGTTTTAAAACTATCACTGCCCAAAGTGACCTTGTAAGGTAGATTTTCCGCAGCAAAATCACCTGTTAATGTAGCTTTTTTGAGTTTAGCATCCAAATCAAGCTGTTTCAGAGTTACACTGTTACCATCCTTATCCGTCACCTTAAGGTCTTTGAGAATATCCTCAGATGAGACCTCGTCTAAGTTGGTAAAGCTAAGTTCAATTTTGCTTGGACTTAGCTGCTGAGCCCCAGTCAAACGCACATCCTTGACAAAGTAAGGATTGGTGTAGACTGTCGGATCAGTATCTCGCACAAAAAGCTGACGAGATTTTTTCAAGTCACTAAATTTATAGTCATTTGGTTGAATTTTCACATCATCTCCTGTTTTGCTCTCATCTAAGAGTAAAAATCCTATCGATTTTGCCGCTTGTGTTAGTGGAATATCTAAGTAGGCACCATACTTACCATTCGGTTGGAAATTGACACCATCAGGCCAATTGCTTGGAGCGTCCTTAACGTCACCCCAATACCAGACAGACTTATTGCTATAGTCGCCATCCGTACGGAAATAGTTGATACGAACGTGGTCTTGAGGGATAGGTTGATAGCTGTAAACTTGGAAATCTTTGTCAATCCAGGCCTCATTCATTTGAGGGCTAAGAATTTCGACTGCTTTATCTCCTGAAAGGTTCGTTCCAGCGGCATTATTAATCAAGAAGCTAAGTTTTTTAGGTGATGAAGACAGCTTCACATCCAAGTAAACACCATAATCATCCTGTTTGGCTTCTGCAAATGAGGTTGCCCCTGTCGGCCAAGCACCCTTTTGAGATGATGGTGTCTCAACATCATCCCAAGTCCAAAGTCCAAGCGATGCCTAGTCTGGACTTGGTAACTCTTGGAAATGCAAACGAATAGTCCCCTCAGCAATAGGATCCTCAGATGCATTCGTAAGAGCTTGACTATTATTAGTACTTACTGCTTTTGACGTGTTTTCGCTAGTTTCAGTTAGCTTGGTAGTCTCAGTACGGCTAGTATTTTCTTTTGGAAGAGAATCTGGCTCATTTGCCTTGGAAACAGAGTCATTCTCAGCTGTTACAGGAGCTGTTGTCGTTTCAGTTACTAGACCACTGGTAGTAAGACTAGAATCAGCTGGTTCTACTTGTGTGCTTGTTTCGGACGTTGACACTGCTTCATCTGCCTTGACTCCTTGAACAGCAGAAAAGCTCAAAAAAATAGCTCCAATGGTTACAGAAGCCAAACCAAACTTGTACTTGCGAAGACTATAACGAAGAACTTTTTCGTCATTAGCTTGAGTATTCCTTTTCATACTAACTCCTTTTGTTGACGTTTTCATGTTTTTTAATATACCATTTAGCTTTCATTTATACAAGCGTTTTCTCTTCTTAGGAATAAAAAAGAGAGAACCATAAGATTCTCTCAATCTATTAGTTATAAATAGAATAGTAACGCTTAATCCCTGCCACGATTGCGTTAGCTAAAGTCTCCTGATAAGAAGAGGTATTCAAACGGGCTGCTTCTTGAGGATTTGACAAGAAACCAAGTTCAACAAGGACTGCCGGAGCTGTTGTTTCACGCAATACTGCAAAGGTTTGACGTTTTACGCCCTGATTCTGTGCTCCTGTCGCATTAATAAGACTGGACTGGATGGCATTAGCCAAGGTGTCACTCATGCTCAAACGAGTTGGATTGGCATGATAGGTCGCATTAATACGTGATGGGTATTCTGCATAAGGTTGGTAATAATAAGTCTCAATACCCTGTGCTGCAGAACTTCCTGAAGCATTGATGTGAATACTTACGAAGATATCAGATTCAGAGGCATTAGCTGCACGTGAACGATCTGTCAAATCAACATAGGTATCACTGGTACGTGTGGTTACAACTCGATAACCTTCTGCTTCTAGTTTAGCTTTCACGCGGCTTTGGATAGCCAAGGTCAAGCTCTTTTCAGCGATACCAAAGTAAGAAGCACCTGGATCATAGCCACCATGACCAGCATCCAGATAGACAATTTTATTAAAAACATCGTAGTTTCCTCTTGATGCTGAACCCATTTTCTTAGGTGCCACCACATCAGCTGAAGTTGCCCCAAATCCGATATTCTTACCTGAAGCATCAACAATATAGCCATGAACGATGTACTTGCCTGAATTCCACTTGTGCTGACTAGCTGAAATAGTTACTTTATAAGAACCATCATCCTGTTTTGTGGCATTATGCCAAACAAGATCATCCTGACCATTCTGCTCAGACCAGACGGGGATTACCACACCTGAAATACCACTTGGATTCGTCAGATTGGTGATAAGAACATCAAAGGTTCCACGATTTTTATCATTATTGGTAATAGTTAAGGTTCCCTGAGTCTTAGTGATATCAAGTGTCACTTGTTTGCCACCTAGGCCAATGTATTTACCATCATTGTCAACCAGATAGACATGAGAATTATAAAGACCGCTATCACCCTTATGATTACTTGAACGAACGGTCACCTTATAGTCTCCATTAGCTTGCTTAACTGCCTTGTACCAGATGATATCATCTTGACCATTCTTTTCTGACCAGGTTGGAACTAGAACTTCTTTGAAACCTCGTGGGGCAACCAAGTTTGAAATGACTACATCATAGCTACCAGTAGCATTGTTGAGACCAGTGATAGCAAGGTCGGCTTTGGGTTCTGACAAAGTAACATTTGTTTGTGTCCCTCCCACACCAACTTGTGAGCCGTCATTTAAAATATAGTACAAATGAATATTGTACAAGCCTGTTGAGTTTTTATGGTTAATAGCTTGAACATTTACCGTATAAGTTCCATTGGATTGACGAGTCGCTTCATACCAACGAATATCATCTTGACCATCTTTTTCAGACCAAATAGGCACTTGAACAGTACGAACACCTTTAGAACTATAGACATCACTAATAATAACATCAAAAGTTCCAGTGTCTTTATTGTTATTAACTACTGAAATAGTGCCGACTGGATTATTATGTTTTACATCTACAATTGTTTCAGTGATATAATGACGTTGGTTGGCATTATCTACGATATAAAGGTCAGCACGGTAATTTCCTAGAGAATTCTTATGCTCACTAGCCTTAATAGTAACACGGTAGCTACCATCAGATTGACGACTAGCTTTGTGCCAAACCAAATCATCTTGTCCGTTAACTAGACTCCATGATGGGACTAAGACTTCCTTAACCCCATTTGGTGCAACGATATTGCGAATAACAGCGTCAAAAGTACCTAAATCAGCATTATTATTTTCAATAACGAGACTTGCGCTAGGGCGAGTTTGAGTAACTTCTACCACTTTTTCAGTGAGATAGAAACGTTTGTTAGAGTCATCTACGATGTAAGCATCGGCACGGTAATTACCAGTTGAATTCTTATGATCCGTTGCTTTAATAGTAACTCGGTAAGAACCATCAGATTGACGACTTGCCTTATGCCAGATAAGGTCATCCTGACCGCCAGCTAAACTCCATGAAGGAACAAGAACCTCTTTCAAACCTGTAGGAGCAACAATGTTACGAACAACGGCGTCAAAAGTACCTGTTGCAGTGTTATTGTTTTCAATCGTAAGAACACCGCTTGGTCGAGAATAATCTACAGACACCACTTTTTCAGAAATGTAGTGTCGATTGTTAGCGTTGTCCACGATATAGGCATCGGCACGGTAATTCCCTTTACTGCTCTTATGCTCACTTGCCTTAATGGTTACACGATAGCTACCATCACTTTGCTTAGTAGCCTTATGCCAGATAAGGTCATCTTGACCACCAGCCAGGCTCCATGATGGGACTAAAACCTCTTTAATACCTAGTGGTGCTGAGATATTAGTGATAACAGCGTCAAAAGTACCTGCCTTAACGTTGTTATTCTCAATAGCAAAACTTGCTTTGGGTTTCAACTGCTCTGGTGTCTTACCAATGAAGACTTGAGTAGTTGTTCCACCAACACCCGTCAATTGTCCGTCTTTTTGAACATAATAAAGGTGAACATTATAAAGGCCTGTTGAGTTTTTATGGGCTGAAGCTTTAACATTTACTGTATAAGTTCCATTATTTTGACGGTCAGCCGTATACCAGATAATGTCATCTTGGCCATTAATTTCTGACCAAATTGGAACAGAGACTGTTTGAACACCATTTGGTGCTTTGACATTAGAGATGACAACATCAAAGCTACCTAAGATTGGGTTGTTATTGACAATTGAAATAACACCACTCAAATCACCTTGAGTTGGATCTGTTTCAATACCTAAATTAGCAGTAAATCGTCCAGTATAGTCAACACTTTGATCAAAGACATGTTTGCCCGGCAAAAGATTAGCTGTCGCTGAGAACTGCCATGCACCAGTTTTACCGTTATAGCGCATATTCTTTGCACTAGTAGCCGTAAGTGTTGCTGATGGATATTGGGCAACCCAGAAGTTTTCAATACCAAATTGAGAGGTAGAGACAGGTCCACGATAGCCTAGATTGTTCTCATCCAACCAACTAGCACTAGTATAGAACATCAAGTTATTGTAACCATACTTGCGCATTTCATTAACCCATGCTTGAGTGTTACGGTTGATATTAGGAAGCATGTTAGAATCTTCAAAATCGTTAACCATAACAGTGCTCTTTGGAAGGTTAAGTCTTTGTGCTGCCTCGATATAGAAACGAGCCTCTGCACGTGCTTCTTCCTCAGTTGTGTATCGAGAAAAATGATAAGTCGATACTTGGAGGCCTGCGATTTGCGCATTGCGAACCTGTGATGGAGCTTTGGGATTATTGTACCAAGTGTCTTCAGTCAATTTAACGACGACACCACCCACACCTTGGCGTGCAAGAGCACAGTAATCATCTACACTGATATCGCCATTATGGCTGCTGACATCAATAAAAGTCTTCGGATGAACCCTAAGAGTTGTCGAAAGGATATCTGAAGAATTCGTTAATTTAGCAGGCTTGGCAACAGCATTGTTAGAAGCCTCAGAAGCCGTTGAATGTGCAGAAGCAGTCACACTCTCAGTGCTAGCATTTGAAGTCGCTACTGATGTAGACGTAACAGTCGTTGTTGAGTTAGCAACATATGTTGATGCAGTTGAGGTTACATCCGCCACACGAGGTGCTTCCGAATTTTGCTTAGCAGGAGCTATAGAGGCAGGAGCTGAAACAGTTGAGCTTGGTGTTTCAATAAGTGACGCTTCACCACCCAAAATATCTGCTACGGTTGCAGGCTGATAGTGGTTTCCTTCAGCAATAGGAGGCGCTTGTGTTGACACTTCATCTGCTTGAGCAACCTGAGTAGTTACAGCCAAGAGAACAGCCGCGCTGGCATAGTAGATAAAATCTTTCGTTCGCATTTAACTTTCCTTTTGCATTTGTAATACTTGAACCATTTTACCACAGAAAAACTCTCATGGAAAGGTTATTATTAAAAAGTTTCTACATAAGATAGAACTATTATAGAATCATAAACAAACTGTCTTTCTTGATAGAAAACTATTTAACTTATTATTCGTATTTTTCTTTAAAACTATTGAAAATCCGTAACGATTTTTTAATAAATACAAATGATAATATTTGAAAAAATTCCCGAACATATGTCCGAGAATTAAATTTATCTTATTTACGTTTTGGTGGGTTATGGATGGCTTCTCCAAGTACGTCAGCAAAAGCTTCATACATATTTTCAGAGAAAGTTGGGTGACCATGGATAGATTGCAAAAGCTCATCTACAGTCAATTCATTTTCCATAATAGTTGATGCTTCGTTAATCAATTCAGCTGCTGCTGGACCGATAATGTGAACACCAAGGATTTCATGGTACTTCGCATCTGCAACAACTTTAACAAAACCTTGAGCTTCGTTTGAAGCAATGGCACGTCCGTTACCAGCAAAACTTGATTTACCAACGAGAATATCACCATATTTAGCGCGTGCTTCTTCTTCAGTAATACCACACATCGCAACTTCTGGGTGAGTGTAAACTGCCGCTGGTGTGTAATCAAGGTGTGCCTTACGGACATTACCATGCATAGCATTTTCGGCAGCTACTTCACCCATGCGGTAAGCAGCGTGAGCAAGCATCTTAGTTCCGTTTACATCACCAGGAGCGTAGATACCAGGAATAGATGTTTCTTGGTATTCATTTACTTTGATACGGCCTCGGTCGAGTTCAAGGTTAAGATTTTCAAGACCGTTCAATTGTGGCACACGCCCTATTGAGAGAAGAGCACGATCAGCCACAATCTCTTCGCCATTATTGAGCTTAAGGGTTAATTGGTTATTGCCTTCAACAATTTCAGAAACCCCAACAGATGTCATGATCTTCATACCCTTCTTAGCAAGGATTTTTTGAAGTTCAAGTGACACTTCTTTATCCATAGCAGGAATAATGCGGTCAGCCATCTCAACAACAGTCACTTCTACACCGTATGAGGCATAAACAAGACCAAGCTCGATACCAACGACACCACCACCCATAACAGCAAGTGATTTAGGCAATTCGCGTAAGTCAAGAATATCATCTGATGTCATCACAAGTTGTGAATCAATTCCAGGGATATTAATACGTGATACTTTTGATCCAGTTGCAAGAATGATGTTACGCCCCTTGATTGTTTCTGAGCCAATAGTAACAGTCTTATCTGGGTTAACTTGACCAAGGCCATTGAAAATAGTTACCTTATTAGCCTTCAGAAGACCTTGCACACCACCTGTAAGGGTCTTAACAACAGAGTTCTTAAAGTCAACCGTCTTATCCATATCGATGGTGTAGTTTGTTGATGCTAGGTTGATACCACGACCTGCAGCAATCTTAAGTCCATCAAGGATTTCTGCATTTTTAAGGTAGGTCTTAGTTGGGATACATCCTTTATTCAAACAAGTTCCACCAAATTCAGATTTTTCAACGATGGCAACCTTACCACCAAGTTGTGCACCACGAATGGCAGAATAATATCCAGCAGGACCACCACCGACAACGATAATATCGTATTCATTGTCAGCAAGTGGTGCTTTTTCTGTAGCAGCGACTGGAGCAGCTTGGGCAGGAGCTTTAGGAACTTCAAGACCAGCCGATTCCAACTGAGCAGTTGCTTCTGCAACAGGTTCGCTAGCAGCGTTATCAGCTACAACTTCACCTTCTGCTCCAATATAACCGATAACCTCAGTAACTGGAACTGTTTCACCAGCCTGACGGGTAATCTTCAAAAGAACACCAGAATCTTCTGCTTCAAGTTCCATGTTCGTTTTATCTGACATGATTTCAAGAAGAATATCTCCCTCGTTAACCACATCACCCTCTTGTTTTTTCCACTCGATGATTTCGCCTTCCTGCATGTCCACACCAAGCTTAGGCATAATAATCTCAAAAGCCATTTATAAGATACCAAGAGCGA
>OKQJ01000014.1_pt1 | contig 121670 bp, 127 predicted proteins | sample 1614171 | NCBI WGS metagenome assembly OKQJ01 (sample SAMN04436911, study PRJEB24849) | human gut metagenome | biome: human gut; feature: NICU; material: stool | host: Homo sapiens | place: USA: Saint Louis, MO | collected 2012-05-30 | reverse complement strand
TTGGAGGTTCATCATAGCTGTACCCTTATCACCATCATGGAGAATAGGCGTTCCACCCGTAAAATTAGTTGGGTAGTTAGAAAGGATACTTGAGCTACCCATCAAACCTTGATCAATAGCAATTCCATAAGCGATAATAGGCTTAATAGAAGATCCAGGAGAACGAGCAGTATCAAAGGCATGGTTATTCTGGTTATTCTCATAATTACGACCACCGACAAATCCTAAGATTGCTCCAGTCGCATTGTCCATGAGTACATTTCCAACTTCGACCCCGTTATTTCCACCCTGATCAAGTAGACCTCCATATTGGTTAGCAGTATCTTGCATCGCATGGTAGACTGCATTATCAATAGTTGTCTTAACGCTGTAGCCACCTGTTTGGAGCTCTTTAAGGGCCATCTCACGATAGCTTTCCTTGGTCTTATCATTTTTTAAATCTTGACTCGATACCTTGTCACGTTTAACGAGGTAATCATACATGACATCCTGAGCTTCAGACATGACTGAATAGTACAAATAATCATGACTTACGGCATCAGACTTCTCCCCAGCCTTGAAATCTTTAGTAACGTCATAATTCTTATAGCTTTCGTATTGTAACTTATCTAGATAGCCACCGCGATAAAGATTGTAGAGTACATCTTGTTGACGTGCTAAGCCATAAGAAAGATCCTCTGCGTTTTTTAATTGTCCATCAGCTGTATAAGGGGAGTAGACAATCGGGCTCTGTGGCAAACCTGCCAGATAGGCCGCCTGAGGAACTGTCAAATCTGCCGCAGATACCCCAAAGATACCTTGAGCAGCCTCTTCGATACCAGCAATATTTTTCCCCTTGTTGTTACGACCAAAAGGAGAAACATTCAGATAATCAGTTAAAATTTCATTTTTCGACGCACGACGTTCCAGTTGTAAGGCATAGATAATCTCTGCCGCTTTACGTTTAAATGTTGGAGTATCTCCTGTAACCTGTTGTTTTATCAGCTGCTGTGTTAGTGTTGAACCACCACTAGAGGAACCTACTCCCAAGACTGAGGATGCCAAGGCTCTAAAGACAGCTTTTGGTACAACACCCTTATGCTTTTTAAAATTTTCATCCTCAGTCGCAATGATGGCATTTTTGACATTGTTAGAAATCGCATCACTCTCAATAGGTGTTCTCAGCAAGTCAGTGTCAATATCCGCAATCTTCTTGGAATCGGAATAGCTCATCGAAGATACCAAACTAACCTCACTAATCTGATTCAACAAGGTTTTGTCCTTAATCGATGGAACAGACTCAATTTGACTCCCCAGATAACCCAAACCAATTCCTGCACCGAATAGGGTAAGGACGATAATAACCACATAAAAGAAATCAGACAAGAGCTTTAATGTCTTTAAAAAAACATCAGCCATGTCTAAGAGTGTCATTCCATCCTCAGGCGACTTCCGTGCTTGCTTACGATTCCACTTAGATCCAGTCGTAGCTTTCCTTTCTTTAAAAGATTTATCCCCTCTTTTAGACCTAGAACCAGCGAACTTTGTACGAATAGTCTGCCCTAGTCGCCTAAAATAATTTATTATTTTTTCAAAATTCATAGAAATACCTCAAAGCCTATTATAACAAACTTTGACAAAGCTTGCATAGGGTTGCTTTCTTTTGGTATAATGGTGCAGAATATACTTTACTGGAGAATATCATGACAATTTTTGAAGAACTAAAAGCACGTGGCTTGATTTTTCAAACCACTGATGAAGAAGCCCTTGTAAAAGCCTTTGAAGAGGGACCAGTCTCATACTACACTGGTTATGACCCAACAGCAGACAGTCTCCACCTTGGACACCTTGTCGCTATCCTTACTAGTCGTCGCCTTCAATTGGCTGGCCACAAACCTTACGCCCTTGTTGGGGGTGCGACAGGTTTGATTGGTGACCCATCATTTAAAGATGCTGAGCGTAGCCTCCAAACCAAAGAAACCGTTGAAGGTTGGGTAGAAAAAATCCAAGGCCAACTCTCTCGCTTCCTTGATTTTGAAAATGGTGACAACAAAGCCGTTATGGTCAACAACTATGACTGGTTTGGTTCAGTTAGCTTCATCGATTTCTTGCGTGATGTCGGTAAATACTTCACAGTTAACTACATGATGAGCAAGGAATCTGTTAAGAAACGTATCGAAACAGGTATCTCTTACACTGAGTTCGCTTACCAAATTATGCAAGGTTACGACTTCTATGAACTCAATGATAAATATGGCGTAACCCTCCAAATTGGTGGTTCTGACCAATGGGGTAACATGACAGCAGGTACTGAGCTATTGCGTCGTAAAGCGGACAAATCTGGACACGTTATCACAGTTCCACTTATCACAGATTCAACCGGTAAAAAATTCGGTAAATCTGAAGGTAACGCTGTCTGGCTTGACGCTACTAAGACAACACCTTACGAAATGTACCAATTCTGGCTTAACGTTATGGACGATGACGCCGTTCGTTTCTTGAAAATTTTCACTTTCTTGTCACTTGAAGAAATCGAAGAAATCGGTAAAGAATTTGACCAAGCTCGTCACCAACGTTTAGCACAAAAGGTTCTGGCTCGCGAAGTTGTTACTTTGGTTCACGGTAAAGAAGCCTATGAACAAGCTGTTCACATCACTGAACAACTCTTCGCTGGTAACCTTAAAGCTCTCTCAGCACGTGACCTTAAAGTTGCCCTTAACGGTGTCCCAACATATGAAATTTCAGCAGATGAAAATCTGAACATCGTTGAACTTCTCGTCAATGCAAAAATTTCACCATCTAAACGTCAAGCACGTGAAGATGTCCAAAACGGCGCTATCTACATCAACGGTGAACGTGTACAAGACCTGGATTACACTCTCTCAGATACAGATAAAATTGATAATGAAATTACTGTTATCCGTCGTGGTAAGAAGAAAAACTTTGTCTTGACTTACTAATTTATAGCTATTCTCACTCCTTAATGGAGTGAGTTTTTTTACCAAAAAAAGCAGTCGGATTCCCAACTACTCTCTTCAGAACACAAAAAAACCAGTACTAGACTGGTTTTTGAGACTATCACATTAGTTATAGATTTTGAATGCGTCATCGTCATTTTGACCAACGAATGGCATTGCTTTACGCAACTCAGCACCAATCTTTTCAATTTCAAGCTCTTCAGCTTCTTTACGGTAAGCTTTCAAACGTGGGAAGCCAGCATCATGGTCTTCAACGAATTCACGTGCAAATTTACCTGATTGGATATCAGCAAGGGCAGCTTTCATGTTTTCTTTGACTTCTGGACCGATGACACGTGGACCAGTTACAAAGTCACCAAATTCTGCAGTATTTGAACATGATTGACGCATTTTCTTGAATCCACCTTCGTAGATCAAGTCAACGATCAATTTCATTTCGTGAAGCACTTCAAAGTAAGCCAATTGTGGTGCATAGCCTGCTTCAGTCAAGACTTCAAAACCAGCTTCAATAAGATGTGTCAACCCACCCATAAGAACCGCTTGCTCACCAAACAAATCTTCTTCAGTTTCTTCTTTAAATGTTGTTACAAGTAATCCAACACGTGCAGAACCAATACCTTTAGCCCAATCCATAGCGATGTCTTTAGCATTGCCTGTAGCATCTTGGTATACTGCGTAAAGTGCTGGAACACCAAAGCCTTCTGTATATGTACGGCGTACCAAGTGACCTGGTCCTTTAGGAGCAACCATAAAGACATCAACATCTTTAGGAACTTTGATGAATTCGAAGTGGATGTTAAATCCGTGTGCAAAACCAAGAGCTTTGCCTGCACTCAAGTTTGGCTCAATTTCATCTTTATAGATATCTTTTTGAATTTCATCTGGTGCCAAAACCATAATGATATCAGCCAATTTAGTTGCTTCTGCTACTGTGTAAGTATCAAAACCATCTTCTTTAGCTTTATCAAATGATTTACCTGGACGAACACCGATGATCACATCGTGACCTGAATCACGCAAGTTTTGTGCATGCGCATGACCTTGTGAACCGTAACCGATAACGGCGATTTTTTTACCGTCAAGTGCTGCTACTTTTACATCTTTTTCATATTCCATTTGAACTGCCATAATAATATGTCTCTTTTCTAAAAAAATATTTTATTGCCTTTTTAAGGCTGGGTTAACAAATTTAGGTTGGATTTTTTAATCACGGGTAAATCCAGTAGCACCCGTACGAGCAATATTCTTGATTCCGTAAGGACGAATAACTCGTAGAAGCGCCTCGCTCTTTTCAGCGTCACCTGTCATCTGGATAGTGATAGAGCTTGGAGCCACATCAACCACCGAAGCACGGAAAGGTTGAATAATCGCCAAGATTTCAGCACGCTTAGAAGTTGGTGCTGTTACCTTAACTAGGATAACTTCACGTTCCAAGTGTGGCTGATCCGTGATATCACGGATACGAATCACATCAATCTGACGATTAAGCTGTTTGATGATTTGTTCCACTTCATTTTGAGAGTTCACATCAATAATAATCGTAATACGTGAAACGTTAGGATCCTCAGAAGCCCCTACAGAGATACTTTCAATATTAACCTGACGTCGTGAAAGAACACCTGTGAAGCGGTTAAGGACACCCGAACGGTTCTGAAGTTTAGCTGTTAACATTCTACGCATTGAACTTCACCCCCAACATTTCGTGATTACTCTTACCAGCCGGAACGATCGGCAAGACATGCTCTTTACGAGAGATATCCACCTCGATGAACATTGGCACGTCTTCCTTGATAACTTCCAAATCCTGATCAATTGTCTCTGGATTATCAAATTTGTAAGACTTAATGCCGTAAGCTTGAGCCATCAATTGGAAATCTGGAAGAGTATCAAAGACAGACTCTGATGTACGCCCTTCGTAGAAGGACTCTTGCCATTGACGTACCATACCAAGCGAGTGATTGTTCAACATAACAACCTTGATTGGCACCTTGTAAATATTTAAGATAGCCAATTCTTGGTTCGTCATTTGGAAACCACCATCACCAACAAAGAGGATAACTTCTTTATCAGGATTAGCAATTTTGGCACCAATTGCTGCTGGGACACCGAATCCCATTGTTCCAAGACCACCTGAGGTCACCAATTGACGCTCATTTTGGTATGGATAATACTGAGCTGTCCACATTTGATGTTGACCAACGTCAGTAACAACAACGGCGTCACCCTTAGTCAATTTACCGATACGCTCGATAACTGCCTGAGGCTGTACCATACGTTCTTTCTTATCGTAAGAACGTACACGCTCTTTGTCTTTTGTAACTTTTTCAATCCATTTTTCAGTGTTATTCTGAATTACCGGTTCTGCTAAGAGCATTTCAAGGGCTTGTTTAGCATCACCAACAACCGGAAGGTCCACTGCAATAATTTTACCAATCTCAGCTGGATCTACATCAATATGGACAACCTTAGCATTTTTAGCAAATGTTTTAGGATTACCTGTCAAACGGTCATCAAAACGACAACCAATGGCAATCATAAAGTCAGCATCAGTCATAGCAATGTTAGCTGCATATGAACCGTGCATACCACCCATACCCAAGAAAAGGGGATGACTAGTAGCAATTGTCCCTTGTCCTAGAAGACTTGTAACAACTGGGATTTGGTAGCGTTCTGCAAAAGCAACTAGCTCCTTAGCAGATTCAGAATAAGACACCCCACCTCCAGCTACAATAACCGGCTTCTTAGCTTTACCCAACTGCTTCAAGATTTTCTTGATTTGCATTTCGTTTGGTCTTAGCGTCGGTTGGTAGCTTGGAAGATTGATTTCAGGATCGTTGATGAAGGCAGTTTCCTTAGCTACAACATCTTTTGGAAGGTCGATAACAACCGGACCAGGACGTCCTGTCGTTGCGATATGAACCGCTTCTCGAATAATACGAGGAATATCAGCCGTATCACGAATCTGGTAGTTGTATTTGGTAATTGGCATGGTAATTCCGACAATGTCAGCCTCTTGGAAGGCATCCTTACCAATACCTGATGTTGCTACCTGACCTGTAAAGACCAGGAGAGGTACACTATCACTCATAGCATCTGCAATCCCGGTAATAGCATTTGTTGCACCGGGACCACTCGTTACAAGAGCAACACCAAGTTTACCAGTTGATTTAGCATAACCTTCAGCTTCGTGCAGACTTCCTTGCTCATGACGAGACAAAATATGATTAATCTCTTCATTTTTGTAAATAGCATCATACAAAGGAAGAACCGCTCCGCCAGGATACCCAAAAATAGTTGAAATCCCAAGTTCAAGAAGTGTATCAAGAATCAAATCAGCACCAGAGCGTGCTTCTTCAAGTTCAATTTTCTCCACATGGACCTCCTTTAGCAATTGTTTTTTTCGAATTGTCTAAAAATTCAAAACCTTGTATACTATAATAACATTTTTAACTAAATTTGCAAGGGTTTCAGAGAAAAATATCACAAACTCTTCGGAAATAATATTCTTAGTTTTTTTCTTGTGCTTGACGTTCTGCTTTACGTTCTTCAAATTCTTCATCACTCATCAGAGTTCCACCGACATTAGCTGATTTAGCAAAAGCAGTGTAACGACGCAACCAACCACTTGAAATTTTTGATTTGAAAGGTTTCAAATGTTTGCGACGTTCTTCAAGGGTTGCATCATCGACAAGTAGATCAAGGGTACGATTGGGAAGATCAATCACAATTTCATCGCCATCTTCGATTAGGGCGATATTGCCACCTTCCGCAGCTTCTGGAGATACGTGACCAATTGCAATACCACGAGTTGCTCCTGAGAAACGACCATCCGTAATCAGTGCCACATCCTTACCAAGACCGCGTCCGACAATCTTAGAAGTTGGCGCCAACATTTCTGGCATACCAGGTCCACCCTGAGGACCTTCGTAACGAATGACAACAACATGGCCCTTCTTAACCGTTCCATTATCAATCAACTCAAGGGCTTGATCTTGTGAATCACAACAAATAGCCTTACCGCGGAAAGTTTTAACAGATGGATCTACACCACCAACCTTGATAACAGCCCCATCCTGAGCAATATTTCCATAAAGGATAGACAAACCACCAACTGGTGAGATAGGATGCTCGATTGGATGAATAATTTCTTCATTCTTGATTTCAGCACCAGCTACATTTTCTTTCAAGGTTTTACCAGTAACCGTAATACGATCACCCTTAATGGCACCTTTCTTGATCAACTGATTAATAATTGCTGGAACACCACCTGCTTCATGTACATCATGCATGGTATAGATGCTGGAAGGAGCAATTTTAGAGAGATAAGGTGTCTTCTTAGCAATCTCATTAATGTCCTTAAGGTCATAGTCAATACCAGCCTCACGCGCAATAGCAAGGGTATGAAGAACAGTATTGGTTGAACCACCCATGGCCATATCAAGAGCAAACGCATCATCGATGGCTTCTTTGGTCACAATATCACGTGGGCGAACATTGTTTTTGATGTTATCCATCAATTTTGTGGCTGCTTGACGAACCAATTCACGACGTTCGTCTGAAACGGCTAGGATAGTACCGTTACCTGGAAGGGCAAGACCCAAAACTTCCATCAAACAGTTCATTGAGTTGGCAGTAAACATTCCTGAACATGACCCACAAGTTGGACAGGCATTTTTCTCTAAATAATCAAGCTCTTCCTTGCTCATATCCCCAGCCTGATAAGTACCTACAGCTTCAAACAAGCTTGATAAAGTAGCCTGATGACCAGTCATATCAACGCCACCCTTCATAGGCCCACCTGAACAGAATACCGCTGGCACATTAGTACGCATGGCCGCCAAAATCATCCCTGGTGTAATCTTATCACAGTTAGGAATGTAGAAAACCCCGTCAAACCAGTGGGCATTAATAACTGTTTCTGCAGAATCGGCAATCAATTCACGAGATGGAAGACTGTAACGCATCCCAATATGCCCCATGGCAATCCCATCGTCCACACCAATGGTATTAAACTCAAAAGGAATACCACCAGCTTCACGGATAGCCTCCTTGGCAATATCCGCTAATTCACGTAGGTGGACATGTCCTGGAACAATATCAATATAAGAGTTACAAATAGCAATGAAAGGCTTTTGCATATCCTTGGCAGATTTAACTTGCCCAGTCGCATACAAAAGTCCACGTGCTGGTGCCTTATCAACACCAACCTTGATCATATCACTTCTCATGATGTTACCTTCAATCTATAAAATTTCTTACAACATATGTTACCACTTTGGAAAGTAATGTCAAGGAATTTTCAGAATATTCCTGTAATTTCAAAAAGAAGTCCCAGCCGTATCAAAACTGACAAAACAAAAAGGAAGCCCTAAGACTTCCTAAATGATTATTTCAAAATTATTCAACACTAAAGAGGTATGGATAAACTGGTTGGTCTCCTTGGAAGATTTCAACTTCGATATCTTCGTGAGCCTCTTCCAATTTTTCCGCAAGTACTTGAGCTTGTTCTTGATTACCTTCTTCGCCGACATAAATCATAACAATTTCACTGTCTTCGTCAATCATCTTGTCGAAAGTGTCAAGAAGGGCTTGGTCCATATCTGGTGTAGACACAAGGATCTTACCATCAACCATACCAAGGATATCATTTTCATGAATCTCAAGACCATCAATAGTTGTATCACGTACTGCCAAGGTCACGCTACCACTTGTTACATCTGAAAGACTAGATGTCATAGCTTCAACGTTCGCTTCGATACTTTGACTAGGATCGAAAGCAAGCAAGCTTGTAAAGCCTTGTGGAACTGTACGTGTTTCAACAACAGCCGCATTGACATCTACTACTTCAGCAGCTGATTGTGCTGCCATAAAGATGTTTTTATTATTTGGTAAGATGATGACATTCTTGGCATTAACCTGCTCAATTGCCTTAACGATATCTTCCGTTGATGGGTTCATTGTTTGACCACCTGAAATCACATAGTCAACACCTTGTGATTTGAAGATATCTGCAAGTCCATCTCCGGCAACAACTGCAATAAGGGCAAAGTCTTTAGGAACAGAAGACGAAGCTTGAGTGGCTTCTGCTTTTTGAACTTGTGCATCGTGTTGGTTACGCATGTTGTCAACCTTAACTTTGACAAGAGCACCATATTTAAGACCTTCTTGCATGACAAGACCTGGATCCTCTGTATGAACGTGAACTTTTACAATTTCATCGTCATTAACAACAAGGAGCGAATCCCCAAGATTACTCAAGTAATTTTGAAACTCTTCATAGTCAAAGTCTTTCACATAAGTTGGACCTTGTTTGAGACCAACCATGATTTCTGTACAGTACCCGAAGGTAATATCTTCTGTTGCAACATGACCTGCAACTGACTTATGATGTTCTGCATTGATCATCTCTGTCATAGTAGCAGGTGTCGCTTGGAAATCCTCTGAAGCGATATACTCACCTGTGAGGGCTGACAAGAAACCTTCATAAATAAAGACTAAACCTTGACCACCTGAGTCTACTACACCAACTTCTTTCAAAACTGGAAGCATCTCTGGTGTCTTAGCCAAGGCAGCCTTAGCCCCATCAAGAGCTGCACGCATAACCTCAACAGCATCATTAGTAGATTCAGCTTTCTTAACCGCTGCTGAAGCTGCACCACGTGATACTGTAAGGATTGTTCCTTCGACAGGTTTCATAACAGCTTTATACGCAACTTCAACACCTGATTGGAAGGCGTAAGCTAAATCTTGGCCGTCAAGTTCCGTTTTATTCTTGATGCTTTGACCAAAACCACGGAACAATTGTGACGTAATAACACCTGAGTTACCACGGGCACCCATCAAGAGACCTTTAGACAAAATCTGACCAACTTCACCAACTGTTGAAGCTGTTTGATCTGCGACAGCTTTGGCTCCGTTATCCATAGTCATTCCCATATTTGTTCCAGTATCTCCATCTGGTACTGGAAAGACATTGAGTGAATTCACATATTCTGCTTGCTTACCTAGACGCGTTGCTGCCGCTTGGACCATCTCCTGAAGCAAGCTTGTTGTAATTTTAGACACTAGTTTTCTCCTACGACTTTGATATTTTGAACGTAAACATTTACTGTTTCAGTCTTGATACCGAGTTGATTCTCAAGATTAAATTTCACACGTTCTTGAATATTTTTTGAAACCTCACTAATCTTAACACCATAACTCATAACAGTGTAGACATCCACAGTGATACCTGCATCAGTAGATTTCACGACAACTCCTTTTGCGTAGTTTTCTTTTCCAAGAAGTGCTTGAAAATTATCTCGGATAGCACTCTTACTTGCCATACCGACAACGCCAAAAATTTCTGTTGCTGAACCGCCAACTACTGTTGCGATGACATCATCTGACAATTCGATTTGACCATCTTTTGTATTGATTTTTACAGTCATAATTACTACCTCAAAAAGTTTTTATCAGTTTATTTTATCATATTCGAGACTACTTGTAAAAAATAAGAAGAAGATACCCTTTGAATAAGAGTATCTCCCCATCATGTCATTATCTTAACTGTCTCTTTACGAGATAACGACGATACATCACGTAGAGAAAAACCGCACGCCATATATTATCAACAACCGTTGCAATCCAGACACCTGCAAGACCCATTCCCAGACTCACCCCAAGGAAGTATCCTGAAAAAATTCGGATAATCCACATTCCAATAGTTGTCGCATAGAAAGGCATCTTAGCCTTACCCAGACCTTGCCAAGCTGCTGTGTAGACTAGAGTCCCCGAAGTCACAGGATTCCCAAGGAAAGAATAAAGAATAACGACCTGACTAGCCGCAATAGCTGCTTTATTATCTGTAAAGAGACCTGATAATCCTTGGCCAAAAAGTAAGATGCTTCCGGAAACCAAAACCATCAAGAAAGTTGAAATCCAGTAAGACTCTCGTATAATACGCTTCATCTGCGCCTTATCCCCTCGACCCAGACTATTAGCAACCAAGATAACTGTAGCCGTTGCGACTCCCATACCAGGCATGTAGTTAAACTGAGTGAGGTTTTCACCAATGGCATTACCACCGACAACAGCTGTACCAAAGGTAACGATGATGGCCACGATAACTACATCTCCAGCACGCATCATCAGTCGTTCACCAGCTGCTGGTAGAGCAATCCCCAACAACTCTCTATTAAAAGGTTTGGTAATTTCAAGTTGCTTCACATCCAGTTTCATCGCCTGCCAGAGTATCACTGTCCCAACTAGACGAGAGAAAACCGTAGCTGTAGCGACCCCAATAATTCCCCAATGGCCCACAAAGATGGCTAAAGAAGATAAAATAGCATTTAGAACATTGGTCAAAAGACTGACGACCATGGAAATACGAGGACGTCCCTTGGCTCGTAGTATGTTACCAAAGGTAGTCATCAAAGCCAGAAAGACCACACCTCCACCGACTAGAGCCAAATAGAGACTGCCAGCCTGAGTCACAGATTGCTCAGTACCTAAAAGATTAAGAATGGCCCCACCACCAAAAATAGAGAGTAGACCCAAGACGATACTAAGAGCAAGGGTAATAATAATAGCATCCCAGGTATCTCTGTTAGTCGCTTTAACGTCTCCTTTTCCTAGGCTTCTAGCAATGACACTGGCACTCGAAGCCCCCAGCGCAATGAAGATAGCCTGATAAATCGTAATGATATTATTGGCCACGGAAACTCCCGATATAGCAACAATACCAACCTGAGCTACTAGGTAAGAATCGACAACCCCCATCAACATTTGTAAGAGGTTTTCAGCCATAGCCGGTAAGGCTATGTTTAAAATTTTCTTTGTTTCTGTCATAACATTTTCTTTTATATTGATAAAAATAGGGCTGATTTCTCAGCTCCTATTTTTTATTCTTATACACCAAGATAGCTTTCAACTGCTTTTTGCATATCAGCTGCCGCAACAACTGTTTTATGGCGAACTTCTGCATGTTCAAGTCCGTTTACAGCCGCTGGGATAGCTACACCTGAAAGTTGGTGCAAATCTTCTACTGCTTTGAAATCATCCCCACTGTCTTTACCAGTGACAGCTGAAACAGCCACACGTGGGAATTTGTAAGGGCTAGCTGTTGAAGCGATAACTGTTGGTGTGTGGTCATCTGTCTTTTGAACGTATGCTTCGTAAACGGCTGAGGCAACTGCTGTATGAGGATCTTCGATATACTTGTCTTCATCATAGACACGCTTGATTTCAGCAGCTGTTTCATCCTCAGTTGCAAAACCTGCTGCAAACAAATCAAGAATTTCTTTATCTGCATCAGCCAAAGTATACTCACCCTTAGTCACAAGTGCATCCATAAGCTCTTTAGTCTTGGTAGCATCATTACCAAGAAGGTGGAAAATCAAGCGTTCTAGGTTAGAAGATACCAAAATGTCCATAGAAGGACTTGTTGTTACCTTGAAATCGCGTTTCTTGTCATAAGTACCTGTTGCAAAGAAGTCTGTAAGGACATTATTTTCGTTAGAAGCACAGATTAATTTACCAACTGGGACACCAATTTGACGTGCATAGTAAGCCGCCAAGATGTTACCAAAGTTTCCTGTTGGTACTGTGAAGTTAACCTTATCTCCGTTTTGGATATGACCTGCCTTAACCAACTGCGCATAGGCATACACATAGTAAACCACTTGTGGTACCAAACGACCAACGTTCATTGAGTTAGCTGATGAGAATTGCGTATGATGAGCCAACAATTTCTCACGCAAATCAACATCATTAAACATACGTTTCACATCTGTTTGAGCATCATCAAAGTTACCATCAATGGCAATAACGTGCGTATTAGCTCCTGTTTGAGTGGTCATTTGCAATTCTTGGATTTTTGAAACACCATCTTTCGGATAAAAGACAATGATTTCAGTTCCAGGGACATCTGCAAAACCAGCCATGGCAGCTTTACCAGTATCACCTGATGTCGCTGTCAAAATAACAATCTTGTTATCAACACCTTGTTTCTTAGCTGATGTTGTTAGCAAATAAGGCAAGATTGAAAGGGCCATGTCTTTGAAAGCGATAGTAGAACCATGGAAAAGCTCAAGATTGTAGTGGTTCTTAAGTTTAACTAGTGGTGCAATGGCAGCTGTATCAAACTTGTCATCATAAGCATTTGTGATACAGTAATCCAATTCTTCTTCAGTAAAATCATCCAAGAAAGCAGACAAGACTAATTTAGCAACTTCTTGGTAAGAAGCATCTTTCAATCGATCAAATTCCAAAGTAACTTCAGGTGTTGTCAATGGGGTGAACAAGCCACCGTCTGTTGCCAGTCCTTGAAGAATAGCCTGACTAGCTGTTACTTTATTATTTTCGTCACGTGTTGATTGGTATACAAGTGTCATGGTAAATCCTCTTTTTAGATAGTCTGTGGCTCTATTGTAGCATAATTGTCAGAATATTTCTACACGTATTGTGACTTGTGAGAAAATCATTCGGATATCACCCTATTTTCTCCTCTCAAAGACATGAAAAAATCCGGAATAGCTATTCCGGATGTCATCTTAAAATTTATCTTTGGCGTCATTCTTAGTTGAGAAAGTGATATCTTTTGATTTTCCATCACCACAATATTCTTTGAGGTTACTGGGTACCTTGATTCTTTTAATTCTTGACCAGGATTGAAGTAAGCAGTTACTATCCTATCGGCTTATTATAACAATTCTTAAAGCGTTTTTCTATCTTATTCAGGAAAGTCCTTTATTTTTAATTTGGATAAACACTCTAATATAGAGGATTTCTAGCAAAAAAGTAGCCCTTATAGAGCTACCTTTGTCTATCGCTTACCCTTTGTAATCAAAGGCAATTTCGATAATTTCTTTCAATTCTGAAATAAGTGGTTCTTTCGGATTAGCTGTTGTACATTGGTCTTCATAAGCATGTTCCGCCAAAGTATAGGCAGTGTCTTGAAGAAGTTTCTTAGTAACCCCTTGTCCTTTCCAGTTCATGTCAATACCAACGGCAACACCCAATTCGTAAACTTTTTGTGCCAAAACTTCAACCAATTCAGCATCTGATTGTTTGTCAGTACCCCATCCCATGAAGCGAGCGATATCTGCGTAATCTTTGTCTGCACGGAAGTAGTCATATTTAGGGAACATAGCGTGTTTTTGAGGATCACTACCATTGTAACGGATAACGTGAGGCATCAAAATCGCATTGGTACGTCCGTGTGGAATGTCAAACATAGGACCAACCTTGTGAGCGAGTGAGTGGTTGATACCAAGGAAGGCGTTGGCGAAGGCCATACCAGCCATTGTTGACGCATTATGCATTTTTTCACGTGATTCTTCATCACCAAAGCGATAAGAATGTTCAAGATTTTCAAAAACAAGTTTAATTGCTTGGAGTGAAAGTCCACGTGTATAGTCGCTAGCCATGACTGATACATAAGATTCAATAGCGTGAGTCAAAACGTCCATACCTGTATCTGCTGTAACGCTAGCAGGCACACTCATTACTAAAGCAGGGTCAACGATGGCAATATCTGGAGTCAAAGCATAATCTGCCAATGGGTACTTGATGTGAGTTTCACTATCAGTGATAACCGCAAATGACGTTACCTCTGAACCTGTACCTGAAGTTGTTGGGATACAGATAAATGTTGTCTTCTGAGCGTAAGGAATCTTGTAAGTACGTTTACGGATATCCAAGAATTTTTGTTTAGCTCCGAAGAAGCTTACATCTGGGTGTTCAAAGAACATCCACATAGCCTTAGCAGCATCCATTGCAGAACCACCACCAAGAGCGATAATCACATCTGGTTGGAAGTCTACAAAACGTTCCAACCCTTTATAAACTGTATTCGTAGATGGATTTGGCTCAACATTTGAGAAAACATCTACTGCTGGTTTATGGCGGTTAAGTTCCAATTGGCGTTTAACCAAGTCAGCGTAACCAAACTGAACCATACCAGGGTCACAAACCAACATCACGCGCTCAGCTTCAATGTGGCGCAAGTAAGTTATTGAATCTTTTTCGAAGAAGATTTTTGGTGGGACGCGAAACCATTGCATGTTATTGCGACGCTTTGACAATGTTTTGACATTCAAGAGGTCAAATGAGCTAACATTGTGTGACACAGAGTTATGACCGTGTGAACCACAACCAAGAGTCAATGATGGAATCATGTTGTTGTAGATATTACCAATACCACCTTCAGCCGATGGGCTATTCACCAAGACACGGCAAGCTTTCATACGGATACCGTATTGAAGTTGGAGCTCTTCATTTTCAGTGTGGATAACAGCTGTATGTCCAAGACCTCCCAAATTGAGCATGCCTTCTGCTTTTTTGAATCCATCTTCAACGCCATCAGATTTGATAAGGGCAAGTACTGGAGACAATTTTTCCAAGGCAAGTGGGTGTTCCATTGTTGCATCTGGAATTTCTGCCAAAAGCATTTTCGTCCCTGAAGGTACTTTAAGACCAGCTTTTTCAGCAATTTCAATAGCTGAGTGACCTACAATAGCGCCGTTTACAGCTGTACGCGCTTCATTAAGAACGACTTTTTCTAATTTAGCAATATCAGCTTTTTTAGAAATGATGACACATTGATGTGCCTCAAATTCAGCCTTAACTTCATCATAAATAGCTGCATCAACGATAGCTGCTTGTTCAGAAGCGCAAATCATACCATTGTCAAAAGTTTTTGAAACGATGATATCGTTGACAGCACGTTTAATCTTAGCATCAGCAGCAATATAAGATGGTACATTCCCAGCTCCTACACCAAGAGCAGGTTTACCAGTTGAATAAGCTGCCTTAACCATACCAGGCCCACCAGTCGCAAGTACTGTGGCAATCTTAGGATGGTTCATCAAAAGACCAGTTGCTTCGATAGATGGCTCTTCAATCCACTGAATGCAGTCCTTAGGTGCACCCGCTTCAATAGCTGCATCACGGACGATACGAGCTGCCTCTGCAGATGATTTCTGAGCTGATGGGTGGAAGGCAAAAATGATAGAGTTACGTGTCTTAAGAGCAATAAGTGCTTTGAAAATGGTTGTTGAAGTTGGGTTAGTTGTTGGTGTCACCCCACAGATAACACCGACTGGCTCAGCAATAGAAACCAAGCCTTGTTCTTTATCTTCAGCAATAACGCCTACAGTTTTGTCATATTTAATACTATTCCAAATGTATTCAGAAGCATACATGTTTTTGATGGCCTTATCTTCATAAATACCACGGCCTGTTTCATCAACAGCCAATTTTGCCAAATACATATGTTTATCAAGGGCAGCAATCGCAGCTTGGTGAACAATGTGGTCCACTTGCTCCTGCGTAAAGTTAGACATAGCATCAAGGGCTTCAACCCCTTTTGTTGCCAATTTATCTATTATTGTTTGAACATCTTTAGTTTGTTTAGTCATATGAAACTCCTTTGGATACTTGTTAAAAACTTCACAAGCTTTAACACAAATCTATTATAGCGTTTTCTACACATTATGTAAACCCTTACATCAATAAAAAAATAAAGAAATCCGTCCATTTTTGGACAGATTTCATCACTTTTTACCAAATAATCACGCGATCTTCTGGGGCACGCCACATACCGTCGCCCTCTTTGACATCAAATTCCTTATGAAATTCGTCAAAATTGCTCACGATAACATTGGTACGCCATTTAGCAGGAGCGTGGACATCCACGCTAGCCAACATTTGCATGTATTCTTCACGTGCCTTCATACGCCAAATCGTCGCAAAGTTAACAAAGAATTCTCGAACCGAAAAATCTTCATCACGTTTAGCTGCTTCTAAGGCACAGGCCACACCACCAAGGTCTGCCACGTTCTCAGAAACAGTCAGTTTGCCGTTGACCTTAGCACCGTAAGAGTCCAAACCGTCAAACTGGTCCACAATCTTGTCAGTACGTTCCTTAAAGGCTTCGTAATCTTCTTCAGTCCACCAGTTCTTAAGACTACCGTTTTCGTCGAAGGAAGCACCATTAGTATCAAAGGCATGGGAGATCTCGTGAGCAATAACAGCCCCAATACCACCATAGTTGGCTGATGAGCTTTGTGCAATATCATAGAAAGGTGCTTGCAGGATAGCTGCTGGGAAAACAATTTGGTTCTGCTGCGGATCATAGTAAGCATTAACCATGTGGGCAGGCATATGCCACTCACTTCGATCAACAGGTTGATTCCACTTGCTCCAACTATGTGCAACTGAAATTTCGACTAACTTCTGTGCATTCTCAACAAGTGACAAGTTCTCATCAATAATCTTCTTATCATATGTCTCAGGTAGTTTTTCTGGATAACCGATATGAGGTGTAATGACATTCAGTTTCGTAATAGCCTTTTCACGTGTCTCAGGTGCCAACCAATCCGCTTTTTGAAGGCGTAATTTATAAACATCAATCATGGTTGCTACTTTGGCTTCGACATCTGCTTTTGCTTCTGGTGAGAATTTTTCACCTGCATACCAAAGTCCTAGAGCCTGATTGTAAGGCCCTTGTGCCAAATAGAAGGCAGCCTTTTTCTTTTCCATGGCTTGTGGTGTTCCTGAGAGCGCACGACCATATTTTCCAGCCAAGATACGAAGCTCGTCTGTCAAATAGGCATTCCAAGATGTAGCAGCATCGATAAGTAAGTCCGCCTTAAGCAACTCCCAATTTGCTTCTGAGTAATATTCCGCCGCAAACTCTGTCCAGAAGCGTTCTTCAGGAACGATAATTTTATCAGGGACTTGACCCAAGATTTTTGTGAAGATGTTATCAAGTGGGAGTTCTGGCGCCAGCTTAGTAAAGTCTGCCCAATCATATGGGTGGTAGAGTTCTACATACTCGGAAGATTCTTCACTCGAAAGGACATACTTGGCTAACTTAGCATCAAGAGCGATAACCTTGTCCAAGATATCTTTGATTTCTTCAGCTGTGAAGCCATATTTCTCAAGGAGTTCTTCCTGCATCTCACGCCAAATTCCCAAAAGCTCCTTGCCCTTTTCATTATCCTCAGTGTAATAGGTTGTATCAGGTAAAATAATACGTGGCGCTTCAGCCCAAAGAACATTTAATTGGGCATTCATAAAGTCTGGAGACACACCAAACGGGAACGCATTAGGCTTAACAGCCATCTCGTACTCAGCAATTTTCGAAGCAAACTCTGAAAATGACGAGAGTTGCTTGTATTCTTCAATCAAAGGCTTAACAGGCTCGATACCAACTGCCTCACGTTTGTCAAAGTCCGTAGCCATACGGTGAAACTTAATGAAGTTTTGTAGAACAGCATTGTCAGGAACATTCTCTCCTGTCAACCACTGATCAGTTGTTTCAAGCATGAGGTCTTCAATTTCATCTGCTAAATCTGAGAAACCACCTGTACGTGGTTTGTCATCCGGAATCACAGCTGTCTTTTCCCACTCACCATTAATCGCATGGTAAAAATCATCTTGTAAGCGTGTCATTACACTTCCTCCATCAACATTAAAAGTGCTTTCATTATAACAAAATTCCCCAGCAAAAGCATTTGCCGAGGAAAAATTGGCTTATTTAACTAGGATTGCCAAGGTTTGATATGGTTTAAGAACTACCTTTTCAGCAAGCTCCGCATCGTCATAGTTGGACAAGAGTACGCGCCCTGACTGGTATTCTGCTGGAATCGCCACTTCAGCTTCACTTTCATAGAAATTATTGAGTACCAAGAGTTTTTGACCGTCTAAGTGACGTTCAAAGGCGTAGACCTTCTTGCTATCTTCAAATGCTGGCTGATAGCTTCCTTCTGAAATGATAGCCATTTCTTTACGCAAGCGAATCAATTCTTTATAGAATTTAAAGATTGGTCCATTAATCTCATTTTCAACGTTAATGTCTTTGTAAGATTTACCAGCTTTCAACCATGGAGTACCTGTTGAAAAGCCTGCATTCTCAGAAGCATCCCATTGCATTGGCGTACGAGAATTATCACGTGACTTAGCTTGGATAATCTTGAAGGCTTGCTCAGGAGATTTACCTTGGTCCAAGAGCATTTGGTAAGCATTGATGGATTCCACATCCACGTAATCTGCCATCGAATCATAGTCTGGATCAATCATTCCAATCTCTTCACCCATGTAGATGTAAGGTGTTCCACGTGACAAGTGAATGCTAGCGGCTAGCATGGTCGCTCCTTCATTACGGAAGTTCTTGATGTCCACAAAACGATTCAAGGCACGAGGTTGGTCGTGGTTATTCCAGAAGAGGGCACTCCATCCACCACGATCGCTCATTTCCTTGCCCCAGGTGTGGTGGAGACGCTTAAGTTCTTCAAAATCAAAGGGAGCAATAGTCCATTTTTGTCCATCTTCATAGTCCACTTTTAAATGGTGGAAGTTAAAGGCCATAGACAACTCGTGACGCTCCGGTGCTGAATAAAGAACACAGTTGTCAATAGTTGTTGAAGACATCTCCCCGACTGTCATAAAACTATCGTCAGAACCAAAGGTCGCTTCATTCATCATGTGTAGATAGTCATGGACAATGGGTTTATCCGTATAAGCTGGTTTCCCTTCATTTTCCGGACAATCTACTAAAACCTCGTCCTTACCAATCAAGTTAATCACATCAAAACGAAAACCCTTGACACCTTTGTCTAGCCAGAAGTTGACTACCTTAAACAACTCCTTACGAACATTGGGATTCCGCCAATTGAGGTCTGCCTGTGTTTCATCAAAGAGGTGAAGATAGTATTTTCCTGTATCTCCAAAAGGAGCCCAGGAAGAACCACCAAATTTAGACAACCAATCAGTTGGTTGGTCCTGAATGAAGAAGAAATCTTGGTAATACTTGTCACCAGCCAATGCTTTTTGGAACCACTCATGCTCCGTTGAGCAATGATTGAGCACCATGTCTAACATGAAATCAATCTTGTGCTCTTTCCCGACACGGATCATTTCTTCAAAGTCAGCCATATCCCCAAAAACAGGGTTGACGGCTGTATAGTCTGAAATATCGTAGCCATTGTCACGTTGTGGACTTGGATAGAAAGGATTGAGCCACACCATATCCACGCCTAACTCTGCTAGGTAGGGAATCTTTTCAATGATTCCTCTGAAATCACCGATTCCATTTCCTGTAGTGTTCTTATATGATTTTGGATAAATTTGGTATACAACCTTTGTTTTATCTAATGCCATGTAATTTTTCCTCTTTTGTTCTTTATATGAAGAGGTGGAACCGTGACGTCTCCACCCCTTAGCTTATTTTGTTCGATGAGCAATCATGAGAACATCACCACGTTTGATATCACGTGGAAGATTCCCTTCAACATCTGCTTGGAAATCATCTTGATTTGTAATGATAACTGGAGTCTCAGTGACCAAACCAGCTTCTTTGATAATATCCATATCAAAGCTAATCAATTGTTGACCAACAACAACTTTATCACCTTGTTTAATATGTGATTCAAAGCCTTTTCCGTCAAGGCTAACCGTATCCATACCAATGTGCATTAACATTTCAACACCTTCTTCAGAAACGATACCTACTGCGTGCTTAGTTGGGAAGAGTACTGTCACTGTACCATTCACTGGTGAAACCAATTCGCCTTGACTTGGTTCGATGACAACACCTTGTCCCATTACACCTGATGAAAAGACTGGGTCTGTGGCTTGGCTAAGTGGTTTAACTTGGCCAGCAAGTGGGCTAACAACCTCTGCTGATTCAGCAAGAACAGCTGGAGTAGCAGTATGTGATGCAAATTCAGCCTCTTCTTGAGCTGCGAATTCTTCCTTAAGTTCTGTATCATCTTCTGTCTTAGTAAAGAGACCCGCTTTGCGGAAGAAGAAAGTCAAGACCATAGGTACAATAATAGCAACAAGCATAATTCCTGCAAATGGAATCATATACTTAGGTTGAATTGATAGAATACCAGGTAACCCACCAATACCAATAGAGGCCGCTGTAACGTTAAAGGTTACTGATAGAAAACCTGCAATAGATGAACCAATCATACCCGCAACAAATGGGTAAATATATTTGACGTTAACCCCGAAGAGGGCTGGTTCTGTAACACCAAGATAAGCTGAAATAGTAGCCGGAAGTGAAATTTGAGCCTCACGTTCATCATGACGATGCATAATATAGTAAGCAAAGACTGCTGAACCTTGAGCAATGTTTGATAGAGCAATCATAGGCCAAAGAGCTGTTCCACCAGCATCCGCAATCAACTGAGTATCAATTGCATTGGTCATGTGGTGAAGTCCAGTGATAACGAACGGCGCATAAAGGGCACCAAAAACAGCACCGAAAAGCCATTTTACAGGACCTGTCAAACCAGCAAGAACCACTGTTGAAAGAGCTTGGCCAATAGTCCAACCAATAGGACCTAAAACAGTATGAGCCAAAATAAGGGCTGGAATCAATGACAAGAACGGTACAAAAATCATTGATACTACTTCTGGTACATGTTTACGCCAGAAAATTTCAAGATAAGAAAGTGACAAACCAGCAAGAAGGGCAGGAATAACTTGCGCTTGATAACCTATACGATTAACAGTAAAGAATCCAAAATCCCAAACCCAATCCTTAGCAATTTCAGACGCTGGTGTCGATGCTACTGAATAAGCATTAAGCAATTGTGGTGACACCAGACAGATACCCAAAATAATTCCAAGAATTTGGCTAGTCCCCATTTTACGAGAAACAGACCAAGTAATACCTACAGGCAAGAATTGGAAAATAGCTTCACCAGGTAACCACAAGAAGTGATTCACTCCTGACCAGAACTGAGAAACATCGGTAATTGTCTTACCGTCAAGCATTGACCAATGCACACCCTCAAGAACATTACGGAAACCAAGAATCAATCCCCCAACGATAAGAGCTGGAATAATAGGTGTAAAGATTTCCGCAAGAGTTGTCATAACACGCTGAACTGGATTCTGATTACTCTTAGCAGCTGATTTAGCAGCTTCTTTTGAAACACCTTCAATCCCTGATACAGCAGTAAAATCATTGTAAAAAATTGGCACATCATTACCAATGATAACTTGGAATTGACCTGCATTGGTGAAAGTTCCCTTAACAGCAGGAATGGCTTCGATTGTTTTCACATCTGCCTTCTTGTCATCACCAAGAACAAAACGCATACGCGTCGCACAGTGAGTAACAGCAGTCACATTTTCTTTACCACCGATTGAAGCAAGCAGATCTTTGGCTTCTTGTTCAAATTTACCCATTTGAATCTCCTTTTCTTTTTTGACAATATCTGATTGACTTGATAAACCGATTGTAAACGATTACAAATTTGTCTGCAAGTGTTCCGGGATTTTTTTAACATATTTTTGTAAAAAAACATCGGTTGTATGTTTTTTTACCTACAAATGAGGAGAAAAATGAAAAAATATCAGATTATTTATAAGGATTTAGAAAAAGCTATCCATGAGCAAAAGTATCAAGTGGGAGACTTTCTCCCCACCGAGCAAGAACTAGTTCAATCTTACCAGGTTAGTCGAGACACTATACGAAAGGCGTTAACCTTACTCGTTGAAGAAGGATTGGTCAAAAAGATTCATGGCTCTGGCTCCCAGGTTATTAACCAAGAACAAATCAACTTTCCTGTGTCTGACCTTACTAGTTACCAAGAACTAATAGAACAACAAGGCCTTAATTCGCAAACCAATGTTATTTCTCTGGATAAAATCATTGTTGATTCAAAACTCTCAGAAAGAACTGGTTTTTCTAATAGCCGACAGGTTTGGCGTGTTGTTCGTCAAAGAGTCGTTGATAGCTGTGCCTCTGTTATAGATATTGATTACCTAGATGCCAGCCTTGTTCCGCAACTAAACCGTAGTATTGCTGAATACTCTATTTACGACTACATTGAGAATCAGCTCAACCTTAGCATTTCCCACGCCTTTAAAGAAATCACTATCGATAACGCTACCGATCAAGATAAGGTTCTTATCGACCTAGGTAAAGACCAGCACGTTGTCTGTGTCCGTTCAAAAGTTTATTTAAACAATGGAAAACAGTTCCAATTTACGGAAAGTCGCCACAAACTTGAAAAATTCAAATTTGTCGATTATGCCAAGCGTCATCATTGAAAGAAAGGGCTCTGCTAACAGAAAAAGTATCGGACAAGAATGTCCGATACTTTTTAGTTTTTACGGATAGGATCTGCTAGATACTCTGCACGAGCTCCACCAATTAACTTAGGACGACTAGCCAAAGCAGTCACATGAGCACCACCTAATTCTGGAGTAATAGGACGAAGAGGAACTTGGACCCTCTTCACATGCATACCAATAGAGGTGTCCCCAATATCAATACCAGCCTGAGCGACAATTTCCTCCACCTCAACAGGATCCTTCATGTAGTCGAAAGCAGCCAGCTGACCACTTCCACCAGCGTGCAAGGTCGGAAGAACATTCACAATTTCCAAATCTTTAGCCATGGCAAGCTCACGCTCGACAACCAAAGCACGATTCAAATGTTCACAGCCCTGAACAGCCAAGTAAATCCCTTTAGGTTCCAAAACCTCAAGAATAGTTTTCACAATTCGTTGACCAATTTCGCGGCTAGAGGCTTTGCCGATAGTCCCACCAGCAACCTCACTGGAAGACAGTCCCAAGACAAAGATAGCTCCTCTCCCAATAGCTGAACGTTCAACAATATCTTCTACCAGAACACGTGTCTTCTCTTCTAAATCTAGCAACATCACAACAGCCCTCCTTTAGACAACAGCTGTATTCAGGATTCGCACAATAAGATAGTACAGAATCACAAAAAAGACAAGGGAAAATGCCCCTAATAATAATAACTGCCTACGGCGTTTCTTACTTAAGTCCCAGGAGAAACCAAATCCCATCAAAAAAGGACCAACACTATAACTTAGCATAAACCATAAATCTACGCGTGCTATATGCCAAAAAGAAGAAATAAAGGCCACCAAACCTACTAAGGATAGACTCCAGGAAAAGTCCCAACGATCTGATTTAGCAAAAGCCAAACCTATTAAGAAGCAACCCAAAGCAGGCATGATAATAAATGATAGGGTCATAAAATAAAACATGCCATTATTATAGCATGTTTTACAGTTTCATGTTAGTGGCGGTTAATAACACCATAAGCAATAGTGAATGCAATAGCAGCAATACCTACAACGATTGCCATGATAGCCCAAAAAATAATCATTGCACGGCGTCCCTTGCGATTGTTGAAAGGAAGTCCCCAACTAACCATGATAACACCTAGCAATCCAAGCCAGATTTTATAAGTGATAACAATCGCCGAATCAAAATAGGCAAAAGCAACCAAACCTAAACCTAGCAAAGAAATCAAATAAGACCACTTACCCTTCAAAAATGAAGGCAAGGCCCAACCAAATAACACTAAACCTAGTAGAGCAAGAGCTCCACCACCAAAAAATACAGGTACAATATAATTATCAAACATATTCATATTATAGCATATCTTAAAAAGTTAGGAAATAGAATCTATCAACCAAAGCCATATCTACTCTTTAAAATTTATTCACTCTCAATCACAGATTAATTAGCAGATACCAACTAGTTATTTTAGTACAAAAAAACAAGATCCAGAAAAGACCTTGTTTTAATAAGCTAATTATGCTTTGTTTGCTGAACCGAATACGTCGATACGTTCTTCAACAGCTTCTGTAATAGCTTCGAAACCTGGTTTCAAGAATTTACGTGGGTCGAAGAGTTTCTTCTTGTCGTATTCTGCTTCATTTGCTTCGTATTCAGCAACAAATTTACGTGTTGCTTTAGCAAATGCGATTTGACATTCAGTGTTAACGTTAACTTTAGCAACACCAAGTTTGATAGCTGCTTGGATTTGATCGTCAGGAATACCTGATCCACCGTGCAATACGATTGGGAAGTTAGGAACAGCTTCTGTCAATTTTTGCAAGTGGTCAAGGTGAAGTCCGTTCCAGTTTTCTGGGTAAGGACCGTGGATGTTACCGATACCTGCTGCAAGGAAGTCGATACCAGTTGCAACCATAGCTTTAGCATCTTCGATTGGTGCCAATTCACCATCACCGATGATACCATCTTCTTCACCACCGATTGTACCAACTTCAGCTTCAACTGATACACCGTTAGCGTGTGCAAATTCAACAACTTTAGCTGCTTTTTCAAGGTTTTCTTCAACTGGAAGGTGTGAACCGTCAAACATAACTGAAGTATAACCTACACGGATACATTCCAAAGCATCATTGTAGTGACCGTGGTCAAGGTGAATAGCAACTGGTACAGTGATACCCATTGATTCAACCAATTCTTCGATAAGAAGTTTACACAATTTGTAACCACCCATGTACTTAGCTGCACCCATAGAAGTTTGGATAAGCACTGGAGCTTGTTTAGCTTCTGCTGCACGCAAGATAGCTTGAGTCCACTCAAGGTTGTTTGTGTTAAATCCACCAACTGCGTAACCATTGTCACGAGCTGCTTGGACAAATTTTTCTGCTGAAACGATTGCCATTATAAAGGCCTCCTATATTTTTTTGGGCTTGAACCCGTTTACTTGTTTATTCTATCACAATTAGATTCAAAAAACTAGTTTTTCTACAATTTGTAAGCGTTTTGATTTTTTAATACAAAAAAACCAGTCTCTCGACTGGTTGCTCTGCGGAAAGAGGGACTTGAACCCTCACGACCTAAAGCGGTCACAGGATCCTTAGTCCTGCGCGTCTGCCAATTCCGCCATTTCCGCTAACTACATTAGTCATTATATCAAGTTTGACAATCAGTGTCAATACTTTTTTGAAAGTTTTTTCTTAAAACTATCTTTTGTCTCTTTCGAAACAACTATTATATAATACCATTTATTGTATGCTATTGTCAATAAGCTTTTTGACTGTTTTTGTTTTTCTGAAACATTATATACTATCTGGAATTAGTCTAAACAATTTTTCAAAGCAGCTAATCGTTCTTGAAGAGGAGCTAAGTAAACTTCTTCTCCAAAGCCACGATTTTTGAGCCCATCCTCTGCACAAGTTAGGAGAGCCTCTGTCAAAGGCAAAATCAATTTGAAATCATCCTTTGAGATTTCCTTTTTCGAAAACAAGCAACGAATTCTAAGATAATCATAATCAAAAACTTCAAATAAAGATGTGTCTTTTAAAATACTTTCTAGTGTCTCTAAGTTAACTAAAAGGCCAAGATGAAGGGCTGCTGGTGCAAAAGTTGCTGAGAAAGGCTGAGTACAAACACTGCGAAACTCAATAGTCCCTCGCGTCGTTAAATCTTGGAATTGATAAGAACGGTGAGTCTTAAAATCTTCCTCACTTGGCTCAATAGTGACTACTTCGCCATGAATAGAGCGTGCTTTGACAGATGGCATACTTAGATAGTCTTTAACACGAATAGGTTCAAAATAGTAAGTCTCTTCCCCCCTCATAGCTGTAAAAATGGCTGTCTCAGACAAGTAAGAAAAATAGTCATCTTCGCTCTTAAACACCTTAGGAAATACCCCTGCATTTTCCTCAAACACACCATGCATAGAATTCTCCCAGAAAACATCACGAGAAAGCGCTAAATCCCAATCAGAACCCCAAAATTCAGAGTTTGCCAATAATACCGCCTTGGGACCCTCTATTTGATTAAAAGCATTTAGGACCCTCAAATAGGTTGTTTTAGAGACATCTAACTGTACCTGACTCCCACAAATAAAAGAGCCATATTCAGGATAATCGTGAAAGAAAGAATCATTCTTTGCTTTAGAGAGCTCGAGAAAATCCATAAGCATCTCATAACGAGGAGATTTAACAGGCCTATTATCATTCTTTGCCCAGTTTGGATTCACTCCCCAACCTTGCAACTCATGATTATAATTCTGAAGATAAGGTTGGATTATACCGAGGTAAGCATCCAAGCGTTCCTCAACTTCAGAAATTCTTTCAGCCTTTGCAAAAGCAAACTCAATCGTATTATAGGAGACTTCAAAAAGAATCATATCTCCGGAAGCTTTATCAATAAGCTGAATAGGATTGTTATCAGAATCATACTTATCAGCTTGAAAATCAAAATTATCCAAGAGATAGACTAGTAACTGTTTTGTAAGCGAGACATCTGTAGCATTACCACTCAAATTAACGACAGGGTATTCTAACTCAATCCCCACAAATAATTCGGGTTGCTCCTTAATTGGCTCATAATACCTTTGCTTAAGCAGTTCCCTGGCTGTTGTCAAAATAATGTCCCCCTTTTTGAAATAAGCTTATTCCATTATATCAAAATATTCAGACGATTTATAGCCCAAAAAAACGCCTGCTTACGAAAAATAACAGTATTACCTTTCGTAAACAAGCGTTACATGCTTATTTATTCCCATTTTTATGATGAGTGTTCCCGCTAGGCGTATGCCTAGCGGTAGACCAGAGCTAGACTAAGAAAAGCTAAGCTATTCCATCATCATAACACTCAACAAAATTGATAAAAATTAAACAAGTTCGATGATTGCCATTGGGGCAGCATCGCCACGACGTGGTTCTGTTTTAAGGATACGAGTGTATCCACCGTTACGTTCAGCATAACGAGGTGCGATTTCTGAGAAAAGTTTTTGAAGAGCAGTTGTTGATGTATATTTATCAGTTGCTTCATCATAGCTTTCAGATGCAATTTCGTTACGTACAAATGCAGCTGCTTGACGACGTGCGTGCAAATCACCACGTTTACCAAGAGTGATCATTTTTTCAACTGTTTTACGGATTTCTTTAGCACGTGCTTCAGTTGTAACGATTGCTTCGTTAATGATAAGATCTGTTGTCAAATCACGAAGAACCGCTTTACGTTGTGAGCTTGTGCGTCCAAGTTTACGGTAAGCCATGTTATCCTCCTATATTATTATTTATCGTTTTTGAGTCCAAGTCCAAGATCAGCCAACTTAACTTTGACTTCTTCAAGAGATTTACGACCTAGGTTACGGACTTTCATCATTTCAGGCTCAGTTTTTTCTGTCAAATCATGAACGGTATTAATACCAGCACGTTTCAAACAGTTATATGAGCGTACAGACAAATCAAGTTCTTCGATGGTACGGTCAAGCACCTTTTCATCGTTCACTTTTTCAGTTTCTTTCATTACATCAGTGGCTTTAGCAACATCAGTAAGGTCAGTAAACAAGTTCAAGTGTTCAATCAAAACGCGAGCCGAGAGACCGAGGGCATCTTCAGGGATGATTGTTCCGTTTGTCATGATTTCGATTGTCAATTTATCAAAACCATCGTTGCTACCTACACGAGCAGATTCAACTTGATAATTGACTTTTTTCACTGGTGTGTAGATTGAATCTACAGCCAATGTTCCCACTGGTGCATCATCTTTCTTGTTTTCATCTGCTGGAACATAACCACGGTTTGTAGCTACTGTCATAGTCGCTTTCAAAGAAGCTCCTTCAGCGATAGTGAAAAGATAATGATCAGGGTTAACAATTTCAATGTCGCTATCAGTCAAGATATCTCCAGCAGTAACTTCAGCTGGACCTTGGACATCAAGTTCAATTGTTTTTTCGTCTTCGACGTAAGATTTTACAGCAAGTCCTTTAATATTAAGGATAATTTGCATCACGTCTTCACGTACGCCTGGTACGGTATCAAATTCGTGGAGTACTCCATCAATCTTAATTGATGTTACAGCAGCACCTGGAAGTGATGACAAAAGTACACGACGAAGAGAGTTACCCAAAGTTGTACCATAACCACGTTCTAGTGGTTCGATGACAAATTTGCCGTAATCTTTATTTTCATCAATTTTTGTTATTATTGGTTTTTCAAACTCAATCATTTATTATACTCCCTCGAAACGAATCTTGTGTACTATTGTTATTAAAAATTACACACGACGACGTTTTGGAGGACGAGCACCATTATGTGGTACAGGAGTTACATCACGGATTGCTGTTACTTCTAGACCAGCAGCAGCAAGAGCACGGATAGCAGACTCACGACCTGAACCAGGACCCTTAACAGTTACTTCAACTGTCTTAAGACCGTGTTCTTGTGCAGATTTAGCAGCAGCTTCAGAAGCCATTTGAGCAGCAAATGGTGTAGATTTACGAGAACCTTTGAAACCAAGAGCACCAGCTGATGACCAAGCTACAGCATTACCATGCACATCTGTAATCATAACAATAGTGTTATTGAAAGTAGCGTGAATGTGAGCAATACCAGATTCGATATTCTTTTTCACACGACGTTTACGTGTTGGTTTAGCCAATGTTTTTACCTCCTATTTTATTTTAATTATTTTTTCTTACCTGCAATCGCAACAGCTTTACCTTTACGAGTGCGGGCATTGTTTTTAGTGTTTTGACCACGGACAGGAAGTCCACGACGGTGACGGATACCACGGTATGAACCGATTTCCATCAAACGTTTGATGTTAAGGTTAACTTCACGACGAAGGTCACCTTCAACTTTGATTGCATCCACTTCGCGACGGATAGCGTCTTCTTGATCATTTGTCAAATCTTTAACGCGGATGTCTTCAGAAACGCCTGCAGCAGCCAAGATTTTCTTAGATGTTGCAAGTCCGATACCGTATACGTAAGTAAGTGAAATTACTACACGTTTATCGTTTGGAATGTCAACTCCAGCAATACGAGCCATGATTTCTCCTTTCTATATTATCCTTGACGTTGTTTGTGTTTTGGATTTGTTGGACAAATTACCATAACACGACCGTTACGACGAATAACTTTACAGTATTCGCAAATTGGTTTAACCGATGGTCTTACCTTCATGTTTTAATCCCTCCAATTATTTCGATTATTTAAAGCGGTATGTGATGCGTCCACGTGTCAAATCATAAGGACTCATTTCAACAGTCACACGGTCACCGACCAAAATACGAATGTAGTTTTTACGGATTTTACCAGAAACTGTCGCCAAAATTTGGTGTCCATTTTCCAATTCAACAGTAAACATAGCATTAGGCATAGTTTCGACAACTTTACCTTCAATTTCAATCACGTCTTCTTTTGCCACGCAAAAGTCCCCCCCTAAAATTTCGATTTGATTTCCTCTAAGCACAGAGGTAACAATTATAAGCCAGACTAAAGTATTATAACATGCTTAAGTCTGATACGCAAGTAAGATTATATAATTATTTAATTGCTGCAATCGCTTTTTTAACATCAGCAAATACATCATTGATATCTTGGTTACCTTGAATATCTGATACAAGACCAAGCGCACGATAATGTGCAATAATTGGCTCACCTTGAGCAATGTTTACGTCAAGACGACGTTTAACAGTTTCAGGTTTATCATCTTCACGTTGGAAGAATTCATGTTCGCCACAAACATCACATGTCCCTTCAACCTTAGTTGGGTTGAATACTTTATGGTAAGTTGCACCACATGAGCGACAAATAAAACGACCTGAAAGACGTTCAACTAAGCTCTCTGGATTAACTTCAATATTGATTACACCGTCAAGCTTAATACCAAGTGCTTTCAATGTTTCATCCAATGCATGAGCTTGCTCAATAGTACGTGGATAACCATCAAGCAAGAAACCTTTTTCAGCAATATCAGATTCAGCCAAACGCTCTTTAACGATTCCGTTTGTCACTTCATCTGGTACCAATTCACCTTTATCGATGAATGATTTTGCCAAAGTTCCCATTTCTGTTTGGTTAGCCATAGCAGCACGGAACATATCACCAGTTGAAATGTGAGCTACACCAAATTCTTCAACAATTTTTGCAGCTTGAGTCCCTTTACCAGCACCTGGTAGACCCATAATTAAAAGATTCATCTTACGAACTCCTTATTTTTGTTTTCAAATAACTCTATCAACGTTTTAAAACATTGGTAGAGTTATCAAAAAACAAAAGAGAAGGGTCAGAAAGTAACCTTTCTTTCCCTCTCAATTGTTCATGAGAAGACTTAGTCTTCAAGATTCATAAATCCAACGTACTGACGTTTCAATAGGTAACCTTCAAGTTGTTTCATACCTTCGATACCAGTTGAAATCAAGATCAAGAGAGATGTACCACCAAGCGCGATTGAGCTTGTAAGGTGCATAAACTGTTGAGCCGCAATAGGAGCCAATGAAATAAACGCGAGAAATACAGCCCCGATTGTTGCCAATCTCTTAAGCAATGAAGACATGTACTTTTCAGTCTCACGACCTGGACGAACACTAGGAATGTAAGACCCATTCTTTTGAAGATTTTCAGCAGTTTTTTCAGGATTTACTTGGACAAATGTGTAGAAGAATGAGAACAAGATAATTAATATCGCGTAAGTAATCATTCCACTAGGTGTATTATACGAGAGTAGTCCTTGTAAGTGTGATAACCATGTAACCTTCGATAAGAATGGAAGAATAGTACTAGGAATTGTTGTAATCGAGCTAGCAAAGATAACGGGAATAACACCAGCCGGATTAACTTTCAATGGAAGGTAAGAACTCGTTGGAGCCCCTTGAACCAATTTAGTATATTGAATTGGAATTTGATATTCTGCCTGTTGAACAAATGTCGTAAAGAAGACAATCGCCAAACCTACCACAATTAGCAAAGCAACTATGATATATGAACGAGTCAATTCTTCTGAACGAACGTTGACAAAGAAATCCTCGTAAATTGTTGAGAACATTTTTGGAATAGAAGCAATGATCCCTGAAAAGATAATCATCGACACACCATTACCAAAACCTTTATCTGTGATTTGTTCACCAAGCCATGTCACAATTATGCTACCAGCAGTTAGAATTGTCCCAATCAATAAGTAGGTTGAAACATTTGGTGTTTTAACCAATGAAATTGATGAGAGAGTATTAAAACTTGCTGTAATACCAATCGATTGAACAAAGGCTAAAACAAGAGTGATGTAGCGAGTCGCCTGGTTCAATTTACGACGACCAACTTCCCCTTGTTTGCCCCACTCTACAAATTTTGGATAAATATCCATCTGCAAAAGTTGGACAATGATTGATGCTGTAATGTAAGGACTAACCCCCATCGAGAAGATAGAGAAGTTATTCATGGCATTACCAGACACCAAGTTAAGCATGTTCAAGAAAGGTAAATCACTTAATTGTTTCAAACTTTCCGCATTGATACCAGGAACTGTTACATGAGTCCCTACACGAAAAACGAAAATAATGAAGATTGTAAATAAAATCTTATTACGAACGTTTTTGACTTTCAATGCGTCTTTTAATAGTTTAAAGAACATAATGAGTTACCCCTCATTAGATGACTTCGATTGAACCACCTTTAGCAGTGATAGCTGCTTCAGCAGATTTTGAGAATTTAGCTGCTTTAACAGTCAATTTCTTAGTCAATTCGCCGTTACCAAGAACTTTAACGCCTGATTTTTCAGCACGAACGATTCCAGCTTCTTTAAGAACTGCTGGAGTTACTTCTGTACCATCTTCAAAGACGTTCAATTGATCAAGGTTTACAAGTGCGTATTCTTTAGCGTTGATGTTAGTGAATCCACGTTTTGGAAGACGACGGAACAATGGAGTTTGTCCACCTTCAAATCCTGGACGTACGCTACCACCGCTACGAGCTTTTTGACCTTTTTGACCACGGCCTGAAGTTTTACCGTTACCAGATGAAGTACCACGACCCACACGGTTACGGACTTTACGAGAACCTTCAGCAGGTTTCAATTCATGAAGTTTCATTATTATTTTCTCCTCTTTTTGTAAAATGCTAGCGCCTCTAACCAAGTAAGGTAGCTTAATTAGAAACTCGCCTATACATGAAATTCAGTTTAAGTCGCAAGGGAACCCTCACGACTTAAATCAATTTTTATTTAACGTCTTCTACAGTTACCAAGTGAGATACTGCGTTGACCATACCACGGATAGCAGCGTTGTCTTCTTTAACAACTGAGCTATTCAATTTACCAAGTCCAAGAGCAACAACTGTTTTACGTTGTTCTGGTTTGCGTCCGATTGGAGACTTAGTCAAAGTAATTTTAATTTGAGCCATTGTTATCTCCTTTCTTATGCCAAGTCAGATACTGAGATGCCACGAAGAGCCGCAACTTCTTCAGCACGTTTAAGTTGTTTCAATCCTTCAACAGTCGCACGAACGATGTTGATTGGAGTGTTTGAACCGAGTGATTTAGATGTTACATCAGCAACACCAGCCAATTCGATGACAGCACGTACTGCACCACCAGCGGCAACCCCAGCCCCTTCAACAGCTGGTTTCAACAATACTTTCGCTCCACCAAATTCTGAACGAACTTCGTGAGGAATAGTTGTACCAACCATAGGAACTTCGATAAGGTTTTTCTTAGCTGCTTCAACTGCTTTACGGATAGCTTCTGGAACCTCTTGAGATTTACCAGTACCAAATCCTACGCGACCATTACGGTCACCAACAACAACAAGAGCAGCAAAACGCATGTTGCGTCCACCTTTTACAACTTTAGTAACACGGTTGATAGCAACTACGCGTTCTTCAAGTTCTACTGCATTATCTTTAAATGCCATTATTAAGTGTCCTCCCTATTAGAATTTCAATCCGTTTTCACGAGCTGAGTCAGCCAAAGCTTTAACACGTCCGTGATAGAGATATCCACCGCGGTCAAACACCACTTCAGAAATACCTTTAGCTACTGCGCGTTCAGCAACAAGTTTACCGACAACAACGGCTTGTTCTGTTTTAGTTCCTTTAGAAACTTCTTTATCAAGAGTTGATGCACTTGCGAGCGTTACACCCGCTACGTCATCAATAACTTGAGCGTAGATGCCTGTATTAGAACGGAAAATGTTCAAACGTGGGCGATCAGCAGTTCCAGAGAGTTTTCCGCGAACGCGACGGTGGCGTTTTTGGCGGAGTTTGTTTTTATCTGGTTTCGAAATCACAATTTTCACCTCTTAATTATAATGCTTGCTCATGAGAGCTTTTGGTAAGTAGGCAATCCAAAAAGAATTGCCACAAGGATAAAATCCTATTATTTACCAGTTTTACCTTCTTTACGACGTACGTATTCACCAACGTAACGGATACCTTTACCTTTGTAAGGTTCTGGTGAACGAAGGCTACGGATGTAAGCTGCTGTTTGACCAACAACTTCTTTGTTAATACCACTTACAACGATTGAAGTTGCAGATGGTACTTCAAAAGTAATACCTTCTGGAGCTTCAACTTCGTCTTGGTGAGATTTACCAACTGAAAGAACAAGTTTTGTTCCTTGGAGTTGCGCACGGTATCCGACACCGCGCATTTCAAGTTCTTTTTTGAAACCTTCAGAAACACCAACAACCATGTTGTTCAAGTTTGCACGTGAAGTACCGTGGATTGTTTTGTTTTCTTTTGAGTCGTTTGGACGGTGAAGTGTAACTTCGTTGCCTTCAACTTTGATTTCAATGTTTTTGTTAAACTCACGAGTGAGTTCGCCTTTAGGTCCTTTAACAGTAACAACGTTATCGTTGTTTGTTACTTCAACACCAGCAGGCAAAGTAATAACTTTATTACCAATACGTGACATAGTATTTAATTCTCCTGTTAGATTATCAAGCCACAGAGTGACTAGTTTTCACGGGGATGAGTTTCATCGAATATAATTAACGAAACTCGCACAAATCATTTGAGATAAGTGCTTAGTATCAGCTTCTTACCAAACGTAAGCGATAACTTCTCCACCAACGTTCTTTTGACGAGCTTCTTTGTCAGTCAAAAGACCTTCTGAAGTAGAGATGATCGCGATTCCAAGTCCGTTAAGAACTTTAGGAACATCTTCACGTTTAGAATAAACACGAAGACCTGGTTTTGAGATACGTTTCAAGTTAGTGATAACACGTTCACCGTTTTGTCCGTATTTCAAGAATACGCGAATGATACCTTGTTTGTCATCTTCGATAACTTCAACGTTTTTTACGAAACCTTCACGTTTAAGGATTTCAGCGATACCTTTTTTAATGTTTGATGCAGGTACTTCAAGTACTTCGTGTTTAGCTTGGTTAGCGTTACGAATACGTGTCAAGAAATCTGCAATTGGGTCAGTCATAACCATTTTATATTTTCTCCTCTTACTAGTAGTTTGAATAATTCACTTGCTAGTTAATGATTGAGCTAGGCTCAGATTGTGTTAAATACATTCAAATTAGGTGAAACTAACTTAAATGTACCATGTTTTTACCAAGAAGCTTTGGTAACACCTGGAATTTGACCTTTGTAAGCCAATTCACGGAAGCAAACACGGCAAAGTTTAAATTTGCGATAAACTGAGTGTGGACGTCCACAACGTTCGCAACGAGTGTAAGCTTGCGTAGAGAACTTCGCAGGGCGTTTGTTCTTAGCAATCATTGATTTTTTAGCCAATTTATTTACCTCCTAGATTATTTTGCAAAAGGCATTCCAAGGCCTTTAAGCAATTCACGACCTTCTTCGTCAGTGTTAGCAGTAGTTACGATAACGATATCCATACCACGTACTTTATCAACATCGTCGAAGTTGATTTCTGGGAAGATAAGTTGTTCTTTAACACCAAGTGTGTAGTTACCACGTCCATCAAATGATTTAGTTGGAACACCATGGAAATCACGAACACGTGGAAGTGATACTGATACCAATTTATCCAAGAATTCGTACATGCGTTCACCACGAAGGGTAACTTTAGCACCGATCGCTACACCTTCACGAAGACGGAAGCCAGCGATTGATTTCTTAGCTTTAGTAATCAATGGTTTTTGACCTGAAATAAGTGCCAACTCAGCAGCAGCTTTTTCAAGAGTTTTAGCGTTGTTTACAGCTTCACCAACACCCATGTTGATAACGATTTTATCAACTTTTGGCACAGCCATAACTGAAGAATAGTTAAATTTTTCAGTCAAAGCTGGAATTACTTCGTTAGTGTATTTTTCTTTAAGACGGTTAGCCATTTAATACTTTCTCCTTTCCTTCGTGATTAGTCAAGCACTTCGCCTGATTTTTTGTTGTAACGAACTTTTTTGCCGTCAACAACTTTGTAACCTACACGTCCAGCTACACCGTTCTTGTCAAGAACTTGAACGTTTGAAGCGTGGATTGGTGCTTCTTTTTCCGCGATAGCACCTTGAGGGTTTTCAGTTGATGGTTTTTGGTGTTTTTTGATGATTGCAACACCTTCAACAACAACTTTGTTTACTTTTGGAAGAGCCTTAAGAACTACTGCTTCAGTTCCTTTGTCTTTACCAGCAATAACGCGAACTTTATCGCCTTTTTTTACAAACATTTGAGTATTTCTCCTATTATTTCTTACGCCCTAATGGGCACCCTGAACATATCAGGGGACTAAGTTTGTGTTAATTTAGATTAAAGTACTTCTGGCGCCAAAGATACGATACGCATGTATCCACCTTCACGTAATTCACGTGCAACAGGGCCAAAGATACGAGTTCCACGAGGAGTTTTGTCATCGCGGATGATTACTGCAGCGTTGTCATCAAACTTGATGTATGAACCGTCTGGACGGCGAGCACCAGTTTTTGTACGAACGATAACAGCTTTAACAACATCACCTTTTTTAACAGCTCCACCTGGTGTAGCTTGTTTAACAGTTGCAACGATAACGTCGCCGATGTTAGCGAATTTACGTCCTGAACCACCAAGAACTTTGATAGTCAAGATTTCACGAGCACCGCTATTATCAGCAACTTTTAAGCGACTTTCTTGTTGAATCATTTCAATTGTCTCCTTTTAGTTTTATTAGATAATAACAGCTTCTTCCACAACTTCTACAAGACGAAAGCGTTTTGTAGCTGAAAGTGGGCGAGTTTCCATGATACGAACGATATCGCCTTCTTTAGCAACGTTGTTTTCATCATGTGCTTTGTATTTTTTAGAATAGTTGATACGTTTACCATAGACTGGGTGGTTACGTTTAGTTTCAACTACAACTGTGATTGTTTTATCCATCTTGTCAGATACTACGCGTCCAACAAGGGTTTTACGTTGATTACGTTCCATTATTAGAATTGCTCCTTTCCCAATCTATTATTTGATTTCAGATTGCACAGTTTTAACACGTGCAATTTGTTTTTTCACTTCGTTCAAACGGGCAGTTTGATCAAGTTGACCTGCTGCAGCTTGGAAACGAAGGTCGAAAAGTTCTTTCTTAAGTTCGTTTTCTTTTTTAGCAAGCTCTTCTTGAGACAAGCCACGAAGCTCAGCAACAAACTTTTTGATTTCTTCAAGTTTCATGTCTTCTCCTTATTCTGCTTCACGTTTCACGAATTTACATTTAACTGGCAATTTGTGGCTAGCAAGACGAAGCGCTTCACGTGCAACTTCTTCAGAAACACCTGCGATTTCGAACATTACTTTACCACGTTTAACTGGTGCTACCCAACCTTCAGGTGCCCCTTTACCAGAACCCATACGTACACCGATAGCTTTAGCAGTGTATGATTTGTGTGGGAAGATCTTAATCCAAACCTTACCACCACGTTTCATGTAACGAGTCATGGCAATACGAGCAGCCTCGATTTGACGGTTTGTAATCCAGTGGCTAGTTGTAGCTTGAAGACCGTATTCACCGAATGATACTTCTTTACCACCTTTAGCCTCACCGCGCATTTTTCCACGGAATTCACGACGGTGTTTAACACGTTTAGGTACTAACATTTGTTATTTGCCTCCTTTAGTGTTTTTACGAGCTGGAAGAACTTCTCCACGGTAGATCCAAACTTTAACACCAAGTTTACCGTAAGTTGTGTCAGCTTCTTCCCAAGCGTAATCGATATCAGCGCGAAGTGTGTGAAGTGGAACTGTACCTTCAGAGTATCCTTCTGCACGGGCGATATCTGCACCGTTCAAACGACCTGATACTTGAGTTTTGATTCCTTTAGCTCCAGCACGCATTGCACGTTGGATAGCTTGTTTTTGTGCACGACGGAAAGCAACACGTTGCTCAAGTTGACGAGCAATAGTTTCACCAACAAGGTGAGCGTCCAAATCAGGTTTTTTGATTTCAACGATGTTGATGTGAACTTGTTTTCCAGTCAATTTATTAAGTTGAGCGCGAAGAGCATCAACGTTTGATCCACCTTTACCGATAACCATACCTGGTTTAGCAGTGTGAAGTGAAACAATAACTTTGTTTACAGCACGTTCAATTTCAATAGTTGAAACTGAAGCGTCTGCAAGTTCTTTTTGAATGAATTTGCGGATTGCCAAATCTTCGTGAAGGTAATCTGCGTATTCTTTTTCAGCATACCATTTCGCATCCCAGTCACGGATGATCCCGACACGCATACCAATTGGATGTACTTTTTGACCCACGAGTTTACCTCCTTATTTTTCTGACACAACTACTGTTACGTGAGTTGTGCGTTTGTTGATTGGTGAAGCTGAACCTTTCGCACGTGGACGGAAACGTTTCATTGTTGGTCCTTCGTTTGCGAATGTTTCAGATACTACCAAGTTAGCTTTTTCCAAACCAAAGTTGTTTTCTGCGTTAGCGATAGCAGAGTTAAGTGTTTTCTCAACAATGCGAGCTGCTTTGTTTGGAGTGAATTTCAAGATTGCGATTGCATCAGCAACGTTCTTACCACGGATAAGATCAAGAACAAGACGTGTTTTACGAGGTGAAACACGCACTGTACGAGCCATTGCTTTAGCTGAAGTAATTTCTGCCATTGTGTCCTCCTCCTATTAACGACGTGTTTTCTTATCGTCAGCTGCGTGACCTTTGTAAGTACGAGTTGGTGCAAATTCACCAAGTTTGTGACCTACCATGTCTTCTTGGATGTAAACAGGAACATGTTTACGTCCATCATAAACTGCGATAGTGTATCCGATGAAACTTGGGAAAATCGTTGAACGACGTGACCAAGTTTTAATTACTTTTTTCTTTTCGTCATTTGCTTGAGCTTCAACTTTTTTCATCAAATGCTCATCGACGAAAGGTCCTTTTTTAAGACTACGTCCCATTTTGTAGTTTTCTCCTTTAAATTGAATGTACCACAGCGGCCTGCACTAAGAAGTGCTACCGAGTTGGCGGATGTTATGTGCTAAGCGACTAAATTATTTTTCGTTACGACGACGAACGATAAGTTTGTCAGATTTAGCTTTCTTGTTACGAGTTTTAAGACCAAGCGCAGGTTTACCCCATGGAGTAGATGGCGCTTTACGTCCAACTGGTGCTTTACCTTCACCACCACCGTGTGGGTGATCGTTAGGGTTCATTACAGAACCACGAACTGTTGGGCGAATACCTTTCCAGCGATTACGACCGGCTTTACCAAGGTTGATAAGTGATTGTTGTTCGTTACCTACAGTACCGATAGTTGCACGACAAGTACCAAGAATCATACGAACTTCGCCTGATTGAAGACGAACAAGTACGTATTTACCTTCTTGACCCAAAACTTGAGCAGAAGCACCAGCGGCACGGATAAGTTCAGCACCTTTACCTGGTTGAAGCTCAATGTTGTGGATAACTGTACCAACTGGGATGTTTGCAAGTGGAAGAGCGTTACCAATCTTGATATCCGCATCTGGACCCGAAACGATACGTTGACCTACTTCAAGACCTTTAGGTGCGACGATGTAAGCTTTAACCCCGTCAGTGTAGTGTACAAGAGCGATGTTTGCAGTACGGTTTGGATCATACTCAATTGTTTTAACAACTGCTTCAACGCCATCTTTGTTACGTTTGAAGTCAATCAAACGGTAGTGACGTTTGTGTCCGCCACCTTGGTGACGTACAGTGATACGACCGTTGTTGTTACGACCAGCTTTGTTCTTAAGAGAAACAAGCAATGATTTTTCAGGAGTGCTTGTAGTGATTTCTGCGAAATCCAAAGAAGTCATGTTACGACGGCCATTTGTCGTTGGTTTATAAACTTTAATACCCACGTTAATTTCTCCTTTGATTATTCAGCTTCAGCTGCAAACAACTCGATTGCTTTAGAATCAGCTGTAAGAGTGATGATAGCTTTTTTAGTTTTTGAAGTGAAACCAGTGTAACGTCCAACACGTTTTTGTTTTGGTTTAACAGTTACAGTGTTCACGCTAGCAACTTTAACACCTTCAAATGCAGCTTCAACTGCTTGTTTGATCAAGAGTTTGTGTGCACGTGTATCAACTTCGAAAGTGTATTTTCCTGCTTCAAGAGCAATCATAGATTTCTCAGTGATAACAGGTTTTTTGATTACGTCATACAAATTCATTATGCAAGAACCTCCTCGATTGATGAGATAGCTTCTTTAGTGACAAGAAGTTTATCTGCGTTTACGATGTCAAGTACACTTGCAGTTGCAGGAGTTGCAACAGTTACGTTTGCAAGGTTACGTGCTGAAAGTTCAGCAAATTTGTTTCCTTCTTCAACGATAACAAGTACTTTAGAATCGATGCTAAGAGCTGAAAGAACGTTTGCGAATTCAGCAGTTTTTGGAGCTGCAAATGAAAGAGCTTCAACTGCTACAAATTTATCTTCTGCAACTTTAGCTGAGTAAACAGATTTCAATGCAAGGCGACGAACTTTTTGTGGAAGTTTGTATCCGTAAGAACGTGGAGTTGGTCCGAAGACAACACCACCACCACGCCATTGTGGTGAGCGGATAGAACCTTGACGAGCACGTCCAGTTCCTTTTTGACGCCATGGTTTACGTCCACCACCTGATACTGCTGAACGGTTTTTAACCGCATGAGTACCTTGGCGAAGGCTAGCACGTTGGCTGATTACGACATCAAATACTACTGATTCGTTTGGTTCGATACCGAAGATAGCGTCGTTAAGTTCAACTGTACTAACTTCTTTACCAGTTTGGTCAAATAGTTTTACGTTTGCCATTTTTAACTGATTTCTCCTTTCTTATTATTTAGCAGCTTTAACTGCTGATTTGATAGTGATAAGAGATTTCTTAGCACCTGGTACGTTACCTTTGATAAGGATAACGTTTTTCTCTGGGATAACTTGTACAACTTCAAGGTTTTGAATTGTCACACGGTTGCCACCCATACGTCCTGCCAAGTGTTTGTTTTTGAAAACACGGTTAGGCGCAACAGGTCCCATTGAACCTGGACGACGGTGGTAACGAGAACCGTGAGCCATAGGTCCGCGTGATTGACCGTGGCGTTTGATAACACCTTGGAAACCTTTACCTTTTGAAGTACCAGTTACGTCAACAACATCTCCAGCTTCGAATGTGTCAACAGTGATTTCTGATCCAACTTCCAAGCCTTCAATGTTTTTGAATTCACGAATGAAGCGCTTAGGAGCTGTGTTAGCTTTCGCTACGTGGCCTTTGGCAGGTTTGTTGCTCAATACTTCGCGTTTGTCGTCAAAACCAACTTGAACTGCTTCGTAACCGTCTGTTTCAACAGTTTTAACTTGAAGCACAACGTTTGGAGTAGCTTCGATGACAGTAACAGGGATAAATTCACCTGCTTCAGTGAAGATTTGAGTCATTCCCACTTTTTTCCCTAAGATTCCTTTTGTCATGAGAAAATATTTCCTTTACTTTAATGTATTTCAAAAAGTTTTTTATGAGCGTTTTTTATGCTCAAAAAAGTTTTTAACGAGCGTTTTTTATGCTCAATGAATCAATCTTTAAATTAAAGTTTGATTTCGACGTTCACACCACTTGGAAGATCAAGTTTCATCAAAGCATCAACTGTTTTTTGAGTTGGGTTGATGATGTCGATGAGACGTTTGTGTGTACGCATTTCAAATTGTTCGCGAGAATCTTTATATTTGTGAGTCGCACGAATAATTGTGTAGAGACTACGTTCAGTTGGAAGCGGAACTGGTCCAGCAACTGTCGCACCCGTGCGAGTTGCAGTTTCTACGATTTTTTCAGCCGCTGTATCAAGCGTACGGTGTTCGTAAGCTTTCAAACGGATACGAATTTTTTTGTTTGCCATTTTTTCTCCTCTTTCGTCTATTTAAGATAATAGGCTAGCTCCTCAAGAAAACCAACACGGATTGCGTGGCAGTGCAACCAGGCGTGTCGCAACCTCTTGTATCATAGCTAAGCGCTGTGTTTACAGCACCATAATATAATAACAAAAGAACCCACTCATTGCAAGGGGTTTTTAAAGTTTTTTTCCTTTTTATTTATTTTCTTTTTTGAGTAAACAAAAAATCCACCTTAGATGGATTTTTATCAACTTTCTTGAGTGTAGTCGTACCCCATGTGTTCATAGGCTTTAACCGTTGCGACACGTCCTGTTCGTGTACGCATAATGAAACCTTTTTGGATTAGATAAGGTTCATACATATCTTCTACTGTTTCTCGCTCTTCAGCGATATTAACTGATAAAGTACCTAAGCCAACGGGCCCTCCCCCATACATCTCAATCATAGTTCGGAGGATTTTTTGGTCAACGTAGTCTAACCCCTCATGATCTACATCAAGCATAGTCAATGCCTTATCTGCAATCTTATCGTCAATGATACCATCACCCATGATTTGAGCATAGTCTCGCACGCGCTTAAGTAGGCGGTTAGCAATACGTGGTGTTCCGCGACTACGACGTGCTAATTCCAACGCTGCCTCTGGTGTTATTGTCATTTCAAAGATTTCCGAAGTACGTTCTACAATCTCTGTCAAATCAGGTAACTCATAATATTCCATATGACCATTAATCCCAAAGCGAGCTCTCAAAGGATTTGACAACATACCTGCTCGTGTGGTCGCACCAACCAAAGTGAAGGGAGGCAGGTCTAGGTGAACACTACGACTTGTTTCACCTGCTCCAATCATGATATCGATATAGTAATCTTCCATAGCACTATAAAGAACTTCTTCCACTGCCATAGGCATACGATGGATCTCATCAATAAATAAGATGTCCCCCGGCTCCAAGTCATTAAGTATGGCAACTAAATCACCAGCCTTTTCAATTGCCGGCCCAGACGTTTGCTTCAAATTCACTCCCATCTCATTGGCTATTACAAACGCCATAGTCGTTTTACCCAAACCAGGTGGGCCAAACAAAAGGGTATGGTCTAGAGCCTCATCACGGAGTTTAGCTGCTTCTATAAAAATTTTTAATTGGTCCTTAACCTTATCTTGACCAATATATTCCTTAAAGTACTGAGGGCGAAGGTTACGTTCAACGTACTCTTCATCTCCTAGTAAGTCATTATCCAATATTCTTGCCATAGGCTTATTTTAGCACAAAACAAAAAACTGAGTCAAAATTTGTTCACAAAAAGAAAAGACAACCCTTGCCTTCTCTTTTTATTATTTGGATTATTTTTTACCACCTTTAACAGGTTTCTTATCTGCTTTCGCGATAGCCTCTTTGATTGTATTAGTATATAATTTAGCACCACGGTTAATAGAGTCACTATCGGAACCAAAGTGAACCCCATCTGTACGATTCCAAATAGTAATATTTTCTTTAGCAATTTGATACCAATCAGCAATCGTCACAAAGTCATATTTCTTAGCCATCTCTAACTCATACTTACGTAACTGAACTAGAGATTCAGCTTCATTTCCAGACTTACTACCATTGTATGGTGTCACAAAGATAATGCGGTGACCCTTAGGTAAATTCTTGATAATTTTATTAATAACACCTTTGTAATCATCAATCTCATTAACACCACCAGCAATAACAACATCCTTGGCAAGAGCGTTACTATCCGCATAATCTTTAAGTAAGTCATTGATTGTTGATAGATTACGGCTGACTACTGCATCTATAGCGACATTATCAATACTTGATTCAATCTGATCTTTCGACCTAAGAGCAACAGAGTCCCCTAGAATTGTCACTCCTTTATTCACACCAAATGAAGTAGCCTGACTGTTCTCCGCATTGGTACGCGTCAATTTCATCTTAGCTTGAGCTTGTGACAATCCGTTAGCTTCCAAGTCTTTCTCAAAGTTCCCAACAGCTGGTGCAAAGAGAGAAATGAGCACTGTAATTAAGGTGAGCCCACTGAAGGCATAGAGCACAATATGTCGGTAAGGTGTCAAGTCCAAATCTATTCCAAAGATACTTGCCTTTCTTCCTGCAATAAATGGCTCTATTATATAGTAGGAAAGTGTCGCAAAAACAATTGACAAAATTGTTGTCAGTATGACTGCAATGATATTATTGGTTAATTGGCTAAAGATAATATATAGGGGCCAATGGAACAAATAGACGCTGTAGCTGATTTCCGCTAAATAACTAATAACAGCAGGCTCTGATTTACCAGGTAACTTCTCATGGAGAATACGTGCAGAGTAAATCATGACAGCCGTAAACAAACTAGCCAAAACAAACCCAAATAGATAGGTAATACGTTCTTCAAAATGAAGGACTAAGCCCAACAATAAGAGCAGAGCAAAGCTACCAACCATATAAAGGACCGTCTTTTTAAGTTCCCATAGGCGAACATTTTTCTTAAACCTAGCAGTCGTCTCATGTACACCTGAAAGCGTCGCAAAAAGCGAACCTAAAAAGAAAGGATAAGCATGCGTAATTGAAGAAAAATACAAGCGAGAAAAACCATCAACAAAGAAAGCACTAACAAACATTGAGAGGAAACTTACCGTAAAGCAGGTAAGAGATACCATGAAAACTAGACCTCTAAATTGATTTTGATGCTTAACACGCTTTGCTAGGAACCAAAGTAAGGCACCCCAAAGAATATAATAATGAACCTCAATAGCTAGACTCCATGTGTGGAGGTAGATATGCTGGTTAAACTGATTCTCATAATTCCCACCAGTTAAAATTTCATAATAGTTAGTTACAAAACCAATAACAGAGGTAATCTGACGCCCGACGCCTGCAATAAAATCATTTCGAACCAAGAGTGCCAAAGGGGTACAGATAAGCACCATCAGTACAAGTGGTGGTACTATACGGTAAAAGCGTCGTCGCATAAAACCAAGATAATCAATGCGCTGCGTCCTAGCCACCTCATCAATCAAAAGTGACGTAATCAGATAGCCTGAAAAGGTAAAGAAAACATCAACACCAATGAATCCCCCAGGGAGAATGCTTGGGAAGAAATGATAGACAAGAACCAAAAAAAGCCCTGTCACACGAATATAAGAAAACCAGTTAATTCTCATCCTTTAAAAATCCCCTGTTTAAATTTTCCTTTGTAGATAGCCTTATTTTCAGTAGTCAATTTTCCTTGCCCATCTGCTTGACCAGATTTGAACTCACCTTCATAAGTCCAACCTTCGTGAGATTTAAAAGTTCCTTTACCATTAAAGGAACCATTTTTAAATCCACCCGTATAGGTATCACCATTATCATAAGTCAGAGTTCCTTGGCCGTTTAAACGATGGTTCTGCATCTGGCCTTTATAGGTAATTTTAGTCCCATCAATTTTAATAGAATGTTGCGTTTTTATAGTCACCAACAACAAGGACAGAGCACATAAAATAATAATCCCTACCGTGATACGCTCAAATCGATTACGATCAATATTTTTAAAATCAAAATTCTTTAGCTGTTTAAAATTCATTGTCTATCCTTAATCCACTGTAACCAGTCTTGGCAACCTGCAGTTACCAAATTGTATGTTTCTTCAAAATCACCTGTGTACCATGGGTCCGGAACCCCGCCAGGTCTAAAGAGCTTAATTTTATCGTCATAACGACCCGCAGATACTTGTAGAAGATCCTCAACATTTGACTCATCCATCCCCAAAATCAGATCAAAGAATTCAAAATCTGACCGACTTATCTGTTGTGAACTTTTGGAAGAATCAAAAGAAACTGCATATTGCCTTAAAATCTTTTGGGTTCCTTGGTGAACTGGATTTCCATGTTCCCAAGAAGAAGTTGCACGACTTTCGATATGCAAAGACCCATCCTGGTCAAGCGCTTTCATTACAAACTCTGCCATAGGGCTTCGACAAATATTTCCCAGACAAACAAATACAACCTTATTCATTACTCACCTCTTACCCAAAGCTCTTAAGAAATCTGTTCACTTATTCTCTTTGTTACAATTGTGAACATACTCCTAAATTATGAAAGTAGGTTCTCGTTAATTTTCATTTAATCAAACCATATTATACCGAAAAACTAATTAAATAGAAAGACTTCTTTCCTAATACTATCGAAAAATTGACACGCGTCTTTTCTAACAGTTATCAAGTCATATATGGCCTTATTCTGTTTACTGACTAAAGAAAAAAGAACCTAGTTTTCTAGATTCTTTGTCTTCATTATTAGATATTTGACCAAACACTCTCAAGAATGTTTGTTTGTTCACGTCCAGGTCCTACAGAGAAGGTAGAGATACGTACACCGACCAACTCACCAACACGACGAACATAATTACGGGCATTTTCAGGAAGCTCATCTAAACTACGGCAACCTGTGATATCTTCTTCCCAACCTGGCAATTCTTCATAGATTGGTTTACAGCGTTTCAATTGCTCAAGACTAGCTGGGTAGTAATCAATACGCTCACCATCAAGATCATAAGCGACACAAATTTTTACAGTGTCAAGACCTGAGAGAACATCGATACAGTTCAAGCTGAGGTTTGTGATACCTGATACACGACGGCTATGGCGCATCACCACTGAGTCAAACCATCCTACACGACGTGGACGTCCAGTTGTTGTTCCATATTCATGACCAACTTCACGGATACGTTCACCCACTTCATCAGACAACTCAGTTGGGAAAGGACCATCACCAACACGACTCGTATAGGCCTTACATACACCCACAACCTTATTAATTTTAGAAGGTCCAACACCTGAACCAATTGTAACACCACCCGCAACTGGGTTTGATGACGTTACAAATGGGTAAGTACCTTGGTCAATATCAAGCATAACCCCTTGAGCTCCTTCAAAGAGGACACGTTTACCTGCATCAAGAGCATCATTCAAGATAACAGATGTATCTGTGACGTATTGTTTAATTTGTTGTCCGTAAGCGTAGTATTCTTCGAAAATCTCATCGAATGATAACTCTTCTGACTCATACATCTTACTGAAAAGACGGTTTTTCTCAGCTAAGTTTGTTTTCAAACGATTAGCAAAGATTTCTTTGTCCAAAAGGTCTGCAATACGGATACCTACACGCGCAGCCTTATCCATATAGGCAGGACCAATACCTTTGTTAGTTGTACCAATCTTATTATCACCTTTAGCAGCTTCTTGCAGTTGATCAAGTTTAATGTGGTACGGCAAGATAACGTGCGCACGGTCAGAAATACGAAGGCTCTCTGTTGACACACCTTCGGCATGAAGATATTCCAACTCTTTGACAAGTGATTTAGGATTGACCACTACACCGTTCCCGATAACAGAGATTTTCTCTGGGAAGAAAATACCTGATGGAATCAAGTGCAATTTAAATTTCTTACCATCGATAACAATCGTGTGACCTGCATTGTCTCCACCTTGATAACGTGCGATCACTTCGGCATCTTGACTTAGGAAATCTGTAATTTTCCCTTTACCTTCATCACCCCACTGGGTACCCACAACAACTACTGATGTCATATTATTTTGATAACGGACAGCTCCACCTTTACGAGGCTGTCCCCACCTTTCTTGAAAAACTTCACGGTGGGAATTTCACCCACAAGTTTTGCGTTACATTTTATTATATCAGAAAAGAGACTAATTGTTCAACGATGAAAGCGTTTATATCAAAATATTCTGACAGTTACAACCAAGATTGCAACTAATTTCTTACTATATATTTTTAATCTCACATCTTATGTAGAGCTCCCAACTATTTTATGACTAAATTATTATAGCAGTTATTTAACCTTCTTCATAATATAATCGTTTAACTGCTTTTGATTCTTTAAAACTATTGTTTTGTCAGGATACTTTTTTACAACAACTTTAAATTTCGTTACATTCTTTTGTGAATGTCCATCTAATAGAATCCATTTCACAAATTCGAAATCGAATTTTTCATTACAATTTTCCGCCATGCTAGGACGCGTCCGCCCCTTGTATTTTAAATATCTCCTAAAAGCCCGATAGAGACAATTAACTCTATTAAAGTTGAAATATATAATACAGTCAGCTTCTCTCATACGTTCTTCATAAAGACAGGCCGAGTAATTCCCTTCGATAATCCAATCCTTTTGTAACATAAATTTTGAGATATCATCAGTCATTTCATTAACTGTCCGCTCTTTCCAGTTTGATGTGAAATGAATTTTATCTAAATGAAGCACCTCACAATTGTAGTGTTGACCTAGAAAACTTGCCAAAGTCGACTTTCCAGAACCACTATAGCCAATGATTGCAATTTTCAACACATGTCTCCTTTTTCAATTCTGTTTCCTGACTAATATCATAACACAAAGCATATGTCTTAGAAGAAATTATCATTTGGACAAGCCAGCACGTAAAGTTCTGTTTAAAGTGAGTTCTTTCTTAGAAAAATAAAAAAGAGACCTACAATCAAGTCTCTTTTCGATATTAGACTGCCCCCTACAGGGCTCGAACCTGTGACCCATGGATTAAGAGTCCACTGCTCTACCAACTGAGCTAAGGAGGCTGGATGCTGTATTGGTACCGATGATCCACGGTTTGTATTGAACCCGCGACGTAAAAAAGCAGGTGGGCGACTCGCTACTAACTTCAGTTGCTTCTGGGTGAGCCAGCCTGCACACTGTTAATAGACCTCTGTCTCCCGATAATACAAAAATTAGTCGGTCAACACTTATATGTGGATTCGTATACCACAGCAATTTCTATGTTTTTATAATACCACTTTTGAAAATTATTGCAAGAGGAAAAATCAATTTTTTTGCAATCGTTTTCGTTGATTCCTCTCGTATTACCTAGATAACTTATCGATCCGTTCTTTATTAGCTCCAAGAGCTCTTTCATATTTCCCGGTTTCATTGGGTTGGAAATAATTCACACCTCTTAATTTATCTGGAAGATATTGTTGTTTGACCCACTTTTCAGGATAAGCATGGGGATACTTGTAATCTTGTGCATTGCCCAGTTCCTTGCTTCCAGCATAGTGTCCATCTCTCAAATGACGAGGAATCGGCAAATTCCCTGATTTTCTAAGGTCTGCCAAGGCAGCATCCATAGCCATATAAGCCGAATTCGACTTAGGAGATAAAGCTAAATCAGCAACTACATTGGCAATCAAAATACGCGCCTCTGGGAAACCTACTTTCTGTGCAGCTTCCAAAGCTGTAACCGTGTGAACTTGTGCATCAGGATTAGCTAAACCAATATCCTCGTACGCAATCACAGTCAAGCGCCTTGCTAGACTAGGAAGATCTCCTGCCTCAACCAAACGTGCTGCATAGTGAAGACTGGCATTAACATCAGATCCTCGAATAGATTTTTGCAAAGCAGAAAGCACATCATAGTGTCCATCACCGTCTTTATCCATGGTGATATAGCTACGTTGTAAACTATTTTCCACTGTATCTAAAGTAATATGGCGAAGTCCACCTTCTGAAGCTGGCGTCGACATGACAGCTAAATCTAAGGAATTATAAGCCGAACGTAAATCACCATTAGTAGCCGTAGCAATAAAATCTAGAGTATCTTCATCTAGCTGGACATCAAAGTCAAAGCCACGCTCCTTATCCTCTAGAACTCCTAGGATAGCTTCCTTAATATCCTCGTTAGAGAGTGGTTCCAACTCAAATATTTGTACACGACTACGGATGGCTGGTGTGACAGAAAAAAACGGATTCTCCGTTGTAGCCCCAATCATGATAATATTACCATTCTCTAAGAGTGGTAATAAAAAGTCTTGTTTAGCTTTATCCAAACGATGAATCTCATCTAGAAGCAGAACTAAGCCACCTGAAAATTTAGCCTCTTCCGCAATTTCCTGTAGGCGTTTCTTGCTATCAACAGTAGCATTAAAGGTTCTAAAAGCAAATTTTGTTGTTCCTGCAATAGCACTAGCTATTGAGGTCTTCCCGATTCCAGGTGGCCCGTAGAGAATCATTGACGACAGCATATTCGCTTCTACCATACGGCGAATAATTTTACCCTCACCAACCAAATGCTTCTGGCCAATCACCTCTGAAATTGTACGTGGACGCATACGTAGAGCAAGATTATCTGGCATCTTCTCTCCTTTTTTAACTGATTTTTTCTTATTATAATAAGCATATACTATTTTGTTATAAAAAGAAATTATAAATAGTTCTTGTCAAACCTAAATTCTTATGATAGAATGTTTTAGTATGTGGTGCTAGCACATCCGTAATAAATTCTACCTAGGAGGAAAACACGAAATGGCTAAAGTATGTTACTTTACAGGACGTAAAACTGTTTCTGGAAACAACCGTTCACACGCTATGAACAAAACTAAACGTGCCGTTAAACCTAACCTTCAAAAAGTTACTATCCTTGTTGATGGTAAACCTAAAAAAGTTTGGGCTTCAGCTCGTGCGCTTAAATCTGGTAAAGTTGAACGCGTTTAATCTTATTGGATATTAAGAGAGATGGCTTTAGTCATCTCTTTTTTTGTTCATCGTCTTTCCCTTTTGACTATACTTATGTTATAATAAAGAACTAACAGATAATTCTTATAGAAAGAAGGTGTCAGTATGGGATTTACAGATGAAACTGTTCGTTTCAACCTAGACGACGGTAGCAAAGATGAAATCAGTAATACTTTGACAAATGTCTACCGTTCGTTGGCTGAGAAAGGTTATAATCCTATCAACCAAATCGTCGGTTATGTTCTGAGCGGTGACCCTGCTTATGTTCCGCGTTATAATGACGCCCGTAACCAGATTCGTAAATACGAACGTGATGAAATCGTTGAAGAACTCGTTCGCTATTATCTTAAAGGAAATGGAATTGACCTCTAATGCGAGTAATGGGACTTGATGTTGGCTCAAAAACAGTAGGAGTTGCGATTAGTGATCCCCTCGGTTTTACAGCCCAAGGCGTTGAAATTATCAAAATTGACGAGGAGGCTGAAGAGTTTGGTTTTGACCGACTAGGCGAGCTCGTTAAAGAATATAAGGTAGAAAAATTTGTTGTTGGTCTTCCTAAAAATATGAATAATACTGAAGGACCACGTGTTGAGGCAAGCAAAGCTTATGGTGACAAAATCAGGGAAATCTTTGGAATTCCTGTAGATTACCAAGATGAGCGCTTGACAACTGTTCAAGCCGAGCGTATGTTAGTTGAACAAGCAGATGTCAGCCGTGGTAAACGTAAAAAAGTTATTGATAAATTAGCTGCCCAACTTATTCTACAAAACTACCTCGATCGAATGTTTTAAGAAAGTGTAATAGAGACCTAATAGCCATGCGAAAATCTAGTAAACTGCCAGGCAAATATACTAGATTTTCATCACTATTCAGCGCTCTCTTCAAAAAGGAGAACAAAATGTCACACAATCACGACCACAACCATGATCATGAAGTCATCACTTTAGTAGACGAACAAGGAAATGAAACACTTTTTGAAATCTTGTTGACTATTGATGGACGCGAAGAATTTGGTAAAAACTATGTTCTTTTGGTACCAGCTGGTGCTGAAGAAGATGCTAATGGAGAAATCGAGATCCAAGCATACTCATTCACTGAAAATGAAGATGGTACTGAAGGCGACCTTCAACCAATCCCTGAAGATTCAGATGCTGAATGGGATATGATTGAAGAAGTTTTCAATAGTTTCATCGACGAAAACTAAAAAATAATCAATGCCATAGTCAAAGAAATGACTTGTTCAAAAGAGATTGGGATATTGTATCTCAGTCTCTTTTTTAGATATTTTTTCTTAAATGTAAGAAATTAGAGGAAAATTGACTAAATGGTATTATCTGATATACTTTAAATAAGACAATTAGGGGATAAAATCCTTTTATTTATAACTTTCCAAATGTCAACAAAGGAGTTTAATTGTGAGTCCATACAACAAAGACAATACTTTAGATTTAAGTGGCTACCAAGGTTATCATCGAAGCCACCATCGATCTCATACACAAGATAATCAATCCGAAAAGATTGAAGTGACAATTCAGGGACAAACAGAAGATTCTAATTCTTCTCAAACAGAGAAAAAAACTAAGATTTCAATTCCACGGAAACATAAAGGTCATATCCTGATTCTCAGTTTGATTTTGAGTATTTTTAGTATATCAGTTCCCTGCTTTACAGACTTTGCCAATAATATACAGTCTCAAAACCTTTACATTGCAAAAATGTTTGCCAATGGTAGCTTACCTTACTCTGACTTTTTTGCGACAGGCGGGTTCTTTTATTACTTCCTAGTTTCTCTGGCTTTCCGTTTAGGATCAACTCTTTGGCTGATTCCTATTCAATGCCTTACCTACTATCTTTCTGGAAGTTACCTTTACAAGACTGTCATGCACATGACAAATAAGAAGGAAATTGCTACTCTAATTGGTATTATTTTCTATGTCACTAATGGAACAATAGGCTTTGGTGGGCTCTACCCTATCCAATTTGCTATGCCTTTTGTCCTAGGTGCCATCTTCTTCTTAACTCGTTACTTTGCGGGTCACAGTCGTGATGAAGCCTTTATTCTTTACGGCTTCGCTGGCACTGCGGGAGCTCTTTTTGAAGCTCGAACTCTTATTTTCTGGATATTGTCACTTGTGACAATCTTCGTTTACAACCTTGTCAACAAACACTTTGCTCGTGGTTTTTATCAAGTTCTTTGTATTATTTTTGGTAACATTCTAGTATTGTATCTATGTCTTTACTTTATCCTAAATTTACAAATTACGTCGGACTATATTAACCAAGTTTTGGTTTACAACTTTACACAACTCGCTATAGAAAAAAATGACTTCCTACTTACGTTAGCTTACCAAAGTTTTGCTGTTATAGGCTCTGGATTACTTATTGGTGCACTGACTACAAGCAACCACCTTATGGGCGATGCTAAAGATAAGAGTATCAAGTGGGTACTACTCCTTAGTTTTATCTTTACAGTGGTTTACAGCTTGTTCTCTCAAAGTTTTGGACTTTACAGTATTCTCAACATCGTACCTTATGGTCTAGTCTTGACAGCACTTTCTTTAGATGATGCTATTAAAAAGAGAGCAGAGCGAACTTCTCACCGACGTCGTAATGGTAACCATATTCACACACTTAAAGTTTTTGATATCTTCCTTAGTCGTAATTACTTCTTACCTATTGCAGTCTTTGCATTTGCTTTAGCGATGCCAATCATTATGTTCCTATTTAATTTAGGAAATAATACTGAACGTAGTACTGTTGCAAATTACCTCGCTAAAAATACCAAAAAAGATGAAACTATCTACGTTTACGATTCATCAGCAAAAATTTATTTGGAAAGCGGTCGTAAAGCAGCCTCACAATTTGTTCTTCCAAAACTTAATACAGCTAAATCAAGTCATCAAAAGGCTCTTTTAGACACTCTTATTCAGGATTCTGCACAATATATCGTTGTCCAGCAAGATACGCAATTGCCTTCTGAGGTTAAATCGACACTTTCAAAAAACTATAAAAAAGCACCTGTAAAAGGCGTTGAACGATATACTGTCTATGTCCTAAAATAGTTAGAAAAATCAATATATAGTGGTTGAGATAAAAATGTACCACAATATATTGATTTTTTTTTACCTAGTGCTATAATTAGTAACGAGGTGATTTTTAGATGATTACATTAGAAAAAGAAAAGGTTACAGTCAACCCCGATATCAAAGTTATCAAACGCGATGGGCGTATGGTGACTTTTAATTCAAGTAAAATATATGAAGCTATTCTCAAAGCAAGCGAAGCTATTACACCTATCACACCATTAATTGAGACTAAATTGGAGGGAATTGCCAACCGTGTTGTGGCCGAAATCAATGATCGCTTCTCTCACAATATCAAAATATACGAAATTCAGAGTATCGTAGAGCATGAGTTACTCGAAGCTAACGAATACGCTATCGCTCAAGAATACATTAACTACCGTACCAACCGTGATTTTGAGCGTTCTCAGGCTACTGATATCAATTTCACCATTAACAAACTGGTTAATAAAGATCAGGCTGTTGTCCATGAGAATGCCAATAAGGATAGTGATTTATACAATACACAACGTGATTTAACCGCAGGTATTGTTGGAAAATCCGTTGGACTTAAGATGCTTCCTCCACATGTAGCAAATGCTCATCAAAAGGGAGATATCCATTTCCACGATTTAGACTACAGCCCTTACACGCCTATGACAAACTGTTGTTTGATTGACTTCAAAGGAATGTTGGCAAATGGTTTTAAAATTGGTAACGCTGAAGTTGAAAGTCCTAAATCCATTCAAACTGCAACAGCACAAATTTCACAAATTATCGCAAATGTGGCCTCTAGTCAATATGGTGGCTGTACTGCAGACCGTATCGATGAGTTTTTAGCTTCTTACGCAGAACTTAACTACAAAAAACACTTAGCTGATGCTAAAGAGTGGGTAGCTGAAGAAAAACGTGAAGACTATGCACGCGCCAAAACGCGTAAAGATATCTACGATGCTATGCAATCTCTTGAATACGAGATTAATACGCTTTTCACTTCGAATGGACAAACTCCCTTTACCTCTCTCGGTTTCGGTTTAGGGACAAGCTGGTTTGAGCGTGAAATCCAAAAGGCTATCCTACAAGTTCGTATTTTAGGACTTGGCTCCGAACACCGTACAGCCATTTTCCCTAAACTCATTTTTACCTTAAAACGTGGACTTAACTTAGAGCCTAACTCACCTAACTACGATATTAAGCAACTAGCTCTTGAATGTGCAACAAAGCGTATGTATCCAGATGTCTTGTCATATGACAAAATCGTTGAATTAACAGGTTCCTTTAAGGCTCCTATGGGATGTCGTTCCTTCCTACAAGGGTGGAAGGATGAAAATGGTGTTGAAGTTAATTCTGGACGAATGAATCTTGGCGTAGTCACCCTTAATCTTCCTAGAATTGCCCTAGAATCTAAGGGAGACCAAGATAAATTTTGGGAAATTTTTGAAGAAAGAATGGGAATTGCTAAAGATGCTCTTGTTTACCGAGTTGAACGTGTCAAAGAAGCTACACCTGCTAATGCACCTATCCTTTATCAGTACGGGGCCTTTGGCCAACGTCTAGGTAAATTCGATAATGTAGATCAACTCTTCAAACATCGTCGTGCAACTGTATCACTTGGTTATATTGGGCTTTATGAAGTAGCATCCGTTTTTTATGGTAGTGACTGGGAGACTAATCCAGAAGCCAAAGCGTTCACGTTAGATATCGTTAAATCTATGAAAAATGCTTGTGAAAGTTGGTCTGACGAATATGATTATCATTTCTCTGTTTATTCAACACCATCAGAAAGTTTAACAGATCGTTTCTGTCGCTTGGATACTGAAAAATTCGGTATCGTAACTGATATCACAGATAAAGAATATTACACCAACTCCTTCCACTACGATGTCCGTAAAAATCCAACACCATTTGAAAAATTAGAATTCGAAAAAGCTTACCCAGAAGCTGGTGCAACCGGTGGATTTATCCATTATTGTGAATATCCAGTCCTCCAACAAAATCCTAAGGCACTTGAATCTGTCTGGGATTTTGCCTACGACCGTGTCGGCTATCTTGGCACTAATACTCCAATTGATAAATGCTACAAGTGTGACTTTGAAGGGGACTTCACCCCAACAGAACGTGGATTCATGTGCCCTAACTGTGGCAACACAGATCCTAAAACAGTTGATGTTGTCAAACGTACTTGCGGCTATCTAGGAAATCCACAGGCACGCCCAATGGTTAAAGGACGCCACAAAGAAATCTCTGCCCGTGTGAAACATATGAATGGTTCAACCATAAAATATGAAGGTAAACACCTTTAATAAGACCTAGAATACATTATAATAAACTAGAAGCAGCTGGATGATACCTTCCAACTGCTTTGCTTATTTCATTTTTAGAAAGGAATATAATGGGAAAATATCAATTAGATTATAAAGGTATGCAACAAGTGGAACGTTACCACGAAAAAAATGCAACCGTCAAAAACGATAAAAAAGCACGTGTCCAAGCCCTTTTGAAAAAAGCTGGAAAGAAGAAATAATATGATCTTACGCCGACCAAGTCAAACAGATAAAGAAGCTATCTTAGAGATGATGGCTGAATTTGAAAGGGAGCAATCTGCTCATGATGGTGGATTTTGGAACCCCGACAATTTTGTTTATGAAGAGTGGCTAGAAGAAAATCTTCAAGCGGAAGAGGGACTAAATATTCCTGAAAACTGGGTGCCTGCTATCCAGCTGGTTAGTTTTGACGAAGCAGGCCATGCTCTTGGCTTTCTCAACCTTCGTCTCCGATTAAATGACCATTTACTAGAAGAAGGGGGCCATATTGGCTACTCTATCCGTCCATCCAAACGAGGAAAGGGTTATGCGAAAGAATCACTCCGTCAAGGCTTACAAGTAGCTAAAGACAAGAATATTCATCGTACTCTGGTCACTTGTAGTATCAAGAATCCTGCTAGTCGAGCTGTTATATTAGCCAACGGTGGCCAATTGGAGGACATTCGCCATGAAACTGAGCGCTATTGGATAGATTTGGAGTAGAATCATGACATGGAATACACCAAAACCACAGGAATGGAAGTCTGAAGAGCTTAGCCAAGGACGCATTATTGACTACAAAGCTTTTAATTTCGTTGATGGTGAAGGCGTGCGTAACTCCCTTTACGTCTCTGGTTGCATGTTTCATTGCGAGGGATGCTATAACGCTGCCACCTGGTCCTTTAAGGCAGGAATTCCCTATACTAAAGAACTTGAAGAACAAATCATGAGGGATCTAGCTCAACCTTACGTACAAGGTCTCACGCTACTTGGTGGTGAACCCTTCCTAAACACAGGAATTCTCATTCCCCTAGTCAAACGCATTCGTAAGGAACTCCCGGAAAAAGATATCTGGTCTTGGACTGGTTATACTTGGGAGGAGTTGATGCTTGAAACTCCTGATAAATTAGAACTTCTTCAACTCGTTGACATTCTCGTTGACGGCCGCTTTGACATCACTAAAAAGAACCTTATGCTCCAGTTTCGAGGATCATCTAATCAACGTATTATTGATGTCAAAAAATCTCTTGATCAAGGAGAAGTCGTTATTTGGGACAAGCTAAATGACGGTCAAACCAACTATGAACAAGTCGATCGTAAAGATATGCTATAAGAAAAAGTCTGAGTTTATAACTCAGACTTTTTTAGACGATTTTAACAAAAACTAGCTCATTATTAGAGGATAAATCCTCACGATAGTTAAACTCATCAAAGGACAATTTTCGTAAAGCATTAATCGTTTGACAATTCTCCTCCATCACAGCTGTCAAGAAAGCCCCTCTTGCCTTTTTTGAAATCGTAGAGTGAGTCTTAAGAACCCCATTGCGGTCTTCCATAAAACTAACCGTAAATAACTGCTTACGAAGACTTGGACTAAAAACATCCTCGAATTCACTCGAAAGCAAAGAAACAACTGGAACTTGATTCTCCTCCAAAAATTGATCATATTCAGCACGCCAATAGCTTTTTAAGGACTGACCATTAACCTTAATCTTCGTATGAAAGTCATGACGATATTCCTGAATCGGATAAAAAGCGGGAATAATCCCATAAAAAGAAGATGTGATAAATACCTGTTGGCTTAAAAAATCTTTTTCACATGTGGATAAGTCACTACGTTTAATATGGCGATACATCAATCCATTAAAAAGCTCTATTGCAGGATAGCTCCTTGCTTCTCCAGATAAAATGGCATCCCAGCGCTGCTTCTCTTTCTCAGCCTGCTCAGGTTTAATTTTATAAACTGTGGACAAGTCATCTGTGGATAATTTTGCCATTTCAGTTAGGATAGCTGCACTCTTTTCGGATAGTTTTTGAGACGGAACTTCCTTACTGGCCTTCATTTCTTTTGCGGTTGGAATTAAAAATCTAATCATACTGATATTGTAAAGTCAAGCAGGCATTTCGTCAAGAATTCTCTCCAACAAAAAAGAAGCTAACGTTCGTCAACTTCCTTTTTTGTTAGTCATCTAAATCAACAAAACGACCTAGAATATGTACATTTTCTGCGATGGAGACAAAGGCTTTGGGATCTGCCTTTCTCATATAATGCTTGAAGTCAGTATACTCTTCACGCGTAATAATCGCCAGTAATACTGCTTTCTTTTCGTGATTATAAGTCCCTTCCGCATCATTAATCATAGTTACTCCACGGTGGAGTTTCTTCTGAATCATTCGTACAACTGGATCTGGATTACTTGTAACAATCATTGCCTGCATTTTCTTCTGTTTTGTGAAAATCGCATCTGTTACTCGGCTTGAGACAAAAATTGTCACCATTGAATAAAGGGCATATTTCCAACCAAAAAGTATACCTGCAAAAATCATGATAATCCCGTTGACAATCAAGGAGATATTTCCAACATCACGACCCGTTTTCTTACGAATAGTAAGACTGACGATATCTGTTCCTCCACTAGAGATACGTGATTTTAGACCGAAACCAATCCCTGTTCCCATGACCAGACCACCAAAAATAGCATTAATCAATGGATCCTCCGTTAAGGTCACATGAGGTATCGCCTGAATAAAAAGGGAGCTCATTGTTACCGTAATGAAGGTGAAGATGGTAAATTTGTGACCAATCTTATACCAAGCTAAAATCAAAAGTGGAATATTAATCGCATAGAAAGTCAATGATACTGGTATCTCAAAACTCAAAGTTCTAACACTCAATGCCGATAAAACCTGTGCCAAACCTGTTGCTCCACTGGAGTAAACATGTCCAGGTTGAAAAAAGAAATTAACGGCGATTGACGATAAGAGCCCGTAAAGTAAAGAAGCTGAGACTTTTTCAGTATATTTTTCACGGGAAATACTACGTGCAGCCTGCAAAACGCCCATTTTCTTCGCAGACTTTTTCGCTACAAATTTAACATGTTTATGAAGAGGTGCTTTATTCATTTTCTAAATCTACATGAAGGGCAAGTTCTTCCAACTGTTTATCAGCCACAAGACTTGGAGCCTGAGTCATAGGATCTAATGCCTTATTATTTTTAGGGAAGGCAATCACTTCACGAATATTATCTTTACCTGCAAGAAGCATGACGAAGCGGTCGAGACCGATAGCCAAACCACCATGTGGTGGGAAACCATAGTCCATAGCTTCAAGAAGGAATCCAAATTGCTCATAGGCTGATTCTTCAGAGAAACCAAGGGCTTTCAACATACGTTCCTGTAGGTCTTTATGATTGATACGTAGACTACCCCCACCAAGCTCATAACCATTCAAGACAATATCATAAGCTACAGCACGTACCTTGGAAAGATCCCCTTCAAGCTCTGCTTCAGAATCTTCTGTTGGCAAAGTAAATGGGTGGTGAGCAGACATATAGCGTCCTTCTTCTTCAGACCACTCAAACATTGGCCAATCAACAACCCAAAGGAAGTTGAATTTAGTGTTGTCAACCATGTCAAGTTCTTTAGCAATTTGATTACGTAAAGCACCTAGTGTGTTATTAGCGATTTCAAGGGTATCTGCTACAAAAAGAACTAGATCATTCTCTTCGAGGTGTAAAGCATTTGTCAACTTATCTTCAATACTTGTCAAGAATTTAGCAACTGGACCTGCTAGAGCTCCATCAGTCATCTTAACCCAAGCAAGACCTTTAGCGCCGAATTGTTTGGCAAACTCTGTCAACTTGTCAATACTTTTACGTGAGTATTTGTCTGCATTTCCTTTGACAACAATCGCCTTAACAGCTGGCGCCTCAGCAAACACTTTGAAGTCTACACCTTTGACAACCTCTGTCAAGTCTTGTAAAAGCATGTCAAAGCGTGTATCTGGCTTGTCAGAACCATAGTTATTCATGGCATCATCATAAGACATTCGTGGGAATGGTAGTGTAACTTCAATTCCTTTAGTTTCTTTCATAACCTTAGCAATCAAGCCTTCTGTAATATCTTGGATTTCTTGCTCATTAAGGAATGACGTTTCCAGGTCAACTTGTGTAAACTCAGGTTGACGGTCTCCACGCAAATCTTCATCACGGAAACACTTAACAATTTGATAATAACGGTCAAAACCAGCATTCATCAATAATTGTTTAGTGATTTGAGGACTTTGCGGAAGAGCATAAAAGTGACCTTGGCTAACACGGCTTGGAACCAAGTAATCACGAGCACCTTCTGGTGTAGATTTTGTCAACATTGGTGTTTCAACATCGATAAACTCCAAGTCATCAAGATAATTACGGATAGCGTGGGTTACCTTTGCACGGAGCTTAAAGTTTTCCAACATCTCTGGACGACGAAGATCCAAGTAGCGGTAACGCATACGTGTATCATCACTAGCCTCAACACCATCTTTGATTTCAAATGGTGTTGTTTTGGCAGCATTAAGGACTTTAAGGTCTTCAACTTTAAGCTCGACAGCACCTGTAGGCAAATTAGCATTAGCTTGTTCACGCGCTTCAACAGTTCCTGTTACTTCAATAACAAATTCGCTACGCAAGCTTTCAGCTGTTTCAACAACATTAGCATCCGCATTTTCAGGGTTAACAACCAACTGCATCAAACCTTCACGGTCACGAAGATCGATAAAAATCAAACCTCCGAGGTTACGACGGCGAGATACCCAACCTTTCAAAGTAATAGTAGTTCCGATGTGTTCACTACGAACACGTCCAGCATACATAGAACGTTCCATAAATACACTTCTTTCGTTAATTTTTTAGTCTTAACTATTATAGCAAAAAGCCCATCAAAACCCCACCCATTTCAGGTTAGAATTTTAATAGACTTTCTTTTTTATAAAACTATTTGCCAAATTGTTTCAACAAATCACTAGTATCCACGTAATCTTCAGCAAACTCTTCAAAATCTTCAAAACGATAATCGGCTGTTTCTAAGTCAAGTAAACTATTCCAACGGAATCCGTAAACATCTTCAATGATAACACTAAGTTCATCAGTTTCCTCGTCTACCTGCCATCCCAAATAACGTTCCTGAGTTTCAAAACTCAAGACCACATCTTGACAGTCTTGACGCCAAACTTGACCAAGTAATTGCTGGCACATCGCATGATCACCTGCAGGCTCATCATTGAACCAAGTAATGTCATGTTTATCAAGAAAGGCAATCAACTGCCAAAACTGTTGTTGGAAACGAATGGGCATACTACGATCAAAAGCCAAACTGAACTTTTCACTCCGTTTGAGCATATCAACTATACTAACCATATGCCATATGCCCCCTACTTTTCTAACTGTTCGAGGACTGCAGCAAAGTTTTTAGTTAGCTCTTCGAAACTTACAGTAACTTCCTCACGAGTAGCATTATTTTTGACATTGACCTGACCTGACTCCACTTCACTCTCACCTAATGTGATAACCGTCTTGGCCCTGAAGGTATCTGCTGACTTAAATTGTGCCTTAATCTTACGTCCAAGGTAATCACGTTCAGCCTTAAATCCTTGATAGCGGATAGCTTGAACTAACTCAAGAGCTTTGCCATTGGCACCTGAACCAAGTACTGCAATGTAAACATCCAGACTTCCTTCCACCGGAAGCTCAATACCTTGTTTATCAAGAACCAAAAGCAAGCGTTCTAAACCAAGTCCAAAACCAAAACCAGCTGTTTCTGGACCACCGAAGTATTCAACCAAACTATCGTAACGACCGCCCGCACAAATTGTCAATTCAGACTTATCAATAGTGGTAATAAATTCAAAAATCGTGTGGTTGTAGTAATCAAGACCACGTACCATATTAGTATCAATCACGTAAGGAATGTTGAGACTATCAAGCATGGTACGCACTTCGTCAAAGTGTGCTTGACTTTCTTCATCTAAATAATCAAGGATAGATGGAGCATTTTCAACGGCAACCTTATCCTCTTTTTCTTTTGAATCGAGTACTCGCAAAGGATTTTCATCCAAACGACGTTGACTATCTTTTGACAAACTTTCACGCATTGGTGTCAAATAGTTAATCAAGGCCTGACGATAAGCCAGACGACTCTCAGTATTTCCAAGGCTATTCAAATGAAGGGTAACATCCTTAATGCCAAGCGTATTAAAGAGTTGGTAGGCCATAGCAATGGTTTCAACATCTGTTGCAGGATTTTTTGATCCAAAGCACTCTACACCTAGTTGGTGGAACTCGCGCAAGCGTCCTGCTTGAGGACGTTCATAACGGAACATTGATCCAATATAATAAACTTTAACAGGTTTTTGTACCTCTGGCGCAAAGAGTTTGTTTTCTACATAAGAGCGTACAACTGGTGCTGTCCCTTCTGGACGAAGTGTAATATGACGGTCTCCCTTATCATGAAAATCATACATTTCCTTAGTAACGATGTCAGTTGTATCACCTACTGAACGTGAAATGACCTCGTAATGTTCAAACATAGGTGTACGAATTTCACCATAATTGTATTTCTTAAATGTTTCACGTGCAACATTTTCCACGTACTGCCATTTGGCACTATCCGCAGGTAAAATATCCTGCGTTCCCTTAGGTTTTTGAAGTTTCATAATGATGATACAGGCCTCAAATAGACCTGCCCTCCTTTTCCGTTATTACAGATATAATCACTCTATTCTATCATAATTTATACAGCTTTTGGGAAATGGTGGAGGATTTTTCAACGTAAGAAAGAAACAGACCTCCCGGTCTGCCACAATGATTAATCTTCTGTCCTGCCTCTTTATAGTTCATGACACTTCCTTTCTATATTCATAAAAAGAGAGAACAAGCTGAGCCTGTTCCCTGAACTTTTTCTATTATGACCAAACCTTATCAGTAATAGTTTTAATCAATTTCAATTTATTCCACTCGTCTTGCTCAGTCAAGATATTACCTTCTTCAGTTGAGGCAAAACCACATTGAGTTGAGATCCCAAGGTTCTTAAGTGGTACAAGTTCAGCCGCTTCATGGATACGATCAATGACAGCATCTACATTTTCCAAGTTAGGATCCTTAGAAGTAATCACACCAAGTACCAATTCAACATGATCACGGTTATTCCAAATCGTTGGAAGTGGTGCGAAGCTACCTGAACGCGCATCATCATATTCCAAGAAGAAAATATCATAGTTCAATTGACCAAGATACTTAGCTACTGAATCATAGCCACCTTCAAAAAGGTACGTAGACTTAAAGTTCCCACGACAAATGTGAGTAGCCAAAGTCAAATCTTCTGGAAGACCTTTCAAAGCTTTATTGATAGTGTACACATCATCCTCAGCAATTTTTGCCAACTCAGCTGTTTTATCAGGATTATTTTTTTCATTCTCAAACTGTTGAATCAAATAACCCCAAGTTGTATCATCCAATTGCACATAACGTGCACCCAAATCGTAGAAATGTTGGATGGTATCATGGTAAGCTTTAGCCAAATCATCAAGGAAATCGGTCCATGAATCATAGTAATCTGCATAAAGATCACTACGGTGGTCACGGTTAATGATGAGTGATGGACTTGGAATAGTTACTTTTGGAGTAATTCCTTCAGGAGTCACTGATTTAAGATATTCAAAGTCACGATAGAAGGGATGATTAGGATTTTCGGCAATTTTACCATTGATACGAACGTTAGTTGTACGTGTCTTAGCTCCATGGAATTTATATGAATCCTCTTGTTGGTAAGCTTCAAAACCAGTTAAATTCCATAGAAAATCAAGATGCCACCAAGAACGACCAAATTCACCATCAGAAACTACTTGAAGACCATTTTCTACCTCATGGTGAACCAATTCCTTAACCAATTCATCTTGCACTTTCAGTAATTCTTCTTGCGAAATCTCACCATTGGCAAATTTTTCACGTGCTTCTTTTAGAGCTTGTGGACGAAGGTAAGAACCAACATGATCAAAATGATAATGTACTTTACTCATAGTTATTTACTCCTTTTTATTCTTTCATTTAATGTTACAATAAGCCTATTCTAGCACTTGCTGTTATAGCTGTGAAATATGTATTTACTATCACATTATATAGTTTTTAACTATATATTTTCTTGAGAAGTTTTTTGTCAAGTAACTTTACTTTACAAAAAAGATATGTTATTCTGTTATAGTTGATTTAAAATCAAGAACATAAATATTAATTCGGAGGAAATAAAGAAATGGCAGTACCTGCACGTCACACTTCAAAAGCGAAGAAAAACAAACGTCGTACACACTACAAATTGACTGCTCCATCAGTACAATTTGACGAAACAACTGGAGATTACTCACGTTCACACCGTGTATCACTTAAAGGATACTACAAAGGACGTAAAATCGCTAAAGCTAACGCAGCTAAATAATAGAAGGGAGATACCATGCGCGTAAATATTACACTTGAACACAAAGAATCTGGTGAACGCTTGTACCTTACTTCAAAAAACAAACGTAACACTCCAGACCGTCTTCAATTGAAAAAATACTCACCAAAATTGCGTAAACACGTAATCTTTACTGAGGTAAAATAATTGAATTAAAAACCATGAAAATAAGATTTTCATGGTTTTTCTATTACTCAAAGAGAATCTCCTATGACAAAAATAAAAACATTTAGATGGCGTATGTGGCATCTTTATCTCCTTATTTTTATAACCATTCTACTTACAGGTACATTCGTTCGCTATGGTTATAGAATTCAGGCCGCTTATTCCTTAGACGATAGACTTTACGACTATACTAACAAAAAAGGTATTGTAACATCCTTTCAAAACGTCAAAATTGGAAACTTTAACGTTTTAGGTGTTAAGTTTGGAAATGAAAAAACACTTGAGAGAAGTCAATTAGCCGTCGGTCGCACCTATCTAACCTTCCAAGAATAAAGGTATACACTATCTAAACACAGTAAGGACTCTAAATATTCACTATTATAGGCTCGGTAAAAACACTAGGATATGATTATACTGGTTCCATGGACGATACCATGTACTCAAATGGTGAAAACGAGTTCGTTAAATTTTCATCTTACGACAATAAAAAGGTATTCTATGTCAATCTACGAAACCCATAAAGCAACTAAAGCCAAACCAACGAGAGTCAGTCAATACCACGGGTTTGCCAAACCTTATCGCTATCTCCTTTCAAAAGATAATTTTTCGATAGGTAATAAAGATGATTCCATTACTATCAACTCCATGCCCCTTATCTGGACTAAAGAAGGAAATTTTGCTGATTACAAAGACCAATACGATGACGAATACAGTGATCAATCGCTCAAAAAAGATTTAGTTTAGTTATTGTAACAACTGATTCACTTAATTTGGATGATGCTATTAAACTACAAAAAGAGTTAACACCAGATAATGAAGATATCTATTGGTATTTTACAAGTACTGATACAACTACTGGACACCTTGAGCAAGTTAAAGGTCAAAAAGATTACAACCTACTAGTTAAGGACAGTCATAACTAATATGGTTAAAAATAGCTTCAAACACCTTAAAATTACTATGCCCTTGATTTTATTATTGACCATGATTGCTATCTTTTTCTATTACAATGCTCAAGAAAATATTAGAGGGTTTTATAAAACTCGTGGATTTCAAGGAAAGGTGCAAATAACTGGTATCGGATGGGCAGATAAAATTACTTATCGTATGAATGAAGAAGATGAGGTTAAACATTACTTGATTTTCCATATTGATTATCAAGAAACCATTAATAACAAAAAAGAACATGTAAAGACTCAACTGCCTCTCCATATTCAAGATTTACTCTATCCTTACATTGCCAGCCCAACGGAAAGCGACTCAGATTTTAATCGCCAAAATAGTGAATATAAGATTTTACCTGATGAAAGAGAATATTGGGACGACTTTGTTAAAAAGTCTATTAAGATCAACCCTAAAAATCAAAAATTTATCAATGACATCTCTAAAACTTTAAACACTGATAAAGATTTTAAAAATATTATTGTTCAGATAGAAACTGTACCAGACACGATGCTATCTACTTATGAAAGGGGACATTCTAAAACTCTGGGGGGCTATTATGATTTCTCACTTAAAGATGCTCTACGAAACAAAAAACTTGTTGTACAATTGAATTTTCCTTCTAGTTTCCCTTCCAAAGAAATTGACTTACATTCTCAATTAGAACAGGTACTTAAAAACTCTGAACTACCAGATGGATGGTATATCTTAAATCAAAATAACGACTTTCCAAAAGAGGTACATATTGATGACAATCAAATTCGAATTAACTGAAGAAAGAACTCAGAGAGAATTATCTGAGGAAGAATGGGCTTTTCCTATTTGAAGATGGGTGGCTCTCTCACTATTTGACACCCTAATCCTAGTTAGTCCCTTGACAAGAGAATTGATTTATCCTGGAGGGAGTGATTCTCGTTTTTACCTAGGTAAATCATTGGGTAACTTGATGCTAGATGATACACAACGCTTCATCTTTATTATTATCATTCTAACTCTGTTGCTACCTGCTTTTGCCTTAATCATAGAAAGCCTATTATCTTCAAAAGAGTGTCCACTACTTTCCATGATATGTAGCTGTTTAATTTTTGTTATTTCAACAGTTTTATTTATCTATAGTCTCAGTATTGTCCCGGATTTTTGGAGCATTACTATTTATAGTTATATGTTTTACTTACTCTTCAACATAGTTAGCTACCTAAGAAAAATTAATAGAATTATCAATCTTAGGATAAATAGCACTAAAACATCATAACCTCTACTAACACGATACTCTAACTACCCATACATTAAGCTTTAAAGACCTACCCGATATCCTATTTCAGAAATAAATTTTACTTCTTTTACACCTAGTAAACAAACTAACTAATAGCAAAAAGATCAACATATTATTGTTGATCTTTTATTTTCACTCTAAATCTTTCAATAAATCTGTAAACCCATGTGTAAACATAGCTGTCCTCCCCCATATATTTTCTGTCAAGTTTCTGTAAAAAGGAATATGACGTTCACTGTACCCAAAATTGTATTTTTCTCTATTTTTCACCAGAAAAAATGGGAAATCTTTCGCACTACTCAAGGTAGAAGTCACTTTATAATAAATCGGTTCCTCTGTCAACAAAGTGTCAACATAAACTGTAAACAACCGTTTCACCTCTTCATTCGGATGAATATCCTCCCAATTTTCTATATTTATCTTTCCAACAAAGCAATGGATGGTTCTCCCCTGATGAATCAGATAATCAAGCTCTCCCCAAATATCAATTTGGTCAGGAATTAAGTTTAGCTCCTCACACGTTTCTCGTATAGCAGCTTCCTGAAAAGTCTCACCATCTTCGACACGGCCACCAGGAAAAGAGACCTCACCTGGTTGAGAAATATGCTCACTTCGTACTTGGTAAAGGATTTGATACTTATCAGTTTTTACATCATATATCAAGGGTAAAAGCACTGCATAGCGTCCTTTCTCCCCTATTGGCTTCGGCTCGTAATGAGCTAGTTTATCTTTAATAGTCATAAGAACTCCTTGATTTCATATTATCATAAAAAATAAGATAACCCCATTATGTAAAATTTTTATATATAAAATATTGACATATCTTTCTAAAAGAGATACACTCAATGTGTAAAATAATTATATATAATTTTTATACATATCCTAAAAGCAAAGGAGCACACTATGTATTTTCCAACATCGTCAATCCTGATAGAGTTCCTAATACTAGCTATTATCGATAGAGAAGACTCCTATGGCTATGAGATTAGTCAAACCATAAAGCTTGTGGCTAATATCAAGGAGTCAACACTTTATCCTATTCTAAAAAAGCTTGAAAAAGCAGGCTATATGACCACCTATAGCCAAGCGTATCAAGGGCGTAAACGTAAATATTACAGTGTTACCCAAGAGGGAAAAAATCAACTTCAATTTCTTAATGAAGAATGGTTAACCTACAAAGAAACTCTGGATGGTATTGTTGAAGGGAGATTAAGACATGACAAGGACTGAATATATAGCCAAATTAACAAAATATCTACGAAAATTACCACAAAAGGACTACGAAGAGGCCCTCGAGTATTTCATGGAATATTTTGAAGAGGCCGGGCCTGAAAATGAAGCTCAGGTTATTGCAGAATTAGGTACACCTAAGGAAGCCGCACATGAAGTCATTAGTCGTCTTCTAAACGAAAAGATTATTGAGGATGAGAGTAGCTTACGCAATAAAACGACTATCCTTTGGATTGCGATTCTAGCTGTTTTAGCCAGTCCAGTCGCCTTACCAATTCTACTATTCTTCCTAGCTATGCTATTGACACTTCTCTTGATTATTTTTGCAGTTATAGTGACTGCCTTAGCTCTTACTTTTGCCTTACTCATTAGTGGTGTTTACACTTTCTTTACAAGCTTCTCTCTCTTAAATGTTTCACTAGCTTCAACACTGTTTGGAATAGGTCTAGGTCTATTGATGTTTGGAGGAGCACTCTTACTACTTTGGGTTTCATTTGAAATATGTAAACTTATTGTAAAGCTAATTACCCTATTGATTAATTGGCTCATCAAGAAAGGAAGAAAATCATGAAAACTTGGAAAAAGATTGTCCTCGGAGTGTCTCTTATCTCTCTATTTTTAGGAGGAGGATTAGTAGCTTGGGGTTATAGCCAAGGTGGCTTAACAGATTTACAAAATCAAACTAAAAGTGAGCAAGATTATGTCAAGAAAGAAGTTAAGGACTTCAATAAAATTGATATTAAAAGTAGTAGCTACAATGTGCTTATAAAAAATGGTGACGTTAACAAAGCAACGCTTTCTTACTACCAAAAAACAAAAAATCCAATTGACACATCTGTAAAGGATGGTAAATTGACTATCAATGATAACAACTCTGAATTAGATTCGACTTCTAAAAAACATATTAACTTTTTTGGATTAAAAGATTTAGTAAGGCTTTCTACTCTCAACGAAGAAGTCAGAAATAAAACCATTGTCATTACACTCCCTAAAAAACAAACGATTGATTTTTTAAAGGTTGATTTAGCAACTGGAAATCTAGATTTAAGTAATAGCACCATCAAACAAGCAGACATCAATCTAAATGTAGGAGACCTAACTTTTACTAAAATGATTGTCAGAAACCTAAAAGCTAACCTTGATGTTGGTAGTGTTGATAGTGATCATACACTTTTTACTAACTCAAATTTATCTATTGCAATGGGGGATTACTCTGGAGATAACCTGATTTTCAATGGTCACAATAAACTGGATGTTACATCTGGCAATATTGAACTAGCTCTTAAAGATTACACGCTCAATGTTCAAGCCGATAGTCATTCAGGAGAGGTAGATATCACAAATAACCTTAAGATCTCAAAGGATAACACACTAACCATTACCTCAGACCTCGGTGATATAACTGTTGAATAAAACATAAAAAGCCAGCTCACATTAGAGCTGGCCTTTAGTTTATTCATTTTCAGACTTTGGTCTATAAATAATAATACCTACAACTACAAAAATAAGTAAGAAAATGAATAACATACGTACTTGATCTGAGATCTGTCCTGTCATTGAAATAGTTTGACGAAGACCTGATACGGAGTAGGACATTGGTAAGAATGGTTGGACGACCCTAAAGAACTTAGGACTAAGTTCAATTGGATAAGTCCCTGCACTAGAACCTAGCTGCAAAAGGAGTATAATCATGGAAGCAAATGCACCATATCTATCATCCCACCCCACAAGGGCTGTAACGAGCGCCATTAAAGTCCATGCTGCAAGGAGAATCATACCAAATGTAGCTAATGGATGATTTGGTTCAACTCCTACAAATCGAATGGCAATATAAAGGGCAATAGCAGCCATAGTTGTAATAATACCATTGATAAGTAACTTATTCTTAGCCCAATCAAAACGGCTCGTAAAGTTTCTTCCTGTCAAGCTCTTAGCAAAGATAACATTAGTTGAAAGGGCGACAACCATAAGAGAAACAGAGATCATATATGGAGCCATTCCCACACCATTAGTGTCAACCTTATCCTTATCAGTTTTCTTCTCTTTGAGAGGAGCACTAACCATTTTTGCATTGTCTGAGTTTACAGAAACAAGAGAGAGTTGCTGGTTAGCCTTGTTTAATGAATCAGATAATGTAGAAAGATTAGTTGACAGACTTGTCAAGCCATTTGTTAAGGTATTTCCTCCAGTTGCCAATTGTTGGGCACCTATATTGAGAGCACTTGCTCCACTTTGAAGAGTAGAAAAACCATTCATTAAACTACTACTGTTAGCATCTAGAGTTTGAGCACCACTGGCAATCGTTGACACAGCACCAGTATAAGTTGACAAACCATTTGAAAGTGCGCTTGCACCTGTTGCTAGAGTACTTTGAGCGGTTGACACCCCTGATGCCACTTGAGTTGCTCCTGGTGATAATTGATTGACAAGTACTGAATTGACATTAGCAATATTAGCTTGCATTGATGATACCGTTGATGAAGCTACAGGAAGAAGAGCATTCGCCGAACTTGCAATGCCTGAAATAGACGTTTGTAGAGAAGCCAAACTACTTGAATCTCCACTACTAGTTGTTGTCGTACCTGTCAAGCTAGATAAAGCAGTTGACATACTTGACACATCAGATGCAATAGTTGAAGCATAACTACCAGCTGTAGATCCTGCATTACTAATTGCCGATGTAATCTCTGCTTGTTGATCTGCAGTCAAACTTTGATAAGCAGCTGTTCCTTGTACCGCAGCCAAATCATTTGCTTTATCAGTTGCACTAGCTGTAGCTATAGAGCTAGCTGCAGAAGAAATATTTGAAAGATAAGTCGCTATTGAACTTGTATCTACTGATGTTGTTGATGTTCCACTTGGTAATGATGTGTTACTTACCGCTGTATTAAGATTTTGAATTGCTGTATTTAATTCAGTTAAATTAGTTGACAGGGTTGACAGCTGTGCTTGCTGTTCTTCAGATAAACTTGTTGCTGTAGCCATTTGACTGAGCGCTGTTGACAACGAATCTGCACCTGTAACTAAGGTATTCATGGCCTCTGCTCCTGATACAAATTGACCTGCAGCAGAATTAACAGCCTCAGAGTTCGCGTTTAACTGTGACAAAGCGCCTGACAAAGTTGACACACCTGAAGTATAGGCAGATGCGCCTGAACTCAAGGTATCAACACCTGTAGCCAATGTTTGAGTAGAGCCAGCAAGAGTCCCTAGGCCATTTGATAAGGTCTGACTCCCTGACTGAAGTGCGCCTGCACCTGCATATAATTGACTAGCCCCATTCGCTGCAGTTCCCATACCACCCTGAAGTTGAGACACATTCCTAAAGACAGCTCCAACATAAGTTGATGTAATATTTTTAGAAACGGTATCCTTCAACTTAGACATGGCAGAATCACTCATTTTTGAAGAAACGAAGCTATGTCCTGCTGTTGTTTGATAAGAAATTTCCAGTTTCTTGGGATCATTTGTCAAAAGACTTGCTGCGTTACTTGAGAGATTTTCTGGGAAAGTAATTACCATATAGTAATCACCATCCTCAATTCCTTTTTGGGCTTCATTTTCAGTCACAAAGTGATAGTCTAGATTTTTGTTTTTAGACATATTGTCTACCATATCATGACCAATATTCAGAGTCTTATTCTGGAAACTAGCACTCTTATCTTTGTTCACTACTGCCACTGGTAAGTGTTTGACATTACCATAAGGATTCCACATAGAAGACAAAAAGATTAGATTATATAAAGCAGGTATCAATGAGACACCAATAATAGTTATCCAGAGCTTTGGACTTTTAAGAAGAGCCTTTAATTCTGCTAACATATTTCTCCTTTTTAGACACTGTGTTTATTTTATGATATAATCAATTATAAACTCATTTACCTGAAAATCAATGTTAAACAATCGCTTTTTGGACACATGGCCTAAAAGTGTATAAAAGGAGATTTGTATGTCAAAAGATCAAAGACGCGCGCAAACAAAAAAAGCTCTTTTAGATGCTTTAGTAATATGTCTTGAAGACCAAGATTTCAATGATATTACTACCATTCGTCTGGTTCAAACAGCTGGGATTAGCCGTTCGAGTTTTTATACCCACTACAAAGATAAGTATGAAATGATTGATAGTTATCAGAAAGAGCTTTTCCACAAGCTAGAGTATATCTTCGATAAATATGAAGGAAAGAAAGAGGGAGCCTTTCTCGAAATCTTTGAATTTCTCACTCGTGAAAAGCTCCTATCAGCTCTATTGTCTACAAATGGTTCAAAAGAAATTCAAGATTTTCTGATACATAAACTTCAGCGTATGATAGCCGAAGACTTTATTGACCCTACTGCTGAAAAAAGAGCTCTCAAAGGATTCGAGAAAGACTATGCCAGTATTTATTTTGCGCATGCTATTTTTGGTGCTTGTCAAGCCTGGATAAATAAAGGGAAAAAAGAATCACCTCAAGAAATGACAGACTTTCTTCTACGCTTTATTCCACAATAAAATAACTTCAAAAGCTTAAAAAAGCTGCAAACCATTTCAATAGTTAAAGCAGCTTTTTTCTTTTACAATAAAATCCTTAAAATAAGGAAATAATAAGTGAAAGCAAGGTCAAAATTGCGGGTCCGCCTTGCGTTAAAATAATTTTCTTATTGGCAGTTATAGCACCATAAATAGCAGCAAAGAAAACATTGAGTAAAAAAACAGTTACAATTAGCCGACTATTTGTAAAGATGCCATACAAGAGGAATACAGCAATCAAACCATTGTAAATCCCTTGATTTTTAAATAAGTTTGTAACAGAATCACGTTGAAGTTCTTCTTTACTCATATTGAAAACACGACTAGTCGTGTCTGAATGTGTCGCAAAAGTTTCCAAATACATGATATAGAGATGCTCCAAAGCAACAATCCCAGCTAAAATTAGTGTAATAATAGACATAATAGCCTCCTTCTTAAATAACTTTGACAGTATATCAAAAGTAAACCTTAAAAACAACATGTATGCTTCATACAATTTGAAATGTGGTAAAATAAAGAATGAAAGAGAGGTTCTTATGACAAAGACAGAAGTAATCCAACGTCTCCAAAAAGATTTGGGAATTCCTAGATTTCAGGCTTATATAGAGGATAAAGATTACTCCGAAGAGGAGTACGACCAACTAAAAAAAGATTTTGAAAGCTACTTCACCAACTACGTTTCAAACGTTTCAGCAGATTTTGAAGGCGGATTGGATAATAAATAATTTATACCTCAAAATCATCTATCATCATATTACGAATCCCCAGTCACTTGTACTAGACTAGGGACTTTTTTATATTAGAAAACAAACTTGTAACTAAACAAATAACTGAACAAACCTAAAAATCTATGATTTAAGATAAACAAAAAAGCCCATAACAACGGGCTTTTTGCAAAATGAATTTTAAAATTAAAGCATTTTGTTGTAGAATTCAACGACAAGTGCTTCGTTGATTTCTGGGTTGATTTCATCACGTTCTGGAAGACGGGTCAATGAACCTTCAAGTTTTTCAGCATCGAATGATACAAATGCTGGACGTCCGATAGTAGCTTCTACCGCTTCAAGGATAGCAGGAACTTTAGCTGATTTTTCACGAACTGAGATTACTTGACCAACTTCAACGCGGTATGATGGGATATCAACACGTTTACCGTCAACAAGGATATGACCGTGGTTTACGAATTGACGTGCTTGACGACGAGTAGTTGCAAGGCCGAGACGGTAAACAACGTTGTCAAGACGACGTTCCAAAAGAACCATAAAGTTGAAACCAAGTGTTCCACCTTTAACTTTAGTAGCTTGTACGAACAAGTTACGGAATTGTTTTTCACCCAAACCGTATGAGAAACGAAGTTTTTGTTTCTCAGCCAATTGCAAACCGTACTCTGAAAGTTTTGAACGGTTGTTTGGACCGTGTTGACCTGGTACGTAGTTACGACGTGCCAATTCTTTACCTGTGCCTGTAAGTGAGAAACCAAGGCGACGTGATTGTTTCCATGATGGACCTGTATAACGTGACATTAATAATGTCCTCCTATAAAAAATATTTTTAGGAAATAACGTTTTAGATAAACCTGATTCGTTCAGAAAGACTTCGCCCAAACAGCAAAGGTTACTTTTCTAGCCGACTTCCTGTTGACGAGCTTCATTTTATCCTGCTATTATTTCACATACTTTAGTAGTATACCACGAAAAAAAAACCAAGTAAAGGCTTTTTCTTATTTATTTTCGATTTCAGCTTGTTCCTCAGGACTCAAATAACGAATGAGAGTCTTCTCAGTCAAAATATCTGAATAAGTGTAAGATTCAACATAACTATTATTAATAGCTCCTGCTTGAGAACTGAAATCTTGATATTCAACAATAAACAATGATGGATAAACCTCTGTCAATCGACCAATTTTATTCTTTTCACGTTTACGTCCATTCTCTAGGGTCAATTCTACTAGCTGACCTTCATGTGACTTAATAGCTTCCTTGATGTTTTTCATCTTAGCAACATCTGCAAATGCATCACTCATATATATCTCCTTAAATCTGAAAATTATGATTCCTCAAACTGAGCAATCGATGAAAATTTATTGTATTCTTTTTGGAATAGTAACTTGACTGTTCCACGCGCACCAGCACGGTTTTTTTCTAGGATAACTTCGATTGTATTATCTTCAATCGCATTCTCTGGTTCTTCACCCTCTTTTCGGTAGTAATCATCACGATATAAGAAGGCTACAATATCGGCATCCTGCTCGATAGATCCTGACTCACGAATATCAGATAAGACTGGACGTTTATCCTGACGTTGTTCAACCCCACGAGATAACTGACTCAAGGCAATTACAGGAACTTTAAGCTCCTTGGCCAGAATTTTTAACTGTCTTGAAATATCTGAAACCTCTTGTTGGCGATTTTCTGGTCGCGTCCCTGTAATCAACTGCAAATAGTCAATCACAATGAGACCGAGACCACCTTCTACTTCTTGTGACAATTTACGGGACCGTGCACGAATCTCAGTAATCTTTATACCAGGGGTATCATCTATATAAATAGGTGCCTCAGCCAATGCCCCTTGAGCAATCATCACATTATTCCAATCTTGCTCTGTCAATTGACCTGTACGTAAAGCATGGGAATCAATCATACCTTCAGCTGCCAACATACGATCAACCAAGCTTTCTGCACCCATCTCTAGAGAAAAGACTGCAACAGCTTTATTTTGCTTGGTACCAACATTCTGAGCAATGTTCAACACAAAGGCTGTTTTACCAACTGCGGGACGAGCTGCTAAAATAATTAATTGATCAGGGTGTAAACCTGTTGTAATCTTGTCAAGGTCACGGAAACCTGTTGGTAACCCAGTAACATCTGATGTTTGCTGTGAACGCATCTCCAAAGTATTAAAATTGACATCAAGAACTTCAGATATTTTACGGAAACCACTACGATTGCTATGCTCTGAAACATCAACTAAGGCTTTCTCAGCATTTGCAATAATTTCATCAGATTCAGTTGCCCCCTCATATGCTTGGTTTACAGTCTCTGTCAACCTATTTATAATACGGCGAAGCATGGCTTTCTCAGCCACAATCTTAGCATAGTACTCAGCATTTGCGGATGTTGGAACACTATTTACCAAATCTACAAGATAAGAAATCCCCCCTATGTTTTGGAGGTCATCTTGGTCATCTAGAATAGTACGTACTGTCGTGGCATCAATGGCATCATTTCGATCCGACAGCGTTACCATTGCTTTAAAAATGACACAATGGGAATACTTGTAAAAGTCATCTGCTTCGATAAACTCTCGAACTGTAATTAACTTTTCCGGGTTAATGAAAATAGCCCCCAGAACAGACTGTTCCGCTACTAAATCATGAGGTTGCACTCGTAATTCTTGAGCTTCTGCCACAATTATTCCCTCCTTTACAAGGTTTACTTATAGTGTCAACGAGTTACTCAGCACTATTTTTGATGTTAATCTTAATTTGTGCATTCACTTCTTTATGAAGCTTTACAGGAACTTCTATCAAACCAATCGCTCGAATAGGATGTTCAAGTTCAATATGACGTTTATCAATCTTGATTCCAAACTGTTTCTGAAGTCCTTCCGCAATCTTTTTAGCTGTAATTGAACCAAATGTACGACCATCTGGTCCAACCTTCTCAGTAAATTGAAGACGATTTTCTTCTTTCTCAAGTTGTTCTTTAACACGTTTTGCTTCAGCTAACAACTCTGCAGCATGCTTTTCTTCTGATTTTTGTTTTCCTTTCAACTCCCCGATAGCTTGGTTTGTTGCTTCTTTAGCAAGATTCTTTTTAATCAAGAAGTTTTGAGCATAACCTGATGGTACTTCTTTAATTTCACCTTTTTTTCCTTTACCCTTAACGTCTTGTAAGAAAATAACTTTCATTTTAATCCTCCTTGGGAGCCAACTCTCCCATAATAGTTTCAATTAATTTATTTTGCGCTTGAGCAACACTACAGTCTCGTAACTGACAGGCAGCTAGGTTGAAATGTCCTCCTCCACCTAATTTTTCCATAATGCGTTGTACATTAATCGCATTATGGCTTCGAGAAGATATGTTTACAGTAGAATTACTTGTTCGAGCAACAACAAAGGTTGCTTCGATTCCAGCCATTGCAAGCATAGTATCTGCTGCCTTAGAAATCACAACATTATTATAACACTTATAGTTATCTCCTGTAGCAACGATTATATCATCAGTAATTCGTTCGCCTGCAAGAATTAACTCATTAATACGTCGATATTCGTCAAAATCAGTAGCAGAAATCGTTTGAATTTCTCCACTGTCACTTCCTAAACTACGAAGGTAAGAGGCAACATCAAATGTTCGACTAGTAACACGCGTAGAGAAATTCTTGGTATCTAGCATTATACCCGCCATAAGGATAGAAGCTTGGATTTTACTCAAACGTTCTGGAGCCCCTTGGAATTGTAACAACTCCGTAACCAATTCACAAGCAGAGCTTGCTCCACTTTCAATAAAAGTCAAAACTGCATTTTCAGGGAAGTCATCATCTCGGCGGTGATGGTCTACGACAATAACTTCATTAAATCGATCATAAAAATCCTTAGATAGGGTTAGATTGATTTTTGAATGGTCAACCATAATTAGCAATGAGTGTTGGTTAACTAGTTCTTCAGCTTCTGAGAGTGTAATAAGTGGTGACTGCCCATCTTCTTTCAAACGTTCGACCGCACGCTCAATATCCGCATTCATAGCCATATCATCATAAACAGCATAGCTCTTTCTAACAATCTGACTAGCAAAATGGGCCATACCAACAGTAGCCCCTAAGGCGTCCATATCAAGATTCTTGTGACCAACAACAAATACTTTTTCTACTGTTTTTAACTTATCTGAGATTGCAGTCATCATAGCCCTTGTTCTTGTACGAGAACGCTTAACTGTTGAGACAGAGCCTCCTCCAAAATAAAGAAGTTCCTTATAATCGTCATTTTCCTTAACAACAGCTTGATCCCCGCCTCGAACAAGTGCAATATTAAGGTTCTGCAAAGCAACTTGCCCGATTTGATCATGCTTAAGCGTCCCAAAGGATATTCCCATACTCAAAGTCAGTGGTAAACTACGTTCTTGTGCCTGTTGACGGAAGTCGTCCAAGACAGAAAACTTTTGATCCATAAATTCTGTCAAAACACTGTAATTGGTAAAGAAGTAAAAACGATCCCCTTCAATACGTCGATAATGAATATGCTTAGCCTTAGCAAACTCAGAAATAAATCCTGCTACAAATGTATTGATTTTTGAAACATCCGCATCTGGCAAACTTCCTGTCACATCGTCGTAGTTATCAACTGAAATAATCCCAATAACAGGTCGAGTCATATTTGGATCAACATTTTCATCTTGATCATAAACATTGTCAATAAAATATGTCAGCTTATTGTCAAAATCCACAAAGGCAGCATATTTATTGTCACCAACAGTTATCACATTCGAAGGTGACCCCTTTCGTTTCTGGGAGATAAAGTCTGCAATCAACTGCTTATTGAAGTTCCCATATTCATCTGAAAGCACTAACTTGGCATAGGGGTTGAACCATTCAATATGGTCATTTTCGTCAAAAGTAATAACTCCGACAGGCATCTTTCCAAGAAGGGTCTTCAAAGAATCCTCAACATCCTGATTCAGTTCATCTAATTGCTCTATTTCTAAGGACTCATATGTTGTCTTTTGGTAATGCAATAGTGCAACAACTACTACCATAATGATAAAAAGCGCAAAAATGAGTGCAGACTCCGATTGTAATACGCGAACAAAAATGGTGGCAATTCCAAAAAGAATTAGTCCTATCATTACCAGGTGAATAGTTGCAAAGTGAAATCTTTTCATATAAAACCTCTTAATCTAGCAATTATAACATAAAAAAGCCTTAATTAAAAGGCTTTTACAAGTGTTACGACTGTTAATCCACTTTACGTCGAGCCTTATTATTGCCTTCAAGGTAAACCATCAAAATAGAGATATCTGCTGGATTAACCCCTGATATACGGCTTGCTTGACCAATAGTTTCAGGATTTATTTTCTTAAATTTTTGACGAGCCTCAGTTGCAATAGAATCAATAGCATCCCAATCAATATTTTTCGGAATCTTTTTTTCTTCCATTCGCTTCATCTTAGCTACTTGATCCAAAGCTTTATTGATATAACCTTCGTACTTGATTTCAGTTTCAAGTAACTCTATAACCTTAGCATCCAAATCTTCTGCAGCTGGACCGACAAACTGAGTAGCTGTAGCGTAATCAATCTCAGGTCGACGCATAAACTCTTTAGCTGTCATAGCATCTGTCAAAGGCTTAAAGCCTAGAGCTTTAATTTTTTCATTTGTTTCTTTGATAGGCTTTAATTTTTCTTTTGACAGACGTGTCAACTCATTGTCAAACTGATTTTTCTTAATTTCAAAGATATTCCAACGTTCATCGTCAACCAAACCAACTTCTCGACCAATAGGTGTCAAGCGCATGTCTGCATTATCATGACGTAATATAAGTCGATACTCTGCGCGTGAAGTCAATAAACGATATGGCTCCAAAGTTCCTTTCGTGACAAGATCGTCAATCATTACACCAATATAGGCATCACTACGTTTGAGAATAAGCTCTTGTTTACCTTGAACTTTAAGAGCTGCATTAATACCAGCAACTAGACCTTGACCTGCTGCCTCCTCGTATCCAGAAGTTCCGTTGGTCTGTCCTGCTGTAAAGAGACCTGAAATCAACTTCGTTTCAAGTGTTGCACGTAGTTGATGAGGGAGCACGATATCATATTCAATCGCATAACCAGTTCGCATCATCTCTGCCTTTTCGAGACCTTTAATTGAGTGAATCAACTCTTTTTGAACATCCTCTGGCAGACTAGTTGACAGGCCTTGCACATAGACTTCTTCAGTCTCTCTTCCTTCAGGTTCAAGGAAAAGCTGATGGCGATTTTTATCTGCAAAGCGGACAATTTTATCTTCGATTGATGGGCAGTAACGAGGACCTACTCCCTTGACAATACCTGAGAACATCGGTGCACGGTGTAAATTGTTATTGATAATATCGTGGCTTTCTTGATTCGTATAAGTTAGCCAACAAGGAATTTGGTCCTGAAGATAGTCTTCATCCTTAGACAAGAATGAAAAATGATTCGGCTTTTCGTCGCCTGGTTGAATCTCGGTCTCTTCGTAATTAATTGATGATGCCTTGACACGAGGAGGAGTACCTGTTTTAAATCGACCAATTTCAAGCCCAAGCTCCTTCAAATTATCAGCCAAAGTAACCGATGCAAGACTATTATTTGGTCCTGAAGAATATTTGAGATCACCTAGGATAATTTCACCGCGTAAAGCCGTTCCTGTTGTTACAACAACTGCTTTAGCTCCATATTTTTGATTTGTGGCCGTTCTTACACCGACTACCTTGCCATCTTCAACAAGTATTTCATCAACCATTGATTGACGTAGAGTCAAGTTTTCCTGACGCTCAACTGTATGTTTCATTGTCATGGCATACAAGGCTTTGTCTGCTTGAGCACGCAAAGCTCGAACTGCAGGTCCTTTACCAGTATTCAACATTTTCATTTGAATATAGGTTTTGTCGATGTTTTTACCCATCTCCCCACCAAGAGCATCAATTTCACGAACAACAATCCCCTTGGCCGATCCACCGATAGAAGGGTTACATGGCATAAAAGCCAGCATCTCTAGGTTAATAGTCGCTAATAAAACCTTACATCCCATACGGGCTGCAGCCAAGCTAGCTTCCACACCGGCGTGACCAGCACCAACAACAATTACATCAAAATTTTCATCAAACTCGTAAGACATTTTTTAGATTTTTGCAGTGATTTACAGTCAACTGCCTCATCCTTTCTTTGTTTTTTTCCTACAAAAATAGTCAAAACTCTAGAAAACTGTACGCAAAAACGCACAATTCCCATGAGCTTTGACCATCATGACTATTGTTAAAATTATTTTATCAAATCAAATCGTTTTGTCAATTCCAATCACTATTTGATTAGAGTCTGCAAACTATAGGAAGATTTGAAATTGGGTTCATTATAACGAAAAATGCCATAAATGCATAAAAAAATTGGGAACTCATCGTTATTACTTAACTCCAGTTAGATATACTGACAAACTTTTCCGTCTTTATACGCTTGGTCAATAATACCGCCTCCCAAACATTCCTGACCATCGTAGAAAACAACGGCTTGACCAGGTGTAATCGCACGCTGAGGTTCAGCAAAAATAACCTCTGCTTTATCACCCTTAACCTTTACAGTAACTTTACTATCAGGTTGACGATAACGGAATTTTGCTGTACATTCCATTTCAAATTCTTCTGGCATATCTCGAGTAAAGTGAATCATTGAAGCGTCAAGAGAAGTTGACATCAAGGACTCATGGTGGAAACCTTGGCCCACGTAAAGAATATTTTTAGAAAGGTCCTTTCCAACAACAAACCAAGGAGCATTATCGCCACCTTTTTGGCCACCAATACCCATACCGCCACGTTGACCAATGGTGTAATACATGAGTCCGTTGTGTTCACCCATGTCACGACCATCGACAGTCATCATACGACCTTTTTGAGCTGGCAAGTATTGGCTAAGAAACTCTTTAAAGTTTTTCTCACCAATAAAACAAATTCCTGTCGAATCCTTTTTCTTGGCTGTTGCAAGACCTGCGCGTTCAGCAATCTCACGAACTTCTGGCTTTTGTAGATGTCCTAATGGAAACATCGTTTTCTGCAACTGCTCTTGCGAAAGCTGACTAAGGAAGTAGGTTTGATCTTTATTGTTATCTGCACCACGCAACATATGGACAATGCCGTCTTCATCGCGAACAACTTGAGCGTAATGCCCTGTAGCCACATAATCCGCTCCCAATGTCATCGCATAATCTAAGAAAGCCTTAAACTTGATTTCCTTATTACACATAACATCTGGATTAGGGGTACGGCCTGCACGGTACTCTGCTAAGAAATACTCAAATACACGATCCCAGTACTCTTTTTCAAAGTTAACAGAGTAATAGGGGATACCAATCTGATCAGCTACTGCTGCTACATCTTTATAATCTTCTGTTGCAGTACACACACCAAATTCATCTGTGTCATCCCAGTTTTTCATGAAAACACCGATTACATCATAACCTTGCTCTTTTAAAAGTAAGGCTGTTACTGATGAATCAACGCCACCACTCATACCGACAACAACACGTATTTTTGAATTATCATTCATAGATAACTCCTCCCATCAAATAAAAATTAACATAGACTTGAAGGGTCTAGTTATTCAAATATCGATTTGAAGGTCGATTTTGAAGCGTAAAAGCACGCAAGCTTAATTATATCATGATTAAAGAATAATGCAAAAAGGTTACCACTAGGCAACCTTTTTGATACTTGTTTTCGTGTAAAGCCACTGTAAACCTATTACTCCTAAGACTATTATTGGAATCAATAACGATACAAATAGCCATCCTGGCTCCTTATAACTTAACACCAGTTTATTCTGCCCTTTTTGTGATGAGACTATTGGTAAGTTTAACTCCTCTCCTTCGGCAGCTTGCCAAGTTAATACAATATAACCATCTTCGAGCATCTTTTCTGCACTCTGATTCTTAACGACATTTTTATAATAAAGATCGTAAGTATTCTGCTTACCTATTGTCCCATAAATTGGCACATAATCTGGTGTCGGTTTAACAACTAAATTTAAAAACTGTGACAAATCACTGTCATCCATAATAAGACTTATCGTCTGGTAATCACCCTCAACATAAGTATGCTTAACAATGGAAATAAGTTCACCATCCTGTGCCGCAGTTTTTACACGATCGGTAGTATCCATCATATTCTGAATAAGACCAATGCCCGCAAAGGCGAAAAGTAACACAGCAATACTTTTTCGCCAGTTAACAAATCGTGTGACAGTTAACCCCGTAATTGCTAAAAGTAAAATGGTGGCAGGAACAAAGAATCGAAATGGAAATTGAATCAATTCAGCAAAGGTATTTCCATTTTCTACTAGATACTGCCACGGAAAAAGACCTGTTGATAAGAAAAAGAAGACAAAATAGATAAAATGCAATATTTTTTTCCATTTGGCCAATTTCCTCCAATTCAAAATAGCGTAAATAAACTGTAAAACGAGTAACACCATTAGGGAAATTGGGGTATATAGCCAGTATCTTGCTGTTCCATCAATTCCATTCTTACCTATTTCCCTATTTATAAATGGATCTAAAAGATGATTCGTACCTCTCAAATATAGGAGTACTAGCCAGACATTGACAGTCAGTAAAAGGAAAAGAATGACTGCTATAACGACTTGCACGAAGATTTCCTTCTTTTTAGCGACAGATATCTTTACAAAGGTGTAAAGGTAAAAAGGAATATACATCCTCACCAGCATTAAAGCGCTAAGTACATGAACTTGAAAAATCAACGCCATGGATAAGGCAAGTCTAATTGGTTCTACTTTTTGATAAAAAATGTAGTGAATTGCTGGGATAAAACAAAAAGGTAGTAAAGCTGCTCCCCAACTAGAGAAGCCCTGACGCATCGTCCAGTACTGGATAGAAAATGTTGTAGCATAGAGTAAACCTAATGACAAGGAAATGGTAGTCTTAACTTTACACTGCTTGAGCAAAGCGTACATTGAGGATTCAGCTAATATATGTAGTAGTATCCTTGACACAATCTGATAACGAAACCAAGTGCCACTTATTAAAATAAGTCATCCTTGTAAATAAGCAAAAAAAGGACCGTAAAGAGCATTGACAATGCGGCCTGACTGTTGGAAGCCGTACAAAGACAAAAAGTAAGAAAAGTTACCATTCTTTAATTGCATAGCGGCTTCATAAAACCTGTTATAATGAAAAATGGAATCTGAACCTAAAATAACTTTTCTTGTAAATAATTGTGGCGTAACCAATAACACAGCAAAGGCTATAATAATAAGGGAAACCCATAACTTTTCTTTTGATTTAAAAAAATGTTTCATTGCTAAACCTTCCATTCCCTATTATATCAAAAAGGTCTGACCCTACCTAGCAATAACAAAAAGCTTCGTAAAAACGATTACTAATTCCCGAAATAAAAAGTTGAGAGATATCTCCCAACTTCTATAAATCTTAGTAATTCCAAGCTGACAACCCTTGTGTGTTATAGGCATTCAAGGCTGATTGAATTTGATCTTCAACTGTTGCAGTTGAGCCCCATCCTGGCATTGTTTGAAAAAGACCTGATGCTCCTGAACTGTTCGCTACAGTATGATCACCATTGGATTCACGCGCAATAATCGACTCCCAAGTTGACTGTGGAACTCCAGTTGCCGCTGCCATCTGTGCTGCTGCATAAGAACCGATTTCTCCTGCAGTGTTGCCATTTGAGAGAATAACTGAGCCATTGCCAGCAGTCGAAGCAGCAACCGAAAAGACTGCTCCATTATTTTGAGTAAACGTAGCGTCAATGCTTGCTGTTGTAGCAGACTCTGATTGAGGTTGTTCTGCTGCTCCTACTATTTCGGTCGTTGTCTCTGATTGACGTTTACTTTCTCCAATCTTTTCTTTATTCTCTTTGCTTGAGCTAACTTCTGTTGATTTCACTAAATCTGCTGTTGATTCTGCTGTTGTTGATGTTGTTGAAGGAGTTGGTGTAACTGAATCTGAGAATGCGTTAACCAACCCTTTATTAACTAACGTAGAGAGTGATACTGCCAGAATGACAATAAAACTCGTTACAATTACTACTGGTACCGCCAATGATTTTTTTACTGCTAATTTGATACGGCGTCCCTTATAACTTTTTTTAAACATAAATCCCTCCTAGTTAATTCTAGTTACATTCATCATAACTTAGTAATATTACTGCCGATTATTTGTATTATGTCTAATGTTACAATGATTTATCATTTTAATAAAAAAACGCCAAAAATCTGGCATTTTTTCCTTATTTGTATGATGTTTTACAAGTTTTCCTCATAAGTCAGTAATAATGATTTAGTACCAACCATGAGCATTCCAGAAAGCAAGAGCTGCTGTCCATGAACCATAACGGCTTGCTACATAATTATCTGCTACCTTTTCTTGATTTTCAGGAGACAAGTCTCCGTTCAAATATGATGATGCTAATTGGTAACGTCCATAATATTGCCCATTTTGAGCTGTATAGCTACCGCTTGACTCACGTTGTGCGATTTCTTCTTTAGCAGCTGCCTCTGAAGAAGAAAGATTGGTATTGGTTGCTTGAGTATCTTCACTTTGTGTAGACTCTGTTGATTGTGTTGACTCAACAGCTACTTCTGTTGTAGCTGAAGGTTCTGCTGGCTCTTCAGTGGTTTCATTAATCGTTAAGTTTTGACCAATAGAAATCTTATTAGCATCTTGAATGCCATTTTTTGAGACGATTTCGTCCACTGTCGTACCATTCTTCTTAGCAATAGCTGAAAGGGTATCTCCTTTTTGAACTGTGTAAGTTTCTGCATTAGCTAACGCTGTTGCTCCAAGTGTTGCCACTGTAACAAGTCCAAAAAGACCTAATTTTTTAGTGTTAGATGTATTCTTTGTTTGCATGATGATGCTCCTCTATATATTTATAGTCCAATCTATACTAGTCAAAGTTATTAAATTATTTTAGTTATGACCAATAGGTTAATTACCTTGCTTATTCTCTATAGGGATTTTTTAATCCAGATTAAGCTTAAGAACTATAACCATGTATCTATAATACCGTGCAAATATAACATCCTCTTGTTAGGAATATTAAAAATATTACAGGTAGTTTGGGATTAGACGAAAAAGAACGCCTACGTAGACGTTCTTCAAATACTTCTAGGTCTTAAGACCTAGTTTTTATTCATTTTTACGAATTAACTCTTAAGATAAAAAAGTATTAACCCTAAAGTTACAATAGCAGCAATTGACAAGGTATCTCGACCGTTCCATAAAAGTCGACGATATTTTGTTCGCCCCTCACCACCTTGATAACCTCTGGCTTCCATAGCTATAGCCAGAGCATCTGCTCGTTTAAAGCTAGATGCAAATAAAGGAATTAAGATTGGTATAATTGACCGAACCTTTTGAATAATATTTCCTTCACCAAAATCAACACCACGCGCCTTCTGAGCATTCATAATACGCGTTGTATCGTCCATCAAGGTTGGTACAAAACGTAAACTCAAAGATAACATTAGACCAATTTCATGTGCCGGTACTTTAAAAATAGTCAGCGGTTTTAAAAGTGACTCTACTGCATCAGATAAACTTAACGGCGTGGTTGTTAGGGTAAGTAAGGTGGAAAAACTAATAATGAGTATAAACCTGAGAAATATCATCCAACCTTGATTTAAACCAACTTCCGTAATCTTAAAAAAGCCGATGGACCAAAGCACATTCCCTCTTGTATTGAAGAAAACTTGGAACAGGGTAGAGAACAATATAATCCAAATCATCGGTTTAATACCACCTAAAAAGAAACCAAGCTTAATTTTAGACAAGAAAACCAAGAAAAGTGTAAATAGAGTTATCACAGCATAAGTTAGAGGATTGTTAGCCCAAAAAATGATGACAATATAAATCAGCATGGCTAATAGTTTACTTCTAGGATCTAATCGGTGTATAAAAGAATCACCAACAATATAACGTCCAATAATTAACTTATCCATGAACCAACACCTCTACGAACTCCTCTATTGTAATAGGAAGACTTTCAAAGCTATAACCTTTTTCTTGTAGTTCTAGCGCAAACTCTGTGATTTTAGGAACACCTAACTGCTTTTCTTTGAGAAAAGTAACTTTTTGAAAAACATCTTTAGGAGCTCCCGACAACACTAGTTGCCCTTTTTCCATAACATTCACAGCTGTCGCATAATCAGCAACATCATCCATCAAGTGAGTAACTAAAACAATCGTCATTCCAGAAAGATGTAACTCCTTAAAGAGAGACATCAATTCCTTCCGGCCCTGTGGATCTAGACCGGCAGTCGGTTCATCCAGCACTAGAATATCTGGTTGCATAGCTAGAATCCCTGCGATGGCAACACGTCGCATTTGTCCCCCTGATAAATCAAAAGGATTCTGTCCATGAAACTCTTCCGGAAGTCCAACTAATTTTAGACTTTCAATAGCACGTTGTTCTGCTTCTTCCTTAGAAACTCCGAAATTTTGAGGTCCAAAGGCAACATCTTCTAAAACAGTTTCTGCAAATAACTGACTTTCTGGAAATTGAAAAACTAAACCTACCTTCTTACGAATTGGTTTTATGTCCTTATTCTTTGATTGACTGGTTATGATCGTATCATCAACGTGAACCTGACCACTAGTGGGTAAGTAAAGGCCATTCAAAAGCTGCATAATAGTAGATTTACCACTTCCTGTATGTCCAATAAAGGCTGTATATGAACCATCTTTTATCGTCGTTGTCATATCAAAAAGGGCACGCCCCTCAAAAGGAGTACCCGCTTGATAGATATAACTTACATTTTCGAGAGAGATTCCCATAATTGTTCTACCAATTCCTTTTCTGTCAGATAGTCTTCACAATCTATCAGACCTTTATTTCTTAGCTTTTTAGTTAATAATGCACTAAAAGGGATATCCAAACCTAAGTCAACTAACTCTGAGCCTCTACTAAATAGTTCACGAGGACTTGAAACAGACTCCACTTTACCTTTTTTCAAAACCAAAACACGGTCACTCAAAGCTACCTCATCGAGATCATGAGTAATTGATAAAACAGTCATTCCGTATTCTTTACGAATAGCTTTAATAGATTGAATCAATTCCTGGCGACCTTCTGGATCAAGCATGCTAGTTGCCTCATCCAAAATCAAAATAGATGGTCTCATAGCTACAATACCCGCGATAGCCACACGTTGTTTTTGGCCTCCAGATAATCTAGCTGGCTCTCTATCCTTAAATTCTGACATTCCTACAAATTCCAGAGCCTCTTGAATTCTTAAAGCCATTTCTTCATAAGGGACACCCTTATTTTCAAGTCCAAAAGCAACATCATCTTCAACAGTTGCCCCAACAAATTGATTGTCTGGATTTTGAAAGACCATACCAATCTTATCACGGATAGCCCAGACGTTCTCTTCTGTTAATTCTTGACCATCAACGATAATCTGCCCAGACTCTGCCACTAATAGTCCATCAATAAGACGTGCTGTCGTGGATTTTCCAGATCCGTTATGGCCTACAATGGATAACCATTCCCCACGTTTCACGTGAAACGATACATCATTCAGGGTATAGGAGGTCTGATCTTGATTATATTTAAATTTTAAATTTTTTATTTCAATCATTGGTTTATCGTACTACTTGAAAGTATCCTTAAATAAGAAACCTGCACCTTTGAAATAATCATAGCCTGAGTAAATTGTAAAGAACAAAGCAATATAAAGCATAATTGTTCCTACAAAATGCAGATGACACAATAATAAAATGATAGATAACATCTGAGTCACTGTCTTAATCTTACCAGGCATAGCTGCAGCGAGAACTGTACCACCGTTCTCCACTAATAAAAGACGAAGTCCTGTGACTGCAAGCTCACGACAGATAATAACTGAAACCACCCAGGCTGGCGCTTGGTCAATACCGACTAACATAATAAATGCTGACATCACTAGCATCTTATCTGCCAATGGATCTGCAAATTTCCCGAAATTAGTAACAACATGCCATTTTCGTGCTAAATAGCCATCTAAATAATCTGTAATACTGGCAATAGCAAAGACAACTACTGCAGCAATATGCATCACATTGCTCGACGCAAGTGATGTCATCAATAAAAAGATGGGAATTAAGACAATTCTAGCAAGTGTTAATAAGTTAGGTAGATTTTCTTTTTTAAACATTTCTTCTCGATTCTATTGGATTCTTAATGTTAGGTAGCTAGGTGTATTTTGATCTAGTTGAAATAAATCAAGTGACTCCCCATTTACCTTTAGATTAACTTTTAAAGATTTAGCGATAATAATTTGAGTTGTTTTGATTTTATCAGAAAAATCCAGAGAGTATTTTGATTTATTCTTTTTTGAAAGATAATAACTCTCTGAAGTATCTGAGGTGTCTACAGAAAACCATGTATCGTTACTATTTTCTGACAACTCGACTTCTAAAACTACTGAAGATTTTACATTGGAGAAATCAACCATTAATTGATTTCCTTAAGTTGTCGTTGTAACATTGGCCCCCGATACTGTAACCTCAGAAACGCTTCGAGACGACTTAGCTCCACCTACAATTGATAAGTTGATTAACTGTAGAGATCGTATTGAGTTTAATCACCTGAGGTTGATTAGAGAGGTGTCTAATAATAATATATCCAACTGAACAGATGATAAGTAATGAAATCGCACTCAGAATTAGTAAAGGTAGATAGTTAAACTTTCTTTTTTCTTCACGTTTATGCTTTAAAAAGCGTGACATGGGAGCTTTAACAGCTAAGGTATCTTCCTTACGTTCAACTGGTTTCTTCTCTTTTTTTAGTTTTTGCTCATTCTGTCTCTGCTCCTCAAATAGACGTTTTCCATCTAAACCAACCGAAGTGGCATACTTTTCAAACGCCTCTTGCTGAATGTTCTCTGGCAAAGCTTTAAGTTGATCCATTTCCATAGCCAGAAGAAACTGAGCTTCGACTCCAGAAATTTTTTCTACATCATATAAACTTAACTCTTTCTTTATACGCGCTGCACGTAGTTGCTCACCTAGAGAGTGTAACTTCATTTTTCCCCTTTCTAATATTCTTCTTTAATTTCGTGTCTCTATTATAGCAAATAATCACTTATTTAGGGAAGACAACAAAATCGGTAATCTCCATATTTGAGAGATAGTGATTCAAAAAATCCTTCAACTCCTTGGAAGTAATGCTCATCAGTTCCTGACCAAAATCAAAGTATGTTTTATCATTCTCAAAATAAGCTAAATATTGGCCTCCTAAATTCTGGATATTGTCTAGACTACGTAAAAATTCACCATACAAAGCTTTCTTTTGTAAATCCAATGCTTCTTCCGTCAACAATCGCTTTTTATCTGCCGATGTCATCACTTGACGAATTAAACTTGACATACGGATAGGCTCTGCAGTGTCCATAGTCATAATGACAAATGAATATCTACTAGATACCTCATATTCAATTGACACAGACTCATCTATTTTTCCTTCAGCATACCATTTTTGGTAATAAGGAGATGTCCAGCCAAACAATAAATTAAATAACAATTGTACCAATATGCTCTCTCTCATACAATTATCGGAAAAATGGACATTTTTAAAACCAATGGCTAGTTTTGAAATCGAGATATCCATTTGAAGACTATCTAACCTTTGGATATCCGCCTCAATGGGGTTCTTTTCTTTTTCGACTGTTTTATGAGATATTGTAAACTTACTTTGCTGCTCCTTTACAAAGTTGTAAACATTTTCAATATCAAAATCGCCCACTAAGACGAGATGACAGTTTGCTGGCCTGTAAAAGCAATCAAAATTATCTTTCAATTCCTTTACAGTAATTTCTTCAATGCTATCAACACTTCCAGCAATGTCTTGACCTAATGTAGTATTGGGATATAAACTTTGTAAACAACCTAGATAAACTCTGTAGTCAGGATCATCCTGATACATATTTATTTCTTGTTCAATAATTCTTTTTTCATGATTGACAGCATCTTCAGAACTTGTAAAACTCGATGTAAAGTTTAATAAAAGCTCTAAAGACTCCTCAAAGTTATCTAGGGTAGAAAAATAATATGTTGTCTTCTCCAAGGTTGTAAAAGCATTGACATCAGCTCCAAGCTTGACAAAATCCAATGTCACATCCCTTCCCTGCTCATCCTCAAATAGCTTGTGTTCAAGAAAATGAGCAATACCAGCAGGGTAAGATTGTGACTCACCATCAATATAAAAGTGATTATCTAGCGCCCCAAAATGTGTTGACAAAAAGGCGGCTTTTTCTACAAATCCTTTTTTCTTAATGATTGATAAAGACATACCATTATCTAAAATTGCTGAATAAACTTCTTCATCAATTTTTTGATAATAACGTTTCTTCAAAGCAGCCATTCTAAGACACTCCTTCTAAAAAGAACAAACTCTGTAGCTTAACTTGACGTGCTACACGGCAAACATCTTTTTTAGTAACCTTCTCAATCTCATCTAACCAATTCTCCAATGAAAGACTTTTATCGCCAAAAATCACCTTATTAAAACGTTGTTTCACTAATGTTAAGGCATGATCTTCAGAGAGTAGGGCATTCATTCGTATGATTTTTTTGGTTTGATTCAGGAGAGAACTTGAAAAACGTCCTAATTTAATGTAATTCAATTCTCTACTAATTCCTCGCATAGCCTGATTTCTATTTGATTTTTCAATTCCAGCGTAAACTTCCAGTAAACCTGTAAAGATATCAAATTGACTACTAATTGAATAAGCCAATCCTTCCTTTTCTCGAAGTGTTGTAAATAAAGCTGAATGGGCAAATTCACCGAACATGGCATTGAATACAATTAAAGCAAAGTAATCTTTATCTCCATATTGACACGGAAATTGGTACCCTAGCTGTAAAATAGATTGACTACTCTGTCTAGGTTCTATCTTTTCTTTCACAACATTGACATAAGGTTGACTATAGCTAAACTGTAAATCAACTTGACGTCCTTCCAAAGGAAAACGATGTAACGCTTGGAGTACTTGATAATCATTAAATTCTCCAACCATAAAGATATCAATACGATCTCTTGTCAACATACTTTGAAATTCTTGATAAGCTGTAAACGAGGTCTCTACTTCAACAAGTTCTGCTTGACCATATTTTGGAACTTTCAAGCCCTCGTTTACAAAATAAAGCTCTCTTCCTTTAACTTCACTGTAATAGTAATTATTCTCTGTGTCAACATCCAGGTAGGTCATTAAATTTTGTTTTTCTATGTCAAATACTTTATTTTGGTATTGAGCTACTCTTGACAGTGGCTTGTAAAGACACTCTTTCAAAAATCCTAGCACTTCCCCAAATAATCCATCATTCGTAGGGATAAAGGCATCTTTCAGATATGTCAATTCAATGTCAACACTATGTGTCAATCCTTTAGTTGACACTCTAGTTGACAACTGTGTTCCATAAAGAAAAGCTAGTCTCTCTTTAAAAGACTGTACTGTTGGATACGTCTGATTGGCTGTAGCCAACATTTGTGAAACTAGGGCTCGTTTAGCAATTGTTTGTTTATTCAAAGAACCTGTCATTCGAAAAACAATACGATTAGTTTTATATTTTTGTGTTGGAATGAAGTGTACATAGACACCATCAGCAATTTTCATTGATAACCTCTAAAAAGTTTATGCTTCCAATTATACCATTTTTATGCTATCTTATCTCAAGAGAAAGTTGAGGTACTATGGAATATAAATTATTTGATGAATACATCACACTGCAGGCACTTTTAAAAGAATTAAGTATCATTCATAGTGGCGGAGCTATTAAAGGTTTCTTGGCTAATAATACCGTTTTATTCAACGGTGAGGATGAAAAACGTCGTGGAAAAAAACTTCGTTATGGAGATGTTATTACCATTCCGTCTGGGGAACTTGAAATAACGATTGTAGCTCCTACTACAAATGAAATTGAAGAACATCAAAAAGCAGTCGCTGAAAAAGCACGTGTTGCTGCCATTGTTAAAAAAATGAATCAGGATAATAAAAAGAAACAAAAAGCACATCCGTCAAAAGAAAGCAATAAAACTAAACGAAAACCAGTTCGTTTCCCAGGAACCTAACTATGTGGCTCGAAAAAATTGATATTCAACACTTTAGAAATTATAATGAAGCCTCTGTGAGCTTCTCACCTCACCTCAATATTTTTCTTGGTCGCAATGCTCAAGGAAAAACAAATATTCTTGAGGCCATCTATTTTCTAGCATTGACACGTAGTCATCGGACCCGCTCAGATAAAGAACTGATTCAATTTCAGCAAAATACTCTAAAACTGAACGGCATCGTGCATCGTCATAGTGGGAATCTACCTCTGGAAATCAGTTTATCTAATAAAGGACGCATAACAAAGGTTAACCACCTCAAACAAGCTAAATTATCCGATTATATCGGTCACATGACAGTGGTGCTCTTTGCTCCTGAGGATTTACAACTTGTAAAAGGATCTCCAAGCCTGAGACGTAAATTTATAGATATTGATTTGGGACAGATTAAGCCTGTTTATCTCTCAGATTTATCAAGTTATAATCATGTACTCAAACAACGTAATGCCTATCTCAAATCTACTGACAATGTAGACATTAATTTCCTCTCAGTGTTAGATGAACAGCTTTCCGATTTTGGAGCACGAGTTATCGAACATAGACTAGAATTTATCAAGCAATTAGAGGAGGAGGCAGATAGACATCATAGTAACCTCTCAAATCAGATAGAGCGCCTTAAAATCTCCTACGAATCTAATATCCCACTGGAAAATAACAAAGTTATTCGCGAGTCATTTTTAACCATGTTAAAGCAAAATCACAAAAGAGATATCTTCAAAAAGAACACTGGTGTTGGTCCACATAGGGATGATTTGACATTTTACATTAATGACATGAACGCATCTTTCGGCAGTCAGGGGCAACAACGTAGCCTCATTCTTTCTTTAAAAATGGCTGAGATTACTCTGATAAAAAAAGCAACAGGAGAATTTCCTATTCTTCTCCTCGATGATGTCATGAGCGAGCTTGACAACCACCGTCAACTTAAACTGTTAGAAAGTATTGACGAAGAGGTTCAAACCTTCATGACGACAACTTCACTTGATCACCTGAGTAACCTACCACCTGATTTAAAGACCTTCTTAGTTAAGAACGGTAATATTTATGAAAAACAAGTCGATTAAACGACTTGTTTTTCTATTTTTTGGTAATTGACACATGTGACAAGCATTAATTAACAAATTGTAAATTATTTTAGCCTGAACCTTTTATTAATAACTATACTCACGTAAATGTGTTGTAAATTTATTGTAAATGTTTCTGTAAAAAAAGTACTTATCTGAGATAAGTACTTTTAGGTTTATTAATGAGCTGAGTAGTTAGGTGCCTCGTTGGTAATTTGAACATCGTGAGGATGACTTTCAATAAGTCCTGCACCTGACATTTCAACAAATTGAGCTTTGTCATGTAAAGCTTGGATATCTTCTGCACCTGTATAACCCATACCTGCACGGATACCGCCAATCAATTGGAATACGATATCAGCAGCAGAACCTTTGTAAGCTACACGGCCTTCAATTCCTTCTGGAACAAGTTTATTCGCTTCATTAACTGCACCTTGGAAGTAACGATCGCTTGATCCCTTCTTCATCGCTGCAATTGATCCCATACCACGGTAAGATTTGTATTTACGACCTTGGAAAATCTCAGTTTCACCTGGTGCTTCATCAGTACCAGCAAACATAGAACCAAGCATTACAGCATTACCACCTGCTGCAAGAGCTTTTACAATATCACCTGAGTATTTGATACCACCATCAGCAATGATTGTTTTTCCGTATTCACGCGCAACACTAGCAGCATCGTAAATAGCAGTGACTTGAGGAACACCTACACCCGCAACCACACGTGTTGTACAAATAGAACCTGGTCCGATACCTACTTTAACAACATCGACACCTGCTTCATAAAGTGCACGCGCACCTTCAGCTGTTGCAATATTTCCTGCAATCAAAGTGCGGTCTGGGAAGTGGGCACGAATTTCAGCAATTTTACGAAGAACTCCTGCTGAATGACCATGTGCAGTATCAATAACAATAGCATCTGCCCCTGCTTCAAAGAGAGCTTCTGCACGTTCAAAGGTATCAGAGGTAACTCCTACAGCACCTGCTACCAAAAGACGACCAAATTCATCCTTAGCTGCATTAGGGAACTCGATAACTTTTTCGATATCCTTAATAGTAATGAGTCCTGACAAACGACCTTCTTCATCAACTAGAGGTAGCTTTTCAATACGATGCTCATGAAGAATACTTTCAGCTGTCTCAAGATCTGTTCCAACTGGAGCAGTGACCAATTTCTCAGAAGTCATATGTTCTGAAATTGGTGTATCGTAATTAGAAATAAAACGCATATCACGGTTTGTGATAATACCAACCAATTTACGATTTTCAAGAGTCTCAACAATTGGAACCCCTGAAATACGGTAACGTTGCATCAACTCTTCAGCTTCAGCAACTTTATTTTCAGGCGTTAAGAAGAATGGATCAATGATGACACCATTTTCAGAGCGCTTTACTTTTCGAACTTCTTCAGCTTGTTCCGCAATAGACATGTTTTTGTGAATGACACCCAAACCACCTGCACGAGCAATTGAGATAGCCATCTTACTATCTGTGACCGTATCCATGGCTGCAGTGATAATTGGGATATTTAATGTCAAATTTTTAGCCAATTTCGTCTTCAAGTTGACGTTGTTTGGTAGAACATGACTTTCCGCAGGAATAAGCAATACGTCATCAAAAGTGTAACCTTTTTTCAAGAATTTAGTGTCCCAATTTGACATTATAATCGTCCTCTTTTCTCAAAGTTTTGAGGTACAAAAACCCCAGTCTATTTTTTAATTGATAATATCATATCATGCTAAAACGATTTGTCAACAGATTTCGCATAAGATTCTAAGAAAACCTTTTTCCAAATAAAAATAGGGCTCCAGATTATCTTGAGTCCCTACTTTTATTTCTTAGAAATAATTAATTCCCATTGCTTCTTTTACTTCTGCCAATGTTTGTCCAGCAACTTCACGCGCTGCTTGACTACCTTTTTCAAGCATACGGAAAACTTCTCCCATATCCTTGGCATATTCTAAACGACGTTCACGAATTGGAGCTAACTCACGTTCTAAGATTTCTAGAAGATAACGTTTTGTCTTTACATCTCCTAAACCACCTCGTTGATAATGTTCTTTCATTTCAGCAATTGTAGTAGCATCCTCTTCGCGACCAAAGATATCAAGATAATGGAAAACCATGTTACCTTCAATTTGGCCTGGATCTTCCACACGAATATGATTTGGATCCGTATACATGCTCATGACTTTTTTACGAACAGTGTCTTCATCATCTGAAAGGAAGATACCATTACCCAAGGATTTAGACATCTTAGCATTACCATCTAGACCTGGAAGTCGTCCTGCAGCTTCATTTTCAGGGTAGATTCCCTCTGGCTCAACCAAAATATCACAATTATAAGTATGATTGAAGCTACGTGCAATTTCACGTGTCTGCTCAATCATTGGCTTTTGGTCATTACCTACAGGAACATAATTTGCTTTAAAGGCCGTGATATCAGCTGCCTGAGAAATTGGATAAACTAGAAATCCTGTTGGAATCGATTCTCCGAAGCCTTTTTGAGCAATTTCCGTCTTAACCGTTGGGTTACGCTCTAAACGTGCCAATGAAACTAGGTTCATGTAATACATAGTCAACTCAGCCAACTCAGGAATCTGACTTTGAATGAAAATAGTTGACTTCGCTGGATCCAAACCTACAGAGAGATAATCTAAAGCGACATTCCCAATTGATTCTTTGATGATCTCTGACTCTTTTGCGTGATCCGTAAGAGCTTGCTGATCAGCCAAAAAGACAAACATATTATATTTATCTTCGTTTTGTAAAAGGACACGATTTTTTAAACTACCAACATAGTGTCCTAGATGAAGTTTCCCTGTTGGACGGTCTCCCGTCAAAATAATAGGTTTCGCCATATAATTACCTCTCTAATACAAAAAAAATCCCCACGCAAAAATATGCGTGAGGGCGTTAATCACTTTTGATACGCGGTACCACCTCAGTTGATAACTCTTTCTGCAGCTATCATCTCAAACCTTCTCAACAAAGAAGTTGCACGATAAGGGGTGCCAAACCTAACGTTTATGTGTTCACGTTAATTGTCAATTCTCTTCAGCCCATTCATTCCACCTTCATACTGGTTTTCAGCAACCACCAGCTCTCTATAAAAAAAGGATAGAATTACTCTTCTGATGACTATTATTCTACATTGTTTTATCTATTTTTGTCAAGATTATGTTTATAGTTTCACGTGAAACACAACCTCAGATACAACCAAAATAGTCATTACTTGACGGAAACTTAAAAAGACTTGATAATAAGAATATCATTTCTAGGAGATAATATATGAAACGTCGAATAATAGACATACTTTTAGTTACACTCGGTTCTTTTATTGCTGCGGTTGGCTATAACTCACTTTTAGTTAAGAATAATATTGCTTCAGGTGGTGTAGGAGGGCTAGCCATTAGTTTAAACGCCCTTTTGGGTTGGAATAATGCTAACTTTGTCTTAGCAACCACCATCCCTTTGTTAATTTTATGTTGGTGCTTTCTTGGTCGCGAAGTTCTCCTAAAAACCTTCTATGGGTCTCTTGTCTTCCCAACTTTTATTAAATTAACTGAGGGCTTACCTACACTCACCAAACAACCTTTGTTGGCTGCTATCTTTGGCGGGATTGTATTAGGGTTAGGACTAGGAATAGTCTTTTATGGAAATTCCTCAACTGGAGGAACTGGAATTATCACACAAATTCTCAACAAATATACGCCACTCCCACTAGGAATGGTACTACTTATTGTTGATGGAATCATTGTCGCAATCAGTGCTATTGCCTTTCCTCCTGATACTGTTATGTATTCCATTCTCTCACTTGGAGTTGTTTCTCTTACAATTGATAAAATGATGGTCGGGCTCAATTCATCACGAAATCTTCTAATCATTTCGCAAAATAGTGAACAAATCCTAAACTACATCACTAGAGTCGCTGATCGAGGAGCAACAAAAATTCCAGTTCTTGGTGGACATACCGGACATGCACAAAACATGATTATGACTACCTTGTCAACTCGCGAGGTTCCAAAAGTTCAAGAAGAAATCCAAAAAATAGATGAAACTGCCTTTATCGTCATTGTTCCTGCTTCTACAGTTATGGGACGTGGATTTAGCCTCCAAAAAGATTACCAAAGAGTTCCAAATGACTTTATTAATCCCTTGTAAAATCAATTGAAATAAAGTCTAATTTCTCGTAAAATAGTAGTTAAGAATAAAAATAAAGGATATTATATGCTTACTGTATCAGATGTATCGCTTCGTTTTAGCGATCGTAAACTTTTTGATGATGTTAACATTGCCTTCACGCCAGGTAATACTTATGGTCTTATCGGTGCTAATGGTGCTGGTAAATCTACTTTTTTGAAAATTTTAGCTGGTGATATCGAACCAACAACAGGACATATCTCGCTTGGTCCTGATGAACGTCTTTCTGTCCTTCGTCAGAACCACTTTGACTATGAGGAAGAACGCGTTATCGATGTTGTTATTATGGGTAATGAACGCCTCTACGATATCATGAAAGAAAAAGATGCTATCTACATGAAAGAAGATTTTTCAGATGAAGATGGTGTCCGTGCTGCTGAACTAGAAGGACTCTTTGCTGAATTAGGTGGTTGGGAAGCTGAAAGCGAAGCATCACAATTGCTTCAGAATCTAAATATCTCAGAAGACCTTCACTATCAAAACATGAGTGAATTGGCTAATGGTGACAAGGTGAAAGTGCTCCTTGCAAAAGCACTCTTTGGTAAACCTGATGTACTTCTTCTTGACGAACCTACCAATGGTCTTGATATCCAGTCAATCTCTTGGCTTGAAGATTTCTTGATTGATTTTGAAAATACGGTCATTGTCGTATCCCATGACCGTCACTTCTTGAATAAGGTGTGTACGCATATGGCCGACCTTGACTTTGGTAAAATCAAACTCTATGTCGGTAACTATGACTTCTGGAAACAATCTTCAGAATTGGCTGCACGCTTGCAGGCTGACCGAAATGCCAAAGCAGAAGAAAAAATTAAGGAGCTTCAAGAATTCGTTGCACGTTTCTCTGCCAACGCTTCAAAATCTAAACAAGCGACTTCTCGTAAGAAAATGCTTGATAAAATTGAGCTAGAAGAAATCGTCCCATCAAGTCGTAAATACCCATTCATCAATTTCAAAGCAGAGCGTGAAATCGGTAATGACCTTCTAACAGTTGAAAATCTCACTGTTAAGATGGATGGTGAGACTATTCTTGACAACATTAGTTTCATCTTGCGACCAGGAGATAAGACTGCCATCATCGGTCAAAACGATATTCAAACAACTGCATTGATTCGTGCCCTTGCCGATGATATTGACTACGAAGGTACAATCAAATGGGGTGTTACTACTAGCCGCTCTTACCTTCCAAAAGACAATTCTAAAGACTTTGCATCTGGTGAATCAATTCTCGAATGGCTCCGTCAATTTGCCGAAAAAGGTGAAGATGATGATACCTTCTTGCGTGGATTCCTTGGGCGTATGCTCTTCTCAGGAGATGAGGTTAATAAATCTGTCAGTGTTCTCTCAGGGGGAGAAAAGGTACGTGTCATGCTTTCTAAACTCATGCTTTTGAAATCTAACGTCCTTCTTCTAGATGATCCTACTAATCACTTGGATTTGGAATCAATCTCAAGTCTGAATGATGGCGTCCGTGACTTCAAAGAATCTGTTATCTTTGCCAGTCATGACCATGAATTTATTCAAACAATAGCGAACCACATCGTAGTTGTTTCTAAAAATGGGGTAATTGACCGTATTGATGAAACTTATGATGAGTTCCTTGAAAATGAAGAAGTGCAAGCTAAAGTCAAAGCACTATGGGCTGATTAAACTATAAAAAGATGCAGGTTGGGATATCCCAACCTGTCTTAGTATCATTATGACAAATAAAAAATACCATACGACTTTATTATTTTATCTGGCTGCTTTTTTCTTGCCAGTACTAATCATGATAGGAGTGCTGTATAGCCAAAAAATCTATCCTGGTAGTGAGCGGACTATTTTAACAAGTGATGGTTTTCATCAGTATGTGATTTTTGCAACTGGACTTCGGAATATACTTCATGGAGATGGGAGCCTTTTTTACACCTTTACAAGTGGTCTAGGGCTTAATTTCTATGCTCTAACAAGCTATTACTTAGGTTCCTTCTTGTCTCCACTTTACTATTTCTTTACTGTCAACCAAATGGCCGATGCTTTTTATTATATAACACTCCTTAAATTCGGGCTTATTGGGTTATCAGGAGCTTTTAGTTTTAAGCGGCTCTTTACAAAAGTGTCAAGAAGTTTCATCCTATGTCTTTCTACAGGATTTTCTTTGATGAGCTTTGCTACCAGTCAGTTAGAAATTAATACCTGGCTAGATGCCTTTATTCTAGCACCTCTAATCATATTAGGTTTACACCTCTTACTAAGATTCAATAAACGGGGCTTATACTTTTTTAGTCTAACCTGCCTTTTTATCCAAAACTACTATTTTGGCTATATGATGGCTATTTTCCTAACCCTTTACACCATAGTACAATTGATAACTATCAAGGGGTGGAAGAGTAAGATTCTTCATTTCATAGACTTTGGAATTGTCTCTATACTAGCTGGTTTAAGTAGTGCTGTCATGCTGCTACCAACGCTACTCGACTTGACCACACATGGTGAAAAGTTTACAGGTTCGTCAAGTTTGTTGACAGAGTCCACCTATTATTTTGACTTCTTTGCGAAAAATCTCGTTGGAGTTTACGATACTACTAAATTTGGATCAATCCCTATGATCTATGTGGGAATCTTACCTTTGATTCTTTTTCTACTTTTCTTTATTAGTAGAGAAGTCAAGCTATCATTACGTCTAGGTTACCTCTTATTAGTAGCTTTCTTTATCGCTAGTTTCTACTTACAGCCTCTTGATTTGTTTTGGCAAGGTATGCACGCACCCAACATGTTTCTCCATCGCTATTCTTGGCTACTATCTCTCCTAATTGTTCTTTTGGCAGGAGAAACACTCAACCGAATAAAAAACTTTTCTTTTAAAAGACTCCTCCTATCTTTTTTAGTATTGAGTACTGCTTACTTACTAACTTGGATTTTCCAATCTCACTATAGCTTTATTGAATCAGTCTCCTGGCTATTAAGCCTAGCATTTCTTCTAGCTTATGCCATTCTATTTATTAGCTATTTTAGACAGCAGATTCCTGGGAGTGTTTTTCGCTGTTTCACCTTCTTATTCTGCATTTTTGAGCTTGCATTAAGTACTTACTATGTTGTTGGAGCTCTGGGAAATGAGTGGGTATTCCCAACTCGTGAAGGCTACCTACGAAATATGTCTGCCATTACAAAACTAGTTTCAGATACTAAGCAAGCGAATAAGACTTTTTACCGTACTGAAAGGTTAGAAGCTCAAACTGGTAACGACAGTATGAAGTTTAACTATAATGGTATTTCTCAATTTTCATCCATTCGAAATACTGCTTCAAGCTCAACACTCGATAGGTTAGGCTTCAAATCTGAAGGGACTAATTTAAACCTACGTTACCAAAATAACACCATTATCGCTGATAGTCTCTTCGGAATAAAATATAATTTATCGAACTTTGACATTAATAAGTATGGTTTTAATCACGTAACTTCTGAGAAAACAATGGGGATTTATCAAAATAATAATGCAAGCCAGCTTGCTATCTTAACTGATGGCATTTACAAGAATATTGACTTCACTGTCAATACGCTTGATAATCAAACTAACTTGCTAAATGCTCTATCTGGACTTAACTTAACCTATTTTAAACGAGCTCCATCTCAACTTTTTGATCAAGATGCTAAGTCTTTGAATCAGCGCGTGGCTAAAAACGTTAGCAACTCGAATAAAGATTTTGTAACAATCACCTATCGAGTCATCGCTCCACCACATAGTCAACTCTATGTTAGTGTTCCTAATATTTCTTGGTCCGATGACAATAACCACTCTCTGTCAATTACTGTAAACGGTGTGACAAGAAATCAAGTTACTGACAATACCTTTGATTTCTTCGATCTTGGCTACTTTGAAACAGAATCAATGGTTACAATCAAACTTAGTTTTCCTGGCAATAAAGTAATATCCTTTGATAATCCTAGTTTTTATGCCCTTGATACTAAAAACTATCAGATAGCTATGGATACTATTAATGACCGTGATAGTAAGGTTACGACGTCAAATAATAAAGTGTTCGTTGATTATAGTAGTAAAATGAATGCCTCACTATTCTTTACCATTCCATACGATAAGGGGTGGACAGCGACCATAAATCATAAAAAAGTTAAGATTCAACGCGCCCAAAAGGGATTCATGAAAGTTGATGTCCCTAGTGGGAAAGGTAAAGTTGTTCTAACCTTCATTCCCTATGGTCTTAAGACAGGTTTATTGATTAGTCTATTGGCAAGTATCATATTTTGTTGCTACGCTTATTTCATCAGAAAAATAACTATTATTCGAAACAGCTGATTATCTTAAATTAAATAGGTCTGGAACAATTGTTCCAGACCTATTTATCTTCGGGTACAAAAAAAACTCAAGCTATACAACTTGAGGCGTCTTATCACTCCGCCAGTAGGACTCGAACCTACGACATCATGATTAACAGTCATGCGCTACTACCAACTGAGCTATGGCGGATAAAACTGCTAAGTAGCAAAAATAGTCCGTACGGGATTCGAACCCGTGTTACCGCCGTGAAAAGGCGGTGTCTTAACCCCTTGACCAACGGACCAAGTTCTGAGATTTTCATCTCGTTAACACTCTTACTATTATATCAGAGTATTCGATTTTGTCTATACTTTTTTTCAAAAAAAAAAAATTAAATTTTGCTGAATTTCTTCGAATTTTACGTTAGTTTTTATCTAGCTTTTACAAAGTATTGACATGTTGCTATATATTTTGTAAACTAATAGAGTTATTGGTCCCATAGCTCAGCTGGATAGAGCATTCGCCTTCTAAGCGAACGGTCGCAGGTTCGAATCCTGCTGGGATCAGATGAAAAAACGCAATCTAGAATTTCTAGTTGCGTTTTTCTTTTGCTTCGATAGATAGAAAATAATTTAAAATAAACAAGGGGAGCAAAGTTGTATATAGACTGTATTCATATAAATATTGAGCAAACCAAGTTGAGGCTGCAACTCCTACCATAAATGTAAAGATGATAATAGTAGTGTAAGAAGCTTGTTTAAGCACTTTGGAATCCCCCTCGTCAATAGCCCTGGCAACAGTTAATGAGGTATTCGTAATATTACCAGTCATCATGAAGGAAGCATAATTTACCCCTCTGACGCGCTTAAAAATCCCTACCTGAAGAGAGGCAAAGAAGGCCAAGCCTGCAATCGTAATAGTAGAAGCAACGTACGGTGTAATAATGGCGAGAATAGTCATCAAGAGAAAGGCAAGTCTAATCGCTTGCAAATGCCATCCCCATTTATGGTTAATGAGCCACTTCTTAACAAAAAAAACAAAAAACTGACCTAGAACAAAGAAAAAAATAGGTATTACATAGCTAAAAGCTCTTGCAATATGCCCCTCAACAAGGTGAATAACCAAATAAAGGAGATTACCTGTCTGTATACTTGCAAATCGTCCGTCTTGAGTATTGTAAGTATAGGCATCAATGAAGCCCCCTATATAACTTACTAGAGTTGCTACCCGTAATCCTTCAAAAACACGATAGGAGCGTTTTTTCATTCTGAACATGTCTGTTTCCTTCTTCTACTTATGGTAAGGACTTCCCTGCTGAATCATGAATGCGCGATAAATTTGTTCCACTAATACAAGGCGCATAAGCTGATGAGGAAAAGTCAAGAGACCAAAACTCATCAATTGATTAGCCCTATTTTTCACTTTAGGGGATAGCCCCAAACTTCCCCCTATAATAAAAGTAATATCTGAATATCCTCTGAGGGTCGCTTGCTCTAACTCTTTGGTAAACTGTTCTGAGGAAAATTGCTTTCCCTCAATTGCTAAGGCAATGACATAATCACGGTCACCTACCTTAGCCAAAATACGCTGTCCTTCTTTGTCTAAGATAGCTTTATTTTCAGCTTCGCTTGCATTATCAGGCGTCTTCTCATCCATCAACTCTATAGACTCAAATTTTGTAAAGCGTCCTAGTCGTTTGATATACTCTGCAATGCCATCTTTCAAATATTTTTCTTTCAATTTTCCAACTGTAATCAATTTAACTTTCATAGGTTCATTATAGCACATATCCACAATCTTTTAACACCTTATCCACACCTTTTCATATTTCATAACCCTTATTTATTCTATCTAAAATAGCCTATTATCTACTTATCCACAAATTGTGGATAACTTTCAAAAAAATCACTTTATGATATAATTAAGCTTACTTTGATATGTTTATCAAAAAGGAGGACTAAACGTGAAAAAATTTAACTGGAAAAAAATAGTAACGCCAATTGCAATGCTAGTTATTGGCTTACTAGGTGGTTTACTTGGTGCCTTTATCCTACTAACAGCAGCTGGGGTATCTTTTACCAATACAACAGATACAGGAGTCAAAACGGCTAAAACTGTCTACAGCAATACAACAGATACAACTAAGGCAGTTAAAAAAGTACAAAATGCCGTTGTTTCTGTCATCAATTACCAAGAAGGCTCATCTTCAGATTCCCTAAATGAACTTTATGGCCGTATCTTTGGTGGAGATGATAGTTCTGATTCTAGCCAAGACAAATCAAAAGATTCTGATGGGCTGCAAGTCGCTGGTGAAGGTTCTGGAGTCATCTATAAAAAAGATGGGAAAGAGGCCTACATCGTAACCAACAACCACGTTGTTGATGGTGCTAAAAAACTTGAAATCATGCTTTCAGATGGATCAAAGATTACTGGTGAACTGGTTGGTAAAGATACTTACTCTGACCTAGCAGTTGTCAAAGTTTCTTCAGATAAAATTAAAACCGTAGCAGAATTTGCGGACTCAAACTCTCTCACAGTCGGTGAGAAGGCAATTGCTATCGGTAGCCCACTTGGTACCGAATATGCCAACTCAGTAACAGAGGGAATCGTTTCTAGCCTTAGCCGTACCGTAACTATGCAAAACGACAATGGTGAAACTGTTTCAACAAATGCTATTCAAACAGATGCTGCCATTAACCCTGGTAACTCAGGTGGTGCCTTAGTCAATATTGAAGGACAAGTTATCGGTATTAACTCAAGTAAGATTTCATCAACGTCAGCAGTCGCTGGTAGTGCAGTTGAAGGTATGGGATTTGCCATTCCATCAAACGATGTTGTCGAGATTATAAATCAATTGGAAAAAGACGGTAAAGTTACACGACCAGCCCTAGGAATCTCAATGGCCGATCTTAATAGCCTTTCTAGCAGTGCAACCTCTAAATTAGATTTACCAGATGATGTGAAATCTGGAGTTGTAGTCGGCAGCATTCAAAAAGGTATGCCAGCTGACGGTAAACTTCAAGAAAATGATGTTATCACTGAAATTGACGGTAAGGAAATCAGCTCAAAAACTGATATTCAAACCAATCTTTACAGCCATAGTATCGGAGATAATATCAAGGTAACATTCTATCGTGGTAAAGATAAGAAAACTGAAGAACTTAAATTAACAAAATCTACAGAAGACTTATCTGATTAATCATTGACAAATCTGTCAAAAGACCTTTACAATAATGTAAAGGTCTTTTTTGGGAAAGGAACACCATGTCAGAACAACTCAAAACTTTACCTATTAGTGAAATTTACCCCAATCCTTTTCAACCTCGTCTAGAATTCTCCGATGAAGAGTTAGTAGAACTAAGTCAGTCAATATCAGAAAATGGTTTAATACAACCAATTATTGTACGAAAATCTGACATTATTGGTTATGAACTAATTGCTGGAGAAAGACGTTTACGTGCCTGTAAACGTTTAGGGATGACAGAAATCCCTGCAGTTGTAAAGGAAGTTACAGATCAAGAGAGTCGTAAACAAGCTATTATTGAAAATTTACAACGATCGAATCTCAATCCTATTGAAGAAGCAAAGGCCTATTGTAATTTAATTGATGAGTTAGATTATAGTCACGAGGAGCTCGCTAAAGCTATGGGGAAATCTAGACCCTATATTAGTAATACTCTCAGACTCCTACAACTTCCGCGAGAGATACAAACGAGTATTGAAAACGGAAGTCTGAGTCAGGGACATGCTAGAGCACTCTTAGCTGTTGAGGATTCTCGAAAGCAGTTAACCATCTTTCAGCAGGTTGTGGCTGAAAGATGGTCTGTTCGTACTCTAGAAAAAAAACTTCAGGAACTTCCTAGAAAACAAAAATCTAAAAAAGATATCCATATAAAAGATAAAGAAAAAGAACTTGAAAAATCACTAGGTCTCCCTGTAACTCTACGTTATCACAAAAATCACTCGGGAACGATTCAAATACACTTTTCGACGGAAGAAGATTTTAACAGAATTATCAACAAGCTTATCTAGGCTGTTAATTGTGGAAAAAGATGAATCAGACTTATCCACATCGTAAAAATGATGCCCTCCCTTTATTTTAGAGGGTTTCTTTTTTTATCAACAGGCTGTGGATAACTTTTATTCTCAATGTGGATTATTTTTTTATGACTGTGGATAACCTCACAAACTTTTCTCTTTATGACCTGTGGAAAACTTTTTTATTTTATGATAGAATCAGAGGACAAGAATAAATAAGGAGAATTGATAGAATGACCGAAAAAGAGCATTTTTTTTGGAATAAGCTCTTAGAGCTGGCCAAAGAGGAACTAACACAAGCTACTTTTGATTATTATGTCCTAGATACCAAGCTCATCAAAATTCAAGATAACGTTGCTACAATTCTGCTTGAAGAAGTCAAGAAACTGTTCTGGGAAAAGAACATGCAATCTTTCATTTTGATGACTGGATTTGAAGTCTACAATAGTGAAATAAAAGTTGAATATGTCTTTGACGAGGCTCTCGTTAGCGAAACAAAAACAACTTTAGCAAGCAATGACTTCAGCAATAAAAGGGAACAACAAACACCTGCTCTTCCCACTTTGAACTCGGACTTAAATAGTAAATATACCTTTGATAATTTTATTCAAGGAGATGAAAACCGCTGGTCTGTAGCAGCATCTCTAGCTGTAGCTGATTCACCAGGAGCGACTTATAACCCTTTATTCATTTATGGGGGACCTGGTCTCGGAAAAACTCACTTGCTCAATGCCATTGGTAATAAGGTCTTACATGATAATCCCCAAGCACGAATCAAATACATAACTGCCGAAAATTTTATTAACGAGTTTGTTTTACATATCCGTTTAGATAAAATGGATGAACTAAAGCTCAAATACCGCCATCTAGACGTGCTTTTAATTGATGATATACAATCGTTGGCTAAAAAGTCTACGCAAGCCACTCAAGAGGAATTTTTCAATACTTTCAATGTCCTTCACGATAATAATAAACAAATTGTCTTGACTAGCGACCGCAATCCAGATCAATTGAATGAGATGGAAGAGCGTCTTGTCACGCGCTTCAAATGGGGCTTGACTGTAAATATTACACCGCCTGACTTTGAAACCCGAGTTGCTATTCTTACCAATAAGATTATGGACTATGATTACCATTTTCCACCTGAAACAATTGAGTATTTAGCTGGCCAATTCGACTCAAATGTCCGCGACTTAGAGGGAGCTTTGAAAGATATTAGCTTAGTTGCAAATGTCCGCCGGTTAGATACGATCACAGTTGAAGTAGCTGCCGAAGCTATTCGTGCACGTAAAATAGATGGCCCTAAGTTAACGCTCATTCCGATTGAAGACATCCAAAGTGAGGTTGGGAAATTTTATAATGTCACGGTTAAAGAGATTAAGGCAACTAAACGAACACAAAATATTGTCTTAGCTCGTCAGGTTGCCATGTATCTTGCGCGTGAAATGACTGATAACTCCCTTCCAAAAATTGGAAAAGAATTTGGAGGAAGAGATCACTCAACTGTTCTACATGCTTACAATAAAATCAAAAATATGCTTGCTCAAGATGACAGTTTACGCATTGAAATTGATACCATCAAAAACAAGATAAAATAACACCTGTGGATAACTACTAAAAATTATACACAGTTTTCCACAAGATGTGCACAAGTCTAAAATCTTGATAAAACTATGATTTAGATACTTATGCACAATGTCCACAAGACCTACTACTACTACTAACATAATACTAATAAAATAAAGGAGCATCATGATTCAATTTGCGATTAATAAAGCTTATTTCCTACAAGCCCTTCATACAACTCGACGTGCTATTTCTTCAAAAAATGCTATTCCCATTCTATCAACTATAAAAATCGAAGTTACTAGTGATGGTATCTATTTAACAGGTTCAAATGGACAAATCTCAATAGAGAATAGTATCTCTGCTTCAGAAGAAAATGCAGGTCTATTAATTACACGCCCAGGTAGTATCCTTTTAGAAGCGAACTTTTTCATCAACGTTGTCTCAAGCTTACCTGATGTTACTCTTACATTTGAAGAAATAGAACAATACCAAGTATTGCTAAAGAGTGGTAAATCAGAGATTACTCTAAAAGGAAAGGATATTGAACAATATCCTCGTATTCAAGAAGTTGACAGCTTGACACCACTAGTTATGGACACTAAAGTGTTAAAATCTATCATTGCTGAAACGTCATTTGCAGCAAGCACGCAAGAAAGTCGTCCAATTTTAACTGGAGTTCACTTTGTTCTTTCAAATCACAAAGATCTTAAAGCTGTTGCCACTGATTCTCATCGTATGAGTCAACGTCAACTTGTTTTGGAACATTCTTCAGATAATTTTGATGTAGTAATCCCAAGCCGATCACTTAAAGAGTTATCAGCAGTCTTTAGTGATGGTATTGAAAATTTGGAAATTTTCTTCTCCGCAAATCAAATTCTATTCCGTAGTGAGACAATCTCTTTTTACACACGTCTACTAGAAGGAAATTATCCAGATACTAATCGTCTCTTGTCAGATTCATTTGAAACAGAGGTTGTGTTTGAGACAGCTAGCCTTCGTTCTGCTATGGAACGTTCCTATTTGATTTCAAATGCAAGTCAAAGTGGCACGGTGAAACTCGAAATCATCAATGGTAATGTTAGTGCTCATGTTAATTCACCTGAAGTCGGAAAGGTGAATGAAGATATTGATGTGCAAGACGTTTCAGGAAGTGATTTGATCATTAGTTTTAATCCCACTTACTTGATAGACGCTTTGAAAGCACTAAAAAGTGAGTCAGTTCGTGTTCGTTTTATTTCTCCAGTACGTCCATTTACTTTGACGCCAGCAGATGACAGTGAAAACTTTATTCAATTGATTACACCTGTAAGAACAAACTAAAATCGAAAAGTTATCCACTGTGGATAACTTTTTTACTAGGGAGGAAGTTTATGTACCAAATTGGAAGTTTAGTTGAAATGAAGAAACCCCATGCTTGTACTATCAGAGCAACAGGAAAAAAAGCTAACGAGTGGGAAGTGACCCGTCTTGGAGCTGACATAAAAATTCGTTGTACAAATTGTGATCATGTGGTCATGATGAGTCGTCATGATTTTGAAAAGAAGCTTAAAAAGGTTTTATAACAGCTATTATCGACGTCACTTACTACTAGATTCTTATATTAGAAAGTTATAACACTCTGGCAAAATAAAAAGTATCTAGGTCTCCTAATCGTCCTCCTTATAGCATTTTTCCTTGCTTTCCTTTTTCTGATTCTCAAAGGAAAGTTGCCTATTTTTAACAATTTTTGTGTTATAATTAACTAAATTACTTTTTAATGGAGAAATAAATTAATGGCTTTAACAGCAGGTATTGTTGGTTTGCCGAATGTTGGTAAATCAACTCTTTTCAATGCAATTACAAAAGCAGGTGCGGAAGCTGCTAACTATCCTTTCGCAACAATTGATCCAAATGTTGGTATGGTTGAAGTACCAGATGAACGTTTGACAAAATTGACTGAACTTATCACACCTAAAAAGACAGTTCCAACTACATTTGAGTTCACAGATATTGCGGGTATCGTAAAAGGGGCATCAAAGGGTGAAGGTCTTGGAAATAAGTTCTTGGCGAATATTCGTGAAGTAGATGCTATTGTTCATGTCGTTCGTGCTTTCGATGATGAAAATGTTATGCGTGAACAAGGGCGTGAGGATGCCTTTGTAGATCCGATGGCTGATATCGATACAATCAACCTAGAATTGATTTTGGCTGACCTTGAATCAATTAACAAACGTTATGCGCGTGTCGAAAAAATTGCTCGTACTCAAAAGGATAAAGATTCTGTGGCAGAGTTTAATATTCTTCAAAAGATTAAACCCGTTCTAGAAGATGGTAAGTCTGCCCGTACAATTGATTTTACTGAGGAAGAACAAAAAATTGTTAAGGGGCTCTTCCTCTTGACGACAAAACCAGTACTTTATGTGGCTAACGTTGATGAAGACCAAGTCGCAAATCCTGATGATATTGATTATGTCAAACAAATTCGCGAGTTTGCAGCGACTGAAAATGCAGAAGTAGTTGTTATCTCGGCTCGTGTTGAGGAAGAAATTTCTGAATTGGATGATGAAGACAAAGAAATGTTCTTGGAAGACCTTGGTTTGACAGAATCAGGAGTTGATAAACTGACACGCGCAGCCTATCACTTGCTTGGTCTTGGAACTTATTTCACTGCCGGTGAAAAAGAGGTCCGCGCTTGGACCTTTAAACGAGGAATCAAGGCTCCACAAGCAGCTGGAATTATCCACTCTGACTTCGAGAAAGGCTTTATCCGTGCTGTAACCATGTCTTACGATGATCTCATTAAATACGGTTCTGAGAAAGCTGTTAAGGAAGCTGGCCGCCTTCGTGAAGAAGGAAAAGAATATGTTGTCCAAGATGGTGACATCATGGAATTCCGTTTCAACGTTTAGAAAATAAAAAATAGTGCACAAGGCTGAAAAGTATTTTTCAGTCCTTTTGCTGTTTATCAAAGAGGAGAAATAATGACAAAATTAGTAGTTGGATTGGGAAACCCTGGTTCAAAATACCATGAAACACGTCACAATGTTGGTTTTATGGCTATCGACCTAATGGCTAAAGAATTAGGATTAACTTTTTCTGAGGAAAAGACTTTTAAGGCTGAAGTGGCTTCGACCTTTTTAAATGGTGAGAAGGTTTATTTTGTGAAACCAACAACCTTTATGAATCTATCAGGTCTAGCTGTTAGAGCATTACTAGCTTATTACAATATTCCTATAGAGGATTTTATCGTCATTTACGATGACTTAGATATGGAAGTTGGGAAATTGCGCTTTCGTCAAAAAGGTTCAGCAGGTGGTCATAATGGGATTAAATCTATCATTGCTGAAACTGGCACGCAAGAATTTGATCGTATAAAAATTGGTATTGGCCGCCCACAGAAAGGAATGACGGTCGTTAATCATGTCCTTGGAAAATTTAGTGAAGATGATTATGCCACAATTTTACTGACTTTAGACAAGGTAGAGACGGCCCTCAATCATTACCTTAAAACAAATGATTTTGAAGACACCATGAGGCGTTATAATGGCTAATACCCTATTAGAGCTTTTTGAGAAGAATCATCAATTGCTTGAGTGGCGTGATAAAGTAACTTTATTGAGTAGACAGTTGGTCATGGGATTTTCTGGTTCCAGCAAGGCAGTTGTCATGGCAGCTGCCCTTTCTGAGCAGGTTCCTAAGATTTTAATCGTTACTTCAACACAAAATGAAGCTGAGCAATTAACAGGAGATTTGTCAGCTATCTTAGGAGAGGATAAGGTTTATTCTTTTTTTGCAGATGATGTAGTAGCTGCAGAGTTTATCTTCGCTTCTCCAGAAAAGACCCATTCTCGTCTCGAAAGTCTTAATTTTTTAATGGATAAAGAGTCAAGTGGAATCTTGGTTACGAGTTTAGTTGGTACTAAGTTACATTTGCCTAATCCTAAGGTTTATAAAAACTCTCGCATTGACTTAACACTAGGGGAGGAACATGATTTAGAGGCTCTCAGTAAGCATCTGACTCATATTGGATACCAAAGAGTAGAGCAAGTTCTCTCACATGGTGAGTTTAGTCGTAGGGGTGATATTTTAGATATTTATGAACTGACTGCAGAACTCCCCTACCGTTTAGAATTTTTTGGAGACGAGATTGATGGCATTCGTCAGTTTGATAGCGATAGTCAGAAATCTTTAGATAATTTAGGGCATGTTATCGTATCTCCGGCAGATGATATTATCTTAACAAGAGAAGATTACCAACGTGCTGAGAAGGCCCTAGAAAGTGCGGTCTCAAAGGTAGAAGGTCCTCATAAGGATTATCTTGAGGAAGTTCTATCAGTGACGATTGATGGTTACCGCCATAAAGATTTACGTAAGTTTTTGTCTCTCTTTTATGATAAAGCTTACACCTTATTTGACTACCTTCCAAAGGGAACTCCTGTCTTCATTGATGATTTTCAAAAGATAGTGGACCGCCATGGACGTCTTGAGTTGGAGGTGGCTAATCTTTTAACTGAGGATCTTCATCAGGGCAAGTCTCTGAGTCATCTAAACTACTTCGTGGATTCATTTAAGACTTTACGTAACTATCAGCCAGCTAGTTTCTTTTCGAATTTTCATAAGGGATTGGGAAATCTTAAATTTGATAAGTTGTATCAATTCACTCAATACCCTATGCAGGAGTTTTTCAACCAATTTCCGCTACTGGTTGACGAAATTCATCGTTATACTAAGAATAAGGCAACGGTTATTTTACAAGTAGGATCTGAGAAGCAGCTCAAATCTTTGAAGGAAACCTTGGAAGAATATGATTTAGATTTACCACTTAGTAGTTTTGGAAATTTGATTCCTCATAAGCATCAGTTAGTCCTAGGAAACTTATCCAATGGTTTTTACTTTGCGGATGAAAAGCTTGTTCTTGTCACTGAACGTGAGATTTTTCATAAAAAAGTAAAACGTCGTGCGCGTGCCAGTCACGTTTCCAATGCTGAACGTCTCAAAGATTATAATGAACTTGAAAAAGGTGATTATGTTGTACACCAGACTCATGGTATCGGGCAATTTAAAGGTATTGAGACTATTGAAATTAAAGGGGTACATCGTGACTACTTGACCATCCAATATCAGGATGCTGCAACAATTTCTCTACCTGTTGAGCAGATTGAGAGTCTCTCTAAGTATGTGTCAGCGGACGGGAAAGAGCCTAAAATTAATAAACTCAATGATGGGCGTTTCCAAAAAACTAAACAAAAAGTAAGCAAGCAAGTAGAGGATATTGCCGATGATCTCTTAAAACTTTACGCTGAGCGTAGTCAACTTAAAGGTTTTGCATTTTCACCAGATGATGATAATCAAAGGGATTTTGATGATGATTTCTCTTATGCTGAGACAGTGGATCAACTGCGTTCCATTAAGGAAGTTAAGGCGGACATGGAGTCAGACAAGCCCATGGATCGTCTCTTGGTGGGTGATGTTGGTTTTGGTAAGACAGAGGTAGCTATGCGTGCTGCCTTCAAGGCGGTTAATGATGGGAAGCAAGTTGCTATTCTAGTTCCTACAACAGTTCTTGCCCATCAGCACTATTTGAATTTTAAAGAACGTTTTGAAAACCATGCTGTTGAGGTAGATGAACTCAGTCGTTTTAGAAGTAAAAAAGAGCAAAATGAGACTATTGAAAATCTAGCTAAAGGACGTATTGATATTATTATTGGTACCCACCGCTTGTTGTCTAAAGATGTTAAGTTTTCTGATTTAGGCTTGCTAGTAATTGATGAAGAACAACGTTTTGGCGTGAAGCATAAAGAGAAACTTAAGGAGTTGAAAGCTAAAGTTGATGTCCTTACTCTAACTGCGACCCCTATTCCTCGTACACTCCATATGTCTATGTTGGGTATTCGTGATTTGTCGATTATTGAGACAGCACCTACCAACCGTTATCCAGTTCAAACTTATGTTATGGAAACCAATCCTGGTCTTATTCGAGAAGCGATATTAAGGGAGATGGACCGAGGTGGCCAGATTTTTTATATTTATAATCGTGTTGAAACCATTGATCAAAAAGTTTCTGAACTGCATGAGCTAGTCCCTGAAGCACGCATCGGATTTGTTCATGGTCAGATGAGTGAGGTTATGTTGGAGAATACCCTCTTGGATTTCTTGAATGGTGATTACGATGTTTTAGTAGCAACGACCATTATCGAAACAGGAATTGATATCTCCAATGTTAATACACTTTTCATTGAAAATGCAGATCATATGGGCTTGTCTACTCTTTATCAGCTAAGAGGTCGCGTGGGACGTAGTAATCGAATTGCCTATGCCTACCTCATGTATCGTCCTGACAAAGTGTTGACAGAAGTCTCAGAGAAGCGTTTGGATGCTATTAAGGGGTTTACAGAACTGGGATCAGGTTTCAAAATTGCTATGCGTGATTTATCGATTCGCGGTGCAGGGAATATTCTCGGTTCTTCTCAAAGCGGTTTCATTGACTCAGTCGGATTTGAAATGTACTCGCAACTCTTGGAAGAGGCTATCAATAAACGTCAAGGTAAAACTCAAGTTCGCCGTAAAGGAAATGCAGAGTTCAATCTTCAGATTGATGCTTACCTTCCTTCTGACTATATTTCTGACGAGCGCCAAAAAATTGAAATTTATAAGCGTATTCGAGAAATTGAGAATCAGAAAGACTATCAAGATCTTCAAGATGAGCTTATTGACCGCTTTGGAGAATATCCAGACCAAGTTGCCTATCTCATTGAGATTGGTCTGGTTAAGGCATATCTAGATGCTGCCTTTGCAGAACTAGTTGAGCGTAAGAACGATACTATCACTGTTCGTTTCGAAAAATCCTCTCTTAAATTCTTCTTGACTCAAGACTATTTCGAAGCCATTTCTAAAACGCATTTAAAAGCAAAAATCAGTGATAACCAGGGGAAAGTAGAGATTACTTTTGATGTTCGTAACAAGAAAGACTATGAAATTCTTGAAGAATTAAAGATTTTTGGTCAGACATTTATGGAAATTAAAAAACGTAAAGAAAAAAAAGAAGCTTAAGGAAAGTTTAAGTAAGTCTCTATATACTATAAAACATCCTAAAACTTTTCTTTTTCATAAATCTCCTGAGAGGGTCGACTAGTGTCGGTCCTCTTATTTTTGTGTTTGAAAAGGCTTTAGTCACCTATTTTCTAAAAAAAATGCTATCATAGAAGAGATATCCTAACGAAAAGGAAACAGTAATATTGAGATTAGACAAATATTTAAAAGTATCACGAATTATCAAACGTCGTCCAGTGGCTAAAGAAGTAGCTGATAAAGGACGTATTAAAGTAAATGGTGTACTCGCTAAGTCATCTACAGATTTAAAAATTGGTGACCAAGTGGAAGTTCGTTTTGGAAATAAACTATTGACAGTCCGTGTTCTAGAAATGAAAGATAGTACGAAAAAAGAAGATGCGGCAAAAATGTACGAGATTATAAGTGAAACAAGGATTGAAGCAGATGAGCAAGAAGCCTAATATTGTACAGCTTACGAACGATTACATTGATAATGCCAATCAAGAGCAACGATTAGAGCGTGCCGAACATGAACAAAGAAATCGCTTCATGGGGTGGATTCTCTTTGTGGTTGTTTTACTCTTTATCTTGCCAACCTATAATCTAGTTGAAACTTATATGAATATTAAACAGCAAGAGAAGGAAGTCTTGTCATTCCAGAAAGACTATGATAAATTGTCAGATCAGACAAAGGAACGAAAGGATTTGGCTAAAAAACTTAAGGATGATGCTTTCGCTGAGAAATATGCGCGTGCTAAGTATTACTATTCACATGAAGGAGAGTCTATCTATCCTGTACCAAGCTTATTACCCTAATGAAAGATTTACTAAAAACTATAGAAACTTTTTTAACCTATTCAGAAGCTAAGTTAGAGGCACTATCAGAAAAAAATCAGCAACTTAAAACGGATGTATATAGGAAAGAGGAGGTGAAGAAACAAGCATGAAAAAGCTCTTAATAGCTGCAACTGCTGTGCTTGTTTCTTCCAGTCCTTTAATCCTACTTCCTATGGAGAAAGAGCTAATTCTGACCTCAAAACAGGTCCAAAAGTTGACTCAAAACACTACAGTTAGTCTGAGTCAGTTTAAACAGATTCCTAAAAATCCACAAACAGTAACAAGTATCCTAACTTATAAGAACAAGGAATTAACAGATTTTAAGACCAATATTCAAGCAGATACTAAACTATCAGTTTCTGCTATTTCTTGGAATGCTAAAGGTGAACCTGTTTTCCAACTGCAAGATGGTGATTATGTAGCAGCTAGTCAGGAATCAATTATTGATGATAGTGTCTATAATCAAAAACCAGTAGACATGACCTTATGGACTAAAGATGGCTTAACAGTTTACAAAGAACCCTACGTTTCAGGTACTGAAAAAGCTGACTCTAAACTCGCTAGTTTCAAACCGATAAAGGTTAGCCGAGTTGCCCAGACGCATGCTGGGACTTATTATTTTGCAGATGGAGAAGGTTGGATCAATGCCTCTGACTTGTCAACTACTGATAATCGCATCGAGGCTGTTCAAAAAGTACTAAACGAGAAGTATAACAATCAAGAGAGCATCTCAGTTTATGTTAAGCAGCTTGATACAGACCGCATAGCAGCTATCAATGACGAAAAAAGCATGTATGCTGCTAGCGTAGCCAAGTTAGGTGTCCTCTATTATGCACAGGAACGTCTGTCGCATAAGAAGTTATCTTTATCAGATGAATACCAATATACCTCTGCTGTGAATGGATTCCCAGGTGCTTATGATCCAGATGGCTCAGGAAAGATTAGTAAGATGCCTGATGACAAGAATTATAGCTTGGAAAACTTGTTAAAGGCTGTAGCCCAAAATTCAGATAATGTAGCGACAAATATATTAGGTTATTATGTAACTAATCAGTATGACAAGGCCTTCCAAAAATCAGTAGATAAAGCCGCAGCGACTTCATGGAATATGGATAAAAAGGAGTTGACTGCTAGAGCCGCAGGTACTTTGATGGAGGCTGTTTATAGACAAAATGGAGATATTATCAATTATCTTTCAAGTACAGACTATGATGGCGAACGTATTTCAAAAAATATTGATGTCCCTGTCGCTCATAAAATAGGGGATGCCTACGACTTTAAACACGATGTTGCTATTGTTTATGCAGATTCACCCTTTATTCTATCGATTTTTACGGATAAAGAAGGCTATGACAAAATCACCTCAATTGCAGATGATGTTTATGGAATTTTAAGATAATGACAGAAAAATTGTTGCAAATGATGCAAGAAAAGGGTTATTTTAACCAACACAAGAAAATTTTAGTAGCAGTATCAGGTGGAGCAGACTCGATGAGTTTGCTGCACTTTTTGTATAACCATCAAAAAGATTTGGATATTCAGCTGGGCATTGCTCACGTTAACCATAAGCAACGGCAAGAATCGGAGTACGAAGAAGATTATTTACGTCATTGGGCAAAGGAACATAAGATCCCTTTTCACTATAGCGCATTCTCAGGAAAGTTTTCAGAAAATGCCGCCCGTACTTTTCGCTATGATTTTTTTAAGCAGATTATGAAAGAAGCTGACTACTCTGCTCTTGTCACGGCCCATCATGCTGATGATCAGGCCGAGACGATTTTTATGAGACTCTTGAGAGGAAGTCGTTTAAGACATCTGAGTGGGATTTGTGATGTAAGATCATTTGGCACTGGTCAGATTATTCGTCCCTTTTTGCATATTCCGAAAGCGCAACTTCCCGTAACCTTTCATTTTGAAGATAAGAGTAATTCTTCTTTAGCCTATCTCCGAAATCGCATTAGACTGACCTATATCCCTACTCTATCTCAGGAAAATCCTAAATTTAAGGAGCATCTTTGTCTTCTAGCAGATGAGATTGCCCTTATGGGAAAAGCATTAGAGGAGTTAACGAAGGATATTACTATAACCGATTTGTCTGTTTTTCAACAACAGACAGATGCTGTCCAACACCTTCTTATTCAGAGTTATTTAGAATCCTTTCCTGATTTACAGCTTTCAAAAGGTCAGTTCAATCAATTGATGAGTTACCTAAGAAAAAAAACTTCAGGAAATATGCCACTAAAAAATGGTTACGTGTTAGTCAAAACACAGACGGATTTTTTAATAACCAAAGAAGAGTCTATCCTCCTATCTCCTCCAAGTCTCCTAGAATTTGGAAAATCTATTGTGTTTGAGGAACACACATTAATTTTTTCTGAACCATATATCGTTTCTAACGTGAATACTATTAATATTTGGTCAGATGCCCCGATACTGATTCGTCATAGACATGAAGGTGATATGATTGACTTGGGTACTCACCACAAAAAAATAAGACGATTATTTATAGACAATAAAATTCCATATAAGGAGCGACAAAAAGCTATTATAGGAGAACAAGATGGTCAGATTATCTTTCTTTATGTCTCCGGGCGTCTCTATTTGAAAAAAAAGCCCGAAAATGCTATACTTTATGGCACTGTGGTGATTTATAAGAATTTCTAATCAAATGCCATGTTTAAATAACGACGATTGAAGTAAAAGTGTTATAATAAGAGAATATTGACTTCGAGAAAGGGAAACCGAATGTTAGAGAAAGACATTAAAAAAATCCTCTTTTCCCAAGAGGATATCGTAACTAAAACTAAAGAGCTAGGTCAACAACTGACAAAGGATTATGCGGGGAAAAATCCTTTACTAGTCTGTGTTTTGAAAGGTGCTGTTCCATTTATGGCAGAACTTATCAAACATATCGATACCCATATTGAGATGGACTTTATGGTCGTTTCAAGTTATGGTGGTGGAACTGTCAGCAGTGGTGAAGTAAAGATTCTTAAAGATGTTGACACTAATGTTGAAGGACGAGACATCATCTTTATTGAAGATATCATTGATACGGGTCGTACGCTCCTTTATCTTCGAGATATGTTCAAGTACCGTAAAGCCAATTCAGTCAAAATCGCAACTCTTTTTGATAAACCAGAAGGTCGTGTTGTTGATATTGAGGCAGATTACGTATGTTACGATGTTCCTAATGAATTTATCGTTGGTTTCGGACTAGATTATGATGAAAAATACCGTAACCTCCCTTATGTTGGTGTCCTAAAAGAAGAAATTTATACAAAATAAGTAAAGGTCTAATTAATTTATGAATAATAAAAATAATAATGGCTTCTTACGGAACGCTTTTCTCTACATCATAGTTATTATTGCGGTTGTAACCGGAGTACAATACTTTGCAGGAGGAAGCCAAAGCCCAAGTCAACATTTGTCTTACACACAGTTGGTTAAGAAAATTGAAGATGGTAAGGTAAAATCTATCACATATCAGCCAGATGGTAGTATCATTGAAGTTAAAGGTAGCTACAAAAAGGCTGAAAAGGTTGATACTGACCTTAGTCTACCATTTTTAGGTAGTGCATCATCAGAGACACGTAGCTTTACATCGACTGTGCTGCAGAATGAAACAACTATGCAGAAATTGCAGTCAGCATCAGAAGCAGCTGATGTTAATGTTAAAATGATACGCGAAAGTTCAAGTGGTGCTTGGATTTCATATCTTTTTAGTTACCTACCTTTGATTGGGATTGCTATTTTCTTCCTTTTCATGATGAATCAAGGTGGTAACCGCGGTGCCATGAACTTTGGCCGTAATCGTGCTAAAACCCAGTCAAAAGAAAATATTAAAGTTCGCTTTACAGATGTAGCCGGTGCAGAAGAAGAAAAAGAAGAACTTGTAGAAGTCGTAGATTTCCTCAAAAATCCACGTAAATATAAAGCTCTGGGTGCACGTATTCCTAAAGGAGTCCTCCTCGAAGGCCCTCCAGGAACAGGTAAAACCCTCCTTGCTAAAGCAGTGGCTGGTGAAGCTGATGTACCATTCTTTAGCATCTCAGGTTCTGATTTTGTAGAAATGTTTGTCGGTGTTGGAGCTAGTCGTGTCCGTAGTCTGTTTGAAGATGCTAAAAAGGCAGAACGTGCTATTATCTTTATTGATGAAATTGATGCTGTTGGTCGTCGTCGTGGTACCGGAATGGGAGGTGGCAATGATGAGCGTGAACAAACCCTTAACCAATTGTTGATAGAGATGGATGGGTTTGATGGTAATGAGAATATTATTGTCATTGCTGCAACCAACCGCAGTGATGTTCTTGATCCAGCTCTACTACGTCCGGGACGTTTTGACCGTAAAGTTCTTGTCGGACGCCCAGATGTAAAAGGTCGTGAAGCCATTTTGAAAGTACATGCTAAGAATAAACCATTGGCTGAAGATGTTGACCTTAAAGTTGTTGCTCAGCAAACTCCAGGTTTTGTTGGAGCTGACTTAGAGAATGTCTTGAATGAAGCAGCCCTAGTTGCTGCACGACGTAGTAAGACTAGAATTGATGCTAGTGATATCGACGAAGCAGAGGATCGTGTTATTGCTGGACCATCTAAGAAAGACCGCCAAGTTTCAGAACATGAACGTAAAGTTGTGGCATACCATGAAGCAGGTCATACAATTGTTGGTTTAACACTTTCTAGCGCTCGTGATGTTCACAAGGTTACTATTGTTCCACGAGGTCGTGCAGGTGGTTATATGATTTCTCTACCAAAAGAGGATCAGATGTTGTCATCTAAAGATGAGCTAAAAGAACAATTGGCAGGTCTTATGGGTGGACGTGTTGCGGAAGAAATTATTTTCAACGTTCAAACATCAGGTGCTTCAAATGACTTTGAGCAAGCAACACAGTTAGCACGTGCAATGGTTACTGAATATGGTATGAGCGAAAAACTTGGACCAGTCCAATATGAAGGTAATCATGCGATGAATCCAGGACAATTTACGACAGATAAGTCTTACTCAGCTCATACAGCTCAACTTATTGACGAAGAAATTCGATCACTTTTAATTGAGGCACATGACAAAGCAGCTGAAATTATCAATGAAAACCGAGAAACACATGCACTCATTGCAGAAGCTTTGCTTAAGTATGAAACACTTGACGCTGCACAAATCAAGTCAATTTATGAGACTGGTAAGATGCCGGAGGATTCTCTTGGAGATTCAGAAGAAGATAATCATGCCCTATCTTACGATGAAGTCAAAGAAAGAATTGAAAATAAAAATAAAGAGGAAGAAGAGTAAGGAGTTTTACTCTTCTTTTTTTAGATAAATCGAGAGAAGAAATACTATTAAAAATATTATAAAAAAAGAAAATTAAAATCAATACAAGTTATTGACAAGTTTAAGCAGAGATGATATTATAAATAAGCTATTTCGAAAGGGACGGCTAACGCCGAGAAGTGAAAAAACTTTAAAAAAGGTGTTGACAAGTTATTCTATCTTTGATAGAATATAGAAGTTGTCTCAAGAGAGGCAAAGACCTTTGAGAACTGAATAAGAAACCAAGTGCAGGGTTATGATAGAAGAAATTATAACCTGTCAATTTACAAGAATAAATCGTCAGACGACGGTAATGAGTTAATGCTCGAACAATTATTAAAATTTTTAATGAGAGTTTGATCCTGGCTCAGGACGAACGCTGGCGGCGTGCCTAATACATGCAAGTAGAACGCTGAAGAGAGGAGCTTGCTCTTCTTGGATGAGTTGCGAACGGGTGAGTAACGCGTAGGTAACCTGCCTTGTAGCGGGGGATAACTATTGGAAACGATAGCTAATACCGCATAACAATGGATGACACATGTCATTTATTTGAAAGGGGCAATTGCTCCACTACAAGATGGACCTGCGTTGTATTAGCTAGTAGGTGAGGTAACGGCTCACCTAGGCGACGATACATAGCCGACCTGAGAGGGTGATCGGCCACACTGGGACTGAGACACGGCCCAGACTCCTACGGGAGGCAGCAGTAGGGAATCTTCGGCAATGGGGGCAACCCTGACCGAGCAACGCCGCGTGAGTGAAGAAGGTTTTCGGATCGTAAAGCTCTGTTGTAAGTCAAGAACGAGTGTGAGAGTGGAAAGTTCACACTGTGACGGTAGCTTACCAGAAAGGGACGGCTAACTACGTGCCAGCAGCCGCGGTAATACGTAGGTCCCTAGCGTTGTCCGGATTTATTGGGCGTAAAGCGAGCGCAGGCGGTTTGATAAGTCTGAAGTTAAAGGCTGTGGCTCAACCATAGTTCGCTTTGGAAACTGTCAAACTTGAGTGCAGAAGGGGAGAGTGGAATTCCATGTGTAGCGGTGAAATGCGTAGATATATGGAGGAACACCGGTGGCGAAAGCGGCTCTCTGGTCTGTAACTGACGCTGAGGCTCGAAAGCGTGGGGAGCGAACAGGATTAGATACCCTGGTAGTCCACGCCGTAAACGATGAGTGCTAGGTGTTGGATCCTTTCCGGGATTCAGTGCCGCAGCTAACGCATTAAGCACTCCGCCTGGGGAGTACGACCGCAAGGTTGAAACTCAAAGGAATTGACGGGGGCCCG
>OKQJ01000012.1_pt1 | contig 122229 bp, 132 predicted proteins | sample 1614171 | NCBI WGS metagenome assembly OKQJ01 (sample SAMN04436911, study PRJEB24849) | human gut metagenome | biome: human gut; feature: NICU; material: stool | host: Homo sapiens | place: USA: Saint Louis, MO | collected 2012-05-30 | reverse complement strand
GCAAAGGTGGTGCTGAAGGGAAACCATTCGGTAGGCCTTTAGGCCTCGGCCGGTATCAGAGGCTTTCAGCCGAAGAGCAAGCCACCCGTTCTCACGGGTGGTTTTGACTATCGGCTTCCAATCTATAATAAAATTCATAGATTATGCACAGACTAGCTAAAAACACTTTAAGGAGAAAAGTATGTTTAAAAACTCAAAACCGTATTTACTGGCTACCATTCTCATCGGAATGGGCCTCGCTAATCTATTTAGAAGTTTGGATGCAGTTCACCATACCATTAACTTGCTAGGGCTAACGGTGCTTCTTTATAGCTTACTTTTTAAAAAGTGGGTACAGTTTCAAAAGTAACCTTTGGTCACTTTGAACGTAAGATGCTTGCAAATGCTTATTTTTGATGTTCCCGAAGTAAAATTATTCTTGCTAATGATAGCGGAGATTGTATTATATTTGATTGCATATCTTTGTAATAGAGAAAACAAAGATATGTATATTCGCCTATTTAAAGTATCAGTACTAATGACACTACTGTATTACATCTCCAGTAGAATTTAATCGCTAAGGGCTTACTTGAAATCTTACAGCTGTATAATAAAATACAGAGAGGAATAGAGTTAAATGTAATAGCTTATTAGGTTTGCAAGACTGACTGAGGTTATTCATAGTTTAGGTGTTTTATCATGAAGTTAAAGAATATTAGTTCGAGTGTATTGCGATCTTTTAGAACCATCACTGCTACGTTGGCAGTTTTCCTTATAAGTATCAGCCTTTCTCTCTACAAAAGCAAGATCTCGCCAGGAACTTGGCTAGCAGTCGGAGCACTAGCTTTAGTAGTCATTTTTGTTAATGGACTGCTCTACCGTATGCTTAAGAAGCGTCCAGATTCAGTAAATCTGTTAACAATACGGCAGTCCTTCATTGTCTTTCTTGTCATCACATTTCTAGTGCTTAGTGTAGAGTTTTACACATTACTAACATTCAGTGATACCACAGACCGTATAGTACTAGCCGTATTAATGCTTTTGTTAATCCTCTGTGATTTTCTATCTTACCTTCAAGTCAAAAAATATTTTAAACAATAAACGCATTTGCTTGATTATTCTGTAAGCAATCTAGAAGATATTTGCATAAAAGTGTTATAATAAGAAAGTGATTAAGTAAATATGTGAAAATTAGAGGAAGATTTCCAATGATTGAAGGATGTTCTTCAGGAATTACCATTCGGGACATATAGCCACTTTTTGGGACGCTAGCTCTGATAGAGACACTTGAATGCTATACTAAAGATGTTATTGAGAGATCACACGATAAAAATTTTAGGAGGTAGTTGCCATGGCAACTCAAACAATTGAAAACTTTAACACCCTTGACCTCGAAACACTTGCTAGTGTTGAAGGAGGTGGATGTAGTTGGAGAGGCGCAGGTGGTACTGTTGCCTATGGAGCAACCTGCTGGTGGAGCTAATCTATGGTATATTTTATTATAGGTTTTGTTGTTGCTTTGTTAGGTAATATCTTTTTCAACAAGGTCAATAAAAATAAACATAAAAAATCATCTTGAACATATACGGGTATTTTCATAACAATTTTTAATAATTTGTTTATAAGATAGTGTTATTTTCTTTGAACAAATAGTTTATTTTTATGTAGATGAGGAGTTAACTAATGATTACAGAACTAACATATAACGACCTTGAAACACTTGCTAGTGTTGAAGGAGGACGAGTCAATTGGGAACGATGGGGAATGTGTGGGGCCTCTGTCGCCGTAGGTGCTTCAGAAGGATTCTCTGCAGCTGCAGGTGGAACGGCTTTCTTCATTGGACCGTATACAATTGGAACTGGTGCAGTAGGTGCAGCTATTGGAGGTGGAGTAGCCTTACCTGGCTGTTAAGGAGAACAACAATGACACATAGAGTTTCAAAAAGGGATATAGTGCTATTTGTCATTGCCCAAGTAGTTAGCATATCCTTACTGGTACTTTTTTTTAGTCAATTACTTCATAACTTATCATCCGTATTCCAATTGGTCTACATCGTAGCAGCCCTCTTAGTGGTTGTGGTTGATATATTGCTCATTCGAAAAATAATGACAAGAAGAGAAGAACCAACTGTGTTAAATCAATTAAAAGCTTCCCTAGCTTGTTTCTTGTTACTGACACTTAGTTGCCTTCGTTTTTTGACAACAGATTTCTATTATCAAAAAGTTATCGCTATATTTGTAGGTTTTTTTTCATTATTGGGTTTCGTACTATTTTTATGGGGCATCAAGTATATCAACCATAATATAGAGAAGTAAGTAATTGACAAAATAAGGAGTATAAGCAATGTTTACAAAATTAACTCATAACGACGGTGCAGGAGCTGGATTTGCAGGCGGTAGCACAGCATTTTGTTATGGTACAGCTGAATAATCTTCATTTGAGATAGGTGATACAAATGAAGAAATACCTAATCATTTTTTCGACTATTGCGATGATATATTTATATAGCAAAGTACTATTGTCATCAGGAAATATCTATCAACTTTTGTTAGCATCAATAGGATTCTTTTTCTTTTTATTTGGAGTCTATAGGCAGTATAGAAAGAATTAGTTAAAGCTTTTTCAATAAGACATGGAATGAATCAAAAATGATATTCAGTCTTTTTTTACTACTCGGGACATATAGCCACTTATTGGGACGCTAGCTCTGATAGAGACACTTGAATGCTATACTAAAGATGTGATTGAGAGATCACACGATAAAAATTTTAGGAGGTAGTTGCCATGGCAACTCAAACAATTGAAAACTTTAACACCCTCGACCTTGAAACACTTGCTAGTGTTGAAGGAGGAGGGAAAAGAACAGCAGATGTCTTTTTAAGTTCTGTTGGGGGTGCTGCTGAAGGAGTTTACTATTGTGCTGGCGTTGGAGCTCTCACACCGTATACTGTTGTTGGTTGTGCTGGCATTGGAGCGGTGGTCGGATCCTTCTTTCCACAATAGAGCAAGCTAAATTTATTTAAGGAGAAAAAATAATGAAAACTGAAGAACTTGAAAAATTCTTGAACTTGAACGATACAACTCTTTCTAATATTGAAGGAGGTAATCTTTCTGCAGGTGAGGTAGGGAATGCATTTGGAATATGTGCCACAGCAGGTGCTATTATTGGAGGTGCCTTTGGTGCTGTACCGGGAGCGCTTGGTGGAGCAGTATTAGGTGCACAATATTGTGGGGGCACATGGGTGATTATTAGAACTCACTAATAGTTACCGTGATTCTAGAAACGTATGATTGACTTTGAGGTATAATGAAATGTTGCATCTTAACCGACTTCGTTCAAGTACTTTACGTTATTTACGATTAATAATTGTCACTTTAGGATTACTAGGTGGGAATATTTGTCTTGAGTTATTTTCTAATGGTTATTCATTCCTTTTTTGGTTGCCGTTAGGTCTGGTTTCGTTACTTTTCCTGATTTATCTACCACTGCTTATTAAACGAGAACTGAGCATTCGTCCAGTAGAGGAACAAAACTTTACACCTAAACAGATTTATGCAGTGCTAGGACTGGTTAATTTAGGTGTTATTTTATACGCGATTTACAGTATTTGTATCAGTACTGATGAAGAATGGAATAACTATATGGTTATTTTACTTTTTCTTGACGTTTGTTACTTAGCTTATATAACTCCCAAAGTGTTAAAAATAATCAGAAAGGAAAAGTAATCTACAGGAATAATGGGGCCTAGAGTTAACTTAGTATCTCTAGTGACACCTTGAGGAATAAATTCTGCCCTTATATCAATACACTTCTGTCGTACCATAAGGAGGTAAACTAATGCTTATAGAACTAACATATAAAGAACTTGAAGCTATTCAAGGTGGCGCTGTCTGTCGTATGCCAAATGTGAATAACAAGGAGGGTGACCCTTTTAAAGGAACCCTAGTGCCACTGCCTCGGCATCCACGAGACGAAGCCTATCCGATGGTATACTTACCTGTCTGTGCTATTATGTAAGAACTTGAAATGACAACTCTCATTTGATAAGAATTTAAAAAGTCCCTGTTATTACCCGAACCTTCTGGTGATAGTGGGATTTTTTATATTCTTACCATTCGGGACGTATAGTCACTTTTTGGGACGTTAGCTTCTATGAGAGTTGTAAATTGTTAAACTAGACTAAGTAATCGAAAGGAGTTTATGATGAAAAAACGGACATTAACGCTATGGCTGATGAGTTCAGCCTTGTTACTGAATCTATCGGTAGGAACTGCTTTAGCGGATGAGGTGGTAGAAACGGGAGCTGATAATTCTCCAAAGGTTGAAGCAACCGAATCTACTCCAGTAGAACAACCATCAGATAGTCAGGAGCAGTCGCTTCCTGAAGATAAAGAGGCACCAGCAGCGACTGAATCAGTAACCTTGGCTGAGTCTGAGGAGGAGACTGCAAATGATATCCCAGCAGTATCTCGTGAGGAATACGACGCTAATGTTGCTGATTTACCTAAAATAAGTTTAGATGATGTGCGTAATGCCTTTACCGAGGATGGTCAGGCACATACGATTTATTTTGGACGTGGAACCTGTTACTATTGTCGTCAATTTTCACCAGAGTTGAAGGTCTTGAACCAACTGATGGATGGTCGTTTAGAGTATTACGATACAGATCGTGAGGATTTTGACCGAAACTATGTGTTTGGTGAGATTGGTATTCCAGGTACACCTACACTACTTTATCTGGAAAATGGTCAGCTATTATCAGGATGGGTTGGTGGTGGACCTGCTCAAACAGTTTATGACCATTTAGCCAGCTCTAGTCCACGTTTTATGACTTTGAATCAGGAACAAACAACCATCTCTGAACCTCAAACTAAAACTGTTCGTCCTACACGAGTAACCGAAGAGAGTACGAAAGAGAAATCTTTGCCAACTGTTCAACCACAGCCGATGTCAACGGTTCAGAAGGAACTGAACGCTCAAACAGGGCAAATGGCACCAATGACTGATAAAGTAGCAGACACAAAAGAATTCCCTAAAACAAATGACGGTGAGCAATCACTTGTCTCTTTTGTGGGGGCATTAGCAATCTTAGCTTCACTCATGTTAGCACTGAGATATTATATTAAATAGGTAAAAAGATTGAGTATCTCCCTCAATTTTTTTCATTTTGTATATGAATGACCATTCAGGACGTATAGCCACTTTTTGGGACGCTGGCTTTTAAATGACTATCAGTGTGCTATACTAAAGATGTGATTGAAAAATTAGTTGAAAGAAATAAGGAGGTTTTCTTAATGACAGGACTTAAATGGTTTGCAGGAGGCAAAGAGAGACGAGAACAAGCAGTAGCTATTATCGATGAAGTAATTGAAACTATTGGAGATAAGCCAGATTATGCTGATTTGAAGCAGGTCCTGCACTCCTACAGAACGGAACTTGCAGACTCTCGTTCAGCCACTCCCTATATCTTAAGCAGGATGTCACTGGAAATATCCGAAGTGGTCAGAAAAGACCAGCTAACCTTTTCTCCCTTTATCGAGGAGCGAATGGCAGAGTTGCGAAAATTGCTAGCGATTCGTTATGGCTATTGATGCCATTAGGGAGGATTTCTTGGTTTTAAGGTTGAGTTGTCCATTGAGAATTTGTGTTATTCCACTGTCTTGGCTACATCATTTGTTTAAATAATAATAAAATCAATCGTAAAAATTGAAGATTAAATCTTGTTTATTTCCACACAATCAAAAAATCCCATGGGAGTTCTCATCCTATGGGATTTTTTGCGATAAATACTAATAAGGCAATGTCATCTGACTTTGGCTTAGGTCCACAGTCACTTCATAGTCACTATTGTCACGAATAGTGTGCTCAAAGTCTGTGGTATAGAGCACAAGTCGGAGTTTGTCGCCCTTGTTGAGTTTGTAGATGGTTGGTTGCAAATCCAAACCGATAGTCATCCATTCATTTGGGGTGACATTCTCAATGTTAAGGAGGTTCTTGCGATTTTGCAGGTTAAGGTGTCCTTTGGTAATGACACGATATTTGGCCTGCTTGAATGGCAGTTCACGTAAGGCTTCTTCCTTGAAGAGACGACCGTTATCTAAACTCATGCGTTTGAGTGAAGGGATAGGTGCGAGATACTTCTTGTCACCCATTTCTAGAACTTGGGCCGAAATGAGACCACGGTTTGTGCTAGACTTAACCTTGAGCTCTAGGTGGACACGGCCATTAATCTGGATGTCTTGGTCCAGTTCAACGTCCAAGGTAATAGCATTGGCTTTGTCTGCAAAGAGGTCATCCTTGAAGCTTTGGTAAGCTTTACCGTATTTGGCAAAGGTTTCCTCTTCATAATGGTTAGCGATGCTAGCTTCAGCCTCACCAAGCTGAATGTTTTTACTATTGTCGTGTCCAAAATTATCGAGGACTTCCCAGGTCTGTTCAGACTGGTTGTTTTGCCAGATAACAGTAGGCAGTGTGTAGCCATTCTCCAAACCAAGGAGTTTCTGACAAATCAAGGCGTTCATACTTTCTCGGAAGTCAATAGACTGCCAAGCATTCATGTAAACGTGGGCACCATTGTGGAAGAAGAGGTGTTTTTCAAGAGAGTCAGGGAGGGCTCTGAACATTTGATAGACATTAATCGGTTTGACGTTCCAATCCTGGCTACCGTGTGTAAAGACTACAGTAGCTTTGACACGGTCTGCGAACTGTACATAGTTACGGTCGTGCCAAAACTGGTTATAGTCTCCGTGCTTACGATCAATAGCTGTGCTTAGCGCCTTAAGGTAGGCCTCGTAGTATTTTTGATGGCGTAGGTATTCTCCAGCTAATAGGGAACGAGAATAAGTGAATTCAGTCAAGGTATCGAGATCCTCACCAGGGTAGCCTCCAGGACTAACGAGGAGTCCATTTTCACGATAGTAGTCGTACCAAGAAGAAATACCTGCTTCAGCGATTACCATCTCCAAACCGTCAACACCAGTTGTAGCAAGGGCGTTGGACATGGTACCCAAGTATGACAGCCCAGTAGTAGTCACCTTACCAGAAGCCCAATCAGCAGTAATGGTATGCTGTCTACTATGGCTAGTAAAGGCGCGTGCACGATCATTGAGCCAGTCAATGACAGCTTTATAGGCCAGAACTTGTTGATAGTCTCCAGAGGTCATGAAACCTTCCGAGTTGAAAGTACCGACACCAGATACATAGATAGAAGCCACACCACGAGCCAACATGTAATCGTTAAGTGTATAGGTATCAGTGTGAGCAAAACGCTCCTGAGCCTTCGTGACAGGATTGATAGGCGTAAGGTCTGCCTCTGGTGTTTTGATTTTTGGTTGGCTAAGGGAGATTTCACCTGCTGGTTTGACGAGCAAGTCTCCCTCCATCTTGTGGGTGAGTTTATCAGAGGCAGGTTCATTAGTCCCTTGTTGATAAGGACTTGCGGTCATCATGGCTGGAACCGGGAAGTCCACATTAGGACGTAAGATGGTTACCTTGACCAAGTCTAACTGTCCATCCTTATCGGTATCTACAGGAGTCTCGACATAAACCACTTCACGGTGAAGTTGATTGGTGTCAAATGTGGCCAAGCTCTTACCATTAAAGAAGACGTAGTCATTACTTATTGGGATTAAATCTTGGGCTACTAACTGATCAATTAAGGTATTGCCAGATTGTGTGCGTGTCGCTAACAACTGGTGGAGGTTATTAAGGCTACCATCAAAAGTGATTGGGAAGGCCATTTTCTCAAGGAAAGCAACACTGTCGGTAAAGTCCACGTTAGGGACAAATCCTAGCAGTTGAAGGGCTACCAAGCCAAAGACTTCAGCAGTTAAAGGACGATCTGATTGGAAAAAGGCCAGGAGGTCTGTCTCTGGATCGGAAATCCAATTTTTCAAAGCCAAATCAGTATCTTCAAAGAAAAGGAAGTTCTTGCGAACAAATGATTCAAAATTGGCTTTGGCACTAGCATCTAGAGAAACTTCAAACCCCAAAGAACGGAGCTCTTGACAAGCAATTTCAGGACTAATAGGGATGTAACTAAACTGGTTAAATTTCATATTCAAAAACCTCAAAAATAATACGTAAACATTCCAGAAATATCTTTACATCAGACATTATACTTGATAAAATGATAAAAGTCTAAATGACTGAGACAAATGTTAACGTCCTCCCAAAAAGTTAGACAGAAAAAATCTAACATGGGGTGTTTTTATTATTAAATAGCATGCCCTTTTATGGATCAAAAAGTGTTAAAAATAAAACAGTAACCTTAGAGTAGCTACTGTCTTATCTCTTTTTTTACTGAAAGCCTTGATAGACTTAACAAATGGTAGAAAAGAGCCAAAATATTCTCAGTCACATCGTAATAGTCATTACTAGAATGGTAGCACCTAAGGTGTAAAGATTCCATAAAACATGAAGTGTGATACTTGCAGATAAGTTTTCTCTTTTTTGGTAGACCATAGAGAGAGCCAGGCCCATTCCAATATAGAGGAAGAGGTGGGCAAGGTTGATAGGCATATGAAAGAGACAAAAGAGACCAGTGCTGACTAGCACAGCCGTTTTCGAATAGGGAGCTAACCAGGTGAAAATCCATTTACGAAAGAGTAGTTCTTGCAAGAAGGTAGTAATCATCATGCTAATGCCTACTGGGAGGATAGACGTTGTCGTAAGAGTTCTTTGAAGTTCCGCATGGTAGTTGGTGTGGGTCAGTAGCATGCGGAACTTCAAAGAACTCTCATCAAAAAATAAGAACAAACCCCCAAGTAGTAAAAAGAATCCCTGATAGGTATGTCTAAACGCCAAATGATTGACGAAAGTTTTCAGAGTCTTTATTATATTCTAAAATGAGGAAATAGCTAGTCCTAAGGTAAAGATAATATAATGATTTTCATAATTTATGCGAAAGAAAGTGAAAAAATTACAATCCTGTTTTTTCTTAGGAAAATTCTTGTCACACAGACTCTTTTTGGATAAAATAGAAAAGAATGGAGGGTGTCATGACGCAATCAGGGAATTTTAAGTTTCACACACCAATTTTTCGTGTGAATAATAGACAAGAAAATATCGATTTTTACCAAAATACGTTAGGATTTAAGCTTTTGACTGAGGAAAATGCTCTTGCTGTCTTCACTGACTGGGCAGAACATAACTCACTTTTTGTAATTGAGGAGTCTCCAGCTTACCGTTGTCGTGCAGTTGAAGGTCCTAAGAAAATTAATAAAGTGGTCATTAAGGTTTCAAATCCACTTGAGATTGAGTACCTTTTGGCGCGTGATGTTCATCAAGCTAAGGCTATTTTCCAAGGGGAAAATGGTTACGCTTTTGAGACTATCTCACCAGAAAATGGTCTTATTTTGGTGCATGCTGAAGATGATTTATCAACTTTAAAGACAGTCGAGTACGCAGATGTTGAAGAAAAAGAAGATTTCAAAGGAGTTTCAGACTTTACTGTTCAGTCTTTGACTTTGAATGTTGTTGATACGGTTCAAGCGGCTTTTTTCTACGATAATCTGTTTGGCGAAGAATTGCCTTTATCTATCCACTTTGAAAAGGCAGAAGGTCCTGACCTTCAAGTAAGTCCAGACCAAACTTGGGATTTGGAAATTCTAGAATTTAAGGTAGCTGAAGACTATGATTTGGCTGCCTTGCATGAGAAACTTGACAAGGAACAGTTCTCAAGTTATTTAGATCCTAAAGGAAGTCTACTTGCACTGACTGATATGAGTAATATTGAGGTTTGGTTAACAAAATAATGACTAATTTCAAACAAACATTGCTAACAATTACAGACTATATCAAGGCTGACATCTTCCCGGGTGCCAGCCTTGCACTTTATGATGGAAAGAATTGGCAAGAGTACTATTGTGGTACTCAGGATGGCAAGAATTCAGTAACTCCAGATTTAACCTATGATCTAGCTAGTGTCTCTAAGGTGGTGGGAGTTGGGACTCTTTGTATCTTCTACTTACAGTCAGGAAAACTGGATTTGGATGAGAAGTTGTCCACCTATTATCCTGAAGTAGCAGACAAGACGCTAACTCTTCGTCAGCTTCTTTCTCATAGTAGCGGAATTGATCCTTTTATTCCAAATCGTGATGAATTAGACCAAAAGGGCTTGATTGCTGCAATAAATGCCATCAAAGTTAAGTCTGATAAACCATTCTTGTATACAGATATTAACTTTATTCTCCTGGGGTTGATGCTTGAGAAATTATCTGGACAAACTCTGGATAAGCTCTTTGACATAGAGATTTTTCAACCGTTTGGTATGTTTGAAACACGGTTTGGGCCAGTTGAGCTTGCTGTTCCAACTGTTGAGGGAGTTCCGGGAGGAACTGTTCACGATCCCAAGGCTCGAGTGCTCAAAGAGCATACAGGTTCAGCAGGCCTCTTTTCAACCCTAAAGGACTTGGAAATCTTTGTTAACCATTATTTGAAGGATGATTTTGCTAAAAATCTGACGCAAAATATCAGTCAATCCAAGAAGGAGCGTAGTGTCGCGTGGGACCTTCAAGGCGATTGGCTTATTCATACTGGTTATACAGGTACCTTTGTGCTTATTAATATCCCTCGTCAACGTGCGGGGATTTTCCTCAGTAATCGTACCTATTACAAGGATGAGAGGGCTCAATGGATCAAGGACAGAGATATTTTGATTGAGATAATGAAGAAGGAGTTGGTTTGTGAAACGGTCGAGTAGACACTCTAAGAAAAGAAAGCTTGTCTCTTGCTTTTTTGGTCTACATGGAAATTTTTGTCCTTCTTTTTACAGGGGAGAAATACTGGAAAAAAATCACAGAGATAGTAAAGGCAGGAGAAAATGTGGCAGTTCTTGCTGTTGAGCATGGCTATCCTATATTTGCGACAAAAGAAGAAGCTTAAGCAGTTGACCTACTGATTAAGCTTTTTTACTTATTAAGGATTTTTCAACCGTGATGTGTTGGATACCAGCTTCTTCGAAGATTTGGCCGACTTCTTGATAGCCATTATTGAGATAGAACTTAAGTGCCCCTAGTTGAGCATGGAGAGAAATAGATTTGAAGCCCTGCTCTTGAGCGAAATCTTCAGCCTCTTTTAGGAGGATGCTACCCAGACCTTGACCTTGGTAGTCGTCAAGCACGGCCATGCGTTGGAGTATAACTTGTGTCAAGTCTATGTTAGGAAGTAGGCGTACGGTTGCTGTAGCCTGGCCCTTGTCATCATAGAGGACAAAGTGAATGCAGTAGGCTTCATTTGCGTCAATCTCGATAGAGTGCGGAACTCCTTGGCCTTTAACAAAAACGGTGTTTCGAATAGCCACAGCATCTAGATAAGTCTCTGAAAGTGTATCTCTTGTATGTTTGATAATCATAGGAATAGTGTAGCAAAGATTTTAGTCTATCGTCAATGAGAAAAAGCTTGATGAGAGGAGTAGTCACCAAGCTTTTGATAGGTTTTATTCTTTAATTTTTTTGCCGTTTGCATCTTGGATAGGACGGTTGTTTTCAAATCCAAGAGCTTGGGTGAATTCTTCCACCTGTTCCTTACTAACAGTTTCTTGGCTTTTGAAGACAATCCAGTAAACGCCTTCAGTACAAGGCGGTGTTGTCAATGAGCCTTCAAAGTTGCAATAGACCTTGTTTTCAGGATAGAAATCATCAAGTGAGATAGCCTGAGATAAATCCGTTTCAGTATTAGTGGCCTGAGGCATTTTATCCCAGCTTGATTGCAAGGCTTGGCTTTTATCTCCATAGTTATAGAGAACTGAGACAACTGTGATTTTTCCATTATCCGTCTTGTAGACGAAATGCCCTTCAAGAGTATAGGTTTTGCCATCTAGTTCATTCTCAACTTGGCCTTCTGATTCTTGGTTATTAAGGTTTAGTTCTGGGAGAACAACGTTCTCAGCTCCGGTGATATTAATGTGAGATTGTTCCTTATCCGCCTTGCTGAGTTTATAATCTTTAGAAAGGTCACCCCAATGTTCAGGACCAGTTATACCCGTATAGCCCCATTGGACCTCTTGAGACTTAGAGGTTTTACTTTGAGTTTCAGACTGGCAGGCTACGAGTAGGATGGTACCGGCTATAAGAGACAATAATCCAATTAGCTTAAAACCTTTCTTAGTTATCCTCCCTATATACTTTTATTTTTTGACATGTATGCTAGTTAACACGTTATTTGTAAACTAGCAGTCAGATGGTGACAGAGTCTTAGTTCTTTGAGCTGCTTAGAATGAAGTGTCTGGAGAAACCAAACAGAAACGCTTTTATTTTATAGCTAATATGAAAGAAAGTAAATTATAGTTTTTTTAGAAAATTATAATTAAAAAATAAGTGTTTTACAAAAAGAAAAGAACTCACTATTGCGAGCTCTTTATTCATTTTATCCCAAAGCATCATCCATTGAAAGAACTTCGTGGAAGACACGTTGTGTCAATTCAGTTTTTTGTTCTGGAGTGAGGTATTTAGTGTTTACACAGTATCCAGAGATACGTACGATAACATCTTCACCACTCATGATCTTTTCGTAAACGTCTGACAAGTCCATTACGTTCAAATTAACGTGTTGTCCACCGTTTTCAAAGTAACCATCAAGGATTGTTACCAAGTTGTCAACTTGTTCGTCACGAGTTTTACCAAGAGCACGAGGTGATACTTGAGTTGTCAATGAGATACCGTCAGCTGCGTAACCAAAGTCAAGGCTTGCAAGCGAGTTCAAGTTTTGCAACCATCCACCTTTAGCTTTGTTAGATGGGTTAGCACCTGGTGAGAAGAATTCAAGTTTAGACAAGTTCACTGAACCATCTTCGTTGAGGTATACCCCTTTGTGAACTGGAGAGTTACCAGTTTGTTTAGAGTAAGCAACGTTTGAAGTGATTGTAAGAAGTGAAACCGTAGCTTCGGCATCTTTGTAGAGTTTGTGGCTACGAAGACGAGTAGTGTAAGCTTCAATCAACCATTCTGCCAATTCGTTTGAACGTGGATCATCTTCACCCCAACGTGGGTATTCACCAATTGTTTCGTAGTCGTAGATGTAGCCATCTTCGTCACGGATTGGTTTAACTGTAGCGTATTTGATTGCTGACAATGTATCAACAGTATTTGCGAAACCACAGATACCGAATCCCATGTTAGCACGTTGTTTAGTTGGCAAGAAGGCCATTTGAACAGCTTCGTAGTTGTACTTATCAGTCATGTAGTGGATGATGTTAAGGGCATCTACGTAAGTGTCAGTCAACCAGTCAAGAGATTTTTCGAAGTTAGCTTTAACAGTGTCAAAGTCAAGAACTTCATCACGGACTGGCTCGATGTCAAATACTTTGTAGTCTTTATGAACATCGTCGTAACCACCGTTCAAACCAGTAAGAAGGGCTTTAAGTACGTTAACACGAGCACCGAAGTATTGGATGTTGTGGCGTTGTTCTTCGTTTTCTGGGTCAAGTGGTGATACACAACATGAGATACAGCTCATTTCACCGTATCCGTCTTTAGCCATAGTAGTTACACCTTCGTATTGGATAGAAGAGTGTTTGTGGCTCATGTGCATACAGTAGCGACGGAATGAGTAAGGCAATTTGTCAGTCCAAAGAACTGTCAAGTTTGGTTCTGGAGAGTTACCGATGTTGTCAAGAGTGTTCAAGAAACGGTAGTCCATCTTAGTAACACGGTGACGTCCGTCAGCACCCATACCAGCCATTGAAGTTGTGATGAATGTTGGGTCACCTGAATACAATTGGTCGTAAGCTTTTGTACGAGCAAACTTAACTGTACGAAGTTTCATAACGAAATCATCAACGAATTCTTGGATTTCTGATTCAGTATAAGTACCACGAGCCAAGTCACGTTCAGCGTAGATATCCAAAACGATTGGCACACGACCAAGTGAAGTAGCGGCACCATTGATGACACGACATACTGCCATGAAGGCGATATTTGTCCATTGGATAGCTTCTTTAGTATCGAAGGCTGGACGACGAACATCTACGCCGTAAAGGTCACCAAGGCGAACAACGTCTTGAAGTGCTTGGTATTGAAGGTTAACTTCTTCACGAAGACGGATAGTTTCTTCGTCGATTTCTTTGATAGCATTCCAGTCGTTAACTTTTTCTTGCATCAAGTAGTCAGCACCGTAAAGTGCAAGACGAGCGTAAACCCCGATGATACGTCCACGTGAGTAAGCATCTGGAAGACCAGTAACTGTGTGAGCGTGACGTGCACGACGGATGTTTGAAGTGTAAGCACGGAAGATACCATCGTTAACTGTAGTCACGTACTTTGTGAAAATTTCGTGTACAGCTGGGTCTGGTTCATAACCGTGTTCTTTCAAAGCAGTTTCCGCCATACGAATACCACCTTTAGGCATGAAGTTCAATTTGAAGAGCTCATCATTTTGGATACCATAGATAAGTTCATCTTCTTTTGAAATGTATCCTGCGTCAATGTCAGCGATTGAAGTTGGACGAGTATCCATTGGGAAGCGTCCAGCAGCTTCGTAGCCAGCTTTAGTTTCGTCTACAATTTTTTTGATTTTAAGTGAGCGTTCAGTTGGTCCTGCAAGGAAGCTTTCATCACCATCATATGGTGTATAGTTTGCTTGTACAAAGCGAGATACACTTGCTTTTTCTTTCCAATCAGTTCCTTTAAAGCCTTCCCACGCTTTTTCAAAAACATCTGTGTTAGTTTTAACCGTTGCCATAGTTTGGATCTCCTATAATTCTAGTAACAAATAATCTGTTACATTCTCTAAAAGTATTTTATCATACAGTAACCGCTTACACAACTTTAAAACTGTGATTTTAGAGACATTCTTTTATAATACAGTTTATAAAACTGAAAATCTGTAGTATAAATTTCTGTTTTTTGATAGATTTTGGTATTATAGGGGGGAGAGTGCTTTGTAGGCCCAAAGTTTTCTGTAAAGATCTTTATAATGAAACGAATCTGAGAAAGGAGGCAAGAAGCCATGCTAGAGTTCCCTCTAATTAATGATACCAGTCGGAAAATCATCCATATTGACATGGACGCCTTTTTTGCTCAGGTTGAGATGAGGGATGATCCTAGTCTTAAAGACAAACCTGTTATTATCGGTCATGACCCCAGAAAAACAGGAGGTCGTGGTGTGGTGTCTACTTGTAATTACGAGGCTAGAAAATATGGTGTCCATTCAGCCATGTCTTCTAAGGAAGCCTATGAACGTTGTCCTAATGCTATCTTTATCTCAGGAAATTATAGCCATTACCGTGAGGTAGGGATGCAGATTCGTAAGATTTTTAAACGCTACACGGACTTGGTTGAGCCTATGTCTATTGACGAGGCTTATCTTGATGTTACTACCAATAAACTTGGGATCAAGTCTGCAGTTAAGGTGGCTAAGCTTATCCAGTATGATATTTGGCAGGAACTCCATCTGACTTGTTCTGCAGGCGTTTCCTATAATAAATTTATTGCCAAACTAGCCTCTGATTTTCAAAAGCCTGCTGGTTTGACGGTGGTACTTCCAGAGGAGGCTCAGGAATTTTTGGAAAAGCTACCTATTGAAAAGTTTCATGGTGTTGGTAAAAAGTCAGTTGAGCGTCTTCATGACATGGATATATACATCGGTGCCGATCTTTTGAAAATTCCTGAGATAACCTTAATAGACCGCTTTGGCCGTTTTGGTTTCGATCTCTTTCGAAAGGCTAGAGGCATTTCCAATAGCCCAGTAAAGCCTAACCGTGTCCGTAAATCTATCGGAAGTGAGCGAACCTATGGTAAGCTCCTGTATAATGAAGACGACATCAAGGCTGAGTTGACTAAGAATGCTAGACGGGTAGCGGAAAGTGCCCAGAAAAATAAAAAAGTCGGTCGTATCATTGTTATCAAGGTTCGTTATTCGGACTTTTCAACCCTAACCAAACGTATGACCTTGGACAAATCGACCCAGGACTTTGACACCATCGAAAGGATTGCCCATAGCATTTTTGATCAGCTAGACGAAAATAGTAGTGGTGTCCGACTGTTGGGTGTTACGCTGACAGGTTTGGAAGAGCAAGAAGGTAGACAGTTAGACTTAGACGATTTGGCGTGATTATATTATATATAGTAGAGTTTTGACTTGTTACGTTGCCAGTTGACCTTAAAGCATCATCAGACCTATGCTATCTTAATTAGTAAGTAATAGAAATGAGGTAATAAAAGTAATGAAAAAGTTTTTACTTACCTGTGCTTGACTTTAACAACCTTCTTGGTTCTTGTAGTCTGTGCTTCAAATAAGCCAGCTAAAAAGAAAAAACGAATCAACTTCGACATAACGTGTCAAGGCGGATGCGACGATTTTGATTGATATCATGCTTGGAAAATCAAGTAACGGTTTTTCAAAACTATACAGAACAAATTACGAAACATGGACCGAAACGAATGTCTTTAAAAAACAGGTTGCAGATACTATTGAATAGAAGGAATTCACGCCTGAAGAAAATGACACCTATAAGTACATCGAAGGCTATGATGCTAAGGCACCAATTCAAGTGTTTTCAAAGTTTCTCAGGGTACGCCGTAATATGATTAGCAAGATTCAGGACTATAAACTGAAGGATGTTAAAGTCAAGGAAAATGAAGCAACAGTGACTGTTACTTTACGCTCTGTTAATGTCCATGGAGCTGAAGCTGCTGTTCGTACTCTCCTCATGAGTCTCTATGGTATTAATATTGACAAGTTGAAGCACTGGAACCAATCTGATAAGAGTAATGATGAAAAGGGTAAGATCAAAGATCTCACAACGAAGTTCCTTTAGGGTGAAAACTTTAACGGTGATTTAACGCCATTTAAGAATATTGATAAAGAATTGTTCTATATACCTTTGACAGGTGCAGATAATTTGGAAAGAACCTTCAAATTTACCGAAGATAATGGGGGCAACTGGACTATCTCTACAAAAGATTATAAAGAACTTGTAGAGGCTCTGATTGGCCATGATGAATCAGTAAGTAAAGCCGTTTACGCCGAACGTACCCATAAGAATTTGTCAGACTATCAACCTGAAGATAGTAGCGACTCAAGTAATAAGTTATCAGGTAAGGACAAGTAGTGTGGATAATAGATTATTTTTAGTTGTTTTCCCTCTTAGGATTATATAGGAGTGATAGGTTGATAGTGTTTCACATGAATACTAGACAATCAATATAATCAATATTTAATGTAATAAGTTAAAGATGAAAAGAGTTGTCACTGATGTGGCAGCTCTTTTCTATCTTGTTATTTCTAGGCTTATCCCTATAACCTTTATCTATCACCTCTTAGGTTTTTATTATTAGACGAGTTTGGATGAAGATGGTAAACTGTTATCACTAACTATTAATGAAAGTATCGAGGATTATAGATATGAAAAAATGGCTTGCAGGCATAGGGATTCTTGGCTTGTCGGTTTTGACTTTGGCAGCTTGTGGAAACAAAAATGACAGTAAGGCATCTGGTGAAAAGCAGACGATTACTGTTGCGACTGACTCTGATACGGCACCTTTCACTTTTAAAAAAGGTGATGACTTCAAGGGTTATGATATTGATTTGGTCAAGGCTATTTTCAAGGATTCGGACAAATATGAGGTTAAGTTTGTAACGACACCTTTTGATTCCATCTTGACAGGGGTGGATTCTGGACGTTATCAGATTGCAGCTAATGACTTCAACTACAATGAAGAACGTGCACAGAAATATAGTTTTTCAGATCCGATTTCACGTTCTAACTATGCAATTACCAGTGCTGAGGGTACCAAGTATACTAGCCTAGACGATTTGTCTGGTAAGACGACAGAGGTGCTTCCTGGCTCTAACTACGCTCAGTTGCTTGAAAATTGGAACCACGCCAATGCGGACAAGACACCAATTACAATCAACTACGCTTCTAGCTCAACTGGTCTTTCAACGCGTGTTCAACACATTCAAGAAGGAAAAATTGATTTTATCCTTTACGATGCCATTTCGTCTGAGTACATTGTTAAAGATCAAGGCTATAAGTTGGCTGTAAACAAGATTAAAGACGATATCGGTATGAAGACTGATGGACTTGAATATCTTCTTTTCTCAAATGATAAGCAAGGTAAGGAACTCAAGACTTTTGTCAATAAGCGTATCAAAGAGCTCAAGAAGGATGGAACCCTTGCCAAACTCAGTAAGGAATACTTCGGTGGCGATTACGTCAGTGATTTGAAATAAAACGGTTAAAAGGTGAGACTGCTGTCTCAGCTTTAGATCGAAAACAAAGTTTTCTTTTGAGGATTTCCTTAGGTAACAACGTACGTCAATGACCTTCTTCGAAGTTTCATGACTAAGTTTTAAGCCTAAGGACTTAAAATTTCCGAACATCTGAAACATTAAAGTGTCAGGTGTTTTTCTCACGGCGGAAAGCCTTGGTTTATGCTCACTTTGTTCCTAAAATAAGGATTCGTTGAGAGAAATTCTCAAAAATCTGTTTAAACCTCAACAAGATAGTGTTATCAGTGATATGATTTCCTTATCACTATGATAAGAAAAGACTATTTCACAGACTTTCCGAGTCGTGCTAAAATGAATATTATAAAATTTATGATAAGATATTAGGGCGGTTAGCACTAGGCTAACCGACTTTTTTAGAAAGAAAGGGCAACATTGTGAAAAAGAGTATCGAAGCGTTTAATCGGTCACCTTGGTATCTCCAAGTTATCATTGGTTTAATTGGTTTGGCAGTAGTTGTTGCTTTGGCTATTCCCGTATCATGGTTAGTGGAGATTCTTTGGAGTTATATTTTGCAATTGGTTACAATTGTCTTCAAATGGATTTCATCTTGGATGCCAGCTGGTAAGCTCTTCTCATGGAAGGCTGTCTTTGATGCGGTTCCTCAGATTGTAGAACGCTTGCCTTTAACCTTGGGCTTGACCATTGCAGGTGCCTTCTTTGGATTGATTTTGGCCCTCGTCTTTGCGGTTGTTAAGATTAATCGAGTTCGTATCCTTTATCCGATTCAAGCTGTTTTTGTGAGTTTCTTGCGAGGGACACCAATTCTTGTCCAACTCATGTTGACCTACTATGGTATTCCACTCTTCCTTCGTTACTTGAATGGTGAATTTGGATTAGATTGGAATATTAATGAGATTCCTCCAGCTATCTTCGCTATTACAGCCTTTGCCTTTAACGAAGCTGCTTACATGAGTGAAACCATTCGTGCAGCGATTCAGGCTGTTGATGCTGGGGAAATCGAAGCTGCCCGTTCTCTTGGAATGACATCAGCACAGGTTTACCGTCGTGTCATTATTCCAAATGCGGCTGTTATTGCGACACCGAGTTTGATTAACAGTTTGATTGGTTTGACTAAGGGAACATCACTTGCCTTTAGTGCTGGTATCGTCGAAATGTATGCACAGGCTCAAATCCTAGGTGGTGCTGACTATCGTTACTTTGAACGTTATATCTCAGTAGCTCTTGTATACTGGGTAATCTCAATCTTGATTGAAAACATTGGTCGTTCAGTTGAAAATCATATGGCTATTAAGGTTCCTGAAGCGACTGACATTTCTGGCATTGGAGGTGACCGCTAATGATTAGCATCAAAAATTTGACCAAGGAATTTTCAGGACAAAAGGTTCTCGATGGCATTGATATTGACATTGAAAAAGGTGAGGTTGTCGCTCTGGTTGGTGCCTCTGGTGCAGGGAAGTCGACTATCCTTCGTAGCTTAAACTATTTGGAACAGCCTGATTCTGGTACCATTACCATTGATGATTTTAAGGTGGATTTCGAAACAATTACCAAAGAGCAAATCCTTACCCTTCGTCGTAAGTTAGCCATGGTTTTCCAACAGTTTAACCTCTTTGAACGTCGTACAGCCTTGGATAATGTTAAGGAAGGTCTTAAGATTGTTAAGAAACTTTCTGACGAAGAAGCTACTAAGATTGCGAAAGAAGAACTCGCTAAGGTTGGGCTTTCTAATCGTGAAAATCACTACCCACGTCACTTGTCGGGTGGTCAAAAGCAACGTGTGGCCTTGGCCCGTGCCCTTGCCATGAAGCCTGATGTGCTCTTGCTTGACGAACCAACATCTGCTCTTGACCCTGAGTTGGTTGGTGAAGTTGAAAAATCAATCGCTGATGCGGCTAAGTCAGGTCAAACCATGATTTTGGTCAGTCACGACATGAATTTTGTTTATCAAGTGGCTGATAAGGTGCTTTTCCTTGAAAAAGGTCATATCCTTGAACAAGGAACACCTGATGAAATCTTTAACCATCCAAAAGAAGAGCGAACAAAAGAATTTTTCGCTTCTTATTCAAAACAATACCTTTAAGATGGGATTTTTGTTACAATAGAAAAGGTGGTGGGATAGGACTACATTTTTAGTTTATAGTCAAAGTCCCACAAGGATGATTAGGAAACTTTGAATACTTCAAAGGCGACTAAGGAGTCCAATCAGATACTACACCGCGCAGTTATTACTATTCGGATTCAGAGGTTGGAGAATATTGTCTCAGCCTTTTCTATTTTTTACTTTAGGATGATTTATGTTATTAAATATTTTTAAATTTTATCTCTTAGGCCTTGTGATTGCTTTCTTTGTTTGCTTGGTGCTTGGTGCCCTTTGGCTTGGATGGCGTGCCCTACGTCGTGCAGACAAAACTGTTAAGGAGCGTCAAGGTGCCCTCTATGATGCTATTATGATGTCGATGGTTTCGATTCCGGTATTGGCATTTGCTTTTATGGCGATTCTTATCGTACTGAATGCATAATTCTAGCTTTGTTGGCACATTAGGTGTAAGATATCTCTACAAGAAAATCATATAAGGAGTTACTCATGTACGATACAATTGTTATTGGAGCTGGTCCTGCGGGGATGACGGCAGCACTTTATGCAGCCCGTGCCAACCTTAAAGTGGCAACTTTGGAGCAAGGTGCTCCTGGTGGACAGATGAATAACACATCTGATATTGAGAATTATCCTGGTTTTGAAAGTATTTCTGGTCCAGAATTGTCCATGAAGATGTTTGAACCCTTGGAAAAATTGGGCGTTGAAAACCTTTATGGTATCGTGTCTGGTATCGAAGATAAGGGTGATTATAAAGTTGTCAAAACTGGTGACGAGGAGTACCAAACCAAGACAGTTATCATTGCGACTGGTGCTAAACACCGCCACATTGGTGTTGCTGGTGAAGAAGAGTACAACAGCCGTGGGGTATCTTACTGTGCGGTGTGTGATGGTGCATTCTTCCGTAATCAGGACCTCTTGGTTGTTGGTGGTGGAGACTCTGCTGTTGAAGAAGGAATTTATTTGACACGCTTTGCCAACAGCGTGACCATTGTTCACCGTCGTGACGAATTGCGTGCCCAAAAGGTCCTTCAAGACCGTGCCTTCACCAATGAAAAGGTCAAGTTTATCTGGGATTCAGTCGTTGAAGAAATCAAGGGTGATGATATCAAGGTTCGCAGTGTTGATATTAAGAATGTCAAAACTGGTGAGGTGACTACCCACGAATTTGGCGGTGTCTTCGTTTATGTGGGGCTTGATCCTGTTTCAGATTACTTGACTGGTCTCGACATCACTGACCAGGACGGTTGGGTAATTACAGATGATAAGATGGCGACACGTATTCCAGGTATCTTTGCCATTGGAGATGTCCGTCAGAAAGACCTTCGCCAGATTACAACAGCCGTAGGGGATGGTGCCACAGCTGGCATCGAAGCTTACAACTACGTGACTGCACTCGGTGATAAGTAAAATGAATGGAAACTCGGGAAAAATGATTTTTTTCCTTATAGTAGATCATGAATAGAACTAAAACTATATTAGAGTGATGGTTTTTGATTTTTTAAGTTTTACTAATAGAAGGAATTTATGTCAAAAAAGTCCTTGTTAAGTGAAAACTAGTCTGTTAACCAGCAAGCTTATTTTGTAAGATATGTGATAAAGGTTTGTTGAGTTATTATGATAAACGGCCTGTATGATAGTATAGGTAGGATTGATATTAGGCTAAAATCAATTATATTCTAATAATTATTGATTATAATGCGACTAATTTAAAGATTATGAGGAGGGAACTAATTCAATAGTTTAACGACTAAAACTAGCTTATCTTTACTTTTCAGGTGTAGTTTGATATAATTCCATAGATAAAAGGAGGAAATGAGACATGGATATCACATGGACTATGAAGTATATCGCAGAATTTCTTGGAACGGCAATTTTAGTTATTTTATGTAATGGTGTTGTTACAAATGTTGTAGCAAATGGAAACGGTGATCGTAAGGTTAATAGATTGATGGTTGCTCTAGGTTATGGTTTTGGAGTAATGGTTTCAGTTCTTATGTTTGCGAGCATTTCTGGTAGTCATCTCAACCCAGCTATTACAGTTGGCTTGGCAGCAAGCGGTTACTTTGAGTGGGGTCAAGTTATTCAATATGTTACTGCGCAATTTTTAGGTGCAATTATTGGACAATTGATTATTGTTGTTACACAGTATAAAAAATATAATACAATTGAAAGTGATCATTTGATTCTTAGTACATTTGCAACAGTTAGCGACGAAGAAAATCGAAATATGGCTTGGATCCATGGTGGCTTGAGTGAGTTCTTTGGATCATTTATCTTCGTCTTTGGAACAATGTTCTTGACAAAACACTATTATGGTTCACAAGTTGTTGAGCAAATGATTGCCCAATATACACAAGCAGGTTATAATCGTTCGGCCGTTGAAGCTCAAGCCTCAATCCAAACCGGTGGTGCTATGACTAGCGCTATTATTGTATTAGGACTTTTGACAGTAGGACTTGTGATGATTTTTGGTGGGGGTGTAGGGCCAGCACTTAATCCTGCGCGTGACCTTGGACCTCGTCTTGTATATACTTTCCTTCCAAACTCAATTACAGGGGAAGAAGAAAAAAATTCACAATGGTGGTATGCATTTGTGCCAGTTATCATACCATTTATTGCATCTGCTTGTGCTGTTTTCTTGTATAAGTATTTAGTGGGTTAATGTGAAAATCTATAAGAGGACTTGATAGTCCTTTTTATTGTGGCTTATTTCTCAATGACTTCATGTGGACTTAGGTGGTGACAGAAGGTCTTCGAGTGAAATGATTTACAAGATAACCTACGTCTGTCCTTTTGAAAGAGTCTCCAGTGATTTTTCAAGGCTTGATAGGATAGCGATTTCTTGTCAAACTGGCTCATGATGGCAATTCTTATCTTTAAGAATGCTCGACCAAGGTGATGGATGATGTTGGAACGCTCAATAATGATTTCGTCGTTTGAAAAGAGTCTTCGAGCTAGTGGAATATTGGCTTCTGACATATCTATAATAAAAGAAATAATGATGTTAGGGTTTTTAATTCCGGTTAATTCTGTGGTATTCATTCCTAATGATGGTTTGGTTGCTTTTCATTATAGTTCGTCTGTGACTTTTTGTCTGTAATCAAAAAGCTCTATAATCTCTATGGTGGTTTTACCCACTACAGAAATTATAGAGCCAGTTTTTTGTGTTTGTTTGCTGGTCTTTAGTTTGTCTAGTCCCCTTTGGATCAACATCTATGTGTGGTTTTTTGGTATAATAGAAAAGTCTTACTAAAAATCAGTAAAAACGAGGTGACCGACTTGCGTGTTGTAGCAGGTGATTTTGGCGGACGTCCGCTTAAAACGTTAGAAGGCAAAACGACTCGTCCAACAACGGACAAGGTCAAGGGTGCCATTTTCAATATGATTGGTCCTTTCTTTGATGGAGGACGTGTTTTGGATCTTTTTTCTGGGAGTGGTAGTCTGGCCATTGAGGCTATTAGTCGTGGCATGTCGTCTGCTGTCCTCGTGGAGAAAGACCGTCGGGCACAAGCCATTATTCAGGAAAATATCAAAATAACCAAGAGTGAGAAGCAGTTCCAGCTTTTGAAGATGGATGCAGCGCGTGCACTGACCCAATTGACAGGTCAATTTGACTTGGTGCTTTTAGATCCGCCTTATGCCAAAGAGCAGATTGTGGCCAATATTACTCAGTTAGAGGAGCAAGGGCTCTTGGCTGAAGAAGTTATGTTGGTTTGCGAGACGGATAAGGCAGTGGACTTGCCTGAAGAAATTTCAAACTTTGGGATTTGGAAGCAGAAAACCTATGGTATCAGTAAGGTAACCGTTTACGTGCGTTAGCCTTTGATAGGTAAGTTGTAGAAAGGAATGCTATGACAAAGATTGCTATGTTTACGGGGTCTTTTGATCCAATTACCAATGGGCATATGGATATCATTGCCAGAGCCAGCAAGCTCTTTGATGAGCTCTATATAGGCCTTTTTTATAATAAAAATAAGCAGGGCTTCTGGGATGTTGCGACTCGCAAGCGTATCTTGGAAGAGGTTGTAGCAGATCTTCCCAATGTCAAGGTTATAACGGCTCACGATAGTCTGGCTGTAGATGTCGCCAAAGATCTTGGGGTGACTTATTTGGTTCGAGGCCTTCGCAATGCGACAGATTTTGACTATGAGGCCAATATGGACTATTTCAATAAAGGTTTAGCGCCTGAATTAGAAACGGTTTATTTGATTGCTAGTCATGAGGTGACACCAGTGTCTTCCAGTCGTGTACGTGAGTTGATTTATTTTGAGGGGAACATTAGCTCTTATGTTCCGCAAGCAGTTGTTAAGGAAGTGGAGGCCAAGCGTGGCAAACAAGACAAAATCTAAATTACTATTAGAGAAAATGTGGCGTATTAAGTGGTGGTTATTAAGTATTCTTACGGTACTTTTCCTCCTTTTTGCCCTCTTTTTCCCGCTAAATAATTATTATGTTGAGCTTCCGGGTGGTGCTTTTGATACCAAGGAAGTCTTGACTGTAGATAAGAAAGCTGATGATTCAAAAGGATCCTACAATTTTGTGGCGGTGGCCCAAACCAAGGCGACTTTGGCCTTGATGCTCTATGCTCAGCTTAATGATTTTGCAAAGCTTCAAACAGCTAAAGAAGCAACCGGAAATTACTCTGATGAAGATTTCATGCGTATTAACCAATTTTACATGGAGACTTCTCAAAACCAAGCGATTTATCAGGGCTTGACACTGGCTGGTAAGGAGGCTAGTTTGGAGTATATGGGTGTCTATGTGCTTCAGGTTGCTGATGATTCTAGCTTCAAGAGTGTCCTCAATATCGCTGATACGGTGACGGCTGTTAATGGCAAGACCTTTGATAATTCTACTGACTTGATTAAATACGTTCAAGGGCTTAAGCTAGGTTCAAAGGTCAAGGTCACTTATACGACAGATGACAAAGAAAAGACTGCTACTGGTAAGATTATTAAGATTGCCAATGGCAAAAATGGTATTGGTATCGGCCTAACGGACCATACTGAGGTCAAGAGTCCTGAGAATGTTAAGTTTAAACTAGATGGTGTTGGCGGACCGAGCGCTGGTCTTATGTTTACCTTAGCTATTTACGATCAGGTGTCTGGTCAAGATCTTAAGGCTGGTCGTAAGATTGCTGGGACAGGAACTATTGAAAAAGATGGTTCGGTTGGTGATATCGGTGGTGCCTACCTTAAGGTGAAATCAGCGGCTGATAGTGGCGCAGACATTTTCTTCGTGCCAAATAATCCAGTAACTAAGGAAATGAAAAAGGTTGATCCGGATGCCAAGACTAATTATCAAGAGGCCAAGGAAGCTGCCAAGAAACTGAGGACCAAGATGAAAATCGTCCCTATTAAAACAGCTCAAGAAGCCATTGATTATTTGAAAAAAACTAAATAAGAAGCGAGAGTGGGACAGGCAGAAATCCATGATTTTTGTCCTAGTCTTACTCTCTTTTTTAGGGCAAAGTGTTATAATAGTCTTTATGAAAAAACGTTATAGAACAGTCAATGATTACTATCGTGAAATTTTTGGCGAAAAGATTTTCAAACTTCCTATAGATGCGGGCTTTGATTGTCCCAACCGTGATGGAACAGTTGCTCACGGTGGCTGTACCTTTTGCACAGTATCGGGGTCTGGTGACGCTATTGTAGCTCCTGAGGCACCGATTCGTGAGCAGTTTTACCATGAGATTGACTTCATGCACCGCAAGTGGCCAGAAGTTCAGAAATATCTGGTTTATTTTCAAAATTTTACCAATACCCACGCGCCGCTTGAGGTTATTAAGGAACGCTACGAACAGGCTATCAATGAGCCTGGTGTTGTTGGAATCAATATCGGTACCCGTCCAGACTGTTTGCCAGACGATGTGATTGATTATCTGGCAGAACTCACAGAACGTATGCATGTGACCGTTGAACTTGGCTTGCAAACGACTTATGAAGAGACGTCGGAGCTTATTAACCGAGCACACAGTTATGATCTCTATGTGGAGACGGTTAAGCGCGTGCGTGAGCGTGCGCCAAAGGCTGAGATTGTATCGCATCTGATTAATGGGCTGCCAGGGGAAACCCACGAGATGATGGTGGAAAATGTTCGCCGTTGTGTGACGGATAATGACATTCAGGGAATTAAACTCCACCTCCTCCACTTGATGACCAATACGCGTATGCAAAGGGACTACCACGAGGGACGTCTTAAATTACTGAGTCAGGAAGAGTATGTGTCCATCATCTGTGACCAGTTGGAAATCATCCCTGAGGATATCGTTATTCATCGAATCACTGGTGATGCGCCGCGAGATATGTTGATTGGTCCTATGTGGAGTCTCAATAAGTGGGAAGTCCTTAATGCCATTGACAAAGAGATGGAACGTCGTGACTCATGGCAAGGGTGTAAAGTCGTTAGTAAGAAGGAGGAAAAAACATGATTAAACGACCCATTCATCTATCTCATGACTTTTTAGCAGAAGTACTGGACGATGAGAGTATAGCTGTTGATGCAACCATGGGAAACGGTAATGATACAGCCTTTCTGGCTGGCCTTGCCAAGAAGATTTATGCCTTTGACGTGCAGGAGCAGGCGCTCGAAAAGACTCGTCAACGCTTGTCGGACTTGGAAATTGAAAATGCGCAACTCATTTTAGATGGCCATGAAAATCTGGACCGTTATGTCACGGAACCTATTCGTGCAGCTATTTTCAATCTGGGCTACCTGCCATCTGCAGATAAGAGTGTTATTACCAAACCCCACACGACTCTTGAGGCCATTGAGAAGATTCTTGATCGTCTAGAGGTGGGTGGTCGTTTAGCTATTATGATTTACTATGGTCATGATGGCGGCGATATGGAGAAGGATGCTGTGCTCGAGTACGTTATCGGTTTGGACCAGCGTGATTTTACAGCCATGCTTTACCAACCCCTTAATCAAATTAATACCCCACCATTTTTGGTGATGTTGGAGAAATTACAATGATTACAGATATTAAAGAAAAGCTTGCAGATATGCAGGTCAAATATATAGATAAGCAAAGTGCCGAAGATACTTTGAAAAAGGTTGATAATCGTAAAACGGCTAAAATTAAGAAAAAGTTAGCTAGTCTTGAGGTCGAACGTTGCCATAAACTTTTAGCAAAAGAAGACGTGACTGCCATTGATAAAAAAATTCGCAAGCAAAAAGAACTATTCTCAAACTGTTGTCATAAGGAAGGTTAGGAGGAACTATGCATTTATCATTAGCTTTGCTTGTTCTTTTTTTTAGCTTGATTTTATCGAACGTTATCAATCGTGTCTTTCCACGTCTTCCCCTACCTTTGATTCAAATTATTTTTGGGGTTGGTATTGGTTTTCTTCTTAAGGGGGAAGTTTTTGAGCTTGAAACGGAACTTTTTCTAGCGTTTATTATTGCTCCCTTGCTTTTTCGTGAGGGCGAAGAGAGTGACATTACCAGTATTCTCCGTAACTGGAAACTCATTCTATTTTTGATCTTTCCAGTCATCTTCGTGTCTACACTGGGAATCGGCTATCTTGCTAAGGCCGTCTTGCCTGCTTCGGTGCCCTTGTCTGCCTGTCTAGCAATCGGTGCCGCTCTTGGTCCAACGGATTTGGTTGCCTATTCCGCTATTTCTAAACGTTTCAGTTTTCCAAAGTGGATTAGTTATATTCTGCAGGGAGAGGGTTTGCTGAATGATGCCTCTGGCTTGGTCGCCTTTCAGGTGGCAGTGACCGCTTTGACAACGGGTGCCTTCTCCCTCCTGGATGCGAGCTGGAATTTGGTTATCTCTGTGCTTGGTGGTTTTTTGGTTGGCTTGATTACAGCCCTATTTAATCGCCTCTTTTTGACCATTTTGGATAATATGGATGCTGCAGATGTCACAGGTGCTCTCTTACTAGAGCTGGTACTACCGATCTCCTCTTATTTTGTAGCCGAGGAAATTCATGCTTCTGGAATTATTGCTGTTGTCGTAGCAGGGATTTCGCTTGCCAGTCGTTTCAAAAAAATCACCGTTTTTGATGCCAAACTGGATAGTGTTTCCCATACGATTTGGGGAACCATTACCTTCATGCTTAATGGTATGGTCTTTTTCCTTCTGGGGACGGAACTGCCAACCTTAGCAACCCCAGTACTGTCTATCAGTACTTGCGATACGCTTTGGATGTTTCTTGCCATCGTCTTGTTAACAGCGATCATGTTTGGAATTCGATTTGTCATGATTAGCGCAGTGTTTGCCCAAAGAGCTTGGCGGACCAAACGGTCATTGAAAAAAATATGGAAGGGTGCTACGCTTTTGACTTTTTCTGGCGTAAAAGGAACGGTTTCGATTGCAACAATCCTTTTGCTTCCGATTGCCAATATGACTGCGCTAGAACACAGTCTCTTACTCTTTACGGTAGCGGGTGTTACGCTATTGAGCTTCTTGATAGGTATTTTAGTCCTACCTAAGCTAGCGACTGGACCAGCTCATACGACCAACCATTATATGCAGATTGCCATTCTTAATGATGTGGTCGGTGAGTTGGAAAAAGATCTAAAACAGTCAACTAATCAAGGATCTGTCTATGCTACTATTGACAACTACAATCAACGCTTGGAAGATTTAATCTTGGAGCAGGAATCAAATGATGTCAAAAAAGAGTTGGCCAATATTCGAGTCATGATTATGGAAATTGAGAGTGAGGGTCTGGAATATGCCTACAAGAAGGGTAAGATTTCAGAACTCGAATACAATCTCTACCAACGTTATATCAAGGGCTTAGAGCGTCGTATTAACCGAGGTTTTGTTTCTAGTCTCTCTTATGCCTTTGCTGTTTTCGTTCGTGGCATTCGTAGAATTTTGCACTTAGCTCTTACCTTCAAGTTTCGAATTGAACAAGAGGAGAATAGGCGAGGTCCTCGATTGACGGAGGAAAATCGTGACCATATGACTGAGCTTTATTTAACAAATACTGAGCAGGTTTTGGAAGCCTTGAGCAACCTGGAAGGTGTCTATCATTCAGATCTTTTGTCTTATTTGAAACGCAGTCGACTTCGAGAGGCTGAAATTATCCAATCAGGAGCCTTTGTCGAGAGGGTTATCACCCACTTAAATCCAGACAATGTTGATGAAATGTTGCGAGGCTATTATTTGGAACGTAAGGTTATCAACGAATATGAACAGGCTGAGCTTATTTCTAGTCGTTATGCCAAACAGCTTCGTAAGGAAGTCAATACTTTGGAGGACTATTCTCTCAAAGAAACAAGCAATACTTTGACCTATGATATGATTAATCTGGCCCGAAGGGGAGCTTAAGAAAGAATTTAGAGTAAAAAAGAAGCCAAGTTATTAATTTGGCTTCTTTTAATGTTTGTTTTTCTCATTATCGTGGTTAGGAAAGAGACAGCCCAATCCTAGGCCTACTAGGATACCGGCAACAATCAGAGTTTCGGTAGGAATAGGGAGTAGGTCATAGATTGCATTAGCAATCATCAGCCCAGTCAAGATACTAATGAGGCTAGATTTATAATCTTTTTTTCATGAGATTCTCAATTGTAAAGAAGATCAATAAGGCAACTGGAAAGAGTGGCCCAAGGGAACTCTCTATTTTTGGGAGGCCGGGAATACTGTAAATGATAACTGTTACTGCTGTACCGATTAATCCAAAAACTGTTACTTTAGTCATGTTTCTACCTCTCTTTCTATATCTGAAGATCTGTTGTTTTAACACTTACTAATGTATCGAAAGGGTAGCTCTCGGACAATATCATATGTCTATGTGGTTAATCTTAGAATCTATTCGGTCAAAAAAAGAACTGTTTTGTTATTGAATTGGTAAAAGTCAAAAGATTTCCTCACACAGTAAAATCTCTGACAAAAGCCACTTATATATAGTCGCTGCACTATTTATTTTATTCAAGAATGTCTATAGAACACCTTGTCCTTCTAGCTTTAATTTTGTATGGTGTATCTCAAATAAAAGAGAAGTAATGATGAAAGAACAAATCCCCCAGACTTATAGTCTAAGGGACTTGTTTCTTTAATGTTGTTCGTAAATTAGCCCTAAATCAAGCTAATATTGATCGGTTTTTAGAGAAGTGGGTTAATGTAAAAACGATGGTCATCAATTGGAATAATTTGAACAGGGTTTTGGTAGAAGTCAGCTAAAACTTCTGGTGTGATGACATCATTTTTGGGTCCTTGTGCTACGATTTTTCCTTGACGGAGTAGGAGAATATGGTCCATGTTTTCGGTAATTTCCTCAGCGTGATGAGTGACGTAAAGAACCAGCGGAGCATGAGGAAGCGAGGTGATACGATCAATCTGACGCAAGAGCTTTTCACGAGCAAATAGGTCCAAGCCAACAGTCGCTTCATCAAGGATAATGATGTCAGGATCTTCCATGAGACTGCGAGCAATCAAACAAATTTGTTTTTCTCCTTGAGAGAGGCTATGGTATTTACGACCTATCAAATCCCCAGCACCAAGTGAGGTCAGCATGTCCTTAGCTTCTTGCAACTCCTTATCCCCATATGCCTTGTAGAGGATTGAGCTCTTGTATTTACCAGTAAGGACGATTTTTTCAGCGGTCATATGCTTAGGCAGACGCTCAGTGATGAAGGAACTGACAATACCGATATGTTTGCGAAGACCCGTGATGTCCCCGTTACCAAAGGCATAGCCAAGTATTTCAGCATGACCTTCAGAAGGAAAGAATTCAGCTGTCAATAAGCGTAGAAGTGTTGATTTCCCTGCACCATTAAGTCCAAGGATAGCCCAGGTCTGGCCTTTTTCAACTGTCCAGTTAAGTTCGGACAAGAGTGTTTTTCCTTGGCGAGCCAAGCTGACATTTTCTAAGCGTATAAGTGACATAAGTCTCTCCTTCGATGATAAATTACTCTAATTATAGCATAAAATAGGAACCTATATTGGGAAATTGTGATATAATGGAAGTCAGAATTTTTTTAGAGGAGAAGATAAAATGGAAGACTCTAGTGGTCAGTCCTTATTATTTCAATTTATTTTATTACTAATTTTAACCTTGCTTACGGCCTTTTTCTCAGCGTCTGAGATGGCTTTAGTATCACTAAACCGTTCACGTGTGGAACAAAAGGCTGAAGAAGGCGACAAGAAATTTATTCGTCTGCTAAAGGTTCTTGAAAATCCCAATAATTTCTTATCGACTATTCAGGTTGGTATTACTTTTATCAGTCTTTTGCAAGGGGCCAGTCTCTCTGCTTCGCTAGGAGCAGTCATAGCGACCTGGTTTGGCCACGTAGCCTGGGCTAAAACAGCAGGTAGCGTGGTATCTTTGGTGATCTTGACTTATATTTCTATCGTTTTTGGTGAGCTTTATCCTAAGCGTATTGCCATGAATCTTAAAGAAAATCTAGCCATCTACTCAGCGCCTGTCATTATTGTTACTGGTAAGATTGTTAGTCCCTTTGTTTGGATTCTTTCAGCATCGACAAATCTTGTGTCTCGTTTAACACCTATGACTTTTGATGATGCGGATGAGCAGATGACTCGTGATGAGATCGAGTACATGTTGACCAAGAGCGAAGATACACTTGAGGCTGAAGAAATCGAAATGCTTCAAGGTGTCTTTTCTCTTGATGAATTAATGGCGCGTGAAGTCATGGTTCCTCGTACAGATGCCTTCATGATTGATATTGAAGACAACACTCAGGAAAATATCCAAGCCATTCTAAAGCAAAGCTTCTCTCGTATCCCTGTCTACGAAGATGATAAGGATAAAATTATCGGTGTAATCCATACTAAAAACCTCCTTCAAGCGGGTTATGAGCTTGGTTTTGAGAATGTTAAGCTTCGCCGCATCATGAATGACCCCCTCTTTGTTCCAGAAACAATTTTCGTTGATGACCTCTTGGCAGCCTTTCGTAACACCAATAATCAAATGGCCATTTTGCTTGATGAATATGGTGGTGTGGCTGGTCTGGTGACCTTCGAGGATCTTTTGGAAGAAATCGTCGGTGAAATTGATGACGAAACAGATAAAGCTAGTGTGGAAGTTCGTGAAATAGGAGAGAATACCTATATTGTTGAGGGGGCTATGACTCTTAATGACTTCAATGAACACTTTGACACAGAGCTTGAAAGTGATGATGTTGATACTATCGCAGGCTATTATTTGACTGGTGTAGGAGCAATTCCCACTCAAGAAGTCAAGGAACATTATGAAGTTATCAACAAGGACAAACATCTTGAATTTATTAACGATAAGGTTAAGGATGGTCGCGTAACCAAACTTAAGGTAATCATCACATCAGCTCCAGAAGAAGCAGGAGAATAGAATTTACCAGCTTTAGATTAGAAAAGACTAGAGCTAAAAAGTAAGATAATGATAATTGAGCGCCTTCTTTCCTTTGAATAGGAAGCGCTTTTTATTATCTTTTTGATAAGTGCTTTTAATAGATGTAATTAGATTAGAAAATGGATGAAAATCGCTATGCTTTTATATTTCAATAAAACATCTAGTTATTATTGGCCTACGACCTTGTTTTTTGAAGTAATTTAAACAGGTTTTGAAATGATGGTAGATTAAGAATAAAAATAAATAAGATTTTGATTAAAACGCTTCTCTATTTCTTTTTATGACAGAATATAAATTAACTGATAAATGAACAGGGAAAATCTTAATAGCTTCTAAAAAATCTCTATATTCTATACATAGTAGCTTGCTTTTACTCACCCTTACTCTAGGAGCTTTTCTACCAGTAACTTCTTTTGCAGATGACGGCATTGCGACAAATGATACTGTTCTTACGCAGCCAAAAAATGATACAGATATAAATACAAGTGAGGCCCCTTAATCACCTGAAGTTCCTTCAGTCAACGTTAATGGTCAACCTGTTGTTACTGTGACACCACCAGTTATCACAGTAGCTGGTCAAACAATCGTTTCTACACAAAATAGTCAACTTGTTGTTGCCGATAATGACGGTACAACAAGTCTTGTTGCTCCTGAAGTAAAGGATTCAAAGTGAATGCTGACGGTACATTGACTGGTAAAGATGCCAAAGGTAAAGAAGTCACTCTTCCCAAGACTGGTGAAGCATCAACTGCAATCTTGACATTTGTAGGAACATTCTTCCTTGCTCTTGCAGTTTTATTGGGATTTAAGAAACGTGCCTAATCGTATAGATAATAAAAAAACTGGATTCTTCCAGCTTTTTACTTTTTCTTCTGGTATAGTATAGTTATATTGTAATTTCAGATGTATTATAGTATAACCTTTGCTTGAATTCAGGCAGATATGGAGCATGTTTCCGATAAAAGAGGTATAATAAAATCATGTAAAAAGCGTTTTCAAGGAGGCTGCCATGGCAGAAATTGATTACAGTCAGGTGACTGGACTTGTTCATTCAACCGAAAGTTTTGGATCTGTAGATGGTCCTGGTATCCGTTTTATTGTTTTCATGCAAGGCTGTAAGATGCGTTGCCAATATTGTCATAACCCAGATACTTGGGCTATGGAGTCAAATAAGGCTGTTGAACGTACAGTTGAAGATGTCTTAGATGAGGCTCTTCGTTTCCGTCATTTCTGGGGTGAGCATGGTGGTATCACTGTATCAGGTGGTGAGGCCATGCTTCAGATTGATTTTGTCACTGCCCTCTTTACAGAGGCTAAGAAACTAGGAATTCATTGTACGCTTGATACTTGTGGGTTTGTTTACCGCAATACTCCTGAGTATCATGAAGTTGTTGACAAACTTTTGGCTGTGACAGACTTGGTCCTACTTGACATCAAAGAGATTGACCCCGAACAACACAAGTTTGTGACTCGTCAACCTAATAAGAATATTTTGGAATTTGCTCAATATCTGTCTGATAAACAAGTTCCAGTCTGGATTCGCCATGTCTTGGTACCTGGTTTGACAGACTTTGACGAACACTTGGTTAAGCTTGGTGAGTTTGTAAAGACCTTGAAAAATGTCGATAAATTTGAAATTCTTCCCTATCATACAATGGGTGAGTTTAAATGGCGTGAGCTCGGTATTCCATATCCTTTGGAAGGGGTTAAACCACCAACTGCAGACCGTGTTAAAAATGCTAAGGCTCTTATGCATACGGAAACCTATCAAGAGTATAAAAATCGTATCGGTGTCAAAACCTTGGATTGAAAAAGAAGCTCTTGACAAGGGCTTTTTAACTTTGCTATTATTTAGGGAGCAATAAATAGCAGGTAAATTATGTTTCGTATTTTAAAATTTGATGATGACTTTGTTTATCTCAGTCATCCTGACGGGCGACTTAAGAAAATAGATCGCACGCTTTTTGATTTTGATATAAAATTAGGAGACCGTATTGACGTCTACCAAGATGGTGACTTGACCGTTGTTACTCCGGCAGAAGTTCAAACGGACTTGAGCTTAGAGGGAGATAAATCGGTTAAATCACACCTCTTGCAAGGAATTTTAGATCTTTTCCTTGAGACTCTTAATATTCACAACAATCATTTGGGTGACTTGAAGAAGATTTTCACGCAATTATTGATTACACTCTTCATGGCTTGGAGCTTGCTAGGTGTTATTCTGGTTGAGATTCTTCTTTTTGCAGAATCGATTATTGTTTTCCTATGGAGACTCTTGGTTCGTCTTATTAAGTGGATGCGTATTAAAGACAACACTAAGGTCTTGATTGATGAGACGCAAAAACGCCATGCTAAGCGTGAACGTCAGAAAGCTCAAAGACGTGAGCAAGAAAGACGACGTCAGGAAGAACAAGAAGAACGTGAGTATCTTCGTGAAACAGAACGTCAAAAGGAACTCATGATTGTTGAAGCTAGCCTTAGTCAGGAAGCGGAGCGTGAGAGTCTTTCAACTAGCCTTGCTTTGGAGCAAGCAGGTGCCTCAAGTCAGTCTGCTAGTGAAGACTTGGCCATAGAAAGTCAGTCAACTTCAGAGTCAGCAGTGATGTCTGAAGCAGCAAAGTCTGAAAAATAGAACAAAAAAGAACTGAGAGTTAAAATCTCGGTTCTTTTTCATATGAGAAAAGCACCATAGGTGCTTGTGAGAGGTGACTAAAGTGTTTTTTCAGAGTCACGAACAATGAGCAAGTCAACTTTTGCGTGACGGAGAATGTACTCAGAAGATGAACCAATAAGCAAGCGTTCAAAAGTATTGAGACCAGTGGCACCAACCATAATAAGGTCAACATTTTCCTTATCAGGGATATCAACAGCCAAGAGGCTCTTAGGATTACCGAACTCAATAACTTTGCGAATCTTGGTTAAACCAGCTTCTCTGGCTTGACGTTCAAAGTCAGCCAAAACAGCTTTAGCTTCGTCTTCTAGTTTTTCATAGATATAAGAGTCGAAAGTCGCAACGCTTTGAAGGGCGCGTGTATCGATAACGTGTACCAATAGTAACTGAGCATTATTACGTTTTGCAACGTGCACACCTTTAATAAAGGCCAGTTCTGATTCGTAAGAACCGTCGATAGCTACCATAATACGTTCATATTGTTGAGACATAAGCTCTACCTCCTATCTTTAGCTTTATTATACTCCTTTAATCTAAAAAATGAAAGCGTTGTTATAGATTTTCTGAAATCTTTTTTTGACTGCTTACTTTAGGATGCTCTTGGTAATGTGAAGATTTCAGTATTATCTAAAAATTGAAGATTGCTTGAAAAAGAGGTATAATACAATCTGTTATTAGCTTCGTAAGAAACATGATAATTAAAAAAGAGGAAGACAAGTCTTCAGAAATGATACCAAATGAAATGGCCGAGCCTAAAGTTGGTGTCAATAAAAGTGGAAATCTCCATCAGGTGTTGAATTTTTTTATTTTCTACTAGATGTATCTGCTTTAGTATCTTTTGAAAGGATTAATTTATGAAAACATTTGATAAATCATCAAAGTTGGAACACGTTGCCTATGATATTCGTGGTCCAGTTTTGGATGAGGCCAACCGTATGATTGCCAACGGTGAAAAAATTCTCCGTCTTAATACAGGAAATCCTGCGGAATTTGGTTTTACAGCACCAGATGAAGTCATTCGTGATTTAATTATGAATGTTCGTAACAGTGAAGGGTATTCGGATAGTAAAGGGATTTTCTCAGCTCGTAAGGCGATTATGCAGTATTGCCAGCTAAAGGGATTCCCAAATGTAGATATTGATGATATTTATATTGGTAATGGTGTTTCAGAAATGATTTCCATGTCTATGCAGGCCTTGCTTGATGATGGAGATGAGGTTTTGGTCCCAATGCCAGACTATCCTCTTTGGACTGCCTGTGTCAGTCTAGCTGGCGGTAACGCTGTGCACTATGTCTGTGATGAAAAATCTAACTGGTATCCAGACATTGATGATATCAAATCAAAGATTACATCAAATACTAAGGCTATTGTTATCATCAATCCGAATAACCCTACAGGTGCTCTTTACCCTAAAGATGTTCTTGAACAGATTGTTGATATTGCACGCCAAAATGACTTGATTATCTTTGCGGATGAGATTTATGACCGCTTGGTTATGGATGGTAAGAAGCACATTGCTATTGCAAGTCTTGCACCAGACGTTTTCTGTGTATCTATGAATGGTCTTTCTAAATCTCACCGTATTTGTGGTTTCCGTGTGGGTTGGATGGTTCTTTCTGGGCCTAAGAAGAATGTTCGGGGCTATATTGAAGGGCTTAATATGTTGTCTAATATGCGCCTTTGTTCTAATGTGCTCTCTCAACACGTAATTCAGACTTCACTTGGTGGTTACCAATCTGTTGATGAGCTCCTGATTCCTGGTGGTCGTATTTATGAACAACGTGAGTTTATTACAAACACAGTAAACGATATTCCAGGACTTACAGCTGTTAAGCCAGATGCAGGTCTTTACATTTTCCCTAAGATTGACCGTAACATGTATGATATTGACGATGATGAAGAGTTCTGTCTTCGTCTCTTGAAGAAGGAAAAAGTCCTCTTGGTTCCAGGAAAAGGCTTTAACTGGAATGAACCGGACCACTTCCGTATTGTCTACCTTCCTCGTGTGGAAGAATTGGCTGATCTTGGAAATAAAATCGAACGTGTTTTGTCATATTACAAGCGCTAAATTCGTGAAAACTGGACAAAAAGGCTTGTCCGGTTTTTATCTTGCTTAAAAAGGAGTCGTTTTTACCTAAAATCCGAACGTTTTCCTTGAAAAAGACATAATATAATGAATAGTAGAATAATAAATAATTTTCAGACAATTATTTGCAATTTTTAGGTCAGGTGTGCTATAATGATAGGGCTAGCGGGTCTTAACGGATATGCTTGGTACAGGACCTGAGATTATTAAGATTATAAATAGAAAGTGAAGATAATAAAAATGGCGAATTTGCTGGCTAAAACACGTAAAATTACTTCTATCTTGCAACGCTCAGTAGATAGCTTGGAAGGAGATCTTCCATACAACAACATGGCTGCTCAGTTGGCAGATATTATTGATTGTAATGCTGCTATCGTAAATGGTGGTGGTGCTCTCCTTGGTTTTGCTATGAAATACAAAACCAACACTGACCGTGTGGAAGAGTTTTTTGAAGCGAAACAACTTCCAGAGGAATACACACGTGGTATCAGCCGTGTTTATGATACTCAAGAAAATATCGGTATTGACAGTGACTTGACCATTTTCCCAGTGGAATCAAAAGATGATTTTCCAGACGGTTTAACGACAATTGCACCAATCTATGGTGGTGGTATGCGTCTTGGTTCTTTCATTATTTGGCGTAACGACCATGATTTTGTGGACGACGACCTTATCTTGGTTGAGATTGCATCTACAGTAGTTGGTTTGCAATTGTTGAATCTTCAAACAGAAAACTTGGAAGAAACGATTCGTAAACAAACAGCTATTAATATGGCTATTAACACCTTGTCTTACTCAGAAATCAAGGCAGTTTCAGCTATTTTGAATGAGTTGGACGGTTTAGAAGGTCGTTTGACAGCCTCTGTTATCGCGGACCGTATCGGAATCACTCGTTCTGTTATTGTTAATGCTCTTCGTAAATTAGAATCAGCTGGTATTATTGAAAGTCGTTCGCTTGGTATGAAAGGAACTTATCTTAAAGTCCTTAACGAAGGTATCTACGACAAATTGAAAGAATACGAATAAAACATTGAATAGAAGTGAGGTAGGCTGAGGTCGCCGCACTTTTTTAAAAGGAGAAGGTTTTATGACCAAGGCATTGATTTCAATTGATTACTCTTATGATTTTGTGGCAGATGATGGGAAGTTGACGGCTGGTAAGCCTGCCCAAGCCATTGAAGATCGTATTGCTCAGGTAACGCAAGAAGCTTATGACAATGGAGATTATATCTTTGTTGCCATGGACCGACATGATGAGGGGGATACTTTCCATCCTGAGACTAAACTCTTTCCGCCTCACAATATTGCAGGGACAGACGGACGAGAACTTTATGGTAAGTTAGCTGGTGTATATGATGCCATCAAAGATGACCATCGTGTCTTTTGGATGGACAAACGTCACTATTCGGCTTTTTCAGGAACAGATTTGGATATTCGTTTGCGTGAGCGTCGTGTGACGACAGTTGTTTTAACGGGAGTTTTAACGGATATTTGTGTGTTACATACGGCTATTGATGCTTATAATTTGGGCTATGATATCGAGGTGGTAGAGAGTGCAACAGCTTCCTTGACACCTGAAGCACATGACTTTGCTATTGGGCATTTAAAAAATGTTCTTGGAGCAACAATTGTAGAGTAAGAGTTGGTTCTTACTCTTTTTTTGATAATTGTAATAATGGTGAGAGGATTGAAATTCAGTTCTTATCGAATGTAGGAGTAAGTCCTACTCTCAATTCTTTGTCTAAAATCATAGGATAGTATCAGTTTTCCGTAGTTTACTATAAGAAAACGATTACAGGCTATTATATACTATTACCATATTAAGTCGAAATATATAGGAGGTAGAATAATGACTAAAAAAATAACTTTTCCTAACGTTTTTTTGTGGGGTGGTGCGACAGCAGCCAACCAATGTGAAGGTGCCTATGATGCTGATGGGCGTGGTTTAGCCAATGTTGATGTGGTGCCGATTGGTGAGGATCGCCTTTCCATTATTACTGGACGTCGCAAGATGTTTAATTTTGAGGATGGTTATTTTTATCCAGCTAAGGAAAGCATCGATATGTACCACCGTTACAAGGAAGATATTGCTCTCTTTGGTGAAATGGGTTTTAAGACTTATAGACTTTCTATTGCTTGGTCACGTATTTTTCCTAAGGGTGATGAGGCTGAGCCAAATGAAGCTGGGCTTGCCTTTTACGAGGACCTCTTCAAGGAATGTCATAAACATGGCATTGAACCCTTGGTGACCATCACACACTTTGATTGTCCAATGCACTTGATTACCGAGTATGGAGGATGGCGTAATCGTAAGATGCTTGGCTTCTATGAAAATCTTTGCCGTACCCTTTTCACACGTTATAAAGGTTTGGTTAAGTACTGGCTCACTTTCAATGAAATCAATATGATTCTCCATGCACCATTTATGGGAGCAGGACTCTGCTTTGAAGAGGGTGAGAATGAGGAGCAGGTTAAATACCAAGCAGCTCACCATGAGTTGGTAGCTTCAGCTATGGCGACGAAGTTGGCCCATGAGATTGACCCTGAAAATAAGGTCGGTTGTGTGTTGGCAGCAGGTCAATATTATCCAAATACAGCCCATCCACGTGACTACTGGGCAGCCATGCAAGAAGACCGTAGTAGCTATTTCTTTACTGATGTTCAAGCTCGTGGAGAGTATCCAAATTATGCTAAGAAACAGTGGGAACGTGATGGCATTGAGCTTGAGATGACGGAAGAAGATTTGGCCCTTCTTAAAGAGCATACTGTTGATTTTATTTCCTTCTCTTATTATGCAAGTCGTGTGGCTTCAGGTGATCCAGAAGTTAATGAAAAGACTGCTGGAAATATCTTTGCCTCTATTAAAAATCCCTATTTGGAAGCTTCAGAGTGGGGCTGGCAAATTGACCCACTAGGCCTTCGTATTACCCTCAATGCTATTTGGGATCGTTACCAAAAACCGATGTTTATCGTTGAAAATGGGCTTGGTGCTGTGGATACACCAGATGAAAATGGTTATGTTGAAGACGATTATCGTATCGACTACTTGGCAGCCCACATCAAGGCCATGCGTGATGCAATCAATGAAGATGGTGTAGAGCTTTGGGGCTACACAACTTGGGGTTGTATCGACCTTGTTTCTGCCGGAACTGGTGAAATGAAGAAACGTTATGGCTTCATCTATGTGGACCGTGACAATGATGGTAATGGTAGCCTTAAACGCTCTAAGAAGAAATCATTTAATTGGTACAAAGAAGTTATCGCAAGTAACGGTTCCTCTGTAGAATAGGGTATGAGTTCTCGCCCTATGACACTATGAGTTGAGAGGTGTTGAGTGTTCTAAGCCATGTGTTAGTCTGAATCCTGTTTTACGCATGTAACTAGCACTAAGAGAAAATTGATCTCCATTTAAAGTCAGCCTTAGGGTTGGCTTTTTTGTAAGGGATAGAAATTGTAATGTTTTCTAAAAAATGATATTTTTATTAAAGTTTGAGAGGGAGAAAACATGGGTAAAAAATCAGTTGTATTTGTATCTGAGCTATCCTATATGGAAAAATTAGAGGTAGCTCTTAAATCTTTGTGTGTACACCAAGGGTAGTGGAAAATTTATGTGCTAAATGAGAATTTACCAACAGAATAGTTTACGCTGATAAATCGTCGTTTAGAGGCTATTGATTCTGAAATTCTTAATTGTCGTGTGTCTGCAGAAAGCTTTAAACATTTTTCGCTTCCAAGTGCGCATATTCATTATGCGACTTTTTTCCGTTATGCGATTCCTGAGTTTGTTCAAGAAGATCGTGTTTTCTATTTGAATTGTGATATGATTTTTACGAAGGATTTGTCACCACTTTTTGAAGTGGATCTGGGCGGATTTGGCTATAAGAGCCGTTGCCCTTGCCCATCAAAAAGAACCTAATCTTCGCTTTGACATCTACGGTAAAGGTGGGGAGCAAGAGAATCTACAAGATCTGATTGATACTCTTGAGGCGAATGATTACATTCAACTTAGAGGACATGCGGATTTGCGTGACGTCTACCCACAGTATTAACTTTATGTCACTACCTCTCAGTGGGAGACCTTTGGTTTTTGACTCTGATGGAAGCGGTAGGAGCAGGTTTAGCCCTGGTTGGTTTTGATGCCCGTTACGGTAATCCAACCTTCATCAAAGATGCTGAGAATGGGTATATGGTCCCTTATATCGAGACTATGGATGAGGATTTACTTGTTTCTCAGATGGCCGACAAGATTTTATTTGCCTTAGAAAGTGATCCTGAGTCTATGCATCAAGTCTCATATGACCTGGCAAAACAGTATTTGAAACCAGAAATCCTAGAGGCTTGGAGAAAGCTCTTGATAGCCATACGATAGGTGTTTTGAAAAAGCTCTATCTTTGTAAACTGTAGTGATAAAAAAGTTACTACAGTTTTTTTATACTCCAAGCAAAATAGGCTAAATTATGGTAAAATAGAAGGTATTGAAAAATCATCATTTCACGAAAGGAAGCAAGATGAAAATTACGCAAGAAGAGGTAACCCACGTTGCCAATCTTTCAAAATTGAAATTCTCTCCAGAAGAGACAGCTGAATTTGCGACAACCTTGTCTAAAATTGTCGACATGGTGGAATTGTTGGAAGAAGTGGACACAACAGGTGTTGCCCCAACAACGACCATGGCTGATCGCAAGACCGTATTGCGTCCGGATGTTGCTGAAAAAGGGACGGATCGTGACCGCTTGTTTAAAAATGTACCTGAAAAAGATAACTACTACATCAAGGTACCAGCTATCCTAGAAGATGGAGGAGATGCCTAATGTCATTCAACAATAAAACCATTGAAGAGTTGCACGACCTCCTTGTCTCTAAGGAAATTTCGGCAACCGAATTGACCCAAGCGACGCTTGATGATATTAAGGCGCGTGAAGAAGCCGTTAATGCCTTTGTAACGGTGGCCGAAGAAGCTGCTCTTGCGCAAGCTAAGGCCATTGATGAAAAAGGGATCGATGCAGATAACCTTCTGTCAGGGATTCCACTCGCTGTCAAAGACAATATCTCAACAGATGGCATTTTGACAACTGCGGCTTCAAAAATGCTCTATAACTACGAGCCAATCTTTGATGCGACAGCTGTTGCCAATGCAAAAGCCAAAGATATGATTGTCATCGGGAAGACCAACATGGATGAATTTGCCATGGGTGGATCTGGTGAAACATCTTACTATGGAGCGACTAAAAACGCTTGGGACCACAGCAAGGTGCCTGGTGGATCTTCTAGTGGTTCAGCAGCCTCTGTAGCTTCAGGACAAGTCCGCTTGTCGCTTGGTTCAGATACAGGTGGTTCTATCCGTCAACCAGCTGCTTTTAACGGAATTGTTGGTCTCAAACCAACTTATGGAACGGTTTCACGTTTTGGTCTCATTGCCTTTGGTAGCTCACTTGACCAAATTGGTACTTTCTCACCAACGGTTGAGGAAAATGCACAATTGCTCAATGTCATTGCCAGTGAAGATGCCAAGGATTCAACTTCAGCGCCTGTTCGTGTAGCAGACTTTACTTCTAAGATTGGTCAAGACATTAAAGGCATGAAGATTGCCTTTCCGAAGGAATACCTCGGTGAAGGGATTGACCCAGAAGTCAAAGAAACGATCCTTAATGCGGCGAAACATTTTGAAAAATTGGGAGCAACTGTCGAAGAAGTCAGCTTGCCACACTCTAAATACGGTGTTGCCGTATACTATATCATCGCTTCTTCAGAAGCGTCTTCAAACTTGCAACGTTTCGACGGTATTCGCTATGGTTTCCGTGCAAAAGATGCTAAAAACTTGGATGATATCTACGTGAACACTCGTAGTCAAGGCTTTGGCGACGAGGTCAAACGCCGTATCATGCTTGGTACCTTTAGTTTGTCATCTGGTTACTACGATGCTTACTACAAGAAAGCTGGTCAAGTTCGTACCCTCATTATCCAAGATTTTGAAAAAGTCTTTGCGGATTACGACCTCATCCTTGGTCCAACAGCTCCAAGCGTGGCCTTTGATTTGGATTCGCTTAACCATGATCCGGTTGCCATGTACTTGGCTGACCTCTTGACTATTCCAGTCAACTTGGCAGGTCTTCCAGGAATTTCGATTCCAGCAGGATTTGCGCAAGGACTTCCAGTTGGTTTGCAGTTGATTGGTCCTAAGTATTCTGAAGAAACCATCTATCAAGCTGCATCTGCTTTTGAAGCAACAACGGATTATCACAAGCAACAACCCCTTATTTTCGGAGGTGACAATTAATGAACTTTGAAACAGTCATCGGACTTGAAGTCCACGTTGAATTGAATACAAACTCAAAAATTTTCTCACCAACCTCTGCTCACTTTGGGAACGAGCAAAATGCCAATACCAATGTGATTGACTGGTCTTTCCCAGGGGTGCTTCCTGTCTTGAACAAGGGTGTTGTGGACGCTGGTATCAAGGCTGCTTTGGCCCTGAATATGGATATCCATCAGCACATGCACTTTGACCGTAAGAACTATTTCTACCCTGATAATCCAAAGGCCTACCAAATTTCGCAATTTGATGAGCCTATCGGTTATAATGGGTGGATTGAAGTGCAATTGGAAGACGGCTCAACTAAGAAAATTGGGATTGAACGTGCTCATTTGGAAGAAGATGCCGGTAAGAACACCCACGGAACAGACGGATTCTCTTACGTAGACCTTAACCGTCAAGGGGTTCCATTGATCGAAATCGTATCTGAAGCCGATATGCGTTCTCCAGAAGAAGCCTATGCTTATTTGACAGCCCTCAAAGAAGTCATCCAATATACTGGTATTTCAGACGTCAAGATGGAAGAAGGATCTATGCGTGTGGATGCTAACATTTCCCTTCGCCCATACGGTCAAGAGGAATTTGGTACCAAGACTGAGTTGAAAAACTTGAACTCTTTCTCAAACGTCCGTAAAGGTCTTGAATACGAAGTGCAACGCCAAGCGAAAATCTTGCGTTCAGGTGGTGTCATTCGTCAAGAAACACGCCGTTATGATGAAGCTAATAAGAGCACTATCCTTATGCGTGTCAAAGAAGGGGCAGCGGATTACCGTTACTTCCCAGAACCAGACCTTCCATTGTTTGAAATCTCAGATGAGTGGATTGAGGAAATGCGTACTGAGTTGCCAGAGTTTCCAAAAGACCGTCGTGCTCGCTATGTGGCAGAGCTTGGCTTGTCTGACTATGATGCCAACCAATTGACAGCTACTAAGGTCACATCTGACTTCTTCGAAGCAGCCGTAGCCCTTGGCGGAGATGCCAAGCAAGTGTCTAACTGGCTCCAAGGTGAAGTCGCACAATTCTTGAACGCAGAAGGTAAAACGCTTGAAGAAATCAAGTTGACACCAGAAAACTTGGTAGAAATGATTGCCATCATCGAAGATGGAACCATCTCTTCTAAGATTGCTAAGAAAGTCTTCGTTCACTTGGCAAAAAACGGTGGAGGTGCGCGTGAATACGTCGAAAAAGCTGGATTGGTACAGATTTCAGACCCTGAAGTCTTGATCCCAATCATCCACCAAGTCTTTGCAGATAATGAAGCAGCCGTAGCCGACTTCAAGTCAGGTAAACGTAACGCTGACAAGGCCTTCACCGGTTTCCTTATGAAAGCAACCAAAGGCCAAGCTAACCCACAAGTAGCCCTCAAGTTACTTTCCCAAGAATTGGCTAAGTTGAAAGAAGAGTAATAGACTTTTTTCTAATGATAAATTGCAAGAATAAGTGCAACATTTACTCGAACCTATTCTCTAGATCTTCACAAGCAGTTCTGTAAGCTAAACATTTTCGTGGTCTGTGATTGATATCATATAAGGCTTTGTTCAAAGCCTCCTCAGAGATGGCGGCTAAATCTGTTTTCTTTGGGAAATATTCTCTTAGTAAGCCTAAGCCATTTGCATTTTCATTGCTTCCTCTCTGCCAGGATGAGTAGGCTCCGCAAAAAAAATGAAATTCCTAAATTCTCTACCTGAGGATAGCAGGCAAACTCTTTTCCCCTATCTGAAGTCAAGGTTTTAAGAGCCTTTTGGGGGAATAGCTTACAGAGTTTGGCTCTATGTCAACTGTGGTGGGTGACGAAAAGCTAACATCTAGAGAGAACCTGATAGGTTTTCTCTTTTTGTATGTTCAGAGTGATGAAAACACGCTTCCTAAAGTTAATAAAGTTTCTAAAACCGAAGCCCTGACGTTTAATATCTTTGATTAACTTGTTAGTAGCTTCAAGTTTTGCATTTCATTAATATGATTCTAGTACATTTTATTTGAAAAAACATCAAAAATAGGACAAAGAACTCTTCTTGTGATATACTGTAATTGAGATTTTTTTAATTTTTGGTGTTAGAACTGTTGCCTTAGTCCTAGCATTTTTTCTTTGTTGTATTCTTGGTGTGTTGCGAGAGTTTTGTAAATGATACGAAGCAGCTTATGTGCGCAAGCAATGACGGCTTTCATATTACTTCCTCTTTGGGAAGTTTTGCTATAAAAAGATGAAAACTCACTGTCTTTAGAATGAGCCGGAATCAATCCCGACATGGTCAAAGCCCTGCCTGATATATCGATTTCCTTGCGTGATGTGTGAGTATCTTTAAATGCCAGCACTTTCATAAGATCCTGGGCAGAGCCCAGCCCAAGAAGTTAAGTGTGCGTCCGATTGAAAAGCCTTCACATCTGGACCGATCTTAGCTAAAATAGTGGCTTCACAAGTTTCACTCACGCCAGGAATCATTTGAAGTAATCTATTTTCTTCAGGGGAACTCCTTTTCGATATAAGCTATTATTTCACTCGTTAATTTATTCATGAGGTTTTGATACAATTGATATTCTTCTAGGCTTTTGTCCAAGAAAAATCGATCTTCCAGTGACAACTTCCCATTCATGGCCTCCATTAATTCTTCGGGATTTGCTTTGACATGCTTGTGAATACAAGCTGTCACATTGTCATAATCAATGAGTTTCCCATTGATAAAGAGCATTAAAAGAGACTGCCTTGTCTTAGAGAAGATATCAGAAAGATAGCTGGTTAGTTTGATATTAGCACGTAGTAAGAGGTTATGAATCTCATTCTTTATTTGAGTTTGACGTTGTTTGTAAGAACGTAACTGCAAGGAATATAAGATGTCTCAATAAGTCCATAACGTCCGAGCTGTGCAATCCATTCGGCATCTTTCATGTCTGTTTTTCGACTAGGCACATTCTTGATATATTGGGGGGTACCTAATATCAAATTGAGTTCTGAATCTGAGAATATATTAAAGAGCAGCACCCAATATTGGCTAGTGCTTTAGAAAAAGACATGTATGGCGTGATTTTCCAATATCCAAGCTAAGGGATTTTGGAGAGCTATAGTTGTTGTACTAAATTTTTTCTGAATTTTTTAGGTTTATTGCTTCCTAGTGGACCATCTAGAATACAACAAATGATAGACTTTTGGTGGACATCAATTCCAAAACACGTTTCAGTCATAACTTCCATAACAAAAACCTCCTGCTAACTATTGAACAATAGAACAAGAGGTTATTAGCAATTTTATTTGGCTCTATAATTTCTGTAGTGGGTAAAACCACTGTAGAGATTATAGAGCTTTTTGAATGCAGACAAAAGTCCCGTAAGAACTATAATGAAAAGCGACTAAACCATCATTAGGAAGAACTCATGAGATCTATTAAGAATACCACAGAGTTAAAGACCTTAACATCATTACTTTTCTTATTTTTGAAAAAGATATCTACATCGAGGTTCAAGCAAAACTGGAACACCGACTCTACTACATCTGAAGAAACGTCGTTTCCAATGTAAAGGCTGTAGACGAGTCACGGTAGCTGAGACGTCAATCGTTGAGAAAAACTGCCAAATCTCAAATCTAGTCCGTCGAAAGGTCTCACAACTCCTTACTGAAAAGGTGCCACTAACAGATATTGCCAGAAGACTTCGTGTGTCGACATCCACTGTCATTCGTAAGCTTGATCAGTTTACTTTCAAGGAACATTTTGACAAACTCCCAAGGGTTATGTCCTGGGATGAGTTTGGGTTCAAGAAAAGTGAACTCGCTTTTGTGGCGCAAAACTATGAGACTAACAAACTCATAACCATCCTTGATAATCGCCGTCAAACCACGATTCTAAACCACTTTTTGAAGTATCCATTGAAAGTTCGACAAAAGGTACAGTTTATTACAATGGATATGTCAGGAGCCTATATCCCACTAGCTCGCAGACTTTTCCCAAACGCCGAAATCATTATTGATCGTTTCCACATCATCCAGCACCTTGGTCGAGCCTTTTAAAGACAAGAATTGCGATTATGAACCAGTTTGATAAGAAGTCACTACCTTATCGAGCTTTAAAAAATCACTGGAGACTCTTCCAAAAGGACAGCCGTAAGTTATCTTGTAAATCATTTCACTCGAAGACCTTTGGTCAAACCTTAAGTCCACATGAAGTCGTTAGGAAGACACTAGACTTTTCAGAAGAATTCGCTAATTATTATAACCTCTATCAGCTCTTGCTGTTTCACTTTCAAGAGAAGAGGGTAGATGAGTTTTTTGAGCTCATAGAGGAGAATATAAGCAAGGTCAATTATTACTTCAAAACTGTCTTTAGGACCTTCCTTAGACATAAACCATACATCAAAAACGCACTAGAAACACATTACTCAAATGCAAAATTGGAGGGGACCAATAAGCTTATCAAAGACATCAAACGTCTGGGCTTCGGTTTTAGAAACTTTATTAACTTTAGGAAGCGTGTTTTCATCACTCTGAACATACAAAAAGAGAAAACCTATCAGGTTCTCTTTAGATGTTAATTACTACAGTTGACATAGATCCAGAATAGCTATTGTCTTAACTCTTTTTTTACTTAAAGCCTACAACCTTGGAGTTGCAGTACATTTCAATTAAATATATTTTATAAAATATATTTAAAATCAATTACATGATTCCAAGGAAGTAACGGATGAAGAAGAAGGCAAGGACAGCACCAACAAATGGAGCAGTACCTGGCACAAGAAGTCCATATTGCCAGTCGTTGTTTACTTTATCTTTGATTGGCAAGATTTGGTAAGCGAAACGAGGTCCAAGGTCACGCGCTTGGTTCATCGCGAAACCTGTAGTACCACCAAGCCCCATACCGATAGCCCAAACGATCAAACCAACAGTGAATGGAAGCAATTCTTCATTAGCATGTTCAGCAGCCATGATAGATGTCAAGAAGATAAATGTTGCAAAGGCTTCGACGAAGTAGTTACGTGGAAGGTTACGGCAGTTAGGGTTTGTAGAGAAGATGTTACGGATAGCAACACCATCAATTTGACCTTCAGAAGCTTTAAAGTGATCAGCATACATAAAGTAAGCAATCAAAGCTCCAAGGAAGGCACCAATCATTTCAGCGATTGCGATTGGGAAGAATTGAGCGATTGTCAATTTACCAAGAAGGAGTTTCAGCAAAGCCATAGCTGGGTTCATTGAAACACCGCCAAAGACGAACAAGCAGACAGTGATACCAAATGCCCAAGTTGTGATGGCGAATAAGTGTCCAGTTCCAGCATATTTCGTTTTCTTCAAAACGTCGTCACAGTGTACGCCAACCCCGAAGATAATCATCAAAGCTGTACTCATAACTTCTGCAAGTAATTGATGTGTCATGTTAATAAATTTCTCCTAAATTAATAAATGTATTTTTGTAATTGGTTGTAAACTTCTTGAATCGGCAACTGCATCTTCTTAGCAATTCGCTGACAGTCTTCGTATTCAAGCGTCTTCTTAGTGATGGATCCGTACTGATTGATTTTAACTGTAACGGTTCCAAATTCCGTATCGATTTGTTCAAAACGACGTTGCATGACCTTGCGGTCAATTTGTTGGTATCGAAAACCAATGGTACTGGTTTCTTTGAACAAGAGGGTTGAAAAATCTTCCAGCTGGGTATTTTGAATCAAAAGCGTTAACTCAAAACCAGGACGATTTTTTTTCATAACGATGCTACGATAGTAGACATCCAAAGCTCCAGCATCCAAGAACCGATTTAGAATATAAGCCAGTTGTTCTGGTGTTTGATCATCGATTGTAGTGGTGATTTCAACGATGTAATCATCGGTGTGATGAACGTTGGTCGTGCTATGTGAGGCGTCTTCCTTTAATAGCGAACCGCGTAAAGCATTGAATTTTCCGGTATCTCTTTTACCAAATCCATAGCCGACACTTTGGATAGCAAAGTGGGATGGAATCGGTTCAAAGATGGGATCCAATGCTTTCAAGAGAGCTAACCCTGTTGGGGTGATCAACTCTGTTTTGACGGTGAAGTCTTGAGTGATCGGAATGGTGATTCCCTTTCTCAACTGTATGACAGCAGGAACTGGAACCGGCATTTCCCCATGGGCGACTGAGATCGTCCCACTTCCCTCTGTGAGAGGAGTGGAGTAGACTGTGTCGATCCCGAGCGATTCCACTAGGATGAAAAAGCTAACGATGTCGACGATCGAGTCAATGGCACCAATCTCGTGAAAATGAATCTGCTCAACAGGCATGTTGTGCACAGCTGCTTCAGCCTTGGCAATGTCGAGAAAGACTGCAAGGCTCTTTTCTTTTACAAAAGGACTCAGCTGAGAAGCGGCAATCAAATCGTGGATGTCTGCATAACTGCGGGCATCCGCATGGGAATGTCCATGTTCATGATCGTGATGGTGTTTATGATCAAAATCGCCTTCAATCCCTGTATCTTTCTCCACGTGGTGAAGGTGAACATCAAAGTCAGTTCCCCAGATGGCGCTTTTAGCGATATGATCAACATGGAGGTGGAAACCATCAATTCCCAGTTTTTCGAGTTCGGAGCGAAGCAAGGTGACATCTCCCCCAAGGTCAACCAATAGACCATTGAGCATATCACCACTTATTCCAGAAAAAGGTTCTAAAAATAGACTGGTCATTCGTTTTCCTTTCGATTGTGGTTGAGTCGGTTGATCATACAAGCTGAATAAGCTGCACCAAATCCATTGTCAATATTGACGACGGTGACTCCAGAAGCACAGGAAGTCAGCATACTCATCAAAGTCGTAAGTCCTTGAAGATTGCTCCCGTATCCGATACTAGTCGGCACGGCAATTACAGGCACATCCACAAGACCTCCAACAACGCTGACAAGGGCTCCTTCCATTCCAGCGATGACAATTACCACACTGGCCTTTTGAATCTCATCTAAGCGTCTAAAGAGGCGATGAATACCGGCGACTCCTACGTCATAAATCCGATGGACCGCGTGGCCAAAGGTCTCTGCAGTTACGGCAGCTTCTTCGGCAACAGGAACGTCACTAGTCCCTGCTGTCACAATGGCAATGTAATGCTCCGCATCTACCTCTTCTTTTTTAGAGTTGAGGATGAAGCAGCGAGCTTCTGGATAATAGTGGCCGTTAGGAAAGAGCTGAGAAAGAGCCTCTCCCTTTTGGAGAGAGACCCTAGTCGCAAGGATCGGCAATTCTTTTTGTAAAAGGAATTGCATGATACCTTCCATTTGCTCAACTGTCTTTCCTTCACCGAAGATGACTTCAGGGAAGCCATTGCGGCGTTGTCGGTCAGTATCAATTGCTGCATAGCCTAGTTCTTTCACGCCGTTAATTTGCTCCAGCGCATCCTCTACAGAGAGGTGGCCAGCTTGCAAGTCACGGAGTGTTTGTTCTAGATTTGGTTGAAAATCCATGGTAGATTCTATTCAACAACGACAGAAAGTCCGTCGCGGATAACAGTTACTTTAGCATCTTTTCCTTCACGAGCTAAGGCTTTTTCAAGCGCTTCGTCAAATGAAGTTGCAAGTTCCATGTGCATACCTGTGATCAAAGCAGGATCGACAAGGTCAGATACAAAGATAACATGGTGGTGTACCAAGATACGAGCCAAGATTTGAGAAGTCCATTGGTCTGGGACAGTTTCCAAACGAGGTGTGTTGATGGCTTGTTCCAAGAAATCCTTTGGATCTTTGACGTCAGCAAGGTTACGATAGAATCCTTCTCCACCGTGACCGTCCGCACATCCAGCAACCATGATGATAGTTCCGCCTTCTTTGTTTGAAGCTTCAGCAGCTGTCATCCCTTTAACGGCTTGGTAGATGTTTTGGTCAAGTGGGAAACCACCGTTTGTTGAAATAGTGATGTCACTTTCGACCTTAGACACGTGTGCCAAGTCTGCAACAAATTCACAACCAACTTTGTGGGCTTCAACCATGTCCCCAGCGAAAGATCCGATGATGTGTTTTTCGCCGTCCAATACAACATTGACGATGAAGGCCAATTTTGCAGTACGAGCAGCGTAAAGCATATCTTCGTGAATTGGGTTGTGGTCAAGGTTACCAGTACGTGCTTTATCAGAGTTGATGAAATCACCTGAGTGGTTCGCCATGATAGTCTTGTATGAAGCAATACCTGGAAGGACTGATTTACGTCCACCTGAGAATCCAGCAAAGAAGTGAGATTCGATGAATCCTTCTGCTAGCAACAAGTCAGCTTCAGCAGCAATCTTGTTGATGATACAATCCCCACCTGAAGGAAGTTGACCGATCTTAACCATGTCATCGTCATTTGTTGAAATGTGCATAACGATTTCTTCATTATCAACGATTTCTTGGCCGTATTTGTTGATCAATTCTTCACGAGTTGAAGGACGGTGGAAACCAGTAGCAACCAAGATACGCACGCGTGCATCAGGGTTAACTGAGCGAATGCGACGCAAAATGATTGGGGTAATGATATGAGAAGGTACAGGACGAGTGTGGTCAGAACTGATCAACACGATGTCTTTTTTACCTTTAGCGAGTTCTTCCAAAGATGGGCTGCCGATAGGGTTATCCAATGAACGTTCAACAGTTTCTTCTTCAGACAGTGGGTTATGGAAGTTTTCCGCTTTTGACTCTAACAAACCAGCAAAGTTTTCATCTGGAATCTTTGCAACAATCGTCTTTTTGTCGTACGGTAATTTAATTTCTACCATTATTTGCGATCTCCTTTATTATTAATACTTACACCAGTATTATAAGTCTTTTTTTAAAATACATAAGTATCATTTGATGTTAACAAAGGATGATATAGAATTGGTAGTATAGGTGTATTATTAGTGTTATTAAGATATCACAATAAACAGTAAAGTAATAAGAGGAAGATGCTTGTGAATTCAGAATTTTTAGTTAATTTTTTAGAAGAGAGACGAACTCCAATTATTAAGAAAAAATACCATAGTTATCTATCTTATCGAGGGGTTAAGGATGATTACATCTATATTTTAAAAGAAGGGATTGTTAAAACTAGTGTTATTATGCACGACGGACGTGAGTATAGTTTTTCTTATCTCAAAGCTATTGATATTGTTTCTTTGATTCGAGATGAAGTATCAAATTATTCAAATTCTGCTTTTAATGTGAGAGTAGAGACCGATGAAGCAAGTTTTTATCGTATTTCTCGGGTTAAATTTTGGAATTTTGTTAAGGAGCAAAAAGAACTGCAGGACTACGTATTGGATTATTATTGCCATAAGCTCTCTGAGAGTATGGAAGCTCAGCAGTATATGATGATGAATGGGAAAAAGGGAGCAGTTTGTTTTCAGTTGCAAAAACTAAGCGGCTTGTTTGGTGTAGAGCAAGAAGATGGCGTCTTGATTGATTTCAACATTACCAATGAAGATATTGCTGGCTTTTGCGGAATTTCGACGCGAAACAGTGTCAATCGCATTCTCAACGAATTAAAACGAGAAGGAGTTTTGGATATTCGACAGCAAAAAATCGTGATTTTGGATAATGAAAGGATTGAAGAATTTATAGGAAGGGAGCTATTCTAAGATGGCAACAGAAGCACAAATCAGACAAGAAAAAGAAGAAAAATTACAAGATATTTTACGGCAAATCGGAAAAGTAGCCGTTACCTATTCAGGCGGAATTGACAGTTCTTATCTCTTGAAGGTAGCCTTGGATACCTTGGGACCCGACAATGTCATTGCAGCTGTCGTGAACTCTGAGATGTTCTCAAATGAAGAGTTTGATCTAGCACTCGACTTGGCTGATCAGCTAGGAGCACCGGTGCTTGGTTTGGAAATGAGAGAATTGAGTGATCCGCGGATTGCTGCCAACACGCCCAATATTTGGTATTACACCAAACAATTGATGTACCAAACCATTAAGGATTCGGTCACGGAATTGGGATTTGAGCAATTGGTGGACGGTATGATCATGGATGATATCAACGACTTCCGTCCTGGGATCAAGGCTCGGGACGAAGCGGGTGTCCGTAGTGTCTTGCAAGAAGCAGGTCTCTATAAGACAGAAATTCGTCAATTGGCCAAGGAAAGAGGCGTCTCCAATTGGAATAAGGTGCCATCTTGTAGCGTTGCCTCACGCTTCCCATACGGGGTGAAAATCACTTCAGAAAATGTGCAACGGGTCTTTGAAGGGGAAGAGTTCCTCGTAGGGCTCGGCTTTGAGCAAGCCCGTGTGCGGGTGCATGGGGACTTGGCGCGCATCGAAGTGGAAGAAGATCGTCTGCTTGAAGCCATTCAACTGCATGACAAGATCAATGACTACATGAAGAAAATCGGATTTACATATGTAGCCTTGGATTTGGCCGGATACAAGTACGGCCGGATGAATGACTCATTGGATGAAAAAACCAAAGAAAAGATTATGGCGGGTTAAGAAATGCAGGAAGTGATAAGATTCTGGTTTGAAGAGTTGAAGCCAGAGGATTGGTTCAAAAAATCAGATGCGCTGGATCAAGAAATGCGCGTGCGTTTTGAAGAACTTTATTGGAAGGCCAATCGTGGGGAATTGTTCAGCTGGCGCGCGTCAGATCAAGGGCGTTTAGCAGAGATTTTGCTCCTGGACCAGATTCCTCGCAATATTTTTCGAGGGACGGCCCAAGCTTTTGCGACAGATTCCTTGGCCTTGGTATTGGCCCAAGAAGGCTTAGAGCAAGCCTTGGATCTACCAGTTGTACAAAGAGGATTTTTCTACATGCCTTTTATGCATTCTGAGTCCTTAGTCATTCATGAAGAAGCCCTGCGCTTGTTTGATCAACCGGGGCTCGAAAAACGCTTGAAGTATGAGAAGATGCATGTGGAGATTCTCCGACAATTTGGGCGCTATCCGCATCGCAATGCCATTTTAGGAAGACCATCGACCAAAGAAGAAGAGGAGTATTTGAAAGAACATGCAGGCTTTTAAAAGAAAAAAGGGATATTGGGTCAAGCTCTGCTGGGCGCTCCTGTTAGCTGGACTTTGCTTACTAGGCTTGAGGTCTTATCAGGGAGCGCAGGGAAAAACGGTATCTTCTCGTGATACGGTTACGATGGGCTATACTCAATTTCCGGCTAATGTTGATCCAGTCAAAGAGTACAATGGCTGGTTTACAGTGCGCTATGGGGTCGGGGAGACTTTGTTTAAAATGAATGATCAGCTACAGATCCAGCCTTGGCTTGCCACCAAAGGTGTGCAGTTGTCTCCACTTGAGTGGGAAATCACCATCCGTCAAGGGGTTCATTTCCATGATGGGAGTCTCATGACTCCTAAGACAGTCAAGGAGTCCTTGGAACACCTTTTGGTGTCCAATCAGCGGGCAGCAGGTGAATTAATGATCGAGCAAATAACAGCGACGGATCAAAGTATTCGGATCAAAACCAAAGATCCTCAACCGATCCTTTTGAACCTCTTGGCGGATCCTTATTCGACCATTATTCATGTTGGAGCTAAAGAGTCGACTGGAAAATCGGTTGTAGCGACAGGTCCTTACCAGATGACAGCTTTTCGACCAGAGAATGGTGCTAGTCTAAAGGCCTTTCACAACTATTGGAATGGGGCCCCTAAGGTACAGAAGGTCGAGATTCATTCATTTTCAGATGCGACTTCGATGAGTCTTGCCTTAGATGCAGGGGAGATCGATGCGGCTTATGGAATGCCTGCTCTCAATCTAGCTTCTTATCGCCAGAAAAAAGGCTATCGGATTTCAGAAGTCGATGGCTCGCGCTATCTTTCATATGTCTATAATTTCCGAGATCCTTGGATGCAGGATAAGACGCTACGAAAAGCTCTTGATTTGGTGATTGATCGGAATACCTATAGTCAATCGCTCTTTCAAAAGGGTTCCCAAGCCACAAGTGGTCCGTTTCCAAGTCGTTTTCCTTTTGCTTTAGAAGAGCCTGTTCCAAATGCGAATGCCAAGGAAGCAGAGAAACTCTTAGATCAAGCGGGATATTTGAAAAAAGCGGATGGTTTTCGCTATAAAGACGGTAAGAAGGTTACATTGACAGCTCTTTCTTATGATCGTTTACCTGAGATTCCTTTAGCAGTTCAGGCGACACAAGCTTCCTTGAAACAAATTGGGATCGATGTGAAGATTCGGACTGTTGAAGTAGGATCGATTGCTTCTGCAGAAGACTATTCGTTTACACCGTATACCATGGTGGCGACTCCAGTGGGTGACCCCTATCCCTTCTTTAAGAGCTCGCTGGCATCAGACGGCTCGGTTAACCTTGGAAAATACAAGAGCGCCAAGGTAGACCGATTGATCCAAGCCCTTGCGATAGAAGGCAATCAAGAGAAGCGCCAAGAGCTGAGTAAGGACCTTCAAAGGGAAATCAAAGAAGACCTACCGATCAGCTTTTTGGTGACGTTTAAGGTGGCGGTTATTATGAATGATCGCGTGTCAGGACTCACATCGAGTGCCTCAGACTATTATCATATTACCAATCAATTAAAGAAGGAATAAGGATGCTTGAACTCCAACATGTAACGGTCCAGTCCCAGGATCGGATCATTATTGAAGATTTATCGTTTCAGTTGAAAAAATCCCAAAGTCTTGCGATTGTCGGAGAAAGTGGCAGTGGGAAGTCTACCTTGTTGAAGATTTTGCTAGGGCTCCCCTTGAGAGATCTTTGGATTGCAAAGGGACAGTATAGTTGGCAAGGAAAGGAACAGCTCCAGCAGTCCACTCCCTACCCTTTCGTTGGGAATGAGATGGCTTGGGTTAGCCAGCAAGCTGGAAGATTTTTTTATGATCGACGAACCATTGAAAACCATTATAAGGACCTGGTCAACAGTCTAAAAGGGCGGACTTCCAAAGTTCGTTCTCTCAAAGAATGTATGGACCTAGTCAGTTTAGATATGAAGAAGGTTGCGCCTGCCTATCCCTTTGAATTAAGTGGGGGCATGATGCAGCGGGTGGCGATCGCTTTGTCTTTGGTCTCTTATCCTAAGATTTTGCTAGCTGATGAGCCCACCAGTGCACTGGATGTTGTCACCAAGCTAGAAATCGTGGATTTATTAGATCGCCTAAAAAGAGAAGAAGGATTGGCTCTTCTATTAGTGACACATGATATGGCAGTTGCTGCAGCTTTGACGGATCAGATGCTTGTGATCCGTGAGGGACAGGTCATTGAGCAGGGACCTACAGCCCAATTGTTGCAGTCTGCAACAGAAGACTATACAAGAGAGCTGCTTGCAGCAACCCCACGTTTACGGAAAGGAGCCTCAGATGGGCACAATATTGACCTGTAAAAATCTACAATTTACTTACCGTAATTCTGCTTCAGGGATGCAAGTAGGGCCGATTTCATTTGAGTTAGAAGAGGGGGAGAGCTTTGGGATCGTAGGAGAATCTGGGTCTGGAAAGACTAGCCTCAGTCATCTCCTGTGTCGTTTTATCACCCCTGATCAAGGGCAACTCTATTTACAGGGCCGGTCTTTTGAAGAATTTTCAACGAAAGAATTCTATCAAACGATCCAGTATATTGATCAACACCCACATGCTAGTTTTCATCCAGCACGCTCGGTTTATTCGAGTTTGATGGAAGTCTGTGATCATTTTGATCAGGCCACAACAAAAGCTGAAAAAGAAAAAGCAGTTGAAGAAGTTTTGGACGCGGTTCATCTCAATTGCCATCTGCTGCAGCAAAGACCCCAATTTTTAAGTGGTGGAGAGTGCCAGCGGGCAGCTATTGCGCGTGCTTTGCTCATCAAACCGAGAATCCTCGTTTGCGACGAGATGACCAGCGCCCTTGATATGACCATTCAAGCAGAGCTGATGCGCTTGATGGAGCAACTAAAAGATTGCTATCAGATGAATTTTGTCTTTATCTCTCATGATCTAGCCTTGGTGAGCCAATTTTGCCAACAGATATTAGTTTTAAAAGATGGACAAGTAAAAGAGATGGGAAGGACAAGTGATTGCTTAAGTGCTCCACAAAATCCTTATACTCAGGAACTGTTAGATACTTATCAGAAGCAAGAAAGGTGGCTGAATAAATGTTTCGACTAAGCTGTAAATTGTTGCTTCGTTTCTTTCTGATCTTACTAGGTGTCAGTTTGATCTCCTTCTTACTCATGTACTTAGCACCGGGAGATCCAGCTAAAAATATGTTGGCTTCGCAGGGGATTCCTTTTACAAAAGAACTGTTAGAGGCCAAGCGTTTGGAATTTGGCTTTCAGGATCCTTTCTGGGTACAGTATGGACGATGGTTGTTGGGAGTCTTCCATGGAAATCTGGGAATAACCTATCATTCGGGATCTTCCGTCGCAAAAGAGTTGGCCTTTTATTTTCCTAACACTTTATTCTTAGCAGGATTTACCTTGTTCTTAACTCTCTTGATCTCCATTCCGCTGAGTTTTATCTCAGTATTTTATAAGAAGAGCCTGATTTCTAAGGTCATTTCTTTTGCGACTGCTTTGGCCAATACCATCCCTAATTTCGTTCTAGGGATTGGTTTGATGGTGGTGTTTTCACTATATTTACATCTGTTTCCAATCCAATCAACGGTTGATCTAAAAGGAGTTGTATTGCCAGCTTTGACCTTGGCCGTAACCATGTCTAGCCGCTACATTCCCCAGCTCCAAGAAGGGGTGACAGGGATTCTCGAGTCGGATGCCGTACTGGGGGCTATGGGGCGCGGTTTGAGACGAGGACAGATCCTCGGGACAACCATTTTTCCTCAACTATTTCCTCTGCTCTTGACGTTGATCACTCTATCTTTAACCTCCTTATTAGGGGGAGTGGCAGTAATCGAGTACCTCTTTTCTTGGCCAGGAATTGGGAAAATGTTGATCACAGCTGTTCACAATCGGGATTTTCCCTTAATCCAGGGATCGGTTCTGGTCATTACAACCAGTGTCCTTCTGGTCAATACCGTTGCTGAATTTATCCAGCTCATCATTAATCCAAAACGAAAGCGTAAGGAGGGGGCCAACCATGTCATCTGATCAGATCAAACGTAACATTCGATGGGTACTAGGGTGTCTCATAGCCTTTCTTGTCTTTTTAGTACTGGTTCAGTGGTTTGGATTTGACCAAGCCAATCGGGTTGATTTACCCAATGTTTTGGCAGCACCCTCTCGTCAAGCCTTATTTGGGAAAGATGAGTTGGGCCGCGATCTCTTTGTCCGTGTATTTGTCGGAGGGGCCCATACCCTCTTGCCATCCCTTCTCGCTCTCATTTTGGTCGTCCTTTTTGGTTGCTTCATGGGGGTCTTGAGTGTCAGATTTGGTGGGATTGTGGACCGCTTTGTTCAAGTAGCTATTACGCTGTTTCAAGCCTTTCCTCCCATTATCTTTGTGATCGGAGTCGTCGGCTTCTTGGGCCTTGGGATGGAGCAAACCTTGCTGGCTATCTGTTTGACCAGCTGGACCAAGTATGCCTATCTTGTGCGCTCGCTCCTCCTTGATAGTAAAGAAGAACCGTATTTCCGCTATGCAGATATGTTTGGCAATACCTTCTGGAGTAAGATCAAGCTCTACTATCTTCCTAGTGTCTTTCCCCAAGTCGTAACGACCATGGTGTATGATTTAAATACGATTATCATGGAAATTGCAGGGATGAGTTTTATCGGTTTGGGTGCTCAGATGCCCTATGCAGAGTGGGGTGCGATGATCAATAACGGTAGAAGTTACTTACAAATAGCCCCATGGATTGTTGCTTTTCCAAGTCTCTTTCTCATCCTCTTTATTGGAGGAGTGATGTATCTAGGAAGGCTTCTCAAACAGTACTTCGCTATCCAACAAGAATATAAAAGAAGCTGATTTCTGTGTAAATCAGCTTCTTTTTGTTATATAAAGGGCAAACATCGGTGTGGCTGCGTAATTGAGTTCTTCTTCTCGGCTCCAAATTTTTGGTCCAAATTCGGTGTCAACCGTAGCTTCGACCTCTTCAAATTGATTCAAAAACTCCAGATCCCATGCGGGACGAAGGCGTTTGGTTAGTGGTAATTGGCGGGCAATCTCCTCAATCAAGGCCTCATCGACCCCTTCACCATGCCAGTAATCTTCTAATTGTTCGCTGGAAACGATCTTTAGATTATTCTCAAATTGTGAACGAATAGCAGGATCATTGAGATAAGAGTACCAGTTGGCATCATAAATAAGAAGTTGTCCACCTGGTTTGAGAGTGCGTAACCAGGCCTCATAAGCCTTTTCAGGATTTTCCAAATTCCATGTAACATTCCGCATTATAATGACGTCAAAAGATTCTGGCTCAAAGTCCAACTCTTGGGCATTCATTTGTAGATAGCGAACTGTGCTTGAATTTTTTCTATATTGAAGGAGATTCTCTTGTGCAATCTGTAGCATATTTTCTGAGACGTCGATTGCAGTAACATTAGTATAACCAATTTGTGTTAACAAAATCGGAAAAAATCCGGGTCCTGTGCCGATGTCTAAAATACTAGTTGTGCTATCCTTTGGTAGACAACGTATCAGTTCATACTTCCATTTTTCTAGTTGAAGACTTTCAAGTTCTTTTTTATTTTTTTGAGAATATCCATGATAACGTTTATCCCAGTATTTTTGTATGATTTTGTATAACATGGTGACCTCTTTTTCTATTCATAAAATTACTTGTAATAGTATACTACAGAAAGAATTGAAGTTCAAAGAAAAATTTGGTTTAGGCAGTTACAAATCTGGATTAATTTAATCTCAAAAATATCCTGACTTTTCTCATTAATTATTAACACGTTCAATAATAAGTGAGGTTTTTAGAATATATTTTGAGATATAGATTTGTTCGTCATTTTTTTAAATCCTCTCATTTATGTTAGACTAGTCGGGAACATTAAAAAAGAGTTTAGCACCCCCCATGAACAAATTCTTAAGAGTCCTATTTATCCTCGTCATCCTGGCCATGACTGGTGCTATTATTTTTCAGCTATTTTTCCCAACCTATATGGGAAATCACTCGGGGTACGGTATTTCAGTTGGCTGGCAGAGGGAGAATGGTATTTGGAATATGGCAGTCCTTGTCATCCTTCTTGCCGTGAATCTCAAGTACGATTGGTTTTATCTGAGAGCTGTGCTGATAGCTTTGATTATTGGAGGCCTTGTGATTGGGACTAATCATTTCCTTAGCTATCTTCAACATCATCACTCAGTCAATGCTACTGGTGCACTTGAAAATTATCTTTCAGTCTTTGGCTGGGTTGTCGGTTGGTCGCTTGAAAATTCCTCAAGAAAAACAGTTTAAGTTTTATGGGGTAACCGCTTACCTTATCCACTCTGTGATATAATAATTAATCATTATCATAATCGAGGAAAACACATGTCTAAACAACTAAAAGGGAGCTTGATGGTATTGACAGCAGGAATTGCCTGGGGATTTTCAGGAGTTTCTGGTCAATACCTAATGGCTCATGGTGTTAATGTCAATCTTTTGACGAGTTTACGTTTGCTTCTGTCCGGTATTTTACTAACGGCTTCGGTCTTTTTTAGGCAGCGAGACAAATTAGTACAAGCTATTAAAGATAGAAAAACCTTAGTAAGTATCGCCTTATTTGCTCTCTTTGGTCTGGTACTAAATCAGTACGCCTATCTTAGTGCTATTCAATACACTAATGCTGGGACAGCGACGGTCTTGCAGTATGTCACCCCAGTTATCATCCTGGCTTTTGTATGTGCAAAATATCGTAGGTTCCCAACAGCAGCAGAGCTAGTAGCGATTATCCTGGCTATTGTGGGAACCTTTACCATCGCAACGCATGGTCAGATAAGGGAGCTGGCGATTACACCTCTGGGCTTGTTCTGGGGTCTCTTTTCGGCGGTGACCTATGCAATTTATATCTTACTGCCTGCTAAGGCTATTGAAAAATGGGGAAGTTTGATTGTCATTGGTTTAGGTCTGTTGATTGGTGGTTTAATCTTTCCGATTGTTATCCAAGCTTGGAAGTATAAGCTTTCTTTGACTGGGGGAAATCTCTTAGCGCTTTTTGGTTTGATCTTCATTGGGACAGTCTTTGCTTACACCGTTTTCCTTAAGGGGACAACCATGGTTGGAGCTGTCAAAGGAAGTCTCTTGGCTTCGGTAGAACCTATAGCGTCGGTCATTTTGACCGTATTAATTATGGGGGACCGCTTCTTTGCCATTGATGTGGTTGGAATGTTTTTAATTGTTCTTGCTGTTATCATCATATCGCTTAAGAATTTAGTTACCCTTAAAAAACAAGAAAAAATTCAAAGATAAGAATGGAGCCTGAGTGATTGTGGCTCTTTTTCTATACCGTCGTGTCATTGATGTTCTTAAAAAATAGGACTTAAGTCCCACACATAAACCTTAAAAATATGGTAGAATAAGAGGTAAACTAACATTTTGGAGAGAAAATGAGTATAGACGATTACAGGCCCCATTTTATGGTGGAGGCTGTTTATGATTTGAAACCTGACCAGCTACGTGAACACGGTATTCGTGCTGTCTTGGTCGATTTGGATAATACCTTGATTGCTTGGAACAACCCTGATGGGACTCCTGAGCTACGTGCTTGGTTAGATGAAATGACAGAGGCTGACATTCCGGTGGTTGTGGTCTCTAACAACAAACATGAACGTGTTGAACGTGCGGTTGCCAATTTCCATGTGGATTTCGTGAGTCGTGCCATGAAGCCTTTCACTAAAGGCATTAATGAAGCGATTGAGCGTTACCACTTTAATCGAGACGAGGTTGTTATGGTGGGAGATCAGCTCATGACTGATATCAGAGCTAGCCACCGAGCTGGCATTCGCTCGATTTTGGTTAAGCCTTTGGTGAAATCAGATGCTTGGGTAACCAAATTAAACCGTTGGCGTGAACGTCGCATGTGGAAAAAAATTGAAAAAGCATATGGTCCAATGACCTTTAACAAAGGAATTTAATGGAAGAATTATTTTGTATTGGGTGTGGAGCCCAAATTCAAACAGAAGATAAAGAAAAAGCAGGTTTCACACCTGCTAGCTCTATTAAAAAGGCCGAAGAAACAGGTGAGTTATATTGCCAACGCTGTTTTCGTCTTCGTCATTACAATGAGATTGTGGATGTCCACATCACAGATGATGAATTTTTAAAATTGCTTCATGAAGTTGGAGACAGTGATGCCCTCGTTGTTAATGTCGTTGATATTTTTGATTTTAATGGATCAATCATACCAGGCTTATCACGCTTTGTTTCTGGGAATGATGTGCTCTTGGTCGGAAATAAAAAGGATATCCTACCTAAATCCGTTAAAGATGGTAAGGTAACCCAATGGTTGACAGAACGTGCCCACGAAGAAGGCATGCGTCCCGTGGATGTCATGTTGACGTCTGCCCAAAATCACCACGCCATTAAAGAGTTGATTCAGCGTATTGAAAAACTCCGTAAGGGTCGTGATGTTTATGTTGTCGGTGTGACGAATGTTGGTAAATCAACCTTAATCAATGCGATTATCAAGGAAATTACAGGTGATAAAGATATTATCACTACCTCTCGTTTCCCAGGAACGACCCTTGATAAGATTGAGATTCCGCTGGATGATGGTACTTATATTTTTGATACTCCAGGAATTATTCATCGCCACCAGATGGCACACTATCTGTCAGCCAAGGACCTCAAGTACGTTAGTCCTAAGAAGGAAATTAAGCCGAAGACTTATCAGTTAAATGCAAGCCAAACCCTATTCCTAGGTGGACTAGGACGCTTTGACTTTATTGATGGTGATAAACAAGGTTTTACAGCCTTCTTTGATAATAACTTGAAGCTTCATCGTACTAAACTTGAAGGAGCAGATGCCTTCTATGATAAGCATGTTGGAAGTCTTCTCATGCCTCCTGGACCAAAGGATCTAGCTGATTTTCCAAAACTTGTTCGTCACGAATTTACTATCAAAGATAAGACAGACATTGTCTTCTCAGGATTAGGCTGGATTCGTGTTCAAGGAAAAGCTGACCAACCAACCATCGTTGCCGCCTGGGCACCAGAAGGTGTTGGCGTCGTCGTACGAAAAGCGATTATTTAAACTTAATAAAGTAATTATAAGGAATAAACATGTCACTAACATCAAAACAACGTGCTTTCCTCAAATCGGAAGCACACACTCTCAAACCTATTGTACAAATCGGAAAAAACGGTCTGAACGACCACATCAAAACGAGCGTTCGTAATGCTCTCGATGCCCGTGAATTGATCAAAGTAACCCTACTCCAAAATACCATGGAAGATATCCATGAAGTTGCTGAAATTTTGGAAGAAGAAATCGGCTGTGATACAGTTCTAAAGATTGGACGTATCTTGATTCTTTACAAAGAATCAGCTAAAAAAGAAAATCGTAAGTTATCACCAAAGGTTAAAGCCATCCAAAAATAGTTGATGACTTTTGAAACCTTAAAGGCAAAAGAACAGTTATTTAGATGATGTTTGAGTAAGAGGAGGCGTAAATGGCACTGGATCTCGTAACCCCATTTACAAAGGTTCAACTAGAAGAAGAAATCAAAGATACTGGCCGTAAGCAGGTGGGAATTTTGGGTGGAAATTTCAACCCTGTTCACAATGCTCACTTGGTTGTTGCTGACCAGGTGCGCCAGCAGTTAGGCCTTGATGAAGTTCTTCTTATGCCTGAGTTTGAGCCACCTCATGTCGATAAAAAGGAGACTATTGATGAACAGCATCGCCTAAATATGCTCATGTTGGCTATTAACGGTATCGAAGGTTTGGATATTGAAACCATCGAGTTGGAGCGCAAGGGAATCAGTTATACTTATGACACCATGAAGCTTTTGACAGAGGCCAATCCTGATACGGATTATTACTTCATTATTGGTGCTGATATGGTCGACTATCTGCCTACATGGCATCGCATTGACGAACTTATCGAGATGGTCCAATTTGTGGGTGTTCAGCGTCCTAAGTATAAGGCAGGAACGTCTTATCCAGTTATTTGGGTGGATGTGCCCCTTATGGATATTAGTTCGAGTGCAGTCAGAGCCTACATTAAGAAGGATCGCACACCTAACTTTATGGTGCCGCAGTCTGTACTTGCCTACATCAAGAAAGCGGGGCTCTATAAATGACCTATGAAAGATATTTAGACTATTCTCGTGACGAACTCCTTGAAAAAGTTCGAGCAGTCATGAGTCCTAAACGCTTCAATCATGTTCTGGGTGTTGAGCGAGCTGCTATTGCTCTTGCTGAAAAGTACGGATATGATACTGAGAAAGCCGGTTTGGCTGGCCTCCTTCATGATTATGCCAAGGAACTTCCAGATCAGGAATTCTTGGAGCTTATTGATAAATATAAGCTTGATCCTGAATTGAAAAAATGGGGGAACAATGTCTGGCATGGCATGGTTGGGATTTACAAAATCCAAGAAGATTTGGGTTTGACTGATTCTGAGATTCTACGCAGTATTGAGATTCATACCGTCGGAAGCCATGAAATGTCAACCCTAGATAAGATTGTCTATGTGGCTGATTATATTGAGCATAACCGTAATTTCCCTTTGGTAGAGGAAGCTAGACAAGTAGCTGAGCAATCCTTGGATAAGGCAGTTGCTTTTGAAACCGTGCATACGGTAGAACACTTGGCCCACCAGGCCTTGCCGATTTATCCCCAAACTCTTGAAACCTATAATGCTTTTGTGCATTGCTTGAAAGAGGATTAGTAAGTGAAAACAGCTTTTATTATTATTGATGTACAAAATATCTTAGTAGAAACAGGTTTTGAAACACAAAAGCTGTTAGAGAAAATCTCTTATTTACAAGATCAGGCTAGAAAACAGCATATTGAAACGGAAGAAGCTCTAACCTCGGAAGATTGGAAATTATCGCCACTATTAAAGAGACAGTCTGATGAAAAGGTTTTTCAGAAGCGATACAATAGCATTTTTAAAGAGACTGGATTAAAGGAATACTTGGATCAACAAGGAATTGAGAAACTAGTCTTATGCGGTATGCAGACGGAGTATTGTGTTGATACATCCGTTAAAGTTGCTTTCGAACATGGCTACAAGCTAGTCGTTCCCGAAGGTACTGTTACAACCTTTGATGGAGACGACATTCCAGCAGAAACAATTAATGATTTTTACGAGAACATTTGGGATGAACGTTTTGCAGATGTCTTAGATTACAAAACGATTTTTTAATGAAAGAGGATTAAATGAAAGAAGAATTACTTGAATTGGTTGTCAAAGCTGCTGATGAAAAGCGAGCTGAAGACATTGTTGCCCTAGATTTGTATGGTCTTACTAGCCTAACAGATTACTTTGTTATTTTGAGTGCAATGAATAGCCGTCAGTTGGAAGCTATTGCCGACAACATCCGTGAGAAAGTTAAAGAAGCTGGCCTTGATGCTAGTCACATGGAAGGTGACAACAAGGGTGGTTGGATTCTTTTGGACCTGAACGACGTTGTTGTTCACATCTTTACAGAAGACGAACGTGCTCACTATAACCTTGAAAAACTCTGGCATGAAGCACCGATGATGGATGTGTCAGCCTATTTGGCATAAGATAATGAACTCAGTTGTAGTCAACTGGGTTTTATTTGCTTATTTTAGAAGAAAATTGTTAGAAAGGTGAGAGCGTCGAGTTTGGTTAATGTTGAAGCTGAACACGAACTAAAAGCTATGAGAAAAAGATAAACTTTCTTTGTATCTAACGATACGGCAGAAAGTTTCCTATTTTCTCTGTGCTTTTGACGCTCTTTGTATCTTAGAAAGGATTTGAACCCGTCCTGTAATCGTCGGAAAATAGACAGCTTTGTCTTGGAGATTCCTCCAAGTCCAAGCTCCTAATTTTCATTTTGATTACGGACGGACTTGGTATCATCATTATGGCTACTTATGAAACTTTTGCGGCGGTCTACGACGCTGTTATGGATGACAGTCTTTACGATTTGTGGACGGATTTTTCCCTCCGTCATTTGCCAAAGACTAAGGATAAAAAGAAATTGCTTGAATTAGCTTGTGGGACTGGTATTCAATCTGTACGTTTTTCCCAAGCCGGTTTTGATGTTACTGGACTTGATTTGAGTGCTGACATGTTGAAGGTTGCTCAGAAGCGTGCGTCTTCCGCCAAGCAGAAAATCGATTTTATCGAAGGCAACATGTTGGATTTATCGCAAGCGGGCAAATATGATTTTGTGACTTGCTACTCAGATTCTATCTGCTATATGCAGGATGAAGTAGAGGTTGGGGACGTCTTCAAGGAGGTTTATAATGCACTGAATGAAGATGGCGTCTTTATCTTTGATGTACACTCAACCTATCAGACGGATGAGGTTTTCCCTGGCTATTCCTACCATGAAAATGCAGAAGACTTTGCTATGCTCTGGGATACCTATGAGGATGCGGCTCCGCATTCTATTGTCCATGAATTAACTTTCTTTGTCCAAGAGGAAGATGGAAGCTTTAGCCGTCATGATGAGGTGCATGAGGAACGCACCTATGAGGTTTTGACTTATGATATCTTGTTGGAGCAGGCTGGCTTCAAATCCTTCAAACTTTACGCCGATTTTGAGGATAAGGGACCGACAGAAACTAGTGCCCGTTGGTTCTTTGTGGCCCAAAAGTAAGAGCCTATGACAGTTACAGGTATTATTGCTGAGTTCAATCCTTTTCATAACGGTCACAAGTATCTCTTGGATCAGGCTGAAGGCGTAAAAATCGTTGCCATGTCTGGGAACTTTGTTCAGCGAGGTGAGCCAGCTATTGTGGATAAGTGGACTAGGGCTCAGATGACTTTGGAAAATGGGGCAGACCTCGTGGTTGAGTTGCCTTTCTTGACGGCAGTCCAGTCTGCCGATTATTTTGCTGCTGGAGCCGTCGATATCTTGTCCCGACTGGGAATTGATAGCCTTACTTTTGGAACGGAAGAAGTCCTAGATTACCAGGCAATAGCAGATGTCTATGCTGAAAAGTCAGAGGATATGGAAGCTTTTGTAGAAAATTTACCGAGTGACTTATCTTATCCACAAAAGACACAAAAAATGTGGGAAAAGTTTGCTGGTGTGGATTTCACTGGCAATACACCCAACCATATCCTAGGGCTAGCCTATGCCAAAGCTTGTGCTGGTAAGGGCATTAAGTTGAATCCTATCCAGAGACAAGGAGCCGGTTATCATTCCTCAGACAAGGAAGTATCTTTCGCCTCAGCGACGAGTCTACGTCTCCACAAGCAAGATAGCGATTTTGTGGATAAGTTCATGCCCAATAGCAAGCTTTTTCAGACTTCTCCACAGGTCTCTTGGGATAATTATTTCCAATTGTTGAGTTATCAGATTCTTACAAACCCTGATTTGACCACTATTTTTCAAGTTAACGAAGAGATTGCTAGTCGTTTAAAAGCTGTTATCCGCGAGGTGTCTTCTGTGGAGGAACTGGTGGATAAGGTAGCAACCAAACGCTATACAAAAGCACGAGTACGTCGTATTTTGACCTATATCCTGGTCGAAGCTGTGGATAATCCTTTGCCCCAGGCTGTTCATGTGCTTGGATTTTCTCAAAAAGGACAGTCTCATCTCAAATCTGTGAAAAAGTCTGTTGATATAGTGGCTCGTATTGGAAGGGAGCCTTGGGATCTGCTTACACAGCAAGCAGATAATGTTTACCAATTAGGTAACCCCGAGCTTTGCGAACAAAACTTTGGACGTGTACCGATTAGAGTAAAATAGTTTTATAGAAGGTCTACCTCTGGTAGGCTTTTTTACTTTCCGTAAATTATTTTCCAAAAGGTCAAAAAAGATCAAACAAAACCATTGACCTATACTGACCAATTGTGTATTATAATCCTATAAGGATTTAGCTTCCTTATAAATCTTGCAGTGCTTGCCTAAATACTTGTCATAAAGTTATTTTGGTTTGTCTGCAAAAAAATATGATAAAGGTCAAAAAAAGTCAAACAAAACTATTGACTATTACTGACCAATGTTATACAATATAAGCATAAGGAAATAAAATCCTTATGAAGGCTGTGTCAATAGCCCATATACCAATAAAAAAGGATTGCAGCTAGTCTGCAAAAATTTTCATCTAAAAGGTCAGTAAAAGTCAAAACTAAATTCTTGACCTGATTAAATGAAAGGTATATGATAAAGCTATAAGGAAAAAGGATTCCTTAATGTATAAGTTTCTTTCTGAAAAAGCTATTCATAGTTTTGAAAGAGGCTTGGAAGTTAGCTATATTGAGAGATTCACAGAAAGAAGGTGGCTCTTATGCTAAATGACAATTTATTTAAGGCTGTGAAAGTTCTCAGTCTCCTACCAAGAGCAAAACCTGAAATTATTAGAAGAGTAGTTGAATCTACTAAAAATTTTTAGGGTTTTGGTCAGTAAAAGTCAGAAAACACATTAACATAAAAATAACATTTAAGAAATTTCACAAGATAACACAAAACGAGGTAATTATATGAACAACAACTTTAACAATATGGACGATCTTTTCAATCAATTAATGGGTAACATGGGTGGTTACCGTTCAGAAAACCGTCGCTACATGATTAACGGTCGTGAAGTGACACCTGAAGAATTTGCTATTTACCGCCAAACAGGTCAATTGCCTGGTAATGAAGGTGAAGCAGTGAACCCAACTCAACAACAAGGTAAAGGACCTAAACAAGATGGTATTCTTGCTAAACTTGGTCGTAACTTGACTGAAGAAGCTCGTGAAGGTAAATTGGATCCTGTTATCGGACGTAACAAAGAAATCCAAGAAGCTTGCGAAATCTTGGCTCGTCGTACCAAGAATAACCCAGTCCTTGTCGGGGACGCTGGGGTTGGTAAAACAGCCGTAGTTGAAGGTTTGGCTCAAGCCATCGTCAATGGTGATGTCCCAGCTGCTATCAAGAACAAAGAAATCATCTCAATCGATATTTCTGGACTTGAAGCTGGTACTCAATACCGTGGTAGCTTTGAAGAAAACATTCAAAACTTGGTAAATGAAGTCAAAGAAGCTGGAAATATCATCCTCTTCTTCGATGAAATCCACCAAATTCTTGGGGCTGGTAGCACTGGCGATGGTCAAGGGTCTAAAGGTCTTGCTGATATCTTGAAACCTGCTCTTTCACGTGGTGAATTGACAGTGATTGGTGCAACAACTCAAGATGAATACCGTAACACTATCTTGAAGAACGCAGCTCTTGCTCGTCGTTTCAATGAAGTTAAGGTTAATGCTCCATCTGCCGAAGATACCTTCAAGATTCTCCAAGGTATCCGTGACCTTTATGAAAAACACCACAATGTTATCTTGCCAGATGATGTTTTGAAAGCGGCAGTAGATTTCTCTGTCCAATACATTCCACAACGTAGCTTACCGGATAAGGCTATCGACCTTGTCGATGTAACAGCTGCTCACTTGGCTGCTCAACACCCAGTTACTGATGTGAATGCTGTTGAACATGAAATCGAAGAAGAAAAAGCTAAACAAGAAGCTGCAGTTGCCAAAGAAGACTATGAGGCAGCTCTAAACGCTAAGGTTCGTATTGAAGAACTTGAAAAGAAAATTGCTAACCATACAGAAGACCTTAAAGTCACTGCAACTGTTAATGATGTGGCTGAATCTGTAGAACGTATGACTGGTATTCCAGTGTCACAAATGGGTGCAACTGATATCGAACGTTTGAAAGATATGGGTCACCGTTTGCAAACTAAGGTTATCGGTCAAGATAAAGCCGTTGAAGCAGTGGCACGTGCCATCCGTCGTAACCGTGCAGGATTTGACGAAGGTAACCGTCCAATCGGTAGCTTCCTCTTTGTAGGACCTACTGGTGTTGGTAAAACTGAGTTGGCTAAACAATTGGCTCTTGATATGTTCGGAACTAAAGATGCTATCATCCGTTTGGACATGTCAGAATATAGCGACCGCACAGCCGTTTCTAAATTGATTGGTACAACAGCTGGTTATGTTGGTTATGATGACAATAGCAATACTTTGACAGAACGTGTTCGCCGTAACCCTTACTCAATTGTCCTTCTTGACGAAATTGAAAAGGCTGACCCTCAAGTGATTACACTTCTCCTCCAAGTTTTGGACGATGGTCGTTTGACAGATGGTCAGGGTAACACTGTAAACTTCAAGAATACTGTGATTATCGCAACTTCAAACGCTGGTTTTGGTTACGAAGCTAACTTGACAGAAGATGCTGATAAACCAGAACTTATGGATCGTTTGAAACCTTACTTCCGTCCAGAATTCCTTAACCGTTTCAATGCTGTCATCGAATTCTCACACTTGAGCAAAGAAGATCTTTCTAAGATTGTAGACCTTATGTTGGTTGAAGTTAACAAGACTCTTTCTAAGAAAGACATTGACTTGGCAGTCAGCGAAGCTGCTAAAGAATACATGACTGAAGAAGGCTACGATGAAGTCATGGGTGTTCGTCCACTCCGTCGTGTGGTTGAACAACAAATCCGTGACAAAGTCACAGACTTCCACTTGGATAACCTTGATGCTAAACACTTAGAAGCTGATATGGAAGATGGTGTCTTGGTTATCAAAGAAAAAGATGCTAAATAAAAAGCATAAAACCTCCTAATCCTATTATGAAGCAGAGATGTTAGTAGACATCTCTGTTTTTTCTTTTTTATTTAAGACTTTCCTTGGGTGCTGTGGACGGAAGCGACTTCCGAGTGAGAGAAGCAATAGTGCTTCTCTCACCTTTCGCACAGCGGAAAGTCTTGTATTGTGTATAGCTATGACTTGTATATTTATTCTTAAATATAAAATGAGATAAAACTCATTTAATTATAACAGTCTAAAAATAATTTAAATTTAGATTTTATTTTCAAGAAAACCTTGACAACGTATATATATATATATAATGTTTACAGAAAATTAAATTTAGGTGAGATTATGGTATTCGTACTTTAAAGGAGATAAGATGATAAAGGCAGTTTTATGGATTTTAGCTATTTTAGTTCTTGTAGGAATAGCGATGTTGAACCCCCTAATTGCAGCTGGTATTGTGATTGCAGGATTGTTAATCCAGTTGTTTTTGAAAAAGTAGGAATGCAGGTAAATTTGAATGAAATTAGTTAAAAAAATATTGAATAAAAAAATAGCTTTATGGATTTATCTAATCGTCTTAGTCTTAATTTTAATATTAGGATTCTGGCTAAAACCAGTTCAGAATATTGAGAATGCTTTATCTCATAATCAGCAAACTGAAACTTATTCTAGTATTAAGAAGATAGAAGAGGTTCATGAAGTAGTTTTACTAAATGTAGGAATTCAAAAAATTAAGCCTATTGAGAATAATACAAAGCTATTTGGTACTAAAATTGTAATTCCAGGCTCAGAAAAGCGAGCGATTATTATTCTTAACTATACAGCTAAATTTGGTATAAAGAAAGGAGTTAATATTGAGAGTGATAGGGAACACAATTATAAGGTTAACTTACCTCAATATGAAGTTATTGGTTTTGAGTTAGACAAGGATAAACCTTATAAGTTATATGATACTAGTGGAGGGTTACTCAGTGCATCAACCCAAAATGTTGATACTGGTGAGGCTGCTATAAAGGGATTATCAAATAAAGAACAGCAAGACTATTTAAAGGATTACAATGAACTTTTGAATGAATCAGCTGAGAAGTATTACTCTACAATGATAAAATCCTTGGATCATGAGGCAACAGTAACGGTTCAAAGTAAAAAATAAATTTTAGGAGAAAATATTATGAAAAAGTTAATCACATTTATTCTTTTGATGTTCGTTGGTATCGGATTAGTGGGGTGTCAAAATGATAGTAAAAAGTCAGAGGGAAATCCAAAAGTGAAGCAACCAAAGGTTCATACTGCTAAATCAGAACCTTTCCAAAAACTTATTGATAGCTCTAAATCTACAGATGAAATTTATGCTACAGATGATATTACTGTAGGTGAAAAAGGTGATGTTAAGCCTGGGATCTATGATATTGAGGTTACAGGTGGTTCAGGAAATATTTTAGGTACAAGAAAATCTGAGGATGGACTATATATAAACTTTGTTGCAGGTGCAGTTGGAAATGATGCAAATTATGTAAATTATGCTTCAAAAATTAGACTTATCTTGTTTGATGGAGATACTTTACAAGTACAAAATATTTCTAAAGTAAAATTTAATGCAGTACCTAAGGAAGTTGAACCAAGTAATGAATTGGGTCAGGGAGAATTTATTGTAGGTAGAGATATTAAGGAGGGAACTTATAAATTAAGCACTAATGTTAATCTTGACCCACAATTTAATAATCTCGGTTGGAGTATCACCATTGAAAATTTAGATTCTAACACTTCAAAAAGCCAAGAATATAATCCAGGCAATACAGATGTTGTTGTTAAATTAAAGAAAAATCAAGTCATAAGTATTAATTATAATGGAGTTGACGAGTCAACAAAGGCTGACGACGCTAAATTGATTTTTACAGAGTATAAGTAGTAGTTGTTTTTCATTAGCAAAAAAGGTAAGTAGCATAGGCTACTTACCTTTATTCTTTATCCTCACTTTGATATTTTTTCAAATGTTCTTGGATGATGTTGAGTCGGGGTTCTAAGTCTTTTTGAAAGATACGTGTTTTATAGCTGAGGTCTTGTTTGATGTCATCAAGCACAAGGTTTTGTTCCTTAATGATGTCAAGGTTACGTTTGATTCTGTCCAGATCGTGAGAGATATTTTCTCGTGATTGTTTGAGGTCTAGGATTCCCTCTTTGATGTCTTCACGTCGTTTATAGGCGTAGTAGGCACCATAGGCAAGGGTTCCAAGAGCTAGAAAGCGTCCGAGTTTCATTCTGTTACCTCTTTAGCAATGCTGTCAGCAAGGTCGGCCAAGGCAGCAAAGTCTGGTTCGTGTTCATCAAATCCCATGTGGATACCATCGTCTGCACCGTAACGAGGAACGAGATGAATATGAGCATGGAAGACGGTTTGTCCAGCAACTTCTTCGTTGTTATTAAGGATATTCATGCCGATTGCTCCGGTTGCTTTTTGCACGGCACGAGCAATTTTTGGAACACGGCTAAAGACAGTCTCAGCGGTTTCAGCAGACATTTCTAAGATGTTACGAACGTGCTCTTTAGGAATAACCAAGGTATGTCCTTTTGTAGCTTGTGAAATATCGAGGAAGGCTAGAACTTTATCGTCCTCGTAGACTTTTGATGAAGGGATTTCTCCAGATATAATTTTACAGAAAATACAATTATCCATAATAACGACCTTTCCGTGAGTTTTTGTTATAATAGATTATATCATACCAAAGAGAGAAAAGATAATGCTTAAATTAGAAAAGGTGACGGGTGGTTACGCTAATATTCCCGTCCTAAAAGATGTGACTTTTGAGGTGGCTGATGGTGAATTGGTTGGTCTCATTGGTCTTAATGGTGCTGGGAAATCAACAACAATTAACGAGATTATTGGTCTCTTAACACCTTATGGGGGACAGATTGCCATTGATGAGTTAACGATTCAACAAGATCCAGCTAGCTATCGTCAGAAGATTGGCTATATTCCTGAAACGCCAAGTCTTTATGAAGAATTGACGCTTCGTGAACATTTGGAAACGGTGCTGATGGCATATGGCCTTGATGTTACAGAGGGAATGGCACGTGCGGACAAGTATCTTAAGCTTTTTCGCTTAGATGAAAAGTTGGACTGGTTCCCGACTCAGTTTTCAAAAGGGATGAAGCAGAAGGTCATGATTATCTGTGCCTTTATTGTTGGTCCAAGTCTTCTCATTGTTGATGAGCCCTTCCTAGGTTTGGATCCCTTGGCGATTTCTGATTTGATTGAACTTTTGGCTGAGGAAAAGGCTAAGGGAAAGGCGATTCTCATGTCGACTCACGTTTTGGATTCGGCTGAGAAGATGTGTGATCGCTTTGTGATTTTGCACCATGGACAGGTCTTGGCACAGGGAACACTTGATGGGCTTCGTCAGACCTTTGGTGACAGTAGTGCTAGTCTTAACGATATCTATATGCAGTTGACTAAGGGAGAATTGTCATGATAGCTGAGCTTTTTAAGGAGCGTAGCAGACGATTCACTACCCGTTGTGCCAAGTATAGTCGCTATGTCTTTAATGATCATTTTATCTTGGTTCTTCTCTTTCTGCTAGGCTTTGTCTTGGTTCAGTATAGCCAGTTGCTTCGCCATTTTCCAAAGAATCCATGGGCAATCATTCTTGGCTTACTTGCACTTTGCCTTTTACTGCCTTTTTGGGGCAATATTGCTACTTATTTAGAGCCTGCGGACAAGCATTACTTGTTGGTTAAGGAAGAAGAAGTGATAGGTCATATTAAGAAGGTAACAGGGCGTGCTTTTAGATTTTGGGTAATAGTACAAACCCTGATTTTTATTTTGGTTATTCCTCTCTTTTTAGCCTTGGGACTTCCAGTTTGGGGAGTTATCCTTGTAGCTGTGGCTATGGCTATTCTTAAGTACTTTATTTTCCAGAAAAAGGCTCAACCTTTTTATAAACAGTCTGGCCTGAACTGGACTGAGGCTATTGCAGGAGAAAATAAGCGTCAACAATCGATTCTGAAGTTCTTTTCACTCTTTACCAATGTTAAGGGAATTACGTCGAGTGTTAAACGCCGTGGTTATTTGGATAGTATTCTTAAACGTACAAAGAAAGACAAGAAACATACTTGGTACAACCTTTACCTAAGGGCTTTCTTACGTTCTGGAGATTACTTTGCTTTGAGTTGTCGTCTCTTTGCTTTGTCTCTTTTGGTTATCTTTTTGGTTCCTGAAAAATGGCTGGCTATGGTGCTTGTGGTTGTTTTTGACTACCTCTTGCTCTTCCAGCTAACAGCACTAAAATCACACTTTGCTTATCAGAGAATGGCTAACCTTATGCCAGTTGGAAAAGACATGCAGGTGAGCAATCTTAAACGCTTGATTACACAGATTGTACTTGTGTTGACTCTGGTACAGGCTATTTGTCTCTTCGACTTTAAATTTAGCCTGATTCTGGTTGGAGTTATGCTAGTTTTGAGCCTTGTTTACCTACCAGCCAAGCTTAAGAAGATGATTGACTAATACCTATCAAATAAGTTAAAATAGAAGCAAATTACTAAAGAAAAAGGAGATGCCTAGGTGACATCAACAGATAAAGATTTGAGCCTGACTCCTCTCAAAGGAAATAGTGGTAAGGCCTATATGGGGACTTATCCAAACGGAGATCGTGTCTTTGTGAAGATGAATACAACACCAATCTTGGCAGCTCTTGCCAAGGAACAGATTGCGCCCCAGCTCCTGTGGGCTAAACGTCTGGGAAATGGTGATATGATGAGTGCACAGGAGTGGCTTGATGGTCGTATTTTGACCAAACATGATATGAATAGTAAACAGATTATCCAAATTCTTGGTAATCTGCACCGCTCTAAACACTTGGTTAATCAGCTCTTGCAGTTGGATTATCATATTGAAAATCCTTTTGACCTTCTGCACGAGTGGGAGGAAAATGCTGCTTATCAATTGCGTGAAAATAGCTTCCTTCAAGATGTTGTTAGAGATTTGAAACGTCACCTTCCAGAGTTTCGTGCAGAGATTGCGACCATTGTTCATGGCGATGCTCGTCATAGTAACTTTGTTATTACAACCTCAGGATTGATTTATTTGGTTGATTGGGATTCTGTACGTCTAACTGACCGTATGTATGATGTGGCGCAGATTCTTAGCCATTACATTCCATTGGCACATTGGCCACAGTGGTTGTCATATTATGGCTATAAGAACAATGACCTTGTGATGGACAAGATTTACTGGTATGGGCAATTTTCATACTTGACACAAATTTCAAAATTCTTTGATAGCCGTGATATGGAACATGCCAATCGAGAAATTTATGAGCTGCGTAAGTTCAGAGAGACCTTGCACAGATATTAGAAAGTAGACATGCGAGTTAGAAAACGTAAAGGTGCAGAGGAACACCTAGCTAATTATCCTCAGTATGTTATCCTTGAGCCAGAAGCTGCTAAAGGTAAATGGCATCAGCTTTTTGGTAATGACAATCCTATCCATATTGAGGTGGGTTCTGGTAAGGGAGCCTTCATTACTGGAATGGCTCAACAAAACCCTGATATTAACTACATCGGTATTGATATTCAGTTGTCTGTTTTGAGTTACGCCTTGGATAAGGTTTTGGCCTCTGGTGCTGAAAATGTTAAGCTCTTGCATGTGGATGGATCTGCCTTGACCAACTATTTTGAAGATGGTGAAGTGGATATGATGTATCTGAATTTCTCAGATCCATGGCCTAAGAGCCGTCACGAGAAACGCCGTTTGACTTACAAGACTTTTCTGGATACTTATAAACAAATCTTGCCTAAAAATGGAGAGATTCACTTTAAGACCGATAACCGTGGACTTTTCGAATACAGTTTGGCGAGCTTCTCACAGTATGGAATGATTCTCAACAAAGTTTGGTTGGACCTTCATGCTAGTGATTACGAAGGTAATGTTATGACTGAGTACGAGCGTAAATTCTCAGAAAAAGGTCAAGTCATCTATCGAGTAGAGGCTCAGTTTAAAGATTAAATCTTTGGTAAATAGGATGAAAAAATAGCGATTAGCCACAAATAGGCTAATCGTTTGATATGGAGAGGTCGCATAGAGGCCGAGTGCGCACGCTTGGAAAGCGTGTAGTCCTTAACGGGGCTCGGGGGTTCGAATCCCCTCCTCTCCTTTTAGAAATAGACAAAAGATCCCTTCTGTCATAGAAGGGACCTTTTTGTTGTCGTTATTCGAAAAATCTTCCTAGTCCCAAGGGATCTGAATCCCTGCTACCCAACCAGTACAGAGGGCGCTAGTAATATTAAAGCCACCGGTATGTGCATTGATGTCAAGGACCTCTCCTGCAAAGTGTAGATGAGGGACTTTTTTACTTTCTAGGGTCTTAGGATTAATCTCCTTGAGGTCTATGCCACCTTTGGTTACAAAGGACTTAGCAAGTGACATTTTGCCTGTAATTGGAATTTCCATCTCCTTGAGTTGACTGATAAGCTTTTCCAAATCTTTTGGATGGAGTTGTTTAATCTTGCTATCTGCCTTATCTCCTGCTAGAAATTCAGCGACACGTTCAGGCACTAGACCTTTGAGAGTGTTTTTAACAGATTTCTCGCGATTTTCCTCAAAGTAGGTCTTGAGATTTTCTTGGCTATGGTTAGGAAGAAAATCTAGATGGGATATTTCACCTCCTTTGACAAAGCTAGATAAACGTAGGGCAGCCGGCCCAGATAGTCCAAAATGGGTGAAAAGAAGGTCATGAGTAATCTTGTGTTTTCCATAAGACAGCGTGACATCGTCAAGAGAAATTCCCTGTAAAGCTTTATGTGGAAAGTCGGTTAAGAGTGGACTTTCTGCAGCTTCAAGATCAGTAACATGAAGTTTGAAATGTCGGGCGATATCGTGACCAAAACCAGTTGAACCTGTTGATGGATAAGATTTTCCCCCAGTTGTGACGATGAGTTTATCACTGGTAAAAATCTGGTCTGCAGACTTAACCTGAAATTGTTCATCGACTTTTTTGACAGAGACAACTTCTGTATTGGTGAGTATGCTAGCACCAAGTTCCTGAATCTTATTTTCCAGAGCTTGGATGATGGTCCGTGATTTATCTGTCTTAGGGAAGACACGTCCGTGATCCTCAACCTTAAGTTTGACACCATTGTCCTCGAAAAAAGCAATGATATCGTGGTTATCAAATTGTGAAAAGACGCTATAGAGGAAACGGCCATTACCTGGAATACCTGCTAGAAGATCGTCTAAAGTCCCGTTGTTAGTAACATTACAACGTCCACCACCAGTACCAGCCAGCTTCTTTCCGAGACGTTTATTTTTTTCAATTAGAAGGGTTTGTTGGCCATAGAAGGCTGAGGCAATAGTCGCCATCATGCCAGCAGGACCCCCACCAATAACGATAGTATCAAAATGTTTCATGCCTTTATTTTAGCATAATTTAAAAAGGGAGAATAGTTTGTAAATGGTCAGTTTTTTTAGATAATTTATGTTAGAATAGGAGTAGAAGTTTAAATTAGAATAGTTATTAACTATGGAGGAAAATATCGTGTCTGAAAATAACATGAAACACCGTTCTTCTGTCTACGATAGCATGGTTAAATCACCTAACCGTGCCATGCTTCGTGCGACTGGGATGACGGATGATAGTTTTGAAAAGCCTATTGTTGGGGTTATCTCAACTTGGGCTGAGAACACACCATGTAATATCCACTTGCACGGTTTTGGACAAATTGCCAAAGAAGGTGTTAAAGACGCGGGTGCTTGGCCAGTTCAATTTGGTACGATTACTGTTGCAGATGGTATTGCGATGGGGACACCAGGGATGCGTTTCTCATTGACATCTCGTGATATCATCGCTGACTCAATCGAAGCAGCTATGGGTGGTCACAACGTCGATGCCTTTGTTGCTATTGGTGGTTGTGATAAGAATATGCCTGGTTCTATGATTGCCATTGCTAACATGGATATTCCAGCGATTTTTGCCTATGGTGGTACCATTGCACCAGGTAACCTTAACGGTAAGGATATCGACTTGGTTTCTGTTTTCGAAGGTATCGGTAAATGGAACCACGGTGATATGACCGCAGAAGAGGTTAAAGATCTTGAATGTAATGCCTGCCCTGGCCCTGGTGGTTGTGGTGGTATGTATACTGCCAACACAATGGCGACAGCAATCGAAGTAATGGGAATGAGCCTTCCAGGATCATCATCTCACCCTGCAGAATCAGCTGAGAAGAAAGCAGATATCGAAGAAGCAGGTCGTGCAGTTGTTAAGATGCTTGAACTAGGTCTTAAGCCATCAGATATCTTGACACGTGAAGCCTTTGAAGATGCCATCACTGTCACAATGGCACTTGGTGGTTCAACAAATGCGACACTTCACTTGCTCGCTATTGCTCATGCAGCTAACGTTGATTTGACACTTGAAGATTTCAACGATTTTCAAGAGCGTGTGCCTCACTTGGCTGACTTGAAACCTTCAGGTCAATATGTCTTCCAAGATCTTTACAATGTTGGTGGTGTACCAGCCGTTATGAAATACCTTCTTAAGAATGGTTTCCTTCACGGTGATCGTATCACATGTACTGGTAAGACTGTTGCAGAAAACTTGGAGGCCTTCGATGATTTGACACCAGGTCAAAAAGTCATCATGCCGCTTGAAAATCCTAAACGTGCTGATGGTCCATTGATTATCTTGAAAGGTAACTTGGCTCCAGAAGGTGCGGTTGCCAAAGTATCAGGGGTTAAAGTTCGTAACATCACTGGTCCTGCTAAAGTATTTGACTCAGAAGAAGACGCCATCGAAGCAGTTCTTTCTGATGAAATCGTTGATGGCGACGTAGTTGTTGTACGTTTTGTAGGTCCTAAGGGTGGTCCTGGTATGCCAGAAATGTTGTCATTGTCTTCAATGATCGTTGGTAAAGGTCAAGGGGATAAGGTTGCCCTCTTGACAGATGGACGTTTCTCAGGTGGTACTTACGGACTCGTTGTTGGTCACATTGCTCCTGAAGCTCAGGTTGGTGGACCTATTGCCTACCTCCGTACAGGTGATATGGTTACAGTTGACCAAGATACCAAAGAAATTACGATGCACGTTTCAGACGAAGAGTTGGCGAAACGTAAAGCCGAAACTGAGTTGCCACCACTTTATAGCCGTGGTGTCCTTGGTAAATACGCTCACATCGTTTCTTCAGCGTCACGTGGTGCCGTTACCGACTTCTGGAACATGGATAAATCAGGTAAAGCCTAATTTGCTAACATAAAAGAAATCACACCGGACATAAGTGCGATGTGATTTTTATTACTTAAAAGAGAGAAATGATGTACGAAGATTATATGATCAAACCCTATGTTTCCCCAGATAGAAACCCTAACGAAGTGGTTAAACCTGTTCCAAAGAGAAACATGGAGCCGTTGGCTGATGGACTGTTAGCTGGTGACATTATTTTGCTCTGGCGAATTAACTTTGGCACTTTTACTAATGAAACTTGGTATCCAAAGTATTTCGAATATACATATGGTATTGATGGACCTAGCCATTTGACTCAACTACTTGAAAATGGGTATGCATATGAGGAATCTGCCTTTGATTCTCTTGATCATCTCAATAGCAGTCAGAAGAAGACCATTCTCAAAGAACGAGGAGTTAAGGGGCTTTCTAAGATGAAGGTAGCTGACTTGGATGATGCCTTAGCTAAAAATCTATCTGAAGAAGAGCTAGGTCAGTACTTTACGGTACGAGGTATTGCCTTGACTCGAAAGGGAGAGGAAACTCTAGCCAATCATCAAGAGATTATCGATCGTCATCCAAAGAAAAAAATATAGCAAAAAACCGGTTGGAAATGTCCAATCGGTTTTCCTTTTATTTTCCGCCTCGAGGTGAGATACCAAGAGCAATACGTCCATAACGACTGATACGTGTCATCTTCCAGACTGGTGAATAAGTGGTTTCCACCTTGACAGAGTTAATGCCGTCAATGGCTTTTAGCTTTTCAGCGATTTCATAAGGCATAGTCTCTTCACAGCCACAACCAGTATCAGTAAAGGTCATAAGGAAGTAGCAGTGGCCATTTTCATCGACGGTGATTTCATAAATCAGACCAAGGTTGTAAATGTCTAGCTCAATCTCAGGGTCGAATACAGTGGTCATTTGCTCAACGATTGGTTCTAAGAAGGGCTGGGCCAAATCATTGACCTTAATATCATCACGGAAGTTTTTCATAGGACTCATTCTTTCTATTTTGCTTTTGTTTATTATGGCATAATTTAGGGCTTTTTTCAATCTCGGATGGCAATGAAGATTTAGTGAGCGAGTAAAGTGACAATAAAAAAACTCCAACAGTTAAACCGTTGAAGATAATGTGATTTATGCTTCAATATCAAGTAGTTTGCAACCAAGGTTGCTCTAATGCCACCAATAATTGGAGCAAGAATGAAAATCCCAAACCTTGTGGAATTGTTGCCACCATTCCTAGATACAACAGATCTGATACCGACCAACCCCAATTTGGAAGTACCGATTGTTTAAGTCAAAGACTTTCCTTCTATATACATTTATACCCACGCATAGTTTACCAAAAGCTTAGCTTCCTATCAAGTAAATTGTTTGAAGAGTGAAAGGAAAAAGGGACTTAAAAAGAGCTCTTCAGATATCCAGAATAACTAGTCAAATTGACAGACAGGAGTGATTGTGATATTCTCATAGTAAGACATTTCAAGAGAATATGAGGCTATTATGAGTATTGAAAAGACCGTCAGCGAGATTGCTGAAATCCTTGGCGTTAGTCGTCAAGCAGTCAATAATCGTGTCAAACAACTTCCAGAAGAAGATACTGAAAAAAATGCAAAAGGGGTTACTGTCGTTAAACGTAGTGGCTTGATTAAGTTGGAGGAAATCTACAAGAAAACCATCTTTGACGATGAGCCAATCGATGAAGAAACAAAACAACGTGAGTTGTTAGAGATTCTTGTAGACGAGAAAAACTCTGAGATTGCTCGTCTCTATGCTCAGTTGAAGGCCAAGGATGAGCAGTTATCAAACATGGATGATCAATTGCGTGTCAAAGATGTGCAAATTGCTGAAAAAGATAAGCAAATCGATCAACAGCAGCAATTGACCTTGACTGCTATGAAGGACAAAGAAGAGCTTAAATTGGAGCTTGATGAAGCTAAGGTAGAGGTTGACGAAGCCAAGGCTCAAGTGGAAGAAATCCAGACCAAACAAGAAGAAGCTTCTAAAAAAGGTTTCTTTGGACGTCTATTTGGAAAATAAAAAAGAAGCTGGGACTCAGTCTCAGCTTTAACTATTATAGGAGATAAAATGGAAAATGTAGAAACTTATATTGCCTTTGATTTGGAGTTCAACACAGTGGATGGGGTTAGTCATATTATCCAAGTATCGGCTGTTAAGATTGACCAGCATAAGGAAGTGGATCAGTTTGACTCTTTTGTATATTCGGATGTTCCTTTGCAATCTTTTATCAATGGTTTGACGGGGATTACAGCGGACAAGATTGCCAAGGCACCAAAGCTAGAGTCTGTTCTGGCGGATTTTAAATCATTTGTTGGTGACACTCCACTTATCGGCTACAATGCACTTAAGTCGGACTTGCCTATTTTGTTGGAAAATGGTTTAGACTTGGAAGAGCAATATGCTTTAGATGTTTTCGATGAGGCCTTTGACCGTCGTGCTTCTGATTTGAACGGTATTGTTAACCTCAAGTTGACCAGTGTAGCTGATTTCTTTGGAATTAAGGGACATGGCCATAACAGCTTGGAGGACGCCCGGATGACTGCTGAGATTTACGAGAAGTTTCTCGAATTAGATGAGAATGCCAAACTTTTGGAGCAACAGGAAGAAGTCAGTAACAATCCTTTTGCTGCTTTAGGTTTGGGCGGCCTTTTCTACTAAAACTTTACAGGAGCTGTAAAGGCTGTAAAGAGTGATAGCTATTTTTTCTGTAAGAAAAGAAAATCCTCTAGGGTTAGGGCTTGCATATTACCTTGCGTTATAAGGTAGAATCTAGGTATCAAAGGTGGTGAAGAATCTCCCTTGATAGAAAATCTTAAAAGGAGGTGACAGAGATGTCGCAGTTTTCAACAGGAGAGTTGGCTAAAGCAGCAGAAGTGTCTGTTAGGACTGTTCAGTACTATGATCAGCGAGGCATCTTGACGCCGTCTGAAGTCACAGAAGGTGGTCGGAGAGTCTATCACGAATCAGACTTGGAACGCCTGCAAGTCATTTGTTTCTTAAGAGATTTGGATTTCTCAATTAATCAAATCAAGAAACTCTTGCAAGAGGAGAATAGGGAACAGGTTTTAGAGCTGTTGTTGACAGACCAAATTGAAAGCTTGGAAAAGTCTTCGAAGGAAATAGAGGTCAAACTAAAACGTGCCCGTCACTTGCAAAAAGCAACTGCTAAGCGGCGTCAACTTTCGTTGGAAGATTTGTCAGACATTTCACGTCTTATGGAAAATCAAAAATCATGGCGTCATTTGCAGTTGAGAATGTATGGGAGTGTCATTCTAACCTCCCTTCTTTATCTGATGGGTCTACTGGTTGTCATTTATTATTTTAAGGATCCCAGAGGTTTGTTTATTGTCTGTCCGACATTTTTAATAGCCATAAATCTATTGGTATATCATTATAGAAAGCAGGTCGAATACCTTTGTCCTAATTGTCATAGGACCTTTGATCCAAGTTTTAAAGAATTTGCCATTGCCGGACATACACCTAGGACTCGTAAGCTGACTTGTCCTCATTGTCATGTGAAGTCCTATTGTCTAGAGTTGGCTAAGACTAAAACAAAATAATTTATCGAACACAAAAAAACGCTTGAGAATTACTTCTCAGGCGTTTTTAGCTTATTATGTGACTTTAAGTCCGTTTCGCTCCGAAGGTGCGAAACAAATAAACCACCCGCTATGCGGGTGTACATCGAAGGTTATACCGTCATAACAAAAACACTCCAAACGAGTTACAATATAGGTGTTCAAGCCAATTGTAAAGCGGAAGGAGTTAAGACTATGGCGCAAAAAGCTCACAGTTTATCACATACAAAATGGATGTGTAAGTACCACATTGTATTTACACCTAAGTATAGACGAAAAATAATCTATAATCAATATAGGAGTAGTCTGGGAGAGATTTTTCATAGACTATGCCAATATAAAGGCGTTGAAATAATAGAAGGCCACTTAATGCCAGATCATGTTCATATGCTAGTAAGTATACCACCACGAATGAGTGTAGCTAGTTTTATGGGATATTTAAAAGGTAAAAGTGCCTTAATGATGTTTGATAAACACGCCAATTTAAAATATAAATTTGGGAACAGACATTTTTGGGCAGAAGGATATTATGTAAGTACGGTAGGACTTAATGAAGCCACGATTAAGAAATATATCCAGGAACAAGAGAAGCATGATATCGCTTTGGATAAATTAAACGTAAAAGAATATGAAAATGCTTTTAGGGATAACGGTAAGTAATGCGAATGCCTCTTCGAGAGGCTTGTGACGAGTCAAAAGCAATAAGGCTTGAACAAAGTGAAAGCCAGCGTCTTTAGGCGCTGGCTGGTATTATGGGCTTATAGCCCTTGATCAAACCACCCGTTAGACGGGTGGTTATGATTTTTTAGAATGGCAATTTGCCTGCAAAGGCACCCATTGATTTTTTAGTCGCTTCGTCAATTTGTCCAAGAGCATCGTTAAGTGCTTGAACAGTCATATCTTGAAGTGTTTCCACATCATCAGGATCCACGACAGCATCAGCGAAAGTGATGTTAACGACTTTTTTGTCACCGGTTAATTCAGCCACAACCAAGTCTTGTGCTGATTTTCCAGTGAAGGTTGTAGCAGCCAACTCAGCTTGGCTTTTTTCCATTTGTTTCTGAAGCTTTTGAGCTTGCTTCATCATGTTTTGCATGTTCATCATAATAGTTTCTAGATTCCTTTCATATCAAGGGGTTAGCCCTTGTTTCTTACTTTTTGATGCCTTAATTTGGCTTATATAATAGGCAGTCAAAACCTCAACTATTATACCATGTTTAGCCTGTTTGACAAAGTGAGGAGAAGTATTGGAGGAATTTGTTAAGACTTGATTTTTTCTTGTTCATAAAAATGTTAGAGCAATTACAAAGCCACCAATCCTTGAATTGTAAGACTTGTTAAAAATAGTGTACAATGGTTTGTTGTTAATCCGGTCAAAAATTCGATTGGAGAAAAATAGAAAGAGAAGTGACAATGCAAAAAAGAAATATTTTAGTGATTTTTGTAGGACTCATTATAGGGCTGTATACAGTCTTGGGAATGAGCCTATTTACCTTTTTTAATTTAAAATATCACTCTGTTTATTATGCTCAGCATATTCCTCATAAGAAGGGGACAGAACCAGATCTCGTTATGTTGGTAGAGAATATGGGATGGATTTATACACCGGAGATTGATGGTATTCGATACGTCGATGATGGAACAAATGCTATTTTAAATACTAATAGCAAATCTTTTTTAACAAAAAGCTCAGGAAGCTTCTTATACGATAAAGATAATATGACCATCGGTTTTGACAGTACGTTTAGATTTGAGGACGTCAGCTATTTTTCAGAAGAAGCAAAAAGAATTCAAGTTAATGAATCGAAAATTAAACGAGAGATTAGGAAAGATTTTTCCCCAATTATGAAGGTTCAAACAAAACCCTTTATCAATCTTCAGTGGTTGTTTAATTTAATTTATCAAAGTAGGTTTAATTAGAGAAAAAGAAAGAGAAGTGACAATGCAAAAAAGAAATATTTTAGGGATTCTTGTAGGACTAGTTATAGGGCTGGTTACAGTCTTAGGAATGAGCCTATTTACCTTTATTAATTTAAAATTTAACTCTGTTTATTATGCTCAGCATATCCCTCATAAGGAGGGGACAGATCCGGACGTTATTATGCTGATGGAGAATATGGGTTGGGCCTATACACCGGAAATAGAAGGTATTAGCTATGATGATGATGGGTCGTACGCTATAACTAGAGAAAAAGGAACTAAAACGTCTGTATTAAGTTTTACGAATGGTACTCTATTTTTTTTCCTGGACTCAGGTGAAAGTTATCTTTTTGATCGTAATTTTTCTATCCAACATGCTTTTGACAAACGTTATCACAATATTAAATATAATCAACGAAAAGTCAAAAAAGAAATTAGAGAGACCGTCCAACCAGTGATTGATGCTCAACCAAAACCATTAATCAATCTTCAGTGGTTGTTTAATTTAATTTATCAAAGTAGGTTTAATTAGAGAATAAGGTAGCATAGAAGTGTTTTGTAGGGACTCCTGCCTTTGCTATTTGAAAGTAGCTTAATTTGATAAAAAAAGGTGGGGATGGCGGTTCGATATAGTAGGTCTATTTCCTTGTTATTCATGACGGCTAACCTTTGAAAACACCTCGTTTTTATGCTACTATGAAAGTTATGAAAAAACAGTTACAAGGCTTGACGCAGGTGGAGGTCAAGCGGCGGATAGATGCCGGTAAAACAAATCATTTTAAAGCAAAAACTGGCTCCAGCAATTGGGAGATTTTTAGGCGTAATGTCTTTAACTCCTTTAATGTGCTCAATTTTGCAATCTTTGTGGCTTTGATTGCTGTTCAGGCTTGGTCTAATCTTTTTTTCTTTGGGATTATTGTGCTTAATGCTTTTACGGGGATGATGACGGAGTTGCGTGCCCGTCGCATGATTGATAAGCTTAATCTCATGAATCAGGATCAGATTCGTGTGGTGCGTGATGGACAGCTTGTTTCTATCGATCCTAAGGATATTGTCTTGGATGATGTCATGCTCTTGTCTGCGGGTGAGCAGGTGCCCAGTGATGCCGTGGTTATTGATGGGATGGCTGAGCTTAACGAGGCTATGCTGACTGGTGAGAGTGATCACATTCTAAAGAAAGATGGGAAGGAGCTACTCTCGGGTTCTTATCTTGTGAGTGGTCAGGTCTATGCTAAGGTCATTAACGTAGCCGAGGACAATTACGCCAACAAGCTCATGTTAGAGGCCAAGACTCATAAGCCAATCGTGTCCCGTATCCTTTATAATATGGATAAGATTGCTAAGTTTACGGGAAAGATTGTTATACCATTTGGGCTTGCACTCTTTTTTGAAGCTTACATGATTAAGCAGCTTTCTCTTCAAGAGTCGGTCGTTACCAGTTCGACAGCCCTTCTGGGAATGTTGCCTAAGGGAATTGCTCTTTTGACCATTACATCACTTTTGACGGCTGTCATTAAGCTTGGGATGAAACACATCCTTGTGCAAGAGATGTACTCTGTTGAAACCTTGGCTCGTGTAGATGTGCTTTGTTTAGATAAGACAGGGACGATTACACAAGGAAAGATGACAGTTAAAGGACTGGAACTACTGTCAGAGCGTTTTACGAAAGAGGAGTTGGAGCGTTTGCTTGCGGCTTATATGCAACATAGCAAGGATAAAAACGCAACAGCTCAGGCTATTCGAAATGCTTTTGAGAGTCTGGAACATCATTATCAGGTAGGTGACGTTATTCCATTTTCAAGTGATCGTAAATGGGGTGCTGTGAGCGTTAATGGGCTTGGAACTCTCTTTTTGGGGGCACCTGAGATGCTTCTTAAAGAAAATCCCAAAGCAGTCGATCAGGCTCAGGCACGAGGGTCTCGTGTTTTGATCTTGGCTTGGAGTCAGTCAGGTGTTGATACAGAGACCATGATTTTGCCGAATGACGTCGAGGCTTTGACTTTACTTGAAATTGCCGATCCTATTCGTGAGGATGCTGCAGAAACTCTGGAATACCTGCGTTCAGAAGATGTGACGCTTAAGATTATTTCTGGTGACAATCCAGTGACGGTTTCTCATATTGCTCATCAAGCTGGTTTTGCCGACTATCAAAGCTATATTGACTGTTCTAAGGTCAGCGATGAGGAGTTGGAGGCTTTGGCTGAGGATACTGCGATTTTTGGTCGTGTATCTCCGCACCAGAAAAAGTTGTTAATCCAAACCCTTAATGCCAATGGGCATACGACAGCTATGACTGGTGATGGTGTCAATGATATCTTGGCACTGCGTGAAGCGGATTGTTCGATTGTTATGGCAGAGGGAGATCCTGCAACACGTCAGATTGCCAACTTAGTGCTTATGGATTCTGAGTTTAAGGACATTCCTGAAATTCTATTTGAGGGACGCCGTGTGGTTAATAATATTGCCCACATTGCACCGATTTTCCTCATTAAAACTGTTTATTCCTTCCTTTTGGGGCTTATCTGTATTGCCAGTATTGTTTTTGGTAAGGCAGAGTACCTCTTGGTCTTCCCTTTTATTCAAGTTCAGATGACTTTGGCGGGTCAATTTATCGAAGGTTTTCCACCATTTATTCTAACCTTCGAACGTAATATTCGTCCTGTTGAGAAACATTTCCTCAGACGTTCGCTCCAGTTGTCTATTCCTAATGCCTTGATGCTGGTTATCAGTGTTCTTATTTTCCATCTGTCTCAGGTCTATCTTGGCATGAGTAGTACAGACATGCTGACGCTGTCTTATTATATGATGGGATCAACGGGTGTTCTTGCCGTTATTCGTGCTTGTATCCCGTTGAATAAGGGGCGCGTGGCCTTGATTATCTACTCAGTCTTTGGCTTCCTAATCAGCTCCTACTATCTTCGAGATGTGATTGCAATCTCAACACTTAATAGCTACACTTTGCCAATTTATCTGGTCGCAATGGCTATCTGTACACCGCTTTTCTTCTGGATTAGCTACAAACAAGGTGCTTTCCAAAAAGCATAAAGCAAAACTCGGGCTTGGTAACAGGCTTGAGTTGTTTGATAGCTGAACATTAGGAAAATCCTTGATGGGCATTAGGTATGGTACAATAGAGGCATGAAAATAGTAGGGCACTTGACGCCAAAAGTCATTAAAGCTTTTGATTTGGACTACAATCCTGGTGAAGACATCACGCTGTCTGCACAACGTAAGAAGCATATGGAAAAACATCGCCAGGAATTCAGTGATTTTGATGCCACCTATGAGCGTATTCCAGAGATTATTGCTCACCCGGACTATATCGGTCGCCATCCTAATGGTCAGTCCTTGGAATACATCAAATGTATTGATGGTAATGTTCTGGTAGCGGTAAGATTATGTGATAAACTTAATGTCCGTACTATGTTTGTGATTAAAGATTCTAAGCTGAAAAACTATATAAATGCTGGTAGAGTGAAGAAAATGTGATATAATATGGGTAAGGAATAACAACGAGGGCGGAAGAGGCAGCCGCCGCACCTTCGGGTCTGAAAGAGATGCAGGATTGTCCCCCTGCCGTTGTTTATCAAACAAAGAAAGTCCCTTTGGGGATTTTTTTATTTTGTATAGCTTAGGGACAAGGCTATCTCACTCTCTGTATTAGCTATAGACGAATCTTATGGGATAGGAATTGTCAAAATTAACAGAAAATTCTTGACATCCCTCTAAAAAAGAGTACAATAGTTATTAAATCAGAAAGTAACTGGTCTTAGATTTTCAGGGAGCCTGCGGTGATTGTGAGTAGGTAATCGAGATGAGCGAACATTGGGCTGATTGGATGATAATGAGAAGGTAACACATATTCTTCTCGGTTGGCACCCCTTACCGTGCAACTCCTTGTTGGAGGAGATAGAGATGATGGTCGTTTTTTGAGACTGTTAACTGAGGTGGTACCGTGTTAAACTAGATTTAATGCCCTCACAGAGTTTTTCTCTGTGAGGTTTTTTGTTTACTTTTATCTTTAAAGGTCTCTTTACCTAAAAGAAGTGTCATTTTATTGTTTAATGAAAGCTTGGGTATTTATGGCTGCATTAAGCAATGTTCGAAGAGTTATTGATAATATTGATAGTCAGTTAATTCGACTCCTGGCCCAACGTCAAATACTTGTGGAAAAGGCAGGGCGGCTGAAGCCAAAAGGAGATAAGTCCGCAGTCCGGGCGAATGATTGTGTTGCTCAAGTCATAGCTACCGTCGCAAGGAGGCACTAGAGCTTGGCTTATCGCCAGATGTGGCTGAAAGTGTTTGGCAAAGCATGATTCAAGCCTTTATTGCTTTGGAAGAGAAAGTGAATAAAGAACAATAATGGTGCCGATACATCCTATAAAGGAGTCTTGTATCAGTCTTATTACTCTCGATAAACCAGTTTGAAAGGAAATACTATGAGAAAAATTTTACCAGCCGATACCTTAACACCAATCTTGGCTTATATGCGTGTTCAGGGGGAACACAAGGTTATCCTTGAATCTATTCCTCGTGAGAAGGAAAATGCACGTTTTTCTATTGTGGCCTATAATCCGGTCTTTGAAGTAACCTTCAAGGATGGTGTTCTTTATGAAAATGGTAAGGCAATTGATCAGGATCCTTTCGAATACTTGGACCAAGTAACAGTCAAGGGCATCAAGTCTGACCTACCTTTCGCAGGTGGTGCTATCGGGTTTGCAGGCTATGATATGATTGGTCTATATGAAAATATCGGGGATATTCCTGAAGATACGATTGGAACACCTGATATGCATTTCTTCATCTATGAGTCTTATTTGATTTTTGACCACAAGAAGGAAAAGGTTTATGTAGTTGAGGACAATATCTACTCTGGTCGTGACAACGATGCGGTGCGACAAGCTCTGGGGCAGGTGGTAACGGACCTCCAGAATCAGGCACCAAATGAGTTTACACCTCAAGCCTTGCAGGCCTTGCAATTTTCGAATCATATCGAAAAAGAAGTCTTCATGGACATGGTGGCTAAGGCTAAGAAACTCATTCGTGAGGGAGATATGTTCCAATGTGTGCTTAGTCAACGCTTTTCAGCGGACTTTGAGGGAGATCCTTTGGATTACTACCGTAACTTGCGCGTGACCAATCCATCAAATTATCTTTATTTCTATGATTTTGGAGATTATCAGGTGATTGGTGCCAGCCCAGAGAGCTTGGTTTCAGTGAAAAATGGAGAGGTGGTCACCAATCCGATTGCTGGGACTCGTCCTCGTGGTGCCAATGAGGCTGAAGACGCTGCTCTAGCGGATGAACTCTCACATGATGTTAAAGAAACTGCGGAACACCGTATGTTGGTTGACTTGGGGCGTAATGATATTGGTAAGATTGCCCAAAATGGTACGGTCAAGGTGACTAAGTATATGGAGGTTGAGTATTTCCGCTATGTCATGCATCTTACCAGTGTGGTCAAAGGGCAACTCTTGCCTGAATTGACAGCACTAGATGCTCTAAAATCAACTCTACCAGCTGGAACCGTGTCGGGAGCGCCTAAGATTCGTGCTATGCGTCGTATCTATGAGATTGAGCAGGAAAAACGTGGTATTTATGCGGGAGCTATTGGTTATCTGTCTGCGACAGGAGATATGGACTTTGCCATTGCTATCCGTACTATGATTCTCAAAAATCAAAAAGCCTATGTTCAGGCAGGTGCAGGTGTTGTCTATGACAGTGTTCCTGAAAATGAATTTTACGAAACGATTAACAAGGCGAAAGCTATGACAAGAATAGGAGATGCCCAATGATTTTATTAGTTGATAACTATGATTCTTTTACCTATAATTTGGCACAATACCTAGGGACATTTACAGAGGTAAAGGTCTTGCGTAACGATGATGCGAACCTCTATGAAGAAGCGGAAAAAGCTGATGGACTAGTCTTTTCACCGGGTCCAGGTTGGCCAGCTGATGCGGGTAAAATGGAAGCCTTGATAAAAGATTTCGCTGGTAAAAAACCGATGATGGGAATTTGCTTGGGGCACCAGGCTATTGCGGAAACTTTTGGTGGTAAACTTGGCTTGGCTAAGAATGTCATGCATGGCAAACAAAGCAATATTACTTTTGAAACGCCATCGCCAATTTTCAAGGATATCGACAATGATGTCCCAATCATGCGTTACCACTCCATCGTTGTTGACCAAATGCCAGAGGGCTTTGATGTGACAGCTATCACAACTGATGACCAAGAAATCATGGCTATCCAACATAAGGAGATACCAATTTATGGTTTGCAATATCACCCAGAAAGCATCGGAAGTCCAGATGGGCTCAAAATGGTTGAAAATTTTGTGAAAATCGTTGCAGGCTAGTTGGACAAGTCTTTTGACTAGATTGGTCTACGCTCAAAACATCTCCTCGTGCATCCGAAAACATTGAACCGTTTTTAAAAGGAAAACAGATATGAAAGAAATATTCCTACAAATCTCAAACCGACAAGACTTGTCTCAAGACCAAGTCCAAGCAGTCTTTGACCGCATTCTCAAAAATGAAGTCTCAGAAAGCCAAATCGCTGCCTTCCTTATGGGGCTCAAAACTAAGGGAGAAACAGCAGATGAAATCACAGGTATTGTGCGTGCCCTCAAATCACATGCGACGGTCTTGCCTGAGACTTTCACAGATGCTATGTGTAACTGTGGAACTGGTGGGGACCAGTCTTATAGCTTTAACATTTCGACTACTGTTTGCTTTGTCCTAGCAGCAGGCGGAATTCGTATGGCCAAGGCTGGTAACCGTTCGATTTCCTCTAAATCTGGTTCAGCAGACGTGCTTGAAGCTCTTGAAATCAACGTTGCGGCATCACCAGAAACCCTATCTAAAGCACTTGACGAGGTTGGTTTGGCCTTTATCTTTGCCCAAACCATGCATCCAGCTATGCGTTTTATTGGTCCAGCCCGCCAAGCTCTTGGGATTCCAACGATTATGAACTTGGTTGGGCCACTGGCTAATCCACTTGATCTTGAGACACAACTCATGGGCCTCTACCGTGTGGAATTACAAGAGATTGTTGCTAATGCTATTCAACAGTTGGGACGTAAACGTGCGGTTATTATCACAGGTCCTGACAATATGGACGAAGCTGCCCTCTATGGCACCAACACCTACACCCTTTTGGAAGATGGTCACATCAGCCAGCACACTTTCACTTATGAAGATTTGGGTATGGAAAAGGTTGAGTTGTCTGATATCACAGGTGGTGATGCCAAGGAAAATGCAGAGATTCTCCTTAGTGTCTTGAAAAACGAAGCTAGTCCTTATCTTGAAACAACAGTGCTTAATGCTGGTCTTGGCTTCTTTGCCAATGGTAAGGTTGCGACCATTAAAGAAGGTGTTGAGCTTGCTCGCCAATTGATTGCGGACGGATCAGCCCTAGAGAAACTTCGCCAACTCCAAGAGGTACAAGTATGAGTAAAGCCTTTCTCCCAACAATTCTAGAACAAAAAGAAAAAGAAGTGGCTCAGTTGGTCATGGAGGACTTGCAGCCCTTACGTCAGACCTATCGTCTTTATGAGTTTCTCAAGTCAAATCAAAACAAGCTGCAAATTATTTCTGAAGTGAAAAAAGCCAGTCCAAGTATGGGTGATATTAACTTAGATGTGGATATTGTGGCTCAGGCCAAGACCTATGAGGAAAATGGGGCAGCCATGATTTCTGTTTTGACGGACGAGGTTTTCTTCAAGGGTGATATTTCCTACTTAAAAGAAATTTCGTCACAGGTGGCTATTCCAACCTTGGCTAAGGATTTCATTATTGATGAGAAACAGATTGTGCGTAGTCGTAATGCGGGTGCAACAGTCATTCTCTTGATTGTAGCGACCTTGCCAGAAGCTCGTCTCAAGGAGCTCTATGATTTTGCGACTAGCCTTGGCTTGGAAGTCTTGGTTGAAACGCATAATCTACCGGAATTGGAAGTGGCTCATCGTATTGGTGCTGAGATTATTGGTGTTAACAACCGTAATTTGGTCACTTTTGAGACAGATATCAATACCAGTCTTGAGTTATCAACGCATTTCAAGGACAAGCCTGTTTATATTTCTGAGTCAGCTATTTTCACAGGTCAGGATGCTGCCCTTGTTGCCCCATATTTTAATGGGATTTTGGTAGGAACTGCCCTTATGACGGCTGACAATGTAGCTGAAAAGGTCAAGGAGCTGCAAATTGACAAATGTTAAAATTTGTGGACTGTCGACACCAGAAGCGGTAGCAACTGCAGTTGAAGCAGGTGCTGACTACATTGGCTTTGTGTTCGCCAAAAGCAAGCGTCAAGTGAGTCTTGAACAAGCTCACAAGCTAGCTAAAGGAGTGACAGGCCAGACAAAAATCGTCGGTGTCTTTGTTGCACCAAGCCTTGAGGAACTGGAAGAAGCGATTAGTCAAGTTCCCTTAGATATCGTCCAGATTCATGAAACTTTTGATGAAGCTCTGATTCCAGAGATATCAGTACCAGTTATTCGAGCTATTCAGATTTCAGATAGTGAGTCTCAAGTTAAGAGCCAGGCGGATTATCTTCTCTTTGATGCTCCTATTGCTGGTAGTGGTCAGACCTTTGACTGGCAACTTTTGGCGGACAAACAGATTGAACAGGACTATTTCATCGCTGGTGGCTTGACTGTGGACAATGTGGCAGAGGCCAAGGAAACCTTCCATCCCTATGCCTTGGATGTGTCCTCGGGTGTCGAGACAGATGGTCACAAAGATTTAGATAAGATTAAAGCATTTATAGAAAGAGTGAAAGCATGACATATCAACAACCTGATGCAAAAGGATTTTACGGAAAATTCGGTGGTCAGTTCGTTCCCGAAACGCTGATGACAGCCGTTATTGAATTGGATAAAGCTTATCGTGAGGCCAAGGAAGATCCAAGTTTCCAAGCGGAATTGGATGATCTCCTCAAAAACTATGTGGGCCGTGAGACGCCTCTTTACCACGCTAAACGTTTGACTGATCATATTGGTGGGGCACAAATTTACCTTAAACGTGAGGACCTTAACCACACAGGTGCCCATAAGATTAACAATGCCCTTGGTCAGGTCTTGCTTGCCAAACGTATGGGCAAGAAGAAAATCATCGCCGAAACTGGTGCAGGTCAACACGGTGTTGCAACAGCGACAGCCGCAGCCCTTTTTGACATGGATTGTACTATTTACATGGGTGAAGAAGATGTTAAACGTCAGGCGCTTAACGTTTTCCGTATGGAGTTGCTTGGTGCCAAGGTATTTAGCGTCACAGATGGTTCGCGCGTGCTTAAGGACGCTGTAAATGCAGCCCTTCGTGCTTGGGTAGCAGGTATTGATGACACTCACTACATCATGGGGTCTGCCCTTGGTCCAGCACCATTCCCAGAAATTGTTCGTGACTTCCAATCTGTCATCGGTCGTGAATCCAAACGCCAATATGCAGAGATTTCTGGCGGTAAATTGCCTGATGCTGTAATGGCTTGTATCGGTGGTGGTTCAAATGCTATCGGTATGTTCTACCCATTTGTCAATGACGAGTCAGTAGCTATGTATGGTGCTGAGGCTTCTGGTTTGGGGCTTGATACTGATAAACACGCCGCAACCTTTGCCAAAGGTCGTCCAGGTATTCTTCATGGAGCGCTTATGGATGTCCTCCAAGATGCTCATGGTCAAATCATGGAAGCCTTCTCTATCTCAGCTGGTCTGGACTACCCAGGGGTTGGCCCTGAGCACTGTTATTTCAACGAAATTGGACGTGCGACTTACGACTCTATCACAGATGAAGAAGCTCTCGAAGGCTTCAAACTTCTATCACGTTTGGAAGGTATTATCCCAGCACTTGAGTCTAGCCATGCCATTGCGCTTGCACAAAAAGTGGCAGCTAAGATGTCGCCAGACCAAAGTCTCCTTGTCTGCCTTTCAGGTCGTGGGGACAAGGACGTGATGCAGGTTAAAGAACGTTTCGAAGCTGAAGCAGAAGGGAAATAAACCATGACAAAAACACTAACAAAACACCTACAAGCTATCAAAGACAGTAAACACGGCATTTTTGTACCTTATATCATGGCTGGTGACCACGCTAAAGGTCTAGACGGACTCTTTGAGACTATTGCTCTCTTGGAAAATAGTGGTGTTTCAGCTATCGAGGTCGGTATTCCATGGTCTGACCCAGTGGCTGATGGCCCTATTATTGAATTGGCAGGACAACGTAGTTTAGCTAAAGGTGTGACCTTAACGGCTATCATCAAGAAGCTTAAAGAACAAAAAACACAGGTGCCCTTGGTTATCATGACCTACATCAACCCAGTTTATCAATATGGTATTGAAGCCTTTGTTAAAGATTTAGCAGAAACTTCTGTCAAGGGGCTCATCATTCCTGATTTGCCAAATGAACATGCTGACTTTATCACACCATATTTGAAAGATAGTGATATTGCTCTTGTTCCTTTGGTAAGCTTGACGACAGGCCTTGACCGTCAGAAACGGTTGATTGATGGTGCAGAAGGTTTTATCTACGCAGTTGCCATCAATGGTGTCACTGGTAAGACTGGTAATTACCGTGATGACCTTGATAAGCACTTGTCTAACTTGACTTCCCATGCAGACATTCCAGTCCTCACAGGTTTCGGTGTGTCAACAGAGGAAGACATCAAACGTTTTAACGCTGTGTCAGACGGTGTTATCGTGGGATCAAAAATTGTCCGTGACCTTGACGACGGTAAGAAAGACGAAGTCGCTGAATTTGTTACATTCGGTTCACACTTTGAAAAATAGCAGATGATACTCTCCAGAAATGGGGAGTTTTTTATTGACCTCCAGAAGTTAGATTTTTTCTATCTAACTTCTGGAGGTGCAGTTCATCTTTACATTTCTTTTTAATGTGCTATATGAGGTAGGAAAATATTTTCTCCATAAGAATTATTATATTATGGAAAAAAATATTTACCATTTACTACAAGTAAGCAAACAAAATAATGCAAATTGAACATTTTTGGAGGAAAATTAGAGTAAACTAAAAACATCAATAGAGATGTTGAAATAGTTCAAATGTTACCTTATTTGAACATTACGATAATAAATGCATTGATAAAGTTATTAAGGATGTTAATTTAAGTAATAAAAGTACCGAGATTCAAGTAGTTTCTGAAAATGGCGATAATATTTCTGGTGGGGAATTGAAAAAAATAAATATTGCTAGAGCATTGTTAGAAAACAGACCTCTGCTTTTAGTTGATGAATTTGAGTCAGGTTTAGATGAAGAATCATCAAAACTAATAACTGATAAATTATTTGATTCAGAAAACACCATCATAATGATTTCTCATAATTTAGATAAATCATTTTTAAAAAGATTTGATTCTATAATTTTTATGGAAAAAGGAAAAATTATCGCAAAAGACAAGTATGAATTATTACTTGAAACTTGTGATAATTTCAATGATTTTTTAATGTATACTGCAACTGATGGAGGTAATCACCATGAATACAATATTACGAGTCTGTCATTTGAATAAATCATTTGGAAAACAAGAGGTATTAACCGATCTCAATTTCGAAATTCAAAGAGGTGACATTGTTGGCTTAATTGGGAAGAATGGCTGTGGAAAGACTACTTTAATGAAGATGATCTTAGGACTTGCTCCACGCACAAAAGGTAAAATTCAATTTAAAGGGGATTCAGAATATAATACTAAAAGAAATAGTTTAAATAAAATCGGTTTTCTTCTAGATTGTAAATTATTTGAAGATTTTTCTGCATATGATAATTTGAAATTATTCTCTATGTATTCTTCATCATTTGATAAGAGTGAACTAGATAAACGGATTAATATGTTGTTAAAATTTGTGGGTTTAGATAGCAGTAAAAAACTAGTAAAATCTTACTCGTTTGGCATGAAGCAGAGATTGGGTTTGGCATTGGCCTTGTTAGATGACCCTGAGTTTTTGATTCTAGATGAACCTTTTGTGGGTTTAGATCCTGCAGGAGTTAGAGTTCTTTTAGACTATATTGTGAGGTTACGTCGTGAAAAAAGGGTTACAATATTAATCTCATCACATCAGTTACATGAAATTGAAGAAATATGTGATTATTTCCTATTTATAAATGGAAAGAGTATTGAAACACATACTAAACTAGGAAAAAATAAAATAATTATTACTTTAGAATATGCAGTGCCGGAGTTGGAACAAAGTCTTAGTAAATTAGTTACCCTAAAAGAAGGTCAGATAATCTTACCACATGATATGATGTTATTGAATTCGATCCTGAAGCTCATTTATAAATATAATTGTGAGATAAAAGAAATCACGGTGAGTGACTCTATTGAAGAATTATTTAGGGGGTGAAAAAATGCAATCAATCGTTTTAGCAGAACTATATAAATTATTGAAACGGAAAAATTTTATTATATTAGCTATACTATCATTGTGGTCTTTGATTTATGGTTTTGGTGCCTTTTTACATTGGGACTTTGTAAAAATAGGGGCTAAATTAGATTTAGTTACCTTTATCACCACGATGTGGACATTTTTATTAATATTAACTATCCCGTTATTATTAATTTTATATACTTCTTCCTTTATTTTAGGAGGAGAGATTCAAGGAGGACAAATTTTATTAGAGGTAAATAGAGTCACTAGTAAGAAAATATTGATAGTCTCTAAGTATATTGTTGTTATCCTATCAATATTATTTTTATATATCTTAAATTGCTTGACGTCGTTAGTCACTTATATCTGCTTTATATCTCATACTGAGTTCGGTTATACACGTTTTTGGGAGCTACATGCTACAAATGTACAATCAATAGTAGTTAGTTTAGTGAATTTAGGATTTATTATTTTGCTTGCTAGCATTGCTTTTTATCTATCACTAAATATTTCGGCAATAATGGCTTCGTTTGCAAGTCTAGGTGTTTACTTTTTATGTCAACTTCTATCAAATATTACTATGATTTCTAAATTTATTCCTGGATATTTTTTTGTTGTTCCTAATTATCACTTTACAATTGGATTATCTTTAATTCATTTACTAAGTTATTTTTTGCTTTGTATGCTGTTATTGATTGCTACCATGAAAGGGTTTGAAAGTAAGGCGTTTTGAATGATATAATATTAGAAAAAGGAATTTATAGAGACAGATGTATAAAGTAGCAATTTGTGATGATGATAGCTTACAAGTGAGTAATTTAGAAACTCATATTTCAGAATACTTTGATGAAATCAATGTCCAATATGAAATTGATGGATATTACAAAGGAGACCGTATGGTAAATACCATGAGTGGACAAATTGACAACTATCACTTGATATTTTTAGATATTGAAATGGAGGGGCTAAATGGTATAGAGACTGCTAAGTTATTGAGGAATATTGATAAAAACTTTATACTCATTTATGTCACAAGCTATGAGCAATATGCTTTAGAAAGTTTTGAAGTCTCTCCATTTCGTTATCTAATAAAACCTGTATCTATTGAAAAATTAAGAGAGGTTCTCAGAGATGTTCTGGTAGAATTAACTGCAAAACAAAAATTTATGTTTTATCAGATAGGTATGGAACATTTCCAAATAAGCTTAGATAATATTGTGTGTTTATATTCTGAGTTTGGTAGAAAAATTCACCTTGAATTAGTTAGCGGTAGTGACACATCGTTTTATGGGAGGATATCAGAAATTGAAAAAGAATTACCTCCAACGCATTTTGTTAGGGTTAATAGTGGAACAATGATTAATTTAAATCATATAGCTTCATTTAATCGGAATGATGTGACTATGATAAATGGCAGTTGTATCACTATTAGTAGAAGTCGGAAGAAAATCGTGAGAACAGCATACAGCCATTTTATTGAGAGGAGTTTCGGTTTATGATTGATGTATATAAATCAGTGGGACTGCTCTCTCTTTTTTTATTTCAAAGCTTTGTTGTTTGGTTTTATTTACAACATTTTTTTGTGATCAGAATTTCCAAAAGCAAGTTTTATTGTTTGATCTTATTTGTTTATTTTATTGGCCACACATCAATAACAATAAATCATAATACATTGCTAGATTTTAAAATCTTATCTTTGCTATTAACTTTCCTGATTCTTTTCCTCTTTTTATCGGGAGATGTGATGAAAAAGGTATTTCATTATTTATTCCTGATCTTTTGGTTTTTGATTCAAGAAGATATAACTATATTGCTATTACATCAAGTTCAACAAACTAAAGAAATCGTAATCTTTTTCGCCCAATTCTTTTTGATGTTGTTAACGCTTTTATTTGTGTTAGGATTAAAGCACTTTAAAATAGATAATCTATTTGAGCTGAACAAAATAGAATACGGTATCTTATCGTTGCCTCCATTTTTGTCTATTATTTTACTGTTATATAAGATTCCACTACCTTTAAGTCGAGTTTTGATATTTGATAGTTATTTATTATTGATAAACATTGTCATAATTGTGCTTTACAATTATTTGAGTGAAAAAAATTATAATATTATCAAAGGCAAAATTGCTTTTGATGAAAATAGCATGACCAGTGAAATCATTCAACAAGAAGAAGAACTAGCAATTCTCAGACATGATTTAAAAAATATTGTTTCCTCAATAGATTTTTATGCAGATAGTAATGATTTTGAAAATATCAAAGCAATAACTCGAGAGATATTGGGACAGGAGGTTTTTAATCGCAAAATAACAGGATGTATACCAATTGACGCTATATTAAATCAAAAAATATCTAAAATGAAAAAAGATGGAGTCCAGTTTCATCTAGATTTACAAATCCCCTATAACTTAGATATAAGTTCGATTGCTATAGATTCTTGTGCTATTCTTGGAAATATTATCGACAATGCAATAGAGGAGATTGAACGTAATGGATTAACGAATCCAATCGAAATAGTACTACGTTTTAAGAATAATAAATTAGTTTTTAGAGTGGCGAATCCTATACTTACTTCTGAAATAGATATCAATTACGACGGAATGAAATCTATGAAATTACCTAATAGACGTGGTCTAGGAATAAAAAGTAGTTATGATAGAATCATGAAACTGAAAGGACATCTGAATATTAATATACAGTCAAATCAATTTGTGGTACTAGTTGTTATTCCCTTAAAGATTAAGTAAGTATTGTTTGTAAGTGACTTAGTAAATATATTTTGTGTTATTGAATCCCTGATTTTTCAGTATTACAATAAGGGCAATGAAAAAGAAAAGGTTTAGAAATCGTTAATGTTTACCAATAATTCCAGAATTATTTTTCTAAATAGGTTTTTGTCACTGATTATCGAGTACGGCTATGCGATAGCGCTGAGCATTATCTTTTCTAAAATATCAGTGGATTATGTCTTAGGGCTATGGATTGCCAAATTCTTAGGAGGGATTCTTGCCAATGTGGGACATCAATTTGTGGGGAAAATCACAAATAAAAAATATGTTTTGATTGGTATTGAACTGCTTAAGGCAGTCTGTCTGGCTTTGATCTATCTTGCCATGGGGAGTGTTTTTGTATTTGCTTTGGTGGTTTTGACTGAAGTGTTGACAACCTACTTTAACAGTTTGTTGTCCTCAGCGGTGCCTGTGCTTGTTAAAAAAGTCAACTTACAAAAATTTAACAGTATCTATACCATGATTGGGTCAGCTTCTTATTTCTTAGCACCTATGATAGTTGGTCTCTGGGGTAGCCTTGATTTAGGGAGCTTATTTTTGGTCTACAGTGTGCTAACGCTACTAGCAACTCTCTTATTGTTCAAACTGGGACCGATTATTTTTGACCGTGAGAATGAATCAGAAGAGGAGATTTCTTCCGGTCAAGGTAGTCCTATTTTTGGAAAGCAGAGTGTCATCCTTAAGATGGTTATGATGACTATACTCTTACAGTCAGTGGGTGTCTTATATGATGCTTATGAGGTTATCTTCCTGACCAAAGATATCGGTATTTCTAGTCAGGCTTATTCTTTCTCTCTGTCCTTCTTGGCCATTGCCTTTCTAGCAACGAGTTCAATTCTATCTTTCAAAAGTCTCACTAAATACCCCCCTATGACCATTTACTTGTTAGGGTCTCTTGTCTATTTGGGTTACGTTGTCGTCTTTCCATTCGTACCTAACCTACCGACTGTTTTGCTTAGCTATATCTTTTTAGCAGTTGGTCAAACTATTTCTGGAATCTCGCAAAATGTTTACCTGCAAGAGAAGTTGAATCCCCTACAACTCAATAATCTTTATTTGAAAATCGAAGTCTTGAATCAGGTTTTGACAGGGATTGTTGTATTTGTCAGTGGTATGCTTATCAAGAGAGGTCTGCAGGTCACTACGATTTATTTGGGATATAGTATCCCTATCATTGTACTCGTATTGGGAATAATGCTTATGACTAAAACTGTATCAGAGAAATCCTAAGGCATAATTTTTCACCTAAGATAATGAAAACATTCCAAGGTCCTTGAAGTGATCTTGGAATTTTTAAATAAAATAAATCTACAAATGTAGACAAAACTCTTGACACGCTTCTAGGATAGCGTTAAAATAAATCTACAAACGTAAACGAATAACGAAATTCAGAAAGGAGCTATCATGCTAACAATTTCATCTGCGGAATGGGAAGTCATGCGAGTGCTCTGGGCCAAGGGGCAGGCGACTTCTTCAGAGATTATAGCGATTCTAGCTAAGAAGCTAGACTGGTCGGCTTCGACAGTTAAGACCTTGCTTGGACGTTTGGCGGACAAGGGTTACCTAACCAGTCAGCGTCAAGGACGAGGGTTTATCTATCAAGCTAGCTTGGGTGAAGATGAAGCGAATTTTCAAGCTTTAGAGGCTGTTTTTGACAAGATTTGTTTGACCAAGCATAGCGATTTGTTGGGTCAACTCATCGAGAAGACACCGATGACTCAAGCTGATGTGGATAAGTTACAGGCCTTGCTTCTAGCAAAAGAACCTGTGAATCAGGTGGTTTGCGACTGTGTGCCTGGCCAATGCGCTTGTGGGCATCATATGGAGGTGATATAGGAAATGGCAAAAGAAACCTTTGTGGTTAATGGGATGACCTGTGCATCCTGTGTAGCCAACGTTGAAAATGCTGTTAATAAGTTGGATGGTGTGGACAAGGCTGTGGTTAACCTAACCACCGAAAAAATGTCTGTGGACTATGCTGGGGATAAGGTTAATCCAGAAGCTATTGAAAAAGCTGTGGCTGACGCTGGTTATGAAGCCGAAGTCTACAATCCAGAGACAGCTAAAAGTCAGGAAGAACGTGAAGAAGACAAGATTCACAAGGTGCGTGAGCGTCTCATTTGGTCATCAATCTTCACCGTTCCTCTCTTTTATCTGGCTATGGGGCCAATGGTCGGTCTACCTGTTCCAAACTTCTTGTCTCCTCACCATGCATCCTTGACTTATGCCTTGGTGTTGCTAGTTTTGACAGTGCCCGTCATGTGGTTGGGCCGTTCCTTCTATAGTAATGGTTTTCGTACCTTGGCCAAGGGTCATCCTAACATGGATGCCTTGGTAGCCTTGGCAACGTCGGCAGCCTTTCTTTATAGTCTCTATGGTACTTATCACATTTCTTTGGGACATGCCCATCACGCCCACCAACTTTATTTTGAGTCAGTGGCTGTTATCTTGACCCTGATTACTCTAGGTAAGTACTTTGAAACCCTCTCTAAGGGTCGAACTTCAGAAGCTATCAAGAAACTCATGCACTTGTCAGCCAAGGAAGCAACTGTCCTTCGTGATGGTAAGGAAGTCAAGCTTCCTGTGGATAAGGTTGTTCTTGGTGACCATATTGTGGTCAAACCTGGGGAAAAGATAGCCGTGGATGGTCGAGTGATTTCTGGTAGCTCTGCTATTGATGAGAGTATGCTTACAGGTGAGTCACTTCCTATTGAAAAATCAGCTGGTAAGCCAGTTTTTGCAGGTTCTATTAATGGTCAAGGTAGTCTGATTTATGAAGCTGAAAAGATTGGTAAGGACACCTTGCTTTCCCAAATCATCAAATTGGTCGAGGATGCCCAACAAACCAAGGCACCGATTGCTAAGATTGCCGATCAGGTGTCAGCTGTCTTTGTTCCCGTTGTCATGGCTATTGCCCTTGTTTCAGGTCTCTTCTGGTACTTTATCATGGGACAAACCTTTACCTTCGCAATGACTGTCGCAGTCAGCGTCTTGGTTATTGCTTGTCCATGTGCTTTAGGTCTTGCGACACCAACAGCCATCATGGTTGGTACAGGCCTTGGTGCCGAGCATGGTATTCTCTACAAGCGTGGAGATGTGCTCGAGTTAGCTCACAAGGCTGACGTCCTCGTTTTTGACAAGACAGGAACCATTACTCAGGGCAAACCTCAGCTCGTTTCTAGCTATACTTATGGCAATGGCGGAGCCGCCTTGCAACTTTTGGCATCCTTGGAAGCCAAGTCTGAACACCCCTTGGGTCAAGCCATCCTTGTGGCAGCAGAAAATGCTAACTTGGACTTGTTAGAAATGGATAATTTCTCAAGTTTGACTGGACGAGGACTTACTGCCATCTATGCAGGAAAAACTTATCTAGCTGGGAATCAAACCCTTATGGCAGAGGAAAAAGTCGACTTGACTTCAGCACAAGCTGATTTCCAAAGCTTGACAGCTGATGGTCAGACACCGATTTTCCTAGCTGAAGATGGTAAGTTAATCGGACTCTTTGGTGTAGCCGATCAGGTTAAAGCAGATAGTGCAGATATGGTGGCCGCTCTTCATCAAATGGGCAAGGAAGTCATCATGTTGACTGGGGATAATGACCAAACAGCTCAAGCTATCGCACAAAAAGTTGGTATCAAGCGTGTTATCAGTCAAGTGCTTCCACAAGAAAAATCTAGGGTGATTAGCGACCTTCAGCTAGAAGGAAAATCAGTCATCATGGTTGGTGATGGTATCAATGATGCCCCAGCACTTGCGACTGCTGATATCGGTATTGCCATGGGTTCAGGGACAGATATTGCCATGGAAAGTGCCGATATGGTCCTTATGAAACCAAACCTCATGGATGTGGTTAAGGCTCTGAAAATTAGTCAGTCAACTATCACGACGATTAAAGAGAACCTCTTCTGGGCCTTTATCTACAATATATTGTCTATCCCAGTGGCCATGGGTGTCCTCCACCTCTTTGGTGGCCCACTCTTTGACCCAATGATAGCAGGACTGGCCATGAGCTTTAGCTCTGTCTCAGTTGTTCTCAATGCTCTACGCCTCAAACGTCGCAAAGTCTAAGCGTCAGTTACTTATAACTCCTGCCACTTAAGCTATGTATCAAAAAATAATTGAAGAAAAGGAAGAAAGAAAAATGACAAAAACATATAACATCACAGGAATGAAATGCCAAGGCTGTGTCAACACCGTTACCGAAAAACTCTCTGCTGTCAAAGGCGTAGACAAGGTTCAAGTTGACCTCGAAAACAAACAAGTCACTATCGAAGGGAAACCATGGAAGTGGTCTCTCAAACGTGCTCTCAAAGGCACTAAGTTCGAACTTGGTGACGAAATTTAAGACAGGAAAAAAACAGCTATCAGGCTGTTTTTTTCTACCCATAATCTTTTTGAAAATCCCTTCCTTTTGTGATATGATTAAGGTAATTATGTTCTCGAAATTGAGACTAGAAAATCAAGAAAAGAAAACGGTATACCTATGTCTAAACAAACCCTTATCCTTCTCTACGGTGGACGTTCAGCAGAACGTGAAGTGTCTGTGCTCTCAGCTGAGAGTGTTATGCGTGCGGTGGATTACAGCGCATTTAAGGTTAAAACCTACTTTATCACTCAGTCTGGTGATTTTATCAAAACACAAGAATTTACAGAAACACCAGGTGATGACGAGAAGCTCATGACTAATGACACAGTTGTGGCGAGTCAAGCTATCAAACCAAGCGATATTTATGAAGAAGGCGCTGTGGTATTCCCTGTCCTTCATGGTCCTATGGGTGAGGATGGGTCTGTCCAAGGTTTCCTCGAAACCCTCAAATTGCCATATGTGGGTACTAATGTTCTTTCTTCAAGTGTGGCTATGGACAAGATTATGACCAAGCATATTCTTGAAGTTGCTGGAGTGCCTCAGGTTGCCTACACAGTCTTCATCGAGGGTGAAGATTTGGAAGCAGCAGTAGCCGAAACACTTGAAAAATTGACCTTCCCAGTGTTTGTAAAACCTGCTAACATGGGGTCATCTGTTGGAATTTCTAAAGCTGAAAATGAAGTAGAGCTTCGTGCAGCGATTGATTTGGCTCTCAATTATGATAGCCGCATCTTGATTGAGCAAGGTGTGGTTGCCCGTGAAATCGAGGTTGGTATCCTTGGAAATACAACTGTCAAGACGACAGATCCAGGTGAAGTGGTCAAAGACGTTGCTTTCTATGATTACCAAGCTAAGTACATCGACAATAAGATTACCATGGATATTCCAGCTCACGTTCCTGCAGAAGTCATGGCGCAAATGCGTGCCTATGCGGCCAAGGCCTTCCGTGCCCTAGGTGGTTGCGGTCTTGCCCGCTGTGATTTCTTCCTGACAGAGGATGGAGCCATTTATCTTAACGAGCTCAATACAATGCCAGGTTTCACTCAATGGTCAATGTACCCACTACTTTGGGAAAATATGGGACTTTCTTACTCAGATCTTATCAAGGAATTGGTAGCCTTGGGACAAGAAATGTTCGACAAACGTGAAAGCCATTTGATTTAAGCACTATGATTTAGATGACAGACATCTTAGTCTTGGAGAAATCTCTGAGACTGAGGTGTTTTTTTCTTTACAGAAATCTAGATTTTATTTATATCTTTTCTTTATCACGCTGATAAAAAATACATATTATCCAAATAATCTAACAGATGGTAGAATAAATCTAACGTTTCAAATGAAATAAAGCAATTCGTTCGTTTTTGATGACGATTTGCGTATCGCAATGATTATCAGAGGCGAGTGAAGTCAAAGGGCTAGAAGTAGATGGCAGTGAATGCTCACGGAATTCTATACGCCTTTTGTATCTTGTTTTGAGGAGGTAGGTTTTGGACTGGTCCATTGTTCAACAGTATTTGCCCTTTTATCAGAAGGCATTCTTTTTAACTTTACATATTGCCGTTCTGGGGATTTTTTGTTCCTTCCTTTTGGGCCTGGTGGTGAGTGTTATTCGTCATTACCGAGTACCGGTTTTGAGTCAGCTTTCGACGGCTTATATTGAGCTATCTCGTAATACGCCGCTCTTGATTCAACTCTTCTTTCTCTACTTTGGTTTGCCTCGTATAGGTTTGGTTTTATCATCAGAGGCTTGTGCTGTGGTGGGTTTGATTTTCTTGGGTGGTTCTTATATGGCGGAGTCCTTCCGAAGTGGTCTAGAGGCCGTTAGTCAGACCCAGCATGAAGTGGGCCTGTCTATAGGCTTGACGCCATTTCAAGTCTTTCGCTATGTGGTCCTTCCCCAGGCAGTGGCTGTGGCGTTGCCGTCATTCAGTGCTAACGTCATTTTCCTTATTAAGGAAACATCAGTATTCTCAGCGGTAGCCTTGGCGGATTTGATGTATGTTGCCAAAGATTTGATTGGTCTTTACTACGAAACCGATGTGGCTCTAGGCATGTTGGTGGTGGCTTATCTCTTAATGTTGCTGCCGATTTCTCTAGTCTTTAGTTGGATTGAAAGGAGGTTACGCTATGCAGGATTCGGGCTTTCAGGTTCTTCTTCAGGGGAATAATTTCCTACGTATCTTACAAGGTCTAGGCGTAACTATTGGCATTTCCATCGTTTCGGTGCTTCTTTCCCTTTTACTAGGAACCCTTTTTGGGATTGTCATGACTTCGAAGTCTAAGATTGTTCGGCTGTTGTCACGTATTTATCTGGAATTTATCCGAATCATGCCTCAACTAGTCTTGCTCTTTATAGTCTATTTTGGTCTGGCTAGGAACTTTAACATCAATATCTCAGGTGAGTTATCGGCTATTATCGTCTTTACCCTTTGGGGAACGGCTGAGATGGGTGATTTGGTGCGTGGTTCAATCACGTCGCTACCTAGACACCAGTTTGAGAGCGGAAGGTCCCTTGGCTTGACCAATGGGCAACTCTATACCTATGTGATTATTCCACAAGTCTTGCGTCGCTTGTTGCCTCAGGCTATTAACCTGGTGACACGTATGATTAAAACTACGTCCTTGGTGGTTTTGATTGGCGTAGTTGAGGTGACCAAGGTTGGTCAGCAGATTATCGACAGTAATCGCCTGACTATTCCAACAGCTTCTTTCTGGATTTATGGCACGATTTTGATTCTTTATTTTGCTATTTGTTACCCAGTATCTAAGCTGTCTACTTATCTTGAAAATCGTTGGAGGAATTAAGATGACAGAAAGCATTTTACAAATCAAGGATTTGAAAAAGTCCTTTGGGGACAATGAGATTCTCAAAGGCATCTCCTTGGATGTTAAACAAGGTGAAGTCGTTGTTATCCTGGGTTCCTCAGGCTGTGGGAAATCGACCTTGCTACGTTGCATCAATGGCTTGGAGACCATTCAAGGAGGGGATATTCTCCTGGATGGTAAGTCTATCACTGGTAGCAAGAAGGATTTTCATCTGATTCGTCAGAAAATCGGCATGGTCTTTCAAAGCTATGACCTCTTTCCACACTTGGACATCCTGCAAAATCTGATTTTGGGGCCAGTCAAAGCTCAAGGGCGTAATAAGGAAGAAGTCATTGCGGAGGCTGAGAAACTTTTGGATCGTGTGGGACTTTTGGACAAGAAGCATAGCTACGCACGACAACTGTCAGGTGGTCAAAAGCAGCGTGTGGCAATTGTCCGTTCCCTTCTCATGCATCCTGAAGTTATCCTCTTTGACGAAGTGACGGCTTCGCTTGACCCTGAGATGGTTCGTGAGGTTCTGGAATTGATCAACGACCTCGCTCAAGAAGGGCGTACCATGTTGATTGTCACCCATGAGCTTCAGTTTGCGCGTGCCATCGCTGACCGTATTATCTTTATGGATAAGGGTGTCATCGCTGAGGAAGATACTGCTGAAGAATTCTTCAATCATCCAAAGACACAGCGAGCTCAAGAGTTCCTCAATGTCTTTGACTTCAGCCAGTTTGGTGCCTATTTGTAACCCATTGTTTTTAGTGAAAATAAATTATTTTAGGAGATATTTATGAAATTAACAAAGAAAATTTTTGCCCTATTAGCCCTCGTCTTTGCCTTGGTGGCAGTGACTGCTTGCTCAAGTAACAGTAGCTCTGGTAAATCAACAGCCAAAGCACGTACGATCGAAGAAATTAAGAAGAGTGGTGAACTCCGTATCGCCGTTTTTGCGGACAAGAAACCTTTCGGTTATGTAGATAACAAGGGTGCTTACCAAGGTTACGATATTGAACTTGGTAACCGTTTGGCCAAGGACTTGGGTGTTAAACCTAAATACGTCTCAGTAGATGCGGCTAACCGTGCTGAATTCTTGATTTCAAACAAGGTAGATATTACCCTTGCCAACTTCACAGTGACTGATGAACGTAAGAAACAAGTGGACTTCGCTCTTCCTTACATGAAAGTCTCAATCGGTGTGGTGTCACCTAAAGACAAGGTGATTAAGGACGTTAAAGAGCTTGAAGGTAAGACTTTGATTGTTACTAAGGGGACAACTGCTGAAACTTACTTTGAAAAGAACTACCCAAATATCAAATTACAAAAATATGACCAATATAGCGATGCTTACCAAGCCCTGCTAGATGGTCGTGGAGATGCCTTCTCAACTGATAATACAGAAGTTCTTGCTTGGGCTCTAGAAAATAAAGGTTACGAAGTTGGAATCACATCACTTGGTGACCCAGACACCATTGCCCCAGCCGTTCAAAAAGGTAACAAAGAACTCCTTGACTTTATCAATAAAGACATTAAGAAACTTGGCGAAGAGAATTTCTTCCACAAAGATTATGAAAAAACACTTCACCCAACCTACGGCGATGCAGCAAATGCTGACGATCTCGTCGTTGAAGGTGGCGAAGTGAAATAAGACTAACTCCTCTCTAAGGGGAAGTCTTGCTGAAAAAGAATAAAACAAGTAAACCACCTCGTGGCTATCTAGGTTAACTAGAAGCAGGGGTGGTTTTACTTGTTTTTATAGTTTCTTTTAATCTTCCATTCAACGAAAAGGACATATATAAACAAGCCTCCAAACATTCCAAATACGATATAAGGTTTCAGACGATCAAGTAAGGTCTTTCGTTGACCATAGGGGGATTTTGAACCGTCTTTCCAGGTAATGCTTTTGTCTTCATCATCAATGCGTTTGTAGGATTCGCCATTATAGGTCAGATAATTGTCTTTACGAACATACATATTCAAATAGTTGTGGCCGTTCTTAGTGGGGAGGTTTGAAAGTAGGCGCTCCTCGGCATAAACTTCAATGTAGAGGGTCCCATCCTCTAAGCGTTTAATATCATCAACGCGTGCATTTTTGATGAGGACATTTCCATCTTGAACAATCTCCCAATTGCGCTTACCTGACTTGTAACCTCCTTCGTAGGATATAGCGAGCTGATGGCTTTCAGATTGCCAAAGGCCATAGATACTGTCTTTATAAACGTTATGATCAAAGAAAATAACATAGATAATGAATATAGGTAAGATGATTAGGAAACATACCCCAAAAATGTTAGCTAAATGGTATGTAAATTTATCCCAACGTGCTCGCCATCCAGTTTTGCGTTTCTGTTGTTTCCGATATGCTTTTTGTGAATGATACTTTCGGTTGAGTTTCTTCCGGTCAGCGTATTTTCTTTTTCTTTGGTGTCTCACTTAACTTTTCTCTCCTCTTTTGCCGAGCCTCTATCACGATAAGAAATGAACAAATACCCATAAGTATCAAATAGAAGGCTTCAAGAACTTCATCTATAGTGGTTTTCCGTTGACCATAAGGGCTGGTGGAACCATCTTTCCAAGTGATGGACCTGTTTCCGGAGTCTATTCGTTTGTAGGACTCGCCATCATAGGTAAGATAATTGTTTTTACGAAGATAGAAATCCATATAGCTGAAGCCGTCCTTGGTTGGGAGGTCTGTCAGGTAGCCTTCCACAGTGGAGAGCTCCATGTGAAGAGTTCCGTCATTAAGCCGCTTGACCGGGCGAGTTCTAGCAGCATAGATAATATCCTTACCATCCTGTACGACCTGCCAGTCGATATTTCCTCGCTTTCGAATATGCTTATAGGAAATCGCTAACTGATGATGATCAGATTGCCAGAGACCATAAATGTTATCTTTGTTGACTGTATAATGATCGTAATAATAAAAACCACCATATAGCAGTGCTAGTATTAATAAGATGATCAATCCAGATGTTGGCTCTAGTAGAACTACATTTCTCCAATTAAAGCGCCATCCTTTAGGTTCTACGATACTTTGGCAGTCGCTATTTATATTTTTCTTTCCTTTAAAGAGAGTGATTAATTTTTTCTTTGTCATGCCTAATCCTTTCATCAACCATTGTAACAAATTCATCTCCCAAGCAAAAGCTGGCCTGATTTGTGATATAATTGGGAGTGATTGCAGGCAAGAAAATCTTATTTCTTGCCAGACTTGTAAAAATAAAACAGAGGATTTTAAGATGAAACTGACACTCCATGAAATTGCCAAGGTTGTTGGTGCTAAAAATGATGTTACAGCTTATGAAGACGTTGCCGTTAACCAAATTGAATTTGATAGCCGTAAAATTACAGCGGGTGACCTCTTTTTGCCACTAAAAGGTGCGCGTGATGGACATGATTTTATCCAAACAGCCTTTGAGAATGGTGCTCTAGCAACATTCACAGAAAAAGACCTGCCAGCTGTTCAAGCTCACATCCTAGTCGATGATGCTCTTGAAGCCTTCCAAAAACTAGCTGCTTACTATCTTGAAAAGACCGGTGTTGACGTTATTGCGGTGACTGGTTCTAACGGTAAGACAACGACCAAGGACATGATTCATGATATCTTGGCCACAACCTATCGTACTTACAAGACCCAAGGTAATTACAACAATGAGATTGGTCTTCCTTATACTGCCCTACACATGCCTGATGATACGGAGAAAATCGTCCTTGAGATGGGGCAAGACCACATGGGAGACATTCACCTCTTGTCAACCTTGGCGAAGCCAAAAACAGCTGTTGTTACCTTAATTGGAGAGGCTCATTTGGAATTCTTCGGTAGTCGTGACAAGATTGCTCAAGGTAAAATGCAAATGCAAGACGGTATGCCTGATGGTAGTCTCTTGCTTGTACCAAGTGATCCAATCGTTGATCCTTTCTTACCAAGCAATCTTGAAGTGGTACGCTTTGGGGATGGTGCAGAGCTTACAGTCTCTGAGTTGACGGAATACAAGGATCATCTTACCTTTTCAACAAACTTCCTAGACGGACAAGTTACCTTGCCAGTCACTGGAAAATACAATGCCACAAATGCCATGGTTGCTGCCTATGTCGCCAAACACTTGGGTGTAACTGAGGAAAATATTCTCTCAGCTCTTGCTAACTTGCAGCTCACAAAAAATCGTACTGAATGGAAAAAAGCAGCCAACGGTGCCGATATCCTTTCTGACGTCTACAATGCCAATCCAACAGCCATGAAGCTCATTTTGGAGACCTTCTCAGCTATTCCTAAGAATGAAGGAGGCAAGAAGATCGCTGTCCTAGCTGATATGAAAGAACTCGGTGAACAGTCTGTGCAACTTCATACACAGATGATTCTAAGCCTGACACCAGATGCTATTGATACGGTGATTTTCTACGGTGAAGACATTGCAGAATTGTCACAACTTGCCAGTCAAATGTTCCCGCTTGGTCATGTTTATTATTTTAAGAAAACAGCTGATGAAGACCAATTTGACGCTATGGTTAAGCACATCAAAGAAAGCCTAGGCGAGCACGATCAAATCTTGCTCAAGGGCTCTAACTCTATGAACCTAGCTAAGGTCGTGGAAGAACTCCAAGCTAAGAATTAAGTTATCCAACCTGCTCTCTGAAGCAGGTTTTTGATTTACCCTGAAATTTGATATAATAGCAGGCATAGTAGTTTCATCAGGAGAAGAGAATGAAGGATTTTTTGACAACCACCCAAACTCATCCACCCCAGATACCGTTGCCCTATTATTTACTAATGCTTTTGGCGATGGTGCTTCTGAGTTACTTGAGCTGGCGTTGGTATAAGAATAAGATATGGCGTTGGACCTTTCTCACTATCCAAGCCATTCAACTCTTTGCCCTTTATACCTGGTACCTCTGGCAGGGCTTTCCACTTTACATTAGTCTACCCCTTTACCATTGTCGCATGGCCATGTTTGCTGTTATTCTCTTAAAAAATAGTAGGACAAAGACCTACTTCGCTATTATGGGAGTTGTCGGAACCTACTGTGCATTGATTTATCCAGTATTTGATCCCTATGAGTTTCCTCATATCACAGGATTTTCTTTCCTAATTGGTCACTATGCCCTACTGGTCAATAGCCTGAATGTCATTTTTAACAGTTATAAAACCCAGCCCATCAGCAAACAACTGATTGTGGTGGCTACCTTGATACTGAATCTAGGTCTTGTAATAGTTAATCAGACCATCGGTGGAAACTATGGCATGCTTAAACACACGCCATTTATTATGGGAACTCCCTTATTTGCCAAATACCTTGCTGTTTCAGGAGCTCTGATTATTCTTATGATAATTATGAAAAAAGGGCTGGAGCATTCTGAAGAGAAATATTAAATAAATGAAGAAACACGCTATCAACTTTCTGATAGCGTGTTTTTTCATTTTATTTGTTTTATTCTAACACAAAACGCTTTCAGAATTGCTTTCACACTGTAATTTGGATATAATAAAAGAGCTGTGCCTGCGAGAATTATTGCAAGCCTCGACAACAAATGTGGCTTTTAAAAGCCAGAGATTTTCTGAAAGAAGTGCTACAACTATCTTCCTTTTCGATCTGGTAAAAACCGATGACTGTCAGTTCCTATTGAGCATGGAAGTTTTACAATTCCTAAGGAAGCTACTGACGTCCGATACTGCTAAGGAAAAGTATCAAAAAGATTATTTTTAAAGAAGAAAGAAAACTATGAGTATCCAAGACGAAATCAAAAAACGCCGTACTTTTGCCATCATCTCTCACCCCGATGCTGGTAAAACAACAATCACTGAACAATTGCTTTACTTTGGGGGTGAAATCCGTGAAGCTGGTACCGTAAAAGGTAAGAAAACCGGAAACTTCGCTAAGTCAGACTGGATGGATATCGAGAAACAACGTGGTATCTCAGTAACCTCATCTGTGATGCAGTTTGACTATGCCGGCAAACGTGTTAATATCCTTGATACCCCAGGGCACGAGGACTTCTCAGAAGATACCTACCGTACTCTTATGGCGGTTGACGCTGCCGTCATGGTTGTTGACTCAGCCAAAGGTATCGAGGCCCAAACCAAAAAACTTTTCGAAGTTGTCAAACACCGTGGTATTCCTGTCTTCACCTTCATGAACAAATTGGACCGTGATGGACGTGAGCCACTAGACCTCTTGGAAGAGTTGGAAGAAGTGCTTGGTATTGCCAGCTACCCAATGAATTGGCCTATCGGTATGGGTAAAGCCTTCGAAGGGCTTTATGACCTCTATAACGAACGCTTGGAGCTTTACAAGGGTGACGAGCGCTTTGCCAAGATTGAAGATGGTGATACCCTTTTTGCCAACAACCCATTCTATGAGCAAGCTAAAGAAGATATCGAACTCTTGACAGAAGCGGGTAATGAATTCTCTGAAGAAGCTATTTTAGCTGGTGAATTGACGCCGGTCTTCTTCGGTTCTGCCCTCACTAACTTTGGGGTTCAAACCTTCCTCGATACCTTCCTCAAATTTGCGCCAGAACCACATGGCCACAAGACAGTTGATGGTGACGAGATTGATCCTCTTAACAAGGACTTCTCTGGTTTTGTTTTCAAAATCCAAGCTAACATGGACCCACGTCACCGTGACCGTATCGCCTTTGTTCGTATCGTGTCTGGTGAATTCGAGCGTGGTATGAGTGTTAACCTAACCCGTACTGGTAAAGGAGCTAAGCTCTCAAACGTCACTCAGTTCATGGCCGAATCTCGTGAAAATGTTGAAAATGCCGTGGCAGGAGACATTATCGGGGTTTACGATACAGGAACTTACCAGGTTGGTGATACCCTTACTGTAGGTAAAAATAAATTTGAATTTGAGCCACTACCAACCTTTACGCCAGAGTTGTTCATGAAAGTTTCTGCAAAAAACGTTATGAAACAGAAGTCCTTCCACAAAGGAATTGAACAATTGGTGCAAGAAGGAGCCATCCAGCTTTACACCAACTACCAAACAGGCGAATACATGCTTGGTGCCGTTGGGCAACTTCAGTTTGAAGTTTTCAAACACCGTATGGAAAATGAATACAATGCCGAGGTCGTCATGACTCCAATGGGTAAAAAGACTGTGCGTTGGATCCAACCTGAGGACCTTGATGAACGCATGTCATCAAGTCGAAATATCTTGGCTAAAGACCGCTTTGACCAACCAGTATTTCTCTTTGAAAATGACTTTGCCCTCCGTTGGTTTGCCGATAAATACCCAGATGTAACGTTGGAAGAGAAGATGTAATACGGCACAAAAGATGACGATTTTAAATCGTTCATCTTTTGACGCTAGCCACTATCTTGTGGCTAGCTAGCCGTCTCACTAACTACGTCAGACGAATAATATCGATTCGTCTGACTTCGTGGCGTAGCATCTTTATAATGCAATCTACGCCACGTCCTATGAGACCGTGGCTAAGTCCCTTACTAACTCGAAAATGGAAAATGAACGTTTCCGTTTTCTTATGTCGTAATATCTTATTAAAACAAGAAAAACCATAGGACTGCCACTTAAGACTGTCCTATGGTTTCTTTTATTTTTTCGTATTGAGTAATCTGCCTAGGAATCGTTGTAGGGCGAAGAAAACGATGAGGCTGGCTAATGTTTCTCCAAGGAAGGATGAGCTATTGACAATAAATGAATAGAGATAAGGGCTTTGTCCTTTAGGGGCATAGCTTCCCCAAAAGATGACACCGGCTATAAAGTGAATGAGGTAACGAGCAAAGCTACCAAGCAGAATCCCCCCAGTGATCACCATCAGAGACTTGACTTTATTGCCTTGTTTAATGGCTTTATCAAGGGCTGGTTTGACAATACCACTGATACCAATCAGGCTAAAGGCGACAAAATACTCCAGAAAACCTTGTGTTAAGGTTAGCCAACCACCGGCTGCCTGTCCTGTCACCACTTGAAGTAGCCCCCAGATAAGACCGCCCATAGCACCAGCTTTTGAGCCCCAGCGAAAACTGAGGAGAAAGATAGGTACCATCTTAAAGGAAAGGGAAATCCAAGGGCCTAGTGACATAGGCTGGGTAACTAGGTCCAGGATATAAGCAATGGTTGCAAAAAGGGCAACCTCAATCATTGGTCGAATATTTGTTTTCGACATAAAAAAACCTCCTATACCAATCGTCTTGATTGGCTGTTTTTTGCCACATCAAAACGACGTCATAGAAGTTCCTCTATTTCAATCTATTTTGAGACACATCCCTACGCAGGTCCTAACCTGATCAGGTGGTAAGAGTTTAGGCAAGTCTTGAAGAAAAAATTCAAGCTAGCCATTCTCAGCAATTGCTCCTCTTGTGACCCTTTTATTGTACTACTAGAAACCCATTTCTGCAAGTGTCTGAAATCTTAAAATTGTGGTATAGTTAAAGCAAGGATTATCTTTACAATATAATAAAAAAGGAGAAACAACTATGGGACTTTTTTCGGGACTGCTTGGCAACGCATCTAAAAAAGATAATGATAAGGTTGAGCGCCAATTAGAGGGCATCTTAATTCCAGGTGAACAGGTGGAGTTAGCCTATGTTTTAGTTCGTGACTTGATTGTTTTTACAGAGAAGCGCTTGATTTTAGTAGATAAGCAAGGTGTTACAGGAAAGAAGACTTCCTATAAATCTATCCCTTATCACTCAATCTCTCGTTTTACTGTAGAAAGCTCAGGACACTTTGACCTAGATGCTGAACTTAAGATTTGGATTTCATCAGCACTGGAGCCTGCAGAGGTCCTTCAATTTAAGAGTGATAATAATGTTTTTGAAATCCAACAAGCTTTGGCAGCAGCAGTGCTAGAGTAATGAGGAAGAAAAATGTTTATTGAAAAAGAACTGAGTTATAAGCGTCACTGGATTAATATTGACTCAGATATTATTTCTGAGCAATCCTACCTTTATACCAAGTATGATATTGACCAAGAAACCATAGAGTATGCCTTGGATAAAAATGAACGAGCTCACATGGATTACAACCGTGAGAATGGGACAATCACCTTTATCTATAATGTTCTGGCTCTTGAAAAGGACAAGGAATACTATGAAACTATCCCTCTGACCTTTATTGTACAAGATACGCGTTTGGTGACCATTAGTAACGAGGATAATGCTTATGTGATAAGCAAGATGCAAGACTATGTGGATAACCATGAGGATTTGTCTATCTACAAGTTGCTCTTTGCAGGACTTGAGATGATTTCAAATGCCTATTATCCCGTTATTGAACGCTTGGATCAGCAAAAAGATGAGGTTAGTCGACGCCTAAGGCAGACCACGACAAGTAAGAATCTGTACGACCTTTCAGATTTGGAAACAGGCATGGTCTATTTGGTGGCTGCAGCTACACAAAACCGTCTCCTTTTGGAACATATTAAGGGGCATGCCATTTATCGTCGTCTCAATGAGGTCGAAAAAGAGCAGTTTGATGATGCCATGATTGAAGCTAGGCAGTTGGTTGCTATGACGGATCTTATTTCTAAGGTCTTACAACAACTATCAGGTTCTTATAATAATATCCTGAACAACAATCTGAATAACAACTTGAGTAATTTGACTATTATTGAGGTACTATTGGGAGTTCTTGCCGTCATTACCGGTTTCTTTGGGATGAATGTTCCTCTACCTTTTATGACTGTCAGTCCAGCTTGGATTTTCATCATTTTGGGTAGTGTGATTCTTTGTTTGGTCTTGGCCCGCTATCTGCGTTGGTTAGTTCATAAATAATTATCAGTGAGTGAAACCGTCTTCTCAAATTGGAGGCGGTTTTAAAACGTTATTTTCTGTCTTTTTATTTCTAAATATGATAGACTAGATGAGTTGTTAAATTAACGACTATAAAATACAAGCAGATGCTTTATCTGCTCACCCAAGTTTCATAAGGTGGCTTCGCACCGCCTTCAAATAGAAAGAAGAATACTTTGAAATTTACAGATTTAAACCTATCAGAAGACATCCAATCAGCTGTTGTAGCTGCCGGTTTTGAAAAACCATCACCTATCCAAGAGTTGACAATTCCACTCGCTCTTGAAGGTAAGGATGTTATCGGTCAGGCCCAAACTGGTACTGGTAAAACAGCTGCCTTTGGTCTGCCTACCCTAAATAAAATTCGTACAGAAGAAAATACAATCCAAGCTCTTGTTATTGCCCCAACACGTGAGTTGGCAGTGCAATCTCAAGAAGAGCTTTTCCGTTTTGGTCGTGACAAAGGTGTTAAGGTTCGCTCAGTCTACGGTGGTTCTAGCATTGAAAAACAAATCAAGGCCCTCCGTTCAGGTGCCCACATCGTTGTAGGGACACCAGGTCGTCTTCTTGACCTTATCAAACGTAAGGCTCTTAAACTCAATAACATTGAGACTTTGATTTTGGATGAAGCGGATGAAATGCTTAACATGGGCTTCCTTGAAGACATTGAAGCTATCATTAGCCGAGTACCAGAAGAACGTCAAACCCTTCTCTTCTCAGCAACTATGCCTGATGCCATCAAACGTATTGGTGTGCAGTTCATGAAAGATCCTGAGCATGTGAAAATTAAGGCTAAAGAATTGACCAATGTTAACGTTGACCAATACTTTATCCGAGTGAAGGAACAAGAGAAGTTTGATACTATGACTCGCCTTATGGACGTTGACCAACCAGAATTGTCAATTGTCTTTGGTCGTACCAAACGTCGTGTGGATGAGTTGACACGTGGTTTGAAACTTCGTGGTTTCCGTGCAGAAGGTATCCACGGAGACCTTGACCAAAACAAGCGTCTTCGTGTTATCCGTGACTTCAAGAACGACCAAATCGATATCTTGGTTGCGACAGACGTTGCAGCGCGTGGTCTTGACATTTCAGGTGTCACTCACGTCTACAACTACGATATTCCACAAGATCCAGAAAGCTACGTTCACCGTATTGGACGTACAGGACGTGCAGGCCAATCAGGTCAATCCATTACTTTCGTAGCACCTAACGAAATGGGTTACCTCAGTATCATTGAAAACTTGACGAAGAAACGCATGAAAGGTCTTAAGCCACCAACAGCTCAAGAAGCCTTCCAAGCTAAGAAGAAAGTTGCCCTTAAGAAGATCGAACGTGACTTTGCGGATGAAGCTATCCGTGCTAACTTTGACAAGTTCAAGGGTGATGCGGTTAAATTGGCTCAAGAATTCACTCCTGAAGAACTGGCACTTTACATCTTGAGCTTGACCGTTCAAGACCCAGAGACAATGCCAGAAGTGGAAATTGCCCGTGAAAAACCATTGCCATTCAAACCATCAGGCGGTGGCTTTGGTGGTAAAGGCGGCAAAGGTGGCCGTGGCAACCGTGGTCGCGATAACAACCGTCGTGGTGGATACCGTGGCGACCGTAACCGCGATGACCGAGACGGTGGCCGTCGTGACTTTAAACGCAAGTCTAAGAAGAACAGTCGTGACTTCGAAAACCGTGGCAACAAACGCCCACACCGTACCTCAAGCGAAAAGAAAAACGGCTTTGTTATCCGTAATAAGGGTGATAAATAAACAATGAAAACGCCCTATTTCTTAGAGCGTTTCAGAATGAAGACAAAGTCCTCAGAAGTTATACTTCTGGGGATTTTTCTTGCTTTGAAGGAGTATAATAAAAGAAAAAGGTATTTGATGAGGTGTTCCTATGTTTCACAAAGAAAATCCTGAGTACAATCGACGTCAAGTAGGATTCTATACGCTTGATGAACTTGTGCCTAAAGACCATCTTCTAAGAAAAGTCGAGGAAACGATTGATTTTTCTTTTATTTATGATCTTGTCGAAGATAGTTATTCCTCCGATAATGGTCGCCCTAGTCTAGACCCTGTTTTATTAGTTAAGATTCCGTTGATTCAATGTTTTTATGGCATTCGTTCTATGCGCCAAACCATCAAGGACATTGAAGTAAATACAGCTTACCGATGGTTTCTTGGCTTATCTCTGGACGATAAGGTACCACATTTTACAACTTACGGTGAGAACTATAGCCGACGCTTTCAAAACAAAGAAGTTTTAGCACACATTTTTAGTCATGTGCTTCATCATGTTTTGGAAGCAGGGCTCATTGATCCCTCAGAAATCTTCATTGATGGGACTCATATCAAGGCAGCTGCTAATAATCATAAGTATAAAACTGTTGTTGTTGATCAAAAAGCTAAATTCATGAGTGAACAACTGGAGACTGAAATTAATTTAGATAGGAGAAAACACGCAAAAAAGTTCTTAAAGCCCGCCAAAAAAGGCGACGCTAAACCTAAGAAACAATCAACGACGGATCCAGACAGTGGTTGGTTTCATAAGTGGGAACATAAGGAGATCTTCGCTTACAATGCTCAAGTAGCTTGTGATAAACACGGTTGGGCCTTAGCTTATACGATTGAAGCAAGAAATATCCATGATAGTCAGGCTTTCCCTGCTCTTTTTGCCAAGCTAGAACCCCTCTCACCTGAATTCATTATTGCGGATTCAGGCTACAAAACACCTAGTATTGCCAAGTTTCTTCTAGAAAAAGGGATTACGCCAGTATTCCCATACACTAGACCAAGAGGTAAGAAAGATTTTTTACGTCCAAAAGACTTTGTCTATGACGAGCATTTTGATTGTTATCTTTGTCCAGAGAACCAAGTGTTAACTTATCGTACAACCACACGTGAAGGATATAGAGAATATAAAAGCAATCCTAAAATTTGTAAGACCTGTCCCTTGTTAGTGATTTGTACTGAAAGTCGCCAGCACCAAAAAGTTGTTGTGCGTCATATTTGGAAAGATGCCCTAGAAGTCTGTGAAGATATTCGCCATCAAAGTGGTATGAAAGAACGGTATCAACACCGGAAAGAAACGATAGAACGGTTATTCGGAACAGCTAAAGAATATCATAACTTACGATATACCAGAGAAAAAGGAAAGTCCAAAATGGAAGCTAAGGTTGGGCTTACTTTAGCGTGTCTAAATCTCAAAAAATTGGTAAAAATGATGACAGGAAAGACCTATAATTTTACCCAAATATCTCAATATTATTGGTTTATGGGAGAATTCGGTAAGAATATAAAAAAGACAAACATCAAAAACGATGTTTGTCTTCATTCTGAGTGCTTCTCGAACGAGAGGCACTTTTAGTAATATCAAAAAGGCGATACCATAAGTAGCATCACCTGTCTGGTTCACACGCAAATAACAAATTCGCTATAGTTATTATAGCATGGCTTTAGCTAGGTAGAGTTGAAAAACAAAAATACCCTATGATTCATAGATATATGTGCCCTGATTGAATAGAACACAATAAAACAACTATAAGTAAATGAAGAAGGTGCTAAAAAGGCTGTAGAGTGCAAACAGCTGTGGAAGTGGCTCAAGCTAACCTTGATGGAACAGGAGCAAAAGCTATTTTAGATAATCAAGCAAAAGCTCAGGGAACGTATGATAAAGCAAGTATTGATGTTTCAAATGCTCAGACACAGTTGAACTCAGCTATTGCTTTTGATGCTCAGTTAGACAAGGATATTGCTACCAAAAAAATGAAGTAGCGACTAACCAACCAGCAGTAAATGCATCACAATCTGTTTTAGATAACGCTCAAACAATTGCAGACAACGGTTCGAAAGCGTTGTCAGTGGCAACAAAAGCTGAAGAAGAGAGACTTGCAAAAATTGCTACCGACCTGGAAAAACTGCAAAGTCAAGGGTTTATTCCAGTGCCTATCTATGACGAGAATGGAGTATTAGTCGGTTACACTGCACAGCAAACCGCTGTCCTTACCGCTACGTCAGTTTCTCCATCAGGCAAGGCTTCCACTAATCGTTCTAGTTTTAAGGCAGGAAAAGAACTTCCAGAAACAGGCGAAGCAGAAAGTTTCGGGACAGTAGCACTTGGAGGTATTCTTACCTTATTTGGGCTAGTAGGAGCTTCAAAATCAATAAAACGTAAACATTGATTTATCAACCTTTCTGAGAGATTGACAAAAAATATTTAAATTATTTATTTAAAACTGTCAAGGATATTGTCAATAATTATGTGTAAACACTCAAGTAGAGTTGAAGAATGTTAATCAAATAA